>WNFV01020238.1_pt1 | contig 20615 bp, 20 predicted proteins | sample 5400101 | NCBI WGS metagenome assembly WNFV01 (sample SAMN13153361, study PRJNA577476) | soil metagenome | isolation source: 115 cm soil or saprolite under grassland replicate 1 | place: USA:California | collected 2016-06-15 | reverse complement strand
ATTCCTCATAACTAATGGGGTTTCAGTGAAATATATATTCTCTTCTGTTGCGATTTTGTGGTGATTCTATGAAGTTACAACGCTTCGGCGCCGCTGACGACCTCGATGATCTCGCGCGTGATCTTGGCCTGGCGGACGCGGTTCATGAGCGGCGTCAATTTATCGATCCCCTCGCTGGCGTTCTTCGAGGCCGAATCCATGGCCGTCATTCGTGACCCCAACTCCGAAGCCACCGATTCCAACAGCGCGTGATACGCCTGGTTCTCGACCAGCTTCGGCAACAACTCGCCGAAGATCACTTCCGCCGGCTGTTCGTAAATGTAATCCACCAGCGTCTCGGCCGGCGCGCCTTCGGTTCCTTCGATATGGCCGACGGGCAGCAACTGCTCCACTACCGGGCGCTGAGCGAGGGCCGATTTGAATTCGTTGTAAAGCAAATAGTTGTACGGGAATGTGATCCGAATAGGGCCGCCGCTGGTCGCGACTAAGGACAATATGGACGAACTGGTTACGGCGCTGGATGAAGCGCTGGCGACGGTATGAACTTGTCCACGAAGTCACACGAAGGGACACGGAGAAACTGATGAAAAGTCACCGGGGCACGAAATATGGAATTCCCTTCCCGGTCTTCGCGCGGGCCAGTTACGGCGTGATCGGATCGAACCTGCCGGCGTTGATGCGGGCGATTGTGGCTTGCAGCTGGTTCGGCATTCAGGCGTGGATCGGCGGCGAGACGCTCCTCGGGACGCATCATTACCCGAACGCGCGCGCCGGATACGTCGTTCACACGCGGGGTTTCCTGAAGAGCGATTGCGGGTTGCGGCTAAAGGAGCGGCTCGATTCGTTCGGCGATGACATGGAGGCGCGCCGCCGCCGCCCCGAGCAATCCGGCGTAAAAGTCATGCGCATGCAGGATGTCCGCGCGTTCGCGGATCATCCAGCCGCGCAGCCTCATCAGTTGTTTCGCCGCCCTGGCGTTGTAAAAACTCGTCAACGGGAATTGCGGCGCGCGCGGGAATATCGGCGCCACCTCATGGTAATGTGGGCCTTCGAGTCGCAGCGCCGCCAGACTCACGTCGAAGCGCCGGCGGTCAATCCGCTTGAGCAACTCCACCGCCTGTCGCTCGGCGCCGCCCACCTCGAAGCTGGTGATCAGGTGAAGAACTCGCGGCTTCTTTGTCTTCTCCCGCGACCCGGCAAGCCCCACATCCGCAATGTCCAATGATGATTTCATCATTTCGGTCGGTTGATGATTGGTTACCCTACAACCGCCGCTGAGGCGTTTTCAGCCAAACGATCAAGTCCCACATGCTTGGCTCCCGCGAATCGCATCTCCGGGCGCCGGTCAATGAACGAGCGTCTCCAAAGTTCCAGCGTGAGCAGGCCCCAGAGTTGGCGCGAGTTGTCCCGCACGCCGCGCCGGTGTTCATCAAGGATCGCCAGGACCGCCCGGTGATTGATATCGCCGCGATCACGCGCGCGACGGTCGTTCAACGTGTCGTCAAGCATCTCGCGCAGCTCGCGGTTGAACCATCGGCGGATCGGCACGTCGAAGCCCTGCTTGGGCCGGTTGATAATCTCTTCGGGGATCAATCCCGCGGCGGCCCGTTTGAGAATGTATTTGGTCTCCAGCCCGCGAAGCTTCAATGACGCCGGAATCGTCTGCGCGAATTCGATCAGGCGGTGGTCGAGCAGAGGCGCGCGCATTTCAAGCGAGTTGGCCATGCTCATCCGATCCACTTTGACCAGAATGTCGCCGGGCAGATAGGTCTTGCTGTCCAGGTAGAGCAGGCGCTCAAGCCTTGATCGGGCGGCCGGCGCGGCGAACGTTCGCTCGAATCGCCGCGCCGGGTCGTATCCGGCCAGCGCCCGGCGCGCGTCATCAGAGAAGAGATCGAGCTGCGAGTCGCGGTCGAAGTAGGTGACGCTGTCCACGTAACGCGCCGCAGGCTCCAACGCGATGTTGCGCAGGAATCGCTTGCCATAAGCGCCCTGCGGCAGAGCTCGACTGGCCCGCAGCAGCGCGCGACTCAGGAAGGCCGGGATGCGTTCGTAGCGCCGACGACGACTGTCGACGACGTACCGTTCGTAACCGGCGAACACTTCGTCGCCGCCGTCGCCGGAGAGCGCCACGGTCACGTGCTCGCGGGCCATCTTCGAGACGACGTAAGTCGGAACGCTCGACACGTCGGCGAACGGCTCGTCGTGATGCCATACGATCTCTTCGACCAGGCGGCAGACGTCGGGCGTGACGACGAACTCGTGATGATCGGCGCCGAAGTGGCGCGCGGCGATTCGCGCGTAGCGCAACTCGTCGAAGCCGGAGTCGGAAAATCCTATCGAGAAGGTCTTCACCTTCATCTCGCGCGCCATCATCGCGACGACGACGCTCGAATCGATCCCGCCGGAAAGGAACGCGCCGAGCGGGACGTCACTCTCCAATCGCACCCGGACGGATTCGGCGATCAACTCGCGCAACCGCTCAATGTAGTACTCTTCGCGCGGCTCCGGCTTGCGCCCGCCCGGGTCGCGGGAATAGTCGAAATCCCAATATCGGCGCGTGTTGACTAGCCCGTCTTTGAACGTCAGCGTGTGACCCGGCGGCAGTTTGCGGACGCCTGCGAAGGCCGTCGCCGGATCGGGCACGTAACCGAACGAGAGAAAATCTGAGATCGCTTGCAAGTTGATCTCGCGTTTGACGCCGGGATGTTGCAGGAGCGATTTGATCTCCGAGCCGAAGACCAGCGTCCGGCCTGCCAGGGCGTAATGCAGGGGCTTTTTGCCGACGCGGTCGCGCGCCAGGAAGAGACGGCGCTCGCGCCGGTCCCAGACGGCGAAGGCGAACATCCCGCGCAAGCGTTCGACGCATCGCTCGCCCTCGTCTTCGTAAAGATGCGCGATGGTTTCAGTGTCTGTTCGGGTGCGCAGCTTATGGCCGCGCGCGAGTAATAGTTCGCGCAGTTCGCGGTAGTTGTAGATCTCCCCGTTGAAGACGATCCAGATCGAACCGTCTTCGTTCGAGATCGGCTGGCGTCCGGTGGCCAGATCAATGATCGCAAGCCGTCGCATCCCCATGGCGACGCCCGGCTCGATGTAATGCCCATCATCGTCCGGGCCGCGATGCTCGATTACGCCGAGCATCCTCGCGATCAAATCGCGCGCCGCCGCGTTCTCCATCAGTTCTGTTCCACTTATTCCGGCAATTCCACACATAAGACTACGATTCGCGCTAATTGAAACTTGTTGGCGCCTCGAACATCCGGGAGACGGTGTTCAGAGTACCGGCTTCAGCCGGCAGTATTTGGGGCCAAACCCTTCCGGCCGGAAGCCGGTACTCTGAACGCCGTCTGACGATGCTGTGAGTTGTTCCCAGTTTAATTAGCACAATTGGTAACACGGGTTCGGCGCCGCGCGGCTGACTCATCATTCAGCCACTTGCCTATGCGCGCGGTACTTTTTGGTATCACTGATGACCACCGTTTCGGGAGTTGAGTTCGCGTCGCGCTCGTCGCGAATCGGCTCCCAGACGACATAAGTCTCGCCGCGCAGGGCTTTCCAAAAGGCGACCAGTGACGCGGCGTTGGCCAGCGCGAAGTAATGGGGGAACGCCAAGAGCCCGAGCTTGAGCTTCCGACGTTCTCGAACGAGGCCGGCAATCGCGGCGCCGTACAAAGCCAATTGGCCGATGAAGGCGAACCGGAGCCAGACGACGGAGCCGCTGGCCCATCCGCTTGCGATGAGCGCAGCGATGAGCGGAAAAGGGACCGCGTAACGCAGCGCCTTGTGCGCAATCATTTGAAAGGCGAACATCTTGTGCCGGAACGGATTGAGTGTGTGGCGATAGCGGTGGAGCGCGCTCAACGTCTGGTTGATCACGCGCACCCGCATGCGAAATTCGTCCCTGGCGCGCCGGTTGGCGCCCTCGACCGCGATCGCCTCCGGCTCGTAGACCGCGCGCAAACCTTGAAGATGGATTTCGGTCGCGATCACGAAATCGTCAATCATGTCGTTGGCCAATCGCGCGTGACAGATTCGTCGCACCGCGTACAGGCAGCCGCTCACGCCGATGAGCGACCCCACCTGGCTCTCGCAACGCTTCAGGAATTTCTCGTACCCCCAGTAGGAGCGACACCCTTTGCCGACGGCCGACGAAGACCCGTCCGCATAAATGAGTTGGCCTGCGACGCATCCCACCTCGGGGTCGGCGAAGTTGCGGACGATCTTGCGTATCGCATCCGGCTCGTACATCGTCGTCGCGTCGGAGAAGACCAGGATTTCGCCCGAAGAGATTTTGACGGCGCGGTTTTGCGCGACGGTCTTGCCGAACCGCTCCGGCTGCTGGCGCAGGATTACGCCCTGCGCGCTGAAGCCCCTGACGATATCGTCGGTCTGATCAGTCGAGCAGTCGGACGCGACGATGATCTCCATTCGGTCGCGCGGATAATCGAGCGCGAGCGTGTTTTTCAACTTCGCCACAATATCGCGCTCTTCGTTGTATGCGGCGATGATGACTGACACTCGCGGCGTGATGTCATCGCGCCGGACGGGCCGCTTCAAAATAAGACTGAGCATGAACATCAGCGCGGGATAGCCGGCGTAAGTGAACGCAATCATCGCCATCGCCGCGACAAAGACGACCTGGGCGATCAAAGCCTCAGTTGTTTGCGACAGTGCGAACATGGTTTGAATCCTCCTTCCTTTCATACCGGCTTGCAAATAATCAACTAGGTCCCTGGGGCAACCGGAAAGACGGCCAGAGAACGCCTCTGGCCGTCTTGGCGCCGGGCTCCGGCGGCGGCGCCGGTGTCTGGGTATTGGGCGACGAGCTTTCCATTTCTTCGGCGGCGTGAATCTGTCTGAGCGCCACCGCGTAGGCGGCGGTGTAATAGAGGTACCAGAGGTACTGATCAGCGATTCGGCGTTCGATCTCTCCGGTCGGCGGTTGAACAGCGACCCGGCGCCGGGCGTGAGCGGGAGACCGGTTTCGCCGCTCCGCTCAACGGCAGTCGGTCTCTTCGCTCGACGGTTGATATGCGCTTTTTGTGTTCCCCTAAGGTTCAATCGATTGTCGTGCCCGTCGCGCCAAGCTTCTGCCGTGCGCGACTCCCTCGCGACATGAAGCGCGACAGCGCGGCGTGAAATTCCGTGTTCTCCGCGTCGGTCACGGCGCCCAACGCGTAAGCGGCGAATACATACGCCGCTCCAAACACGGCGCCGCAGACAGCCATCTTGGCCAGCGTGTGCGCCTGCGGGAGCTGGAGCTTCACCGCGAAGGCGGCGAGGGCCGCGACGCCCGCGGCCAGAGCCGTCTTCAGCGCCGGCCTAAGGTGGCGCAGGTCACCCGTTACAAAACCGAGTCGCCGCCCGATGGCCGCCAGGACTATCGCCACCTCCAGCGTTTGCAGCCCGACCAGAGCGCTCACGGCCCCGATCAGCCCCGCCGCGTGAATGCACACATAAAGAGCGCCGAATGTCACCGGCATCAGCGCAAGGTGTAGTTTGAAGCGGAAGAATTTGAACTCTTCGTGCGCTCGTATCGGCGATCCGGTCAACGTGATCGGGAGCAGCGCGCTGAACAGATAAATCCCGAAAAGCGGCGCCGCCTCACTGTAAGCGCTCGTGAACAGCAGCGTGATGATCTCGTACCGTAGAACGAACATCAGCGCGCAGATCCGGCGGGCAGGAAGTAGCGCGAGACCATGAAGCTGTGCAGGTCGCCTTGAGCGGTTTGCGCAAAGCTGCCGAGCCCGTACGGCAGCGCGTTGCCGATCTGCGCCTTGAACAACGCCAGGTCGAAGGCGTCGCGGATCCTCTCGAAACGCTGGCCGAAGCGCCGCCGAATATAAGCGAGCATGAAGAGGATTTGCAGCATTCCCTGAATAGCGGCGGCCCAAATCATGGCCCTGACGCTGTGAAAGACGAGCGCCGCGCCGACGGTCAACGCCGATTTCGTCAGTTGAGAGATCACGATGAAGACCGACGACGCGCGAACGTCGCCGAGCGCCAGCGGGACGACTTCGAGGTTCTACGACACCAGCCAAAGCAGAATCGTGACGCCGAGCAGCGGCATGTAAGCCGACAGGTCGCCGCTTTTGAAGACGAGCAGCGCGCATTCGGGATAGAAAATGAAAAGCGCGCCGGCGACCGCGCCGATCGCGCCGTAAAACGCCAGCACATTGATCACCACTTGCAGCTTCTTCTCCGGAGCGCGCGGCACGAAGTAGTAGGCGGTAGACGCCACCTGCAGATTCAGCGCCGAAATCGTGGACATAAGAATCTGGAACACCTGTTTGTACACGCCGAACTCAGTCTGACTCAGCGTCCGCACTAACAGGAGTGGCGCAATGAACGAGAGTCCGAATGCGATTGTATTCGCCGTCGTCAGCCATGCCGCCCGGCGAGCGAAACCGCTTTGTCCGTCCCCTTCGCTTTGCCCTGTATTCATTTCATTGCGCCAGCGCGAACCCGCTCGTGTTCTTGACGAATCGCGCCAGATCGTATTCGCCGTGTATGCGACGCAGCGCCAGCGGGTCGTTCCGCTCGTTGTTCAGCCCGACGTCGGTCGTCACGGCGAGCTGGTAGCCGGCGCGGGCGACCTCGAGTTGCGTTCGGAGGTCGTAATCGCCGTTCGGATAGCAGAACGTTCCGACCTTTCGCCCGATCGCGTTTTGAATCCGGTCCCGCGATTGGGCCACCTCTTCGCGCAGCCGGGCGCCGCCTAGGCCGGTCAGAATCGGGTGCGTCAATGTATGTGATCCGATCTCGACTCCGGCGTCGGCCATCTCCCGAGCCTGACGCCAGTTGATTGCGCCGTACTCCGCGGGCGGCCGCTCAGGCAGTGTTTGAGCGCGGCGTTGATCAGCCCTGCGGCCACAGCGCGCGACGCGGCGCCGTTCAATTCCAGCCTCAGATCGCGGTCCCCAATTCCGATCTCGAACGCTCGCGCCGCCGCCCCCGTCGCCAGGTAGCGCGCTTTGTCCGTCCAAAGCCAGGCCGTCCCTTCCACAAATTCGGTCACGACGAAGACCGTGGCGGGCGCGCAATGTTTGCGCAGAATCGGGAAGGCGATCTCGTAAGCGTCGCGATAACCGTCGTCAATCGTGATCGCCGCCAGGCGCGGGGGAAGCTCCCGCCTCCGCAAACAGGCCGCCAACCGCGAAAGCGGAACGAGTGTGTAATGCGCCGCCAGATACTTCACCTGCTCGGCGAAAGTCCGCGCCGAAATCCGCGCCCCGCCCTCACGCTCGCTGAAGCGGTGGTAGGTGATAATCAACGCCTGATGGCGATGCGCCCACCGGAATGGGGCGAAGGCGCCGGTGATTCGTAGCAAATTGAGTATGGTTCCTTTCATCGTTCATCCATACCGGTTTTCAGGTGTATGAAGACTGTTAGCCACAGAGCCCACAGAGGGCACAGAGGTGGTTCACTACTTCTCTGTGTGCTCTGTGACCTCTGTGGCTATTCATTTATGTGAAAACCGCTGTAAGGAAAGGCATTTTTCCTCAATTTATTGGCCGTACCGGCGTCAGCGCCCTCCTCCCGCTCCCCCGATGAATGAGACAAAGCTTCCGAACCCGGCGAGGGACAGGATATATGCCATCTTAGCACAATCACGCCGGATTTGTCGCCCGTGTCGGCGACGCCGCCGGAAGCGGTGAGGGCCTCCAGCACGTTCATCGGCTTATTCATGATCAGGATGCCGGGGTGTATGACGTCGCCGAGCACGCCGATCTTGGCGCTATTGGCCTCGAGCAACGCCACGCTTACCTTCGGGTTGATCAGGTATTCGCTCAGGTCTTGGGTCAACCGCTTGGACAGTCGCGGGACGGTCATCCCGGCCACTTCCACGTCGCCGAGCAGCGGGTGATAGACGCTCCCCGTAGGCGAGACCTTCACCCGCTCGAGCGTGTAATCCGGCTGCCCGGTCACACGAATCGCAATCTCGTCGGCGGGGCCGAGCCGGTACGTGTTGTAAAACTCCAGATAGATGCCCTTGAAGAATTGATCGTCTTCAGAAGCCCCCCCGGCGGCTTCTGAAGCCCCTCCGGCGGCCGGCGCCGGAGTTTGTGCGAACACCTGCGGGCGCTGAAGCGCGAACGTCGACACGATCAGCGCGACCGCCAGAGCAATGCGTTCCATATGACTCATCAACTTACTTCTGTTCATAATTCCTCCGAACAACTTCCTCACTTCAGCGCGAGAATCGCCCGAAGACGTCGAGCATCGGCGATTGATTTTTGATGTAGTAGAGGTCGTACTGATGTTTTTCCCGCGCGTCCTCGAGCGAAGCGCCATAGTGGTAGCGGACCTGCGCCCATCCGGTCAGCCCCGGTTTGACCAGGTGACGCTCGGAGTAATAAGGAATTCGTTGTTCAAGCTGTTTGATGAAGACCGGGCGTTCGGGCCGCGGTCCGATCAGGCTCATCTCGCCGCGAATGACATTGAACAGTTGCGGCAGTTCATCGACCCGCCGTTTGCGAATCCATCGGCCCACGCGCGTCACGCGCGAATCGGCTTCGTTGGCCCAGACCGGGCCGTTCGCTTCGGCGTCCACGCGCATTGAACGGAACTTGATGATCCGGAATGTCGTATTGTTAAGTCCGACTCGCTCCTGCATGTAGAAGACCGGGCCGCGTGAATCGAGTTTGATCGCCAGCGCCGTGAGAAGCATCAGCGGCGACGTCAGCAGCCCGATGACGCTCGCCAGCGCGACGTCCACCAGGCGGCGCGCGCGCCTGTAGAGACGCGCCCAGCGCAAGGGGTCGGCGAAAACCAACCGCCAGAGCCGCAGCCGCTCGACTACGATCTTGCCGGTCAGTTTTTCGTAAAAGGAGTCGGCCTCATCCAACGTCACGCCGTCTCGCACTTTCAGTTTGAGCAGCAGGTCGAGCGGCATTCGGCCGCGCCGGTAGGGCATTGCGATGACGATTCGGTCGGGGCGATGCCGCCCGACGACCGCTTCCAGATCGGACATCACCCCGACCACCCTCGGATTGATCAGGCTTTTCCCGATCTGGGCCGGATCATCGCCGACAAATCCGATCACGTTATATCCGTCTTCGCGTCGCATGAGCATCTCTCGCGCAATAGTGATCGCGTCCTGCCCGACGCCCAGAATGAGCACGCGATGGGCCAATCGCGGGTTTTCGAGCAGGCTCCGGGCCAGGGACCGCCAGGCAGTCATAAACGCCAGCGTCAACAACAGGCTGAGCGGAAAGACGCCGCGGCCCGGCCGCAGATGCGGCCAGACGTAAAACATCAGCGCGAGCGCCAGGCCTCCGACCACCAGCGATTGCGAGAGCCGCAGCAGCAGCGCGCCGCGGCGCCGGATCCTGCTAAAATCGTAAAGGTCGAAGAGGTAGAACGACCCCAGTACCGGGACGGTCATCAGAAATGTCTTCAGCCATCCGAGCTCGGAGCCGAGCGCTTCGGCGCCAAACCGGATATAGATCGCCATGACGCCGCACGAATAAACCAGCGCGCCTTCGAAGATCAACAGGGCGAGTGGTCGAGTGAGATTCTTTGAGATCATCGTCAAATCCTGGTAGGGGCAGACACGCGTGTCTGCCCTCAATGGGCAACGCAGTTGAGGACGGCGCCGAGGAGGCGCTCTTCATTGAGTAGAGCGACGGCTTTGGCCATTTGACTGGCGGAGGTGCGCCCCTGTCGTATGACAAGCAGTGTCGCGTCCGTGTGAAGTTCGAGCAATCTGGCGTCAGCCGCCGCCAGCAGCGGAGCGGAATCGAACAGGATGAAGTCAAACTCCGGACTCAAGTTCCGCAGCATCACTTCGAAGAAAGGCGAGGCCAGCAACTCGGCCGAGTTCTCGGCCTGCGCGCAAGTCGGCAAAAGATTGAACCCGATCGGTTGCAGCCAGACCATCGCCTTGCTGGGCGCCAGGCCTTTCGCGACGGCTTCGGCCAATCCCGTCGCCGAGTCAATTCCGAGCAGGCGCATCGCCGACGGCCGTAGAAAATCACTCTCTACAACCAGCACGCGCTGCCGCGCGCGCGCGAGCGCCGCGGCCAGATTGAGCATTACAGTGGTACGGCCGTCGCCGTACTGCGCCGAAGCGATTAACACGCGCTTGAGTTGTCGCGAGGCGGCGGCGGAGATCAGGGAAATAACAAGCCGGTGATATGGCGCGATGTTATGTGGATCGAGGTCGTTAAATGCTATCAGGCCCGGATCAAGCCGCTTCGGCCTCAGATCCACTTCATACGCGGGATAGCTCGTCTGACGAAATGGGACAGCGGCGTCATCTACAAGATTGCTGCGATTCCGCTCCCACTCGAAGTACGGCCTCGTATGACGAAATGGGAGGTCGTCGTCATCCACACGGGCCAGCACTTCTGATTCGGAGATTGTTTCCGAGGCCGGCTCAGGCGCCACAGAAAGCCTGACGTCGTCCAGCTTCGGACCATACGCGTTCTGATGGCCGGCGCCATTTCTTTCGATTCTATCTTCAGCGAATTCTTCCATAGCTTGAGCCTTTCCATTCCTCTTACTTACGCTCGCGGCGCCGCTTATCGGTTCGCCAAAATCTGAAAAATCTGACTGCGGTCGAGAACTATGACGAGGGCCGGGATCATCGCGCCGAGGAGCGCCGCAAGTCCCATCCAGCGCAGCCCCCACAACACCCGGCGGCGGGCGCGCTGGGGCGCCGTCAACGTCTCAGGGATCAACGCCAACACGGGAGTCCCCAGGTAATACTCGACATCGCGGTCGTTGTGGATCAGGAAGAGGCGCGGGACCTCTCGGGCCGACGCGACCAGTAGCCCCAACGCCAGCGCGATTCCCAATCCGATCATCTTGAGCAGCCTGCGATTCGGCCCGACCGGCGCCGACCGCGCGAGTGGCGCGTCAATCACCTGAAACATCTCTCCATTCCGACCGTCGCCGCCAGTCAGCTTTTGCAGCGCGTCCTGTTTATCCATAAGCCAGTTGTATCGTCCCATTAAACGATCGTATTCGGCCTTCGCCTCATTTAGCCTGGCGGTGGAGGCGGCTTCCGGGGGCGGCTCGTTGGGCAGATCTTTCAAGCTCCTTGTTTTGCGGCTCAAATCGCGTCGCGCAACTTCCAGTTCGGTTTCGAGGCGCTGCAATTCGCGTCGCATCACGCGAAGTTCACGGGCTTCGGGCGACGCCGAGTTAAGCGCCGCGCCGGAGTTCGCCCCGCTGGCCGCTTCGAGCCGCGCGATCTCCTGGTTGATCGCGGCCAATTGAGACTTCGCCTGGATCATCTTGGGATTCTTCTCGGTGGCGGATCTCGCGAGATCTTTGATCTGCCCTTCGACCTCGGCCCTCCGCGCCAGTAGGACGCCGTAAGCGCTGTTAGAAGCAAGCCTGCTGGCGGGCGCGGTGGAACTGACCAGTTTCTCCTGTTCGGCGATCTGCCGCTTCTGCTCATCTATCTGCTGCATCAGCATGAACTCCTTGTCGCCGAGCGCGCCGATCGAGTCTGTGGCGGCAAGTCGCTGTGCGCGGACCGCCGTAGAGGCGTTGTCGTGGCTCCCGCTTCGGAGAAGCGCCTGATCGCGTTGCGGCGCGAGCCCATGTAACTGCGTTTCGATCTCCGCGACCTGAGCGTGGAACCGCTCGAGTTCTGTCGCGGCCTGCCGCCGTATCGTGGCGTTCGTCTGGTCGAAAATCGAAATCAGGTCCGCCACCACGCGCTGGGCGATTACCGGATCGGTGTAACGATAGCTGATCGTCAGCGACTCCGGCGCGTCAGGGTAATAATTGCGCATTTTGATATCGACCTTGACCGCTTTGCGCAATCGCTCAACCGCGACGCCCGGATCGGGGGCCACTCCGGGAGTCTGAGGGTAAAGGTCGTAACGACGGATGATCTCCATCAGATTTCCTTGACTGGTCATTCGCTGCGTCAAAGCGGCGAGCGGGGGGCTTGACGGCGAACGATCATCATTGCCATTGCCCTGGTTTGAGATGACGATTAACGCGTGAGATTCGTAGACATTGGGAATGCGGCGGACGATCTGCAATGTCGCAATTGACATGGAAGCAGCCACCAGTAAAATCAGCAGCTTCTTCCGCCACAGGATTCCCAAATATTCAAACGAGCCTCGTGGTCTCATAATTTCCATAACTACCTTGAACTACCTTGACTATCTCCTGGTTCCTCTCTCCTTCCGATCCTTCACCGCTTTTCAATTATCAAGTTGAACTTATTCTCCCAACCTTGCTTCTTCCCAATCTTGCTTCTTTCCTAGCTATTATGAAGTGATTGAAGTTCTCGCAAGCCTGCAGGCATTGGACAATCTTGCAAGCCTGCTTCCTATTCAACTTAAAATCGCCGTGGTAGCGCCACGGTTAAATGTTGTGTCACCGAAAACTGGAATTACTATATATTGATAGCGCTCGCTCTCCATACGCTTTCGGCATATCTCGGTGTGGCCATTTGCAACACCGGGAATGGAAATTGTTCATTTTACTTCTCATAAGCAATACGCCAGTTTCTCCAGAAATTATTTCTGCAAGAGGTATGCCAATGAGATTAGCGGCTTTTTGGAAGAGGCGCCGCCGTGATAGATTTGGTTACCTAAAGGAGTGTGTTACGTGGATATTACGGCTTACCTTGACCGCATCAACTATCATGGCATGCTCGCTCCCACTGCCGAGACCTTGCGGGAGTTACAAGTGGCGCATCTATTGACCGTCCCCTTCGAAAACCTGAGTATCCATACCAAGGAGCCCATTGTGCTCGACGACAACGCCCTTTTCGAGAAAATCGTCAGGCGGCGTCGCGGCGGCTTCTGTTACGAAGCGAACGGTCTGTTCGCCGCGCTGCTGCGCGCGTTAGGATTCGATGTCAAGATGCTTTCAGCCGGAGCCGCGAATGCGAAAGGGGGATTCGGACCGGATTTCGACCATATGGCGTTGATGTGCGACATCAACGAACGGTGGTTAGTTGATGTCGGATTCGGCGACTCGTTCCGTGAGCCGCTATTGATCGATAAAACGGGCGCCCAACGGCAAGGCGAGCGCGCTTATCGGATTGACTCGGATGGGAGATACTTGATTCTCATGCAGCGTGACGGCGGCGCGGATGCCGCCTGGAAAGCCCAATATCGTTTCACCTTGCAACCATACGAGTATTCGGATTATCAAGAGATGTGCCGTTATCATCAGACTTCGCCGCAGTCGCATTTTACGCGTGGGCGTATTTGCTCGAGAGCGACGCCGGATGGTCGCGTGACGCTCGGCGAGATGCGCCTGATCATAACCAGGAACGGCGAACGGCAAGAACGAGAGCTAACGGACGAAGAAGAGTATGAGGCGACGTTGCGCGAGCGCTTCGGCGTCACCTTAACTGGAAACCGCTGTGATTGATTGAATGGAGGCTTCCATGACCGGGATTCGCATTGCGCCATTGCTGGCCATGATCGCACTCGTCACGACTGGCGCCGGCGTAACTCAGAAAGGAGCGACAGAATTATTGGCAAGAGTAGATCATCTCGTCTATGCGGCGCCCGACTTGAATCGCGGCGTCGAGGAAATTGAGAAGCTCCTAGGCGTTCGAGCGACTCCGGGCGGTCAACACCCGGGGCGTGGAACGCGAAACGCCTTGATCACACTGGGTCCGTCAACCTATCTGGAAATCATCGCGCCCGACCCGGAGCAGCCGCCTCCTAAAACACCTCGCCCCTTCGGGATCGACGGGCTGAAGGAGTCGAGGCTCGTCGCCTGGGCGGCCAAGGGCGATGATCTCCAGCGTCTAAGGGATGAAGCTGCGGGCAAGGGGGCACGCCTCGGTGAAGTGATGTCCGGGAGCCGGCGCCGGACGGACGGGGTTCTCCTGTCGTGGCGCTATACCGATCCACAGACGGTATTGGCTGATGGACTTGTCCCATTTTTCATCGACTGGGGACAGTCGCCACATCCCGCCCGTACAGCGGCTCCGGGCGCCTCGTTGATCGCCTTACGCGCGGAACATCCCGACGCGCAACGCGTTCAACGTCTATTACGGGAACTCGGGCTCGATCTTTCCGTGCAACCGGGCGCCGCGCCTGCGCTCGTTGCGATCATTGACAGCCCGCGTGGCCGTGTAGAATTGCGATAGGTAAGTCGAAGCAGTTCCCCGAACGGGTTGAATCACTCGGTGTACGGGATAATAGAACACAGATGACGCGGATTGAGCGGATTGACGCAGATCCTTTTCTGGTTTTATCCGCGATGATCCGTCGCATCTGCGTCATCCGCGTTCTATTGATTCGTTCTTCGCTGCGAACACCAGTTGTTGATCCCGTATACACGATTGAAATCCGATCTAGGTTTCCAGTTTCACCGCGAGCCTGGTGTTGGGAAAAATCTTCTCCACACTCGCTTGCTTGGGCATGTTGTAAGCGTTCACCGGCTGTGAGCGGTTAACCCACAACGTGTAGTACAGGTGATCGGCGCGCGGGTCATCGGTGTTTGGATGCAGCAGGATGGTCAGTCCGAGGCTGTTGAGTTGCAACCACGGCACGATGATCGGCAACAGGTCGTTGGTGAAGCCAAAATAGAACGACGGAGTCACGTGGGGGCCGCGTGGTTCCAAGTTCCAGTTGCCCAACTCAACCGGGAAACGCTCCGCGGCCCACCTGCGCACCAACGCGGCCTTCTCGTAGGTGTCATCGTCGAAATAGAAATGCGCGTGGTAGCTCTTGATGTCGGTGTAAGGGCGCGGCGTTTTCGGCAGGCCGTTTTCCTCTCCCGGCCGCACGCTCCGCGGCCGTGGCGTCGGTTCCTTGTAGGTTTCGTAACCCCATGGACTCTTCCCTACGTCGGGTGGAGGAACAATCGGTTTGAATGATGAACCACCGGGCGCAATTACTTCCTGGCCCGCCGCCACGATGTTCCCGGCAGTGAGGCCTGTCGCTGTCAGGGCGGCGCCCACAATGATCTTGCGCCGCGCCGGCGAAAGCAGATCGGCCCACTCCTGATCTTCCGCCGTGTTGTAAACGATTCTTTCTTCGTCGTGCATAGCTCGCTCCTTTGTTGTTGCTTTTTCGGTCGCCTGGAAAGCCTTCAGAAGGTATTGGTCATACAGGTATACCAATCAATCATCCTTCTCATCCAGTACGATCTCCGCTGTGGATGTGATACTCCGGCCATACTGCGGCTGAAGGTACCGGTTCAAGAACGCCAACTGTTTTCGCCATGCGTCGAGTTTGTGCTCCCTCTGAGAGAATCCGTGCTGTTCCTTAGGATACGTGAAGTACAGATGCGTCTTACCCGCCTTCTTGAGCGCAGCCACAAACTGCTGCGATTCATACGGCGGAACTTGCGGGTCGTCCTCGCCGTGCATGATCAGAAGCGGCGCGGTGATCTTAGGAACGTCCGGCAGAACGTTCGCCTTCGCGTACACCTGCGGTTTCTCCTGAGGCGTACCGCCCATCTTGCGCATCCAGCGAATGGCCGCGTTCCGGTTGGTGCGCTCGATGTAAGTCGCCCGGTCCACCACTCCGTACAGTTCGATCGCAACCTTGAAGACCTCCGGCCGCTTGGTGACCGCATAAGCCACCATCGTGCCGCCGTGACTGCCACCACCGATGGCGAACCGGCCGGGATCGGTCAAGCCCTGGGCGACCAGGTATTGCGCCCCGGCAACCACATCGTCCACTTCCCCGCCCCCGCTGTCTTCAACGTTCAAGTTCCGGAACTTCTCGCCATAGCCGTTGCTGCCGCGATAGTTCGGTTCCAGGACCAGATATCCTTGCTGCGCCAGATAAAGAGCCCACGGATCGAAGTTCAAAGTGTCCTGCCCTTCAGGCCCGCCGTGAATCCAGAGGACCGCCGGGTAGCGCGCGCCACTTTGAAAGCCCAGGGGCTTGTAAAGAATGCCGCTGATTTCGAGCCCATCTTTGCTCGTATAATGGATCACTTCGGGATCACGCAAGCCCGTGGCCGCGAAGTTGCGGGGCTGCGTCCGGATCAGGAACCGCGGCGCTTGGCCGCCTTCGGCCCCGCTCTCGGCCTCTCTCCCAATTGGGGCCACGGCAAGGGCGCCAGGTTCGAACGATGAGCTGCGATTGAAGTAGATGAGTCGCCCGTCCGGCGACCATTGCGGATTCGATTCGACGCCCGCAGGCGCGTTCGTCAGCCGCCGAGCGCGGCCGCCCTCGGCCGGCGCGATCCACACGTGCCGCTCTTCGCGGCGCGTTCTGTTCGAGACGAAGGCCAGCCAGCGCCCGTCGGGTGAGAAGACGGGATCGTCGTCTTCGGATTCGCCATCCGTGATCGCGCGCGGCTTGCCCCCGTTAACCGAGAGAAGGTAGAGCTTGTCCCATCCCGTGTCCTGCAGAACCAAGGCGAGCGACTTGCCATCAGGCGACCACGAGACTCGACGAATAGACCAGCCTCCGCCGCGATCTTGCGGCGCCTCGTGCAACACTTTGGCGACGTCCTTGAAGCGCCCGGTATTCACATCGAAGTCGGCCAGCCTCAAGCGACCGCTGAAGTACTCAGGCGATCGCTCCACGTACGCGATCTTCGTTCCGTCAGGCGACCATGCGGGGCCGCCCTCATCCGCCGGCGCCGACGTCAGCAGGTTTGTGGTCAACCCATCCGCGCTCACAACCGCCAGGTCACCGTTCCCGCGCCGGCCGGTTTCAAAAACTATCCACTTGCCGTTCGGCGACCAGTGCGGAGATCGGTCCGCAGACGTTCGCGGATCGCCGGAGCCACGCGCGCCCTCGGTCAACCGGACCGGCTGCCCCCCGCCGGCTGGCGCCGACCAGATCGCTCCCCCGCTGGCATAGGCGATGAACTTTCCGTCAGGCGACCAGTCAAATCCCGACTTACCGCCGGGAGTGGACGTGAGCGGCGTCGGCCACCCCCCTTCGGACGAGACCAACACGATCTGCCCCTCCCAGGAAAGCGCGAACCACTTTCCGTCCGGCGACAGACTCGGAGCTTGCAACGCTTCAACGCTCGCCAGGTCTTCGAGTGTCAGTCTTGCCGGCTCAATCGCGGAAATCCTGGCAGAGTACGCCGCCGCAATCAACGCGACCAGCGCCATAACAATGATTGCTCTTCTATTCATTTTGCCCTCCTGCGGAAATGGTAGGGCAAACTGGCAGTTTGCCCGGTTTTCCCGAAAGACCGCATTGAAGGAGCCAAGGCAAACTGCCAGTTTGCCTTACACTTGCGCCGCGATTTTCGTTCTTTCAGGGCGTCGCAATGCGACATGTGGAACTCCTCAGAAAAAATGTACCGCAGGTTGTCTAACCTGCGGAGGCTTGATTAATGAAGCGTTCAGTTGTCATCAGGCGGCTTGGTTACGAAGCCTCCGCCGCCTTAGACAACCTACGGTACATCGCCCGCCGCGCTTTTCATTCTTTCAGGGCGTCGCAACGCGACGTGAAAGCTCCTCAGAAAATCTCTGGGTACGCGTCGCTTCCAGCGCGCAGTCTCGGCGAAAGACGAATTTATAGGAACCAGACCTGGGTACGCTTCGCCTCAGGTTTGGGGGCGACTGATTCCGATCAATAGGTCTCTAGCCGAGACTGCGCGCTGGAAGCGACGCGTACCCAGGGCGCGTTTTCATTGTTTCAGGGCGTCGCAACGCCACATGAAGGCTCCTCAAAATATAGTCGGCGGTTGGTGATTATCTTAGAACCATGGACTGCCAACTCAAAACCGTTCTTCACTGCAACCCGCTTCAGAACTTCCACCGAACCGAGATCAGCGGGCCTTCGTCCCCCGGACTCCGGCAAGCGCAGTTTTTAGGCGGCGCACTAAATGCCTCCATCATCGACCGGCGCAGGCACGGTCCGCGCGCCCGCGCGAATAAAAACCCCGCGCACGCCGAAATATCCCGGGTCTTCCATCAACACCGTGCGAAATGTTCTTAGATGCGCTCTGGTTACAGCCACAAATAATTTCGTTTGACAAAGACTTAGGTTTGGCGTATATGAACCACAGTTGTCCCTTCTCATATTCAATCTAATCAGGCGCCGCTTTACTAAGATCCCGCGATCATAAGCTGCGCTAGGATCCTCCCAACTGGGCCTCGAACTTGACCTTGGATAAAACCTCGCGCATGCGCGAATTAGGAGGATTGAGATGGCGTATATATCTAAAAGAAATAGAAGACGAGAGAAAGAGATTCTAGACGCCCAAAAAAACAGGCTTGAGATAATCGCAGCGCGCTTGAGCAGACGCGACCTGATAAAGATGGGGCTTCTAACGAGCGCCGGTTATCTTATCCCCAAAAGAGGCTTAAGCGCTCGCGCCCAATATAGCAGGGACGGATCCAGTCGCGGTTGCTTCGGCGGGTTTAACACCCCTCCGAGTCCGGTGACGACTCCATTCGTCGAGCCGATGCCCATCATGCCCATCCACCAGCCCGTCACGCAATTTACCGGGCCACCACCCACTGTAAACCCAAACACCGCTATCAACCCTGCCACCGGACTGCCCTTTGAAGGCCGCACGCGGCAACACCAGGCCCTGAGCCAATTTCCTGCTCAGAAGCTCTATGAAGTCCATCAAAGGGAGGCGCTGGTCAGCGTGCATCCGGAGCTTCCGACGCAAAGACTCTGGAGTTTCAATGGGAGCGTCCCCGGTCCCACCTATGTCGCGCGCTACGGGGAGCCGATACTCGTGCGGAATTACAACGACCTGCCCCCGAACAATGGAGGGTTTGGGATTCAGTCAGTCTCGACCCACTTGCACAACGGGCATACTCCGTCGGAGAGCGACGGCTTCCCGTGCGACTTCTTTGCGGTGGGTCAGTACTATGACCAGCACTACCCGAACGTGCTAGCCGGATTCTCTTCTACCAATCCGCCAAACGGCGACATCCGCGAAGCCATGAGCACGCTCTGGTATCACGACCATCGTGTAGACTTTACGGCGCAGAACGTCTACAAGGGGTTGGCCGGTTTCTACCTGCTGTTCAATGAGTTCGACACCGGCAATGAGGCCACAGGTTTCCGTTTGCCACAGTTCCCAGACTTCGATATACCGATGATCTTCAACGACAAGAATTTCGATCCGCAAACCAGTCTATTGGCCTTCGATCTGGCCAATCGCGACGGCATTCTGGGGGACAAGTTTCTTGTCAACGGGAAGATTCAGCCGTTCTTTCAGGTAAAGCGCCGCCGCTATCGCTTCCGCTGGCTCAACGGCGGGCCGTCGCGCTTCTACCAGTTCTTCCTGACCAACCCGAACAATCTGAGCCAGGTCAATCGCTTCTGGGTGATTTCGAACGACGGCAATCTGTTGCCCAATCCTGTGCAGGTCACAAGCCTTCGCATTGCTGTGGCCGAACGCATGGATGTGATCGTTGATTTCTCGGCGTTCCCTGCTGGGACCATTCTCCGGCTCGAAAACCGCCTTGAGCAATGCGACGGGGCGGGGCCGACCGACAACATTGTGTCCGCAGGCCAAGGGGATCAGGTGCTTGAGTTCCGGGTGGTTTCCGACCCTGTGACTGACGGAAGCGTAGACCCCGCTACCAACCCTCACTTCTACGACGTGCCGCCGAGGACTACAGTGAACCAGTGTCGGCAGTTCAAGTTCGACAGGCAAAACGGCCAGTGGGTCATCAACGACAAATTCTTCGACTGCAACGAGGTCCGTTTCCGCGTGAAGCGAAACACGGCAGAGCAGTGGAATCTGGAGGGCGGCTTTGACTGGCAGCACCCGGTCCACATTCACTTCGAGGAGTTCCAGATCATCAGCCGCAACAGGAACACGCCGACCGCGATCGAGAGGGGCCGTAAGGATGTCGTCAGGCTGGGAGAGAACGACGACGTCGAATTGTTCTTCCGCTTCCGCGATTTCGTGGGGCGCTACCCCATGCACTGCCACAACACGATTCACGAGGACCACGCGATGATGTTAAGGTTTGACATCGACGATACCGGAAACAGCAACGAGAGCTGCGACAGTCATCATCACTGATGGCGTGTCGCCTTATCTGCGCGGCTTCGCAAGAAAGACAAGAACATGACTTGAGATATGAGAAAGGAGACATAGTATGGCAAGAAAGAACAGACGAAACATGCTTGCGATGTTGACGGCGGCCGCCACCACCGGCGGTGGTGTGGCGCAGGCTTCCGGTTCCGATGACGGATCGCGTCAAAGGACACAGGCTCACTACTTCCCCAACGTCGAACTTATGACACACGAAGGCGAGAAGGTCCGTTTTTATGATGACCTGATAAAGGACAAGATCGTGGTCGTCAATTTCATGTATGCCGAGTGTCAGGGGATTTGCCCTGGAATTACGGCGAACCTCAGGAAGGTTCAGAAACTTCTCGGCGACCGGGTCGGTCGTGACATCTTCATGTACTCGATCACGCTCATGCCCGAAAAGGACGACCCGGAGGCGCTCAACCACTACGTTAAAATGCATGGCATCAAGCCGGGGTGGAAGTTCCTCACCGGAAAGCCAGCCGACATAGAGACGCTGCGGCGCAAACTGGGGTTCTCTAACAGCAACCCGAAGCTGGACAAAGACAGGAACAACCACATAGGCATGGTCAGGTACGGGAACGAGGCTCGCCAGTGGTGGGCGATGTGTCCGGGGCAGGCTAACGCGGCCTGGATCGTCGAGTCTATTCTGTGGATGGATGGGCCGAAAAGAGTACAGCCGCAAAACG
>WNFV01005988.1_pt1 | contig 20618 bp, 18 predicted proteins | sample 5400101 | NCBI WGS metagenome assembly WNFV01 (sample SAMN13153361, study PRJNA577476) | soil metagenome | isolation source: 115 cm soil or saprolite under grassland replicate 1 | place: USA:California | collected 2016-06-15 | reverse complement strand
TCGGCCTCGTCCGCGAAGGAAAGCGGAAGGATCCCCTGCGCGATCAGGTTTGAACGATGGATCCGGGCGAAGCTCTTGGCGATCACGGCGCGCACGCCAAGGTAGAGCGCTGCGAATGCAGCCTGCTCCCGGCTCGAGCCCTGCCCGTAGTTGTGCCCGCCGACGACGATTCCCCCGCCCCACTCCTGCGCCCGCGCCGGGAAGTCCGGGTCAAAGCGGCGGAACATGTACCGGGCGCAGGCCGGGATGTTCGACCAGATGGCAAGCCCGAGCGCCCCGTCCGGTGCCATGTCGCCAGTCGAGACGTCGTCGGGGACGACGATCAGCACGCGCGCCTCGATCGACTCCGGGAGGGGCGCCACCGGCGGGGGCGCCACGATGCTTCGCCCCTTTTGGAGCTCGACCACTCGTGCCTGCGCCGGCTCGGGCGGCGAGACAATCTGGCGGTCGTCCACGTCCGGATTCGTCGGCGGAGGCGCGAGCTCGGGCGGCTCGCCGAGCTCGCGTGGATCGGCAATGAGGCCGCGAAGCGCCGTGGCTGACGCCGTCGCGGGAGAGCAAAGGTAGACGCGGTCCTCGGCCGTCCCGCTGCGTCCGGGAAAGTTGCGGTTGAACGTCCGCACGGAGACGGCTCCTGCTGCAGGCGCCTGACCCATGCCAATGCAAGGGCCGCAAGCCGGCTCCAGGATCCGGGCCCCCACCGCCAGTAGGTCGGCGTACACGCCCGAGCGGACGATCATGTCGAGGATCTGACGCGAGCCCGGGGTGACCGTGAGGTCGAGCTCGGGCGGCAGAGTGCGGCCCCGCAGGACGGCGGCGACCAGGGCCAGGTCCTCGTACGACGAGTTGACGGAACTGCCGACGCAGACCTGCCGTGTCGGCGTTCCGGCCGCCTCGCTCACCGGCACGACGTTCCCCGGTGAAGAGGGGACTGCGATGAGCGGCTGCAGCGAGCCGAGATCGATCACCTCGAGCTCGTCGTAGCGCGCTCCCGGGTCGGCCGCCAGCTCGGCGAACTCTCCCTCACGGCCCTGTGCCCCGAGCCAGCGGCGGGTCTGCTCGTCGCTCGGGAAGATGCCGGTCGTCGCCCCGGTCTCCATGACCATGTTGCAGATCGTCCCGCGATCGGTCGCAGACAGTGTCGCCACGCCTTCCCCGTGAAACTCGAAGATCCGACCGCGGCCGCCTCGGACACCGCGCCGGCGCAGCAGCTCGAGCACGACATCCTTCGACTGCACCCACGCGGGGAGGCGTCCTCCAAGCTCTACGCCCGCGACGATCGGACGGTCCAGAGCGTAGGGTCGCCCCGCCATCGCCACCGCCACGTCTGTTGCCCCAGCGCCGACGGCGAGCAGGCCGAGGGCGCCCGCCATGGTCGTGTGGCTGTCGGCCCCGAGCAGGAACTGTCCCGGCCGGGCGAAGCGCTCGAGGTGGAGGTAGTGCGAGATGCCGTTGCCCGGCCGTGAATAGAGCAGGCCGTAGCGCGCGGCGAAACTGCGCAGGTACGCGTGATCCTCCGGGTTCTTGTTGTCGAACTGAAGAACGTTGTGGTCGACGTACGAGACCGTCGGTACGGCCACTCGCTCGAGGCCTAGCCGCTCGAACTGGAGACAGGCCATCGTGCCCGTCGCGTCCTCGAGCAGGATCTGGTCGACGCGGAGCTCGATCTCCTCCTCGGTGCTTGCCACGAGGTGCTCCGAGATGATCTTCTGCGTGAGCGTCCTCGGCTCAGGCATTGTCAGAGCGTAACCGCGCTCGTCGTCGTTTTTGCAGTCCTCACCGGGGTCCTCTCGGCCTGCTGGCCGTCACAGTTGGCCGCGTTGCCGGAGGGGCAGTCATCGGCGCAGTGCGCTAGCTCACGGCCGAGCGCTCATCGCCGAGACCACGTGCTCCGCCACGCCGTCGCCGACGTCGCGCGTCGTCGCGCTCCCGCCCACGTCGGGTGTACCCAGGCCATCGCGGCAGACCGCCTCGAGCGCGCTCATCACCGCCCGCCCGGCCTCCGCCTCCCCCAGGTGCTCGAGCATCAGCGCCGCGCTCCAGATCGCCCCCGCGGGATTAGCGATCCCCTGCCCGGCGATGTCCGGCGCTGACCCGTGCACAGGCTCGAAGACGCCGGGCGCATCCGAGCCCGGGGCGACGTTGGCGCTTGCCGCCATCCCCATGCCTCCTTGGATCGCCGCCGCAAGGTCGGTGAGGATGTCGGCGAAGAGGTTCGAGGCGACGACGACGTCGAGGCTGCCGGGATCGCGCACCATGCGCGCGGCGAGTGCGTCCACGAGCACCCGCTCGACCTGCACCTCGGCGAATTCGACCGCCACCTCCTCGACCACCTCGTCCCAGAGGACGTAGCCGTAGCGGGAGGCGTTCGACTTCGTCGCGCTCGTCAACACCCCCCGCCGTGACGCAGCGAGTTGGAACGCGTGGCGCACGAGCCGCTCGATGCAAGTCCGCGTGAACACGCTCGTCTCGAGGGCGACCTCCGACTCGAGCCCGCGGTGCGCCCGCCCGCCGACACCGGCGTACTCGCCCTCCGTGTTCTCGCGCACGAAGAGCATGTCCACGTCGCCCGGGCCGCGCCCAGCGAGCGGGCAGGGAATCCCCGGCAGCAGCCGGCATGGCCGGAGGTTCGCCCACAAGTCCAGCCTCTGGCGGATCTCGAGGATCACCCCCCAGAGGGCAATATGGTCGGGCACCGACGGATCGCCGATCGCGCCGAGGAAGACGGCGTCGTGGTCGCGCAGGGTCTCAAGCGCGTCCTCCGGCATCATCCGCCCGTGTTCGTGGTAGTGGGCGGAGCCCCACGGAAGCTCGGTCCACTCGAGCGGGAGGCCCAGCGCGTCCACGACTCGCCGGGCCTCCGCGATCACCTCGGGCCCTATCCCGTCGCCGGGGACTAGGGCAACGCGATGGCTCAAGCCGGAGCACCCACCTCCCCGGTCACGCGCTCGACGTAGTCGATCGCCTCCTCGAGCGACACCACGTCCGCGTACTTTGCGTTGATGTCGAACAGGTTCGCCTCGTGCGGAGCCTGCGCGCGGTCGCCGACGCACTCGCGCGGGACGATCGTCGGGAAGCCGTACTGGAGCAGGTCGATCGCGGTCGCGCGGACGCACCCGCTCGTCGTGGCCCCACACATGACCACCGAGTCGATGCGCTGCGAGACGAGAATCGAGGCGAGGTTCGTGCCGAAGAACGCCGAGGCACCCTTCTTGACGATGACGGGCTCGCTCTCCTGCGGCTCGAGGCGTGGGTCGATCTCGACCCAGTGCCCGCCGAGCTGAAGCTCGGCCAGCGAGGGCACCTTCTGCAGCCAGAGGCCGCCGTCCTTCAGGCTCGACTCGTAGCCGATCGTCGTGAAGATGACCGGGAGTCCCCTCGCGCGGGCGGCATCGAGGAGCTGCTTCGTGGCCTCGACCTCAGTCGTCATGTCCGCTCCGAGCGTGCATGCAGCGTCGGTGAAGCCGCAGCTGAAGTCGACGACGAGAACGGCCGGATTCTGCCCGAGCGAGACACTTTCCCCAAGGCGCGCCTGTTCGTAGATCCGCTGGGCTTCCTCGTCGGGCATCACGCCAACGCCTTCGCTACCGGGGCGAGCTGCTCGCCGAAGCGCGCCCGCCTGATGAACTGCCCCGCGCCGGGCTGGGCAACGAGCTCGTCGTCTTCGACGATGACCTGGCCGCGGACGAGGACGACCTCAGGCGCGCCCTCCACCTCGGTCCCCTCGAAGAGGTTGTAGTCGACGTTCGAGTGGTGAGTCTTGGCCGAGATCGTCAGCGCCTTCTCCGGATCCCAGACGACCACGTCCCCGTCGCTGCCTGCCGCGATCGTGCCCTTTCGGGGGTATAGCCCGAACAGCTTCGCGACATTCGTCGAGGTCAGCTCGACCATCCTGTTCAGCGAGATGCGGCCTTGACGGACGCCGAAGTGGTGCAGCATGTGAAGCCGGTTCTCGATGCCCGGGCCGCCGTTCGGGATCTTCGAAAAGTCATCCTTGCCGAGTGTCTTCTGGCCGTCCCAGTTGAATGGGCAGTGGTCGGTCGACACGGCGGAGAGGACGTCCTTGGCGACGCATTCCCAGAGGTGGTCGAGATTCTCCTTCGCCCTCGGCGGCGGCGTGTAGACGTACTTCGCACCCTCGAATCCCGGCGCATCCACGATTTTGCTCAAATCGACGAAGAAGTACTGCGTGCAGGTCTCGCCCCAGATCTGCCACCCCTTCTGGCGTGCGAGGGCGATCGGCTCCGTTGACTCCTTGCACGAGACGTGAACGACGTAGAGCGGCGCGCCGGCCACGCGGGCGAGCTGGATCGCCCGATTCGTCGCCTCACCCTCGGTCTCGGGCGGCCGCGTGAGCGCGTGCCACTTCGGCTCGGTCTTGCCCTCCGCGAGAGCGCGCTTGACGATGATGTCGATCGCGTCGCCGTTCTCGGCATGGACCATGACTAGAGCGCCGGTCTCGGAGGCGACCTCCATCGACTTGAAGAGCGTTTCGTCGTCGACCATGACGGCACCCTTGTAGGCCATGAAGAGCTTGTAGCTCGTGACGCCCTCGTCCGGCACCTTCGCGAGATCCTCGAGCGTGCCGCCTTCCTTGAGGTCGGTGATCGCCATGTGGAAGCCGACGTCGATCACCGGCTTGCAGCGCTCGATCTTCTCGTGCCACGTTTCGAGCGCCTCGGCGAAGGTCTGACCGGGCATCTGGAAGCAGAAGTCCACGAGCGAGGTCGTCCCGCCGAACGCGGCCGAGACGGTGCCGGACGTGAAGTCGTCGCACGTGACGGTGCCGCCGAAGGGCAGCTCGATATGCGTGTGCGGGTCGATCGCGCCCGGGAGGACGTACTTTCCGCTCGCCTCGATCACCTTGTCGGCCGTCACGTCGAGCGACTCGCCGATGAGAGAGATGGTCTCGTTTTCGATGAACACGTCCCCGACGTAGTCGTCGGTGGCGGTGATGATGCGGCCGCCTTTGATCAATACCGACATGCGCTCTCCTTTCTCGCGAGTCCGCGGACGGTGAGTGTTTTGGTCACGCGCCTTCGCGTGCGAAGTCTGACATAGGCGCGGCACCGAGGAGCGCTGGGCGGACACTCTGCACCTCAGGAGTCGCCTCGTAGAACGCTTGGGCGGCACGGAGGACACTTCCCTCCGCCAGGAGTCGCCCGGTGAACTGAATCCCGACGGGGATCCCGTGCTCGTCGAACCCCGCCCGGACGGCGCAGGCCGGGAGCCCGGCGAGGTCCTGCGGGACCGTGTAGCTCATCACGAGCTCCCGGAAGGCGACCAGTCGGCCGCGGTGAAAGAGCTCTTCGTCGCCGATCGGGAGCGGCGGGCCGGCCGAGACCGGCGTGAGCAGTACCTCTGCGTCGCGGAAGATGCGTGCGAATTGAGCCTGGATCCGCTGCCGTTCGGCCGAGGCTGCCAGGTAGTCAGGCAGGCGCTCCCGAGCTGCGAGCTCGAGGCGGCGGAGAACGTCGGCTCCGTACTCGTCGCGACGGGCTGGCCAGAGGCCCGCCTGCTCGTGCGTGAAGAGGGCCTCTGCGCGCTGGATCGACCCGAACGCCTCGTAGATCCGCTCGGCTCCGGGGAATTCGACCTCCACGAGCCGGGCGCCCGCGCCCTCGATCGTGGCCACCGCTTGGTCGAAGACCGCTTGGACGTCATCGGCGAGCTCGACCACATGGAGGTCGGGGCAGATCGCCACGCGCACCTCGTCGAGCCCCCGCTCGAGCTCGCGTTCGAGGTCGCCGAGCGGTACGTCCTCGGTGGTGGGATCGGCCGGGTCGAGGCCGGCGACGGCTGCGAGCAAGAGCGCCGTGTCAGACGGGGTTCGGGCCATCGGCCCCGGGTGGTCGAGGGAGCGCGCCAGCGGGAATATCCCGGCCAGACTGATCCGGCCGTAGCTGGGCTTGAGCCCGACGGTGCCGCAGAACGCAGACGGGACCCGGATCGAGCCACCCGTGTCGCTGCCAAGGGCGAGCGGCACCTCGCCCACGGCGAGGGCGACTGCCGAGCCGCCGCTCGAGCCGCCAGAGATCCTCTCGACCGCCCACGGGTTCCGCGGCGATCCCTGGCGCGGATTCACCGACGTGATTCCCCAGGCGAACTCGTGCGTAGACGTCTTGCCGAGGACAATCGCGCCCGCCGCACGCGCGCGCCGCACCGCCTCGGAGTCGGCCTCCGGCACGTGGTCGTCGAACATCGGCGAGCCGTACGTCGTGCGCACCCCGGCGGTGTCGAAGAGGTCCTTCACTCCGAAGGGGATCCCTTCGAGCGGCCGAGCGGTTCCGTCGGCGTAGGCCCGTTCTGCCTGCGCGGCCTCCTCGGAGGCGCGCTCGAGCGCGAGCGTCGTGAAGGCGTGCACGACCGGCTCGAGCGCCTCGATCCGCCCGGCCAGCGCGCCCACGACTTCTACTGGGGAGATCTCGCGGCGCGAGAACCCGGCGAGAAGCGCGCGTGCCGGGAGATCGGCGAGCGACGCCACGCCTTGATTATCGCCCGCCCACCGAGTAGAAGGGACCCCCGATGTGGAAGGGTCGCTATCAGTGTGCCGCGACGCTCTCTGTCGACTTCGACGCCGAGTCGCTATGGAGCGGCACGTTCAAGCTCACGACGCCGAGCCCGCTCTCGCGGGGCGATTACGACATCCGGGCCGGCCTCCCGCGGATCCTCGATCTCCTCGACCGCCACGAGCTTCCGGCGACGTTCATGGTGCCCGGCCAGGTCGCCGAAGAGCACCGAGACGCCTGCCGGGCGATCGCCCGCCGCGGCGTCCACGAGGTTGGCTACCACGGCTACTACCACGAGTCCGTCCTCGACATCCCGATCGAGGAGGAGCGCGAGCTGATGAGGCGCGGGATTGCCAAGCTCGAGGAGGTCTTCGGGCAGACGCCCTGCGGCAACCGGTCGCCGCCGTTCGCGCTCGGGCCGAACACCGCCGACCTGCTCGAGGAGCTCGGCTTCGTCTACGACTCGAGCCTGTTCGGGCACGACGAGCCGTACCGCCCGCGGGTGCCGGTCCAGGGCGGTCGACTACGCGACTTCGTCGAGCTGCCGGTGAGCTGGGAGCTCGACGACGCGCCCTACTTCCTTTTCAGCTTCTTCCCCTATATGAGCGGGCTGGCGACGCAGTCGCAGGTGCTCGAGGTCTGGAAGGCCGAGTTCGACGGCTCCTACAGGGTGGGCGGCTGTTTCCTGCTCGTCGTCCACCCCTTCTGCATCGGCCGCCACCCTCGGATCGCGATGCTTGACGAGCTGATCAGCTACATCACGAGTTTCGAGGACGTCTGGTTCGCCACGCACCTCGACGTCGCCGAGGAGTGGCGGCGAGCGGCCTCCGAGAGCGGGGCTTGGCAGTCGGGCGCCGCCCCGGCCGGCGTCCGAGGATGAGGCGCCGAGCGGCGAACCGCGGCATTCCACCCCCTCCCGTCCGTCGCCAAGCACGGGCTGTTCGGCCGGCCGAAGCGGGCGCCTGTGCGACGCTGTTAGTCCGCCCGGCTTTAGGCGACCATCCGCGGCAGGCTACGTTGAAGGCGGTGCCCACCCCCGGGTCGACTACGCGGTAGAAGGAGCAAGAGCCACTGCAGGCTCCAGGGGTGGCCGCCGATCGTGCCAGTCGGTCGCCTGCTGAAAGGCGTGCGCGGCGCGGAGCACTGTTCCCTCCTCGAGGCGCCGCCCGACGAGCGCGAGGCCGACCGGGAGGCCGTCGACGAAGCCGCAGGGCAAGCTCAGGACCGGCAGACCGGCGAGGCTCCAGGGACTGTTGAACGGGATCAGCGCAAGGCGGTATGGGATCGTCTGGCCGCGCACCTCGACGGTGTCCTCGCCGATCGGCGGGGCCGTAACGGGCATCGCCGGTGCGACGAGGAGGTCGACGCGATCGAAGAGTCGGCGGATGCTTTCGTCGAACCAGCGCCGGGCGCGCTGTCCCGTGACGTAGGCGGTCGGCGGCAGCAGGAGCCCGGCGAGCAATCGCCCTCTGACGTCAGGCCCGTAGTCGGCGAGCCGCTCCCTCAGCCACGGTAGGTGGGCATTCGCGGCCTCGGGAAGCATGACGAGCTGGTTGATCGTGCCGGCTTCGTCGAGGAGTGGCACCTGCGTCGGCTCGACGGTCGCGCCCAGTGAGGCGAGATCGTCGACGGCGGCCAGAACGACCGCGGCGACGCGTGGGTCGGCTCGACCGAGAAGCGCGTCGACCACGCCGACGCGCAGGCCCTCCACACCGCCCACGAGCTCCGTGCGAGAGCCCGCGATCACATCCAGGAGCAGCGCGCAGTCCTCGGCGCTTCGTGCGATCGGCCCGACAGTGTCCAGCGTCCAGGAGACGGGCACCACTCCGCGGTTCGAGACGAGGCCGGTGGAAGGGCGGAGGCCGGTGACCCCGCAGAAGCACGACGGGATACGGATCGAGCCGGCGGTGTCGGTGCCGAGTGTTCCGGCGGCGAGGTCGGCGGCCACTGCCGCCCCGCTACCGCCGCTCGACCCGCCGCAGATGCGATCGAGCGACCACGGGTTGTGCGCCGGCCCGAAGTGGGAGCTCGTCGTCATCGCGCCGTACGCGAACTCGTGCGTGTTCAGCTTGCCGAGGACGACGGCGCCCGCTCGCTGGAGCCGCTCCACGACTTCGGCGTCGTGCGCGGCGATGTTGTCGGCGAGAATCCTCGAGGCCGCGGTGGTGTGCGTGCCTGCAACGTCGATCACATCCTTGACCGCGACCGGAACTCCCCACAGCGGCCCTCGCTCGTGCACTCGTTCGAGGGCCTCAGCCTCCGCGAGCGCCTCGTCTGCGCGCACCGTGATGTACGCGTTCACGTCGCCGTCGATCCGCTCGATGCGGTCGAGGCACGCCTGCACGGCCTCACGCGGCGAGAGCTCGCCGGCGCGCAGCCGTTCGGCTAGGTGGACGACGCTCACGGCAGGAAGGCGGGCGGCAGCTCCGGCGGGAGCCGCCGCTCGATATCGGCGAGCGCGGGAAGGATCGCGCTTAGGAAGCCGAGAACGGCCTCGAGATCCTCGTCGTCCGGGTGGACGCTCTGCTGCGCTGCGACGCTGCGCAGGAACTCGATCGAGGGCTTCGCGAGGCTAGACTCGGCAGCCATGCCGATCTACGAGTATCGGTGCGGCGATTGCGAGCAGCGCTTCGAGGAATATCTCTCGAGCTCGACGAAGCCCGCGCCGCCCTGCCCGAAGTGCGGCTCGAAGAAGGTGACGAGGCTGCTGTCCACGATCCAGACCGAGTGGCTGCCGAGCGACGTCGACTGGGATCGCGTCGGCAGGAAGTGGGACTGAGGCTTCACCTGGCAGCGGCCTAGCTCACCGCCACACCCGCGCCCGCCAGCGAGAAGAATCGGTCGTCGATGATCGAGGTCGGCGCAGGGAAGTCGACCTTCGAGTGCGTGAGCCCGAGCTGGACGAGCGCCTCGGCCAACTTGATCGCGACCGGCCCGGGGTTGACGACCGGTGCCGGCAGGTGCTGTGCCATGTAGTCGCCCGCCTGGTGCATGGTCGTCGATCCGAGCAGGATCACACCGGCGCCGTCCTCGTCGATCGCCTTCTGTGCCTCAGCCGTCAGGGTCTGGAACATCTCCTCCTCCTTGCCGGCGAACAGGGCCTCGACATCGGGCGGGATGTTCACTGCGCGGATCGAGGCGCACTTCTGGTTCAGGTCGTAGACGGCGAGGTTTTTCTCGTAGAGGTGCGTCCACTTGTCCCACATCGTGATGATCGAGAAGCGCTTGCCCAGCAGGATCCCGACGACGTACGAGACGAGCCCAGGACCGATCACCGGAATCCGAAGGCGCGAGCGCAGGGCGTACATGCCCGAGTCGGACACGGTGTCCATGACTACCGCGTCGTAGCCCTCGTCCTCGGCGCGAAGGCCGGCCTCGGCGATGTACATGTCGAAGACGAGGTCTTCGTAGTAACAATCGACCAGGGTCGCGCTGTTCCGGACAGGGATGCACTCCACTTCGGTGTCGGGACCCAGGACGTCCTGCGGGATCTGGGCTGCTCGGTTGGCAACGCCCTCCTCGTCGAAGGGGAACGGGATGATGTACTTGATCCGCATCGCGGCCTCCTCTGGTTGGCGTCCGCGTCTGTATAGGTCAGACTTTCGCAGTCTGTCAAAGGAGGAGTCGATGCCGTACGGCCAGATCGAGGTGGGCGTCCGCCTCTACTACGAAATGACGGGCCCAGAGGACGCTCCCGTCGTCGTCCAGTTCGGCGGAGGACTGTTCGGGCGCCACAACTTCGGGCTCGTCAACGACGGCTTCCGCGAGAAAGGATTCCGCCTGCTCTCCTTCGACGCGCGCGGTTACGGCGCCTCCGACCACCCGCGCGAGCGGTACACGATTGAGGGGTGGGCGGACGACGGGGCTGAACTGCTCGACGCCGTCGGGCTCGACCGCGTCTTCGTCCACGGAACCTCGATGGGGGGCATGATCGCGATCGCCTTCACGGCCAAGTACCCGGAGCGTGTGATCGCCGCGTGCGCAGACGTCGCCTTCGCGAAACCCGACCTCTACCGGAAGACGCTGTTCCGCGTCTGGCGAAACATGGTCGAGTCGATGCCCTGGGACGACTTCTCCGACCACGTGACCACGCAGGCTGTGGGAGCGAGGTTCATGGAGAGCCCTGAGGGGGCGAACATCTTCGAGCTCGTGCGCGAGATCGTCGGCTTGAACGACCCGTACACCGTGCGCCAGGCCTGCCTGGCGATGGAGAACATGGATCTCTCGCCGCTCGTCCCGACGATCTCGCGGCCGCTCTTGATGACGAACGGGACGCACGACGTCCTCTGCCCGCCCGACCTCGCACCCTCCGGGCTCGGTGCCCGCGCGATGGCCGAGCTGAACTCGAGCGTCACGCTCGTCGAGTTCCCCGACATCGGCCACGCCGACCTCGTTGAGTGCCCACAGGACGCGATCGGCATCGTCACCGAGTTCTTCCAGAAGGCGCTCGTCCCGGTCTAGTGCCACCCGGGCTGCCGCGGCGTCCCTGCGGCCGGTCGGCTACGCCGGCAGATGGTGTGCGTGCCAGTGCCGCGCGATCTCGGCGCGAGTCGTCACCCAGACGGCCTCGCGCCCGCGCACATGTGCGAGGAAACGGTCGAGCGCGCCGGCGCGGCCCGGGCGGCCGACGATGCGGCAGTGGAGGCCTACGGACATCATCCGACCACCCTCCTCGTAGAGTCGCTCGAAGGAGTCGACGAGGTAGTCGAGGAAGTCGGCAGCGGTGACGAAGCCGTTGGCGAGCAGGAACTTGAAGTCGTTCGCGTCGAGCGTGTACGGGATCACGAGGTGGGGACGTTCGGCCACCTCGACCCAGTACGGGAGCTCGTCGGCGTACGAGTCGGAGTCGTAGAGGAAGCCGCCCGCTTCGACGACGAGTCGGCGGGTGTTCGCCGAGACGCGGCCGGTGTACCAGCCGACGGGCCGGACGCCGCACGTTCGCTCGATCGCCTCGATCGCCCGGCGTATGTGCTTCCGCTCCTCCTCCTCGGAGACCTGCAGATAGTCGACCCAGCGCCAGCCGTGGCTCGCCACCTCCCAGCCCGCTGCGACCATTGCGCGGGCCGCTTCAGGGTTCCGCTCGAGCGCCTGCCCGACGGCGTAGACCGTCAGCGGCAATTGGTGAGCCGTGAAGATCCGGTGTACGCGCCAGAAGCCTGCCCGACTTCCGAATTCGAACATCGACTCGACGTTGGGGTTCCGGCGTCCGACGGTCGGCGGCGAACCCACCACCTCGTGGAGGAACGCCTCCGCAGCCGGGTCGCCCTCGAGCACGCTCGACTCGCCGCCCTCCTCGTAGTTGAGGACGAAGTTGAGGGCGAGTCGCGCTCCGCCCGGCCACTGAGCGTCCGGAGGCCGCTCGCCGTAGCCGACGAGGTCGCGCTCCACTCTACGCTCCTACAGGCACGTCGCCGAAGACCCCGGCCTCGGCAAGCTCGCGCACGCGCTCGGGCGAGTAGCCGCAGACCTGGACAAGCACCTGCTCTGTCTGCTCGCCGCGGAAGGGGCCGCGACGAAGCGGCAGCTCGTCGCCGACCCGGAGCGGGCTCGCCACCTGCCGCACCGGCCCCAGCGAGGGGTGGTCGTATTCGACGAGGGAGCCCCGCGCGACCGCCTGCGGATCCTGGAGCGCCGCTTCGACGTCGTTCACCGGCGAGCTCGGGACCCCCGCCTCGGCGAGCAGCTCGAGCCACTCGGCGCTCGTTCGCACGGCGAACGCCGCCTCGAGGATCGGCACGAGCTCGGCGCGGTTGCGATCGCGGCGGGCAAAGTCTTCGAAGCGCTCGTCGGCCGCGAGCTCGGGGCGTCCGATCGCCTCACACAGCCGCTCCCAGAACTTCTGCTTCGGGCAGGCGACGACGACGTAGCCGTCAGCAGTGGCGAAGTTCTGGAAGGGCACGATCACCGGGTGCGCTGAATTGCGCCGCCGGCGAGGCACGTGCCCGTGCGTCGCCGCCCAGGTGCCGACGTAGATGAGCTCGTGCAGCGCCGTCTCGAAGAGCGAGACGTCGCAGTCGCAGCCGACGCCGTCGCGCCGGGCCCGCCACAGTCCGGCGAGCACCGCGATCGAGGACACGTATCCGGCGGACAGGTCGACGAGCGAGAGTCCACTCTTCGTCGGTGGCCCGTCGGGCTCGCCGGTCAGGCTCATCCAGCCGGCGAGACCCTGCATCATGTAGTCGTAGCCGCCCTCCGCCGCCCGTGGCCCTGTCGTTCCGAACCCGGAGAGCGAGCAACAGACGATTCGTGGGTTGAGCTCCTCGAGGTCCGCGTAGCGCAGCCGCAGCCGGACCGGCTGGTCGCCGCGCAGGTTCGAGTAGAGGACATCCGACTGCCGAACGAGATCCTCGAGCACGCCGCGACCATCAGGGTGTCGGAGGTCGAGCGAAACGCTCTTCTTGTTCCGGTTCAGCGTTTCGAAGAAGAGCGAGTCCTCGCCCTCCTGGAAGGGAGGCACGTAGCGGCTGACGTCCCCGCCCGATGCTGGATCCTCGATCTTGAGCACTTCCGCGCCGAGGTCCGCGAGCTGCAGGGTTCCCCACGGCCCCGCGCCGTATTGCTCGATGGCGATTACCCGGACGTCCCGGAGCGGAAGCGTCACGAGGCGACCCCGGTGGCCACCCCGCTGAAGAGGAGCTCGCACTGGCGGTGAAACTCATCGGGGCTGGCGCCGAGATTGAAGATCACGTGTCGAGCGCCTGCCCGAACGTATGCGCGCACGCGCTTGGCGCACTCCTCCGGGCTTCCGGCGAGGCAGTAGCGCCGGACCACCTCTGGAGCGACCGTCATGCCGTAGCGTCGGGAGAGATGGTCTGCAAGCCGCGCCTCTGCCTGCGCGGCGTCGTCCTCGACCCGGGTCGGCAGGACGACCGCAGGTACGAGCGGATCCGGGTCCCGCCCAGCCTCCCGTGCCTGGCGCCGAACCTCCTCCCAGCCCCGTTCGAAGCGCTCCGGGGAGACCCAGATCGGCATCCAGCCGTCGCCGAGCCGGCCGGCTCGGCGGAGTGCAGCACTCGAGCGGCCGCCCACCCAGAGCGGAGGCCCGCCCGGTTGAGTCGACGTGGGCTCGATGCGGACGCCCTCGAACCGGAAGAACTCGCCGGCGAAGCTCGCCGGCGGCCCGCGGAAGAGCTCGCGGAGGGCGAGCATCGCCTCGTCGGCGCGGGCGCCGCGCTCCCCGATGAGTACCCCGACGGCCGAGAAATCCCCCCGACCTTCCCCGCCCACGCCGACGCCCAGTACGAGCCGACCGCCCGAGACGTAGTCGAGCGAGGCGAATTCCTTCGCGACGAGGCTTGGATGGCGAAGCGGCAGGAGTAGGATGCCCGCGCCGATAGTGATCCGCTCGGTGCGGGCAGCGAACGTCGAGAGGGCCACGGTGATGTCGACGATCGGGTTGTGGAAAGAGATGTGATCGCCGGCCCAGAGCGAGTCGTAGCCCAGATCTTCCGCCAGCTCGGCCACAGCTCGAAAGAACCCCGGGTCGGGCGACCCATCCACGAGCTGCCCGCTGCCCTGGATTCCGAATCGCAGGCGGTTCACGCCCGAGCGCGGGCGCTGACCGCGTGCCGCCACGCCTTCTCGTAGAAGGGGCGGAGGAACTCGAGGTGGGCGAGCATCTCTCCGCCGGCTGCGTCCGGGTCGCCCGCCTCGATTGCGCCGACGATGGCCCTGTGATGCTCGTTGATCGACCGGTGGAACCGGCGGCCGAGCGTCGAGCGTGCGAGGTTCGTCTGGAGCACGGTGAAGATGGGCTGGGCCGCGATCGCGACCAGCGTGTTCCCGCACGCTTCGATGATGACGGAGTGGAACTCCTTGTTGTAGACGAACTGCTCCTGCGTCCCGAGCCGGAGCGGCTCACTGGGAATCGCCGCACGCAGCAGCTCGAGGTCGCCACCGGTCCGCCGCTCGGCTGCGAGGCCGCCGGCACCTCGAGCAGCTCGCGCGCCTCGAGGAACTCTTCCAGCGAGACGTCCTGCGCCTCAGTCAGCAGGTTGATGCTCGCGTGCAGGAACTCGGAAATGTGGTCTACGCTTGGCAGCGTCACGTAGCTCCCGCCGCCCGCACCCTTGGCGGTTCTGATCAGGTTCTGCGCGGCGAGCAGGCGGAGCGCCTCGCGTACCGTCGCGCGGCTCACACCGAACTCGCGGGCCAGCGTGTTCTCAGTCGGCAGTCGCTCGCCCCTCGAGAGCTCGCCGCCGACGATCAGCCCGCGGAGCTGGTCCGCGACCTGCTCGTAGGCCTTGCGAACGCGATGAACCGGCATCGCGCCCGTCGGCCGCTCCACGGCTCGCAGCCGGCCGGCTATACGGCCACCTCCACAGCGACTCGTCCGAGGTATTCGATCGTCTCCTCCGAGGAGGTCACCTCCGCGTAACGCCGTTGGACATCGCGGAGGTTCGACTCGTGTCCCTCCCTGGCCTGGTCGCCCACGCAGTCCTCCGGAACGAGCGTCCGGTATCCGTACGAGAACGCGTCGGCGATCGTCGCCCGGACGCAGCCGGAGGTCATGCAGCCGGTGACGATCACGGTGTCGCGGCCCGCCGCGGTCAGGAGGGAGAGCAGCGGCGTCCCCTGGAAGAAGGAGGGCCACTTCTTCACGATCAGCACGTCGGAGTCGTCCCAGACGCGTGCGTCGACTTGCGCCCAACGCGATTCGAGCGTCACCTCGCGCAGGTGCGGCAGCTTCAGCGGCCAGAGGCCGAGGTCGGACCCGTCCTCCCGCCAGGCAACGACCGTCTGGAAGACGGGAACGTCCGCCTGGCGCGCAGCGCCCAGCAGACGCGCAGTTCCCTCGACGGCCCGCTCCACGAGCTCGGCTCCTCCCATCGGAAAGGCGGGGTCGGTGAACGCGTACTGGAGGTCGATCACGAGCACCGCCGGCCGCTCGCCCGGTTCGATCGAGCCCTGGGCGTAGCCACGCGCCACCCACGGATCCCCGGGAGGAAGGTCGAAGCTCACGTCATCCCGAACTCGGCGTTTCCCGCCCGCGAGGCCGGCGACGAGGCCGGGGGAAGCTCGCGGCCCGAATAGAACTCGGTCAACGAGCGGCCGTCGCGCTTCGCGCGGATCTTCGCCCGCAGCGCGTCGGTCGCGTCTACGTCGATCTCGAGCGTGCGCTCGTCGGCGAAGACGACGCCGTAGGCGTCGCGCGCGAGCTCGATCGTCGTGAAGTCGTCCAGCACGTCCTCCCGCACCTGCTCGGGCTCGCGCTCGAGGGGGTCGCCGTAGCCGCCCGCGTTCGGCTCCCGAAACTCGATGTATTCTCCGGCCGCGAACGGAATGCCGGTCACCTTGGCCGGCAGCTTCTCCTCGCGCGACGTGCCGGGGTTCTTCCTGCACGAGGCGACGAGGCCGTCCCAGCCGCCGAAGACGCCGCGAGGCGGATCTGTTTGCCGGTCCCCCTCGCAGGAGTAGGTGCCGTCGACGAGGAAGCGGTTGCGGCGGATGATCCCGATCCCGCCCCGCCAGCGCCCGGGCGCAGCCGGCTCGGGCCGTAGCTCGTACTGGTCGCAGCGCATCGGAAAGCGCTTGTCGAGCTCCTCGATCGGGTTGTTGCGGGTGTTCGCCATCAGGTTGTCGACCGAGTCCATAGCGTCCTTGCCGTAGCGGCCGCCGTAGCAGCCCTCGTCCACCTCGAGGTAGATCCAGTACTCGCCCGTCTCCTCGAGGAAGCCGGAGTAGGAGCAGAAGTGGATGCCGGCCGCGTTGCCCGCCGTCACCTGCTGCGGCAGCGCGTCGGCCAACGCGAGGATCACGTTGTCGACAACGCGCTGGGTCTGACAGAAGCGCGAAAAGCAGGCGCGCGGGAAGGTCGGATTGTAGATCGTCCCTTTCGGCGCGATGACCTTCACCGGCCGGAAGACACCGTCGTTCTGCGGCACGTGCTCGGGGAAGGTGGCCTCGTCCAGCAGGATCGTACGGACGGCGTAGTAGGCGCTGACGAGCAGCGACCCCTCGAAGGGAACGTTGTAGCCGGTCGGCACCTCCGGATGCGAGCCGGTGAGGTCGATGGTGATCTCGTCGCCCTCGACCCGCACCGCGGTCTCCACCCGCAGCCGGACGCCGCGGTTACGCGCGTCGTCGTCGAGCCAGCCCGTCGGCGCCTTGTACTCCCCGTCCGGGATCTTCGCGATCTCGGCGCGCAGCATCCGCTCCGAGTAGTCCATCCAGTCATAGGCTGCGCTCATCAGGGTGTCGGCGCCGTAGCGCTCGACGAGCCGCAGGAAGCGCTCCCGCCCGAGCTGGCACGCGGCGAGCATCGCATTCATGTCGCCGCGGTTCATCGTCTCGGTGCGGACGTTTTCGAAGATCATCCGATCGAGATCCTCGTTCAGCTCGCCGCGCCGGTACCAGCGCATGCCGTTGTAGAGCTTCGACTCGGCGTAGACGTCGAAGGCATCGGCGTTGATGCCGGGGAAAGCGCCGCCGACGTCGAGCACGTGGGCGGTGACTGCGGCGAAGCCCAGGTGCTCGCCCTCGTGGAAGATCGGCACCGCGACCGCGACGTCGGGAGTGTGAGAGGCGCCGAGGTAAGGGTGGTTGTGGACGAGCACGTCGCCGTCGTCGACCTCCCCGTCGAGGGTGTGCATGAAGCCGCGGATGTACCAAGGCAATGAGCCGATGTGCATGGGCGTCGAGTCCGACTCGCAGAGCTCGCGGCCCTCGGCGTCGAAAATCCCGGCCCCGAGGTCCTCGGACTCGCGGATAATCGACGAGTAGCTCATCCGGAAGAGAACGCCGGCCATCTCCTTGGCGATCGCATGGAAGGCGCCCCCGAGGACTCGCAGCGTGATCGGATCGACCTCGATCCGCTTACGGGTCGGCGGACCCGGTTGGCGGCCGACCTCGTACTCCAGGAGACTCATCTCTCCACCTCCGCAACAGTTGCGAACGCTTCCGCTCCCGCGGACGCGCCGGCCTCGATCACGATGTTCCCGAAGCGGTCGACTCGGGCAGAGATCCCCGGCGGGACGACCGTCGTCGAGTCGTACTGGTTGACGATCGCCGGCCCCAAGAGCCGGTTGCCCGCCCGCAGCGAGGCTCGGTCGTAATAGCGCGTCGGCACCTTGTCGAGCTTCCCCTCGACGCGGAACCAGGCTTCGCCCTCGTAGCGGAGCCCGTCCTCCGGCGTCTCCGGGCCGTGCTCGACCTCCGGCGTCTCCAGCGCAGGCTGAACGCCGACCCCACGGACACGGACGTTCGGGATCTCGATGTCGGCCTCTTCGAACCGCCGCGAGTACTCGCGCTCGTGGATGTCGTTGAAGTCGGCACGCAGCCTCCCGGCCCAGTCGGCGTCGATCGCTCCGGCACCGACGTCCACTCGCAGCTCGTAGCCCTGGCCGAGGTAGCGGCAGTCCGCCACGCGCTGGATCAGGACGCGGTCGGAGGGGATCCCGTCCCGCTCGAGCTGCGCTCGAGCCTGCTCCTCCAGCCCCTCGAATACACGCTCGAGAGCCGCCGCATCGAGCTTCGAGAGCCGCTGGTAGACGGTCGAGACGTACTCGTAGACCATGTCCGTGGCCAGCAGGCCAAGCGCCGCCGTCACGCCCGGGTAGCTCGGCACGAGCACCCACGGCGTGCCGACCTCGAGCGCGATCTGGGCGGCGAAGAGTGGACCGGCGCCCCCCTCGGCGACGAGCGCGAAGTCGCGCGGATCGTAGCCCTTGCGCACCGAGTTCTCCTCGATCGACTGCACCATCGAATGCGTGAGGATCTGGATGGCGCCCATCGAGGCCTCCTCGACGCTCATGCCCAGCATCTTCGCCGGCCCCTCTTCGAACGCGCTGCGGGCTAGCTCGGCGCGCAGCTTCATCTCGCCGCCGAGGAACGCCTCCGGTAGCAGCCAACCCAGGTTGACCATCGCGTCCGTCGCCGTGGGCTCGGTGCCTCCGCGTCCGTAGGCGGCCGGCCCCGGATCGGCGCCCGCCGAGCGGGGCCCCACGCGGAAGATTCCGCCCTGGTCGACGTAGGCGATCGAGCCGCCGCCCGCGCCGATTGTGTCGACGTCGACCATGGGGATCATCGCCTGGTACGGCCCCACCTTCGTGTCGAGCAGGTGCTTCATGCGCAGGCGGCCCTCCTGCGCGAGCCCGATGTCGGCCGACGTGCCACCGACGTCGAGCGTGATCACGTTGTCGAAGCCGGCCTGCTTGCCGGTCCAGATGCCGCCGACGACGCCGGCGACCGGGCCCGACATCAGCAGGTTGACCGGGCGCGCCACCGCACCTTCTGCGGTGGCGACGCCACTCGCGGAGGTCATCAGGTGCAGGCCGGTCCTTACTTCCATCGCCTCGAGCTCCTCCTCGAGCCGACGCACGTATCGGGAGACCTTCGGTCCGATGTAGGCGTTCAGGCAGACGGTCGAGAAGCGCTCGTACTCGCGGTACTGCGGAAGCACGTTCGAGGAGACCGATAGAAAGGCGTCCGGGAACTCGTCACGGACGATCTCGGCGACGCGCTGCTCGTGCTCGGGGTTGAGGAACGAGAAGAGAAAGCAGACTGCGACCGCGTCGACTCCTGCATCCTTCAGCCTTCGCACCTGCTCCCGCGCCTTCTCCTCGTCGAGCGGCACGAGCACGGAGCCGTCCGTCGTGATGCGCTCGGGCACCGTCAACCGGTAGCGCCGGCGCACGATCGGATACCGCTGCCACGGCAGATCCTGGTAGTTCGAGAAGTTGAGGGGCTTCTTGTGCCGCGCGATGTGGAGGATGTCGCGGTAGCCCTCGCTCGTGATCAGCCCGACCTTGGCGCCGCTGTGCTCGATGACGATGTTCGTCGCGATCGTCGTCCCATGGAAGACCTGATCGAGCGCTCCGGGGCTTTCATCCGCCTCCTCGGTCAACTCGCGAATCCCCTGCACCGTTCCCTGCGAGGGGTCCTCGGGAGTGGTCAGGACCTTGTGGACGAGGATCTTCCCCGCCTCGTCGTGGACGTAGATCAGGTCGGTGAACGTGCCGCCGACGTCGACCCCGAGTCGTTTCACAGCTGTCCTCCTTTCAGGGCTTGAGGACGATCTTGCCGAAATGCTCGCGTCGCTCCATCATCGCCATCGCCTCGCGCGCCGCTTCGAGCGGAAACGTGGCATGCACAAGCGGCGTGATCTGCCCGCGGACGGCGAGCTCCAGGCACCTCTCGACCTCCTCCCGGGTGAAGGCGAACGAGCTGATGATGCTCTTCTGGGCGCGGAAGAAGGGGATGATGTCGAAGGGGACGACCTCGCCGGAGTGAGCGCCGCAGATGACCATCCGCCCGTCCTTGGCAAGTGAGTCGAGAGCCTCTTGAAAGAGCTCGCCGCCAACGTGCTCGTAGACGAGGTCCACGCCTCGCCCTTCCGTCACGCGCATGACCTCTTCGACCACGTCCTGTGTCTGGTGGTTGATCCCGTGGTCCAGACCGAACTCGGCGGCCCGGGCGAGCTTCTCGTCCGAGCTCGCGTTGCCGATCACGTAGGCGCCAGCGAGGTGCGAGAGCTGGACGGCCGCCGAGCCGATGCCGCTCCCGACCGAGTTGATGAGCACGGTCTCGCCTGTCTGGAGCCGGCCGCGCGTGAAGAGCATGTGCCAAGCGGTGCCAAAGGCGATCTGCAGCGCCGCCGCCGCCTCGTCCGACAGCTCGTCGGGCACGCGGAGGAGCTGCTTGGCGGGGCAGACGAGCTTCTCGGCATAACCGCCCGAGGTGGAAAAGCTGACGAACCCGGGCGCCAAGCAGAGCGATTCACGCCCCGTGCGGCAGTAGCGGCACTCGCCGCACGTGTTCATGAAGTAGGGCATCACGCGGTCCCCCACGTGCCAGCCTTCGACGTCGGCGCCGACCTCGGAGATGCGGCCGACGACCTCGAGCCCGAGGATGAAGGGCAGATCGACAGGAAACCGGGACACGCCCTCGCGCACATCGACGTCCAGGTGGTTGAGCGCCGCGGCCGCGACATCGACCGCCACCTCGCCCACCCCGGGGCGCTGGTCCTCCACCTCTTCCAGCTGCAGCACGTCCAGACCCCCGAACTCGTGAAAGACAACGGCTTTCACGCCTTCGACCTCCCCACTGTCTTGCGATCGCGAGAGCGACTGCCTTTATGTCTGACTTTCAGCAGCGTGTCAAGCGACGTAA
>WNFV01004399.1_pt1 | contig 20620 bp, 21 predicted proteins | sample 5400101 | NCBI WGS metagenome assembly WNFV01 (sample SAMN13153361, study PRJNA577476) | soil metagenome | isolation source: 115 cm soil or saprolite under grassland replicate 1 | place: USA:California | collected 2016-06-15 | reverse complement strand
GAGGCCGGCGCCGAACCCCGCCATCGTGAAGGGGACAACGTGTCTCTCTCCTTCTCTGGCGAGAGCGCGCTCGTCTTCGACAAGGCAAGCGGCCGCCGGCTCGATGTGCGCATTGCCGCTTGATCTTCAACATGGCCGTCCGGACACAGACCAAGGTTCTGACCGCCATTGTCGGCAGCTATCCGAAGCCGCGTTATGTCTACCGGCAGAATGGTCGATCGTTGCTCGACAGCTTCGGCTTTGCCTTCGACCGTCGCCGACAGGAACTCGGGCCAGCCGAGTTTTCGAGATTGCTGGACAGGGCTGCGCTCGAGGCCATCAAGGATCAAAACCGCGCAGGCATCGACATCGTGACCGACGGCGAGGAACGCCGCGGCCACTATGTCCTGCATATCGTCAATCGTCTGGAGGGCGTCGATGCGCGCAACCGGAAGCCCATCTCGATGCGAGCAGGCACTGCCCAGCAGAACGCTCCGCGTGTAATCGGGAAACTAGGTTACAAGGAGCCTCTGGTTCTGGAGGAGTTTCTGTTTACGAAGAGGCATGCCAAGGGCATCGCCAAGATAGGCCTTCCCGGGCCCAGCACCGTTGCCGACTGCGTGGCCGATGAATATTATCTGGGCGATCGAAGAGAGCTTGCCTTCGACTACGCCGACGCCATCCATCACGAAGTCGCGGCGCTGATAGCGGCCGGATGCGAAGTTATTCAGTTCGACGATCCGGTCCTGCTCCGCTATCCGGAAGCCGCGCAATCCTGGGGGTTGCAGGCACTCGAACGTTGCTTTGCAGGGCTTGAGGACCGCGCGACGTTTGTCGTGCATATTTGCCGCGGCTATCCCAACAAGCCGCTGGAGCGGAAAGGCATCAGCTACAAGGCGAATCAGGATTATTACCGCGATATCCTGAGCTGGCTGTCGGAGTCCCGGCTGGACATCGTTTCCATCGAAGGGGCGGCGAGCAATCTCGATGTGTCGATATTGAGCGCCATCGGCAGGAAAAGCGTCATGCTGGGCGTGATCGATGTCGGAGAGAACGAAGTCGAAAGTGTCGAGTCGCTGGTGGCACGCGCCAGCAAAGCGCTGCGCTTCGTGCCGAAGGAGCAACTGATTCTGGCGCCGGATTGCGGCATGCTGGAGCTGACTCGCGCGAGCGCCAGAGAAAAGCTCATGAACCTGTCGCTGGCAGCTCGCGCAGTCAACGAGCAGTGAAGCTCGTCACCTACAACATCCAGTACGGGCTCGGCAAAGACAACCGCTACGACCTCGCCCGCATCGCCCGCGAGATCACGGACGCCGACATCATCGCTTTGCAGGAAGTGGAGCGCTATTGGCAGCGCTCCGGTTGCGTCGACTCTCCTGCCGTGCTTGGGGCGCATCTTCCCGAGCATCACTGGGTCTACGGCGCCAATCTCGATATGGATGCCAGCTATCGTGATGCGGAGGGCCGGCTTGTCAATCGGCGCCGGCAGTTCGGCACGATGATATTGTCGCGACTGCCGATCGTGTCATCGCGCAACCACCTGCTGCCGAAGTACGGCACGCTCACGCAGCATAGCATTCAGCAGGGCGCGCTGGAGGCGGTCATCATCAGCGAACGTGCCGGCCCGATCCGGCTCTATTCGGTGCACTTGAGCCATTTGAGCCCAGCGACGCGGCTGCCTCAAATCGACGCGCTCCTCGACATCCATGCGCGCGCGCCCGGTGAAGGCGGCGCGTGGTGCGGAGGTCATCCCGAGCCCGAGGCTGGCTGGACGGAAGGCGAGATGCCGCCCATGCCCGCGGACGCGATCCTGATGGGCGACTTCAACTTCACCTGGCGCGCGGCGGAGTACGATCGAATCGTCGGTCCCAAGAGCGAGCGCTACGGCCGGCTCAATCGGCTCACCGGATTCGTCGACGCCTGGGTCGCTGCCGGGCACCCTGAGGACGATGGCGCAACAGCCGACAACGGCAAGCGGATCGACTTCTGCTTTGTTTCTGCTTCACTGGCGGACCGGGTGCGAGCGGCGCGCATCGACGCCAACGCCGCGGGTTCCGATCATCAGCCGTTCTGGGTCGACATCGATCTCTAGCGGGATACACTGGCACGCCCGGTTTCATCGGGATCCCGTGAATCGGTGGCTGCGTGGCCTGATTCACGATGTCTTTGCGGAGCAGGGCCGCTCCGTTGTCCCCTCTTAAAACCTGGAGCCTGACGATCAACAGTCTGCCAAGCATGCCGCAAGCAATGGACGGTCGATGCCGTGACTGACACCGCCGCCGCGAAGCTTCCCGAGTTCGGTCCCTGGAACCCCGGGATCGAATCGCAGGTGCCGGAACACCTGCGCCACCTGTGCACGATCTTTCGACCCGAGAACAGCTTCACCAGCGTGGCCAATGCGCGCGAGCTGCGCGATCTCAGCGGATTGGATTTGAGCGAGCTGGCCGCATTCCGGGACCGCCGGCTCGCTCTGCACGAATTGTTGATCCGCGTAACGGCCGATTTTTCGGTCCCCGATGGGCCGCGGATCGAGGATCTCGGCATCAATTTTCGCCGGATCGTGAGCCGGGTCTTCTCGAATTACATTGACCCGGAAATGAACACGATTACCTCGGCCTGCGATGCCGTCAGGCGTAGGCTCTCGGCGATCATCGAAAGCGAGCTCGCGGCGCTCGTGACCGAGCCGGCGGTCGCGGCAGAGCCAGACTCCAGGAGATCGGTCATCAGACGTCTGGCGCGCTTCGCGGCGGGCTCCGCGCGTACCGCCGTCGCCGAACCACCTCCGGGCTGGGAGCAGCGATGGATATCCGGGTGGGAGGCGAAAGCCCACGCGACCGGCGACGAGTTGCACCAGGCCGCCTACAGCGCGCTCGCGAAAGTCGTGAACGCGTTAATCGTCCGGCACGGTCGAATCTGGGGAAGCCATGAGCTCATCGTCTCGCTCGCGACCAATATCGCGTGGAATGATTTCGGCAGCGAGGAGATCGGTCGACTGATCGAGCCTTGCCTCAGAACGGCGACCGCGACGGAAGGCTATCGTCTGCTGCCGCCGGAGGAACAGCCGGTGGTCATGAACACCAAGGGGCCGTCCGCCTCGGGAAAGAGCACGCTACGGCCGCTGCAAAGAGCGCTCGCGGGGACGAACTGCAGATCGTCGACCACAAGCTCGACCGTTATATGGCCCGGAAGGCTCAGGGCGGAAACATGTCGCACCTGTTGATCGATCGCTTCCGCTTCGACAGCTTCGCCCCCGATTCGGACGAGGCAGGGAGCAACTTGCTCACGCGATTCGGACACATCGTCTATTTGTTCTTCTTGATTACGTCTCCGGAATCGCTCGTCGAACGGGCGTGGACGCGCGGACTGGAGGTGGGCCGGTACAAGGCGGTCGATGACACCCTCGCCCACGCCGTCGAGGCGTATTCGGGGATGCCGCAACTCTTCTTCACCTGGGTGCAGCGCAGCGACAAGCGCGTGCACTTCGAATTCCTCGACAACAGCGTGAAGTTGGGCGAGCGTCCGCGAACCGTCGCGTTCGGCTGGAACGACGAGCTGAATGTGCTCGACGTCAAGTGCATGCTAGACGTCGAACGCTACCGCCGCGTGAACATCAATGCCGCCGCACCGGAGTTCCTCTACAGCGAAAGAGCGCTGCTCGCTCCGGAGCACAATACGGGGTTTCTGCGGCAATGCGTCGAAAGATTTCGCGGCGTCAACTTCGCTGATCAAGCCACAGGCCGCATCTATCTGCGCGTCGACTCCGCGAAGCCGGTATGGGCCGATCGGGAAGCACTCGCGCAGGCCGTTTCCAATCCCGATACGCGCGCCGGCCTGAGCAACACGGTACCGGCGGCGCTCGACCCTGCGCTACCGGGCCCCGATCGGCCACGCCATCTGACGGACGCAATGGGTGGCAGACAACCCCACTCGCTCGGCTACTGGGCAGTCTCCGGCCAAGGGTAAAACGCTGCCGAGCATGGGGCCGAGGGATCGTTTACGCGTGTCTTGACTGGATATTCGCCCGGACCTGGTGGGCACTGATTTTCATTGGCGCTCGTTGAGATCGCGGATCCTGCATCCGTTGAGCTCGGCGAGAATACCGGGCAGCACCGGAATGAAGCGCTCGCCGTGGCCCTGGATGTTCGCGAGCTGGTAGGTCTGGTTGACCGCCTGCGCGATGAACGCCGTGGCCGGGGCGCTCTCGGCCAGTTTCGTGTAGTAGCGCATGTCCTTGCCGGCGATGCGCAGCGGCCCCTTGAGGTGGCTGTCGTCGCCGTCGAGCACCCACGGCATCATCATCTGGAACATCTTGCTGTTGCCGCCACCCGCGGACACGACATCGTAGAGCTTCGAGAGATCGACGCCGAGCTTGGCCGCCGTCGCGAGGGCTTCTGCAATGACGCCGCTGGTGCCGATCGCGATGAAATTATTGATGAGCTTCAGCGTGTGACCCGAGCCCAGCACTCCGGCTTCGATGATGGTGTCGGCGTAGCATTCGACGATCGGCTTCAACTCGCGCACCGTCTCCGGTTCACCGCCGATGAACGTGCTGAGCTTCCCTGCTTCGGCTTCCTTCGGCGTCCGCCCCAGCGGTGCGTCGGCCATCCGGATGCCTTTCTTCGCCAAGTCCGCCCCTATGCGCTGCGTGCTGCGCGGGTCGGCGGTCGTCGAATCGACGACGATCAGCCCCTTGGCCGCCCCTTCGAGCACGCCGCTTGCGCCGTAGATCGCATGCTCCACCTCGATCGTCGACGGCAGGCACAGGAACAAGACTTCTGATGCCCGCGCGACATCGGCGGCCGTCTTCACCTCCCGCGCGCCGAGCGCGACCAGATCGTCGACCGGCGAGCGGTTGCGGTGACCCATGATCGTCAGCGGATAGCCTTTCTGCAAAATGTTCTTCGCCGCGCCATGCCCCATGAGCCCGACGCCGATGTAGCCGATTCGTTGCTTCGCCATGAGTCAATTCTCCGTTGTGATGATACCGGCGCAATGGCGCGACGCTGACGAGCTAGCTCTTGTTCGCGATCGCGCGACCGAAGCGCTTTCGCGTCGCTAGCAGCGCGCATTCGCCTGGCTCGCCCCCATAGGGGGTCCCCCTCGCTGGGCTCAGCGCGCTAATCATTCGGCTCGAGAACAGCGCGGATGAAGCTTTCGAGCTCGGGCGTCTTCGGTGCCGCGAACAATTCGCGCGGCGGGCCTTTCTCCCAGACGCGGCCCTGGTGCATGAACACGAGCGTGTCGGCGGTGCGCCGGGCAAAGCCCATTTCATGGGTAACCAGCACCATCGTCATGCCCGAAGTCGCCAGGCGTTCGAGCACCTTGACGACTTCGCCGACCAGCTCCGGATCGAGCGCCGAGGTGATTTCGTCGAACAGCATCATCCGCGGTCGCATCGCGAGCGCGCGCGCGATCGCGACCCGTTGCTGCTGACCGCCGGACAATTGCGTGGGGTACGCATGCAACTTGTCTTCGAGATCGACCTCGCGCAGAACGGCGAGCGCAATGCTCCTGGCTTCGGCGAGCGGCAGCTTGTTGGTGATGGTGGGGCCGAGCGTGATGTTGCGCTCGACCGAATGGTGGGGAAACAGGTTGAGGCTCTGGAACACGATTCCAATGTGCCGCCGCAGCTCGCGCAATTCGATGCCGCCGCGTGGCAACGGTTTGCCATCGAACACGATCGAACCTTCATCGATCGTCTCGAGGCCGTTGATGCAGCGAAGCAGCGTGGTCTTGCCCGACCCCGAACGACCGATCACCGCCACGACCTCGCCGGGCTCGACGTCGAGCGACACATCGTCGAGGACTAGATTCGAGCCATAGCGCTTACGGATGTTGCTTAATGCCAAGAGCGGCATCGATCCTCCTTTCGAGCCGCAGCGCAGCGAGCGATATCGGCCAGCACAATGCAAAGTAGAGCACGGCCACCATCGGATACACCACCATGGGCTGGAAGGTGACGTTGACGATCAGCTGTCCGGCGCGGGTCAGCTCGACGAAGCCGATGATCGAGGCGATGGAGGTGCCCTTGATCAACTGCACCAGAAAGCCCACGGTCGGCGGGATCGCGATGCGAAAAGCCTGCGGCAGGATCACATGACGCAGCTGCGCCACCGGCGCGAGCGGAATCGCCGCCGCCGCCTCCCATTGCTGCCGCGGTATTGCCTGAATCGCGCCGCGCCAGATCTCGCCGAGGAATGCGGCCGCATACATCGTGAAAGCCAAGGTGACCGCGGGCCACGGATCGATGCGAATGCCGGTGAGCACCGCGAGGCCGTAATAGGCGAGGAACAACTGCATCAGGACCGGCGTTCCCTGCATCAGGCCGATATACGTGGCCGCAAGCCAGCGCAGGATCGCGTGTGACGAGGTACGTGCGATGGCGAGCACAAGACCGCCGATGCCGCCGCCGACGAAGGCTATCAGCGACAGCACTATCGTCCAGCGCAGCGCGCCGAGCAGGAACAGAAACTCGGGCCAATCGAAGTCGCGGCTCATCGTGACCAGCCCCGTTCGCTCGGACGCCCGCGCTCGAACACCGTCCAATAGATCGCGTGCAGCAGCAGCCGGGCGCCGATGGCCATCAGCAGATAGAACGCAGTCGCCACGAAGTAGAACTCGAATGCGCGGAAGGTCGTCGACTGCAGCGTGTTGGTGATTGCCGTCAGTTCCTCGGCCGAAATGGCGGATACGATGGAGGAGCCGAGCATTAGCAGAACGAACTGGCTGGCAAGCGCCGGATACACGGTGCGCAGTGCAGGAAAGACGATGATGTTCCGGAAAATCTGGAGCCGGGTGAAACCCAGCGAATATCCTGCCTCGATCTGGCTGCGGGGCACAGCCTCGATGCCGGAGCGGACGATTTCGGTTGCATAGCCTGCAAAATTGAGGCTCATCCCCAGCAATGCGGCCGTGATCGCCTCGAAGCGAATGCCGATCGCCGGCAACGAGAAGTAGATGATGAAGAGCTGGACCAGGAACGGAGTATTGCGGATGAACTCGACGTACGCCGCAATCGCCGCGCGCAACGGCGGCGGGCCTGTGGTGCGCAGGAACGCCAGCAGCACCGCGATTACGAATCCGAGCGCGAATGCGCCCAGCGACAGGCGAATGGTCAGCCACGCACCTTCCAGCAGCGCGGGCAGATGATCCCAGACGATGCCGAACTGGAAGACATATTTCATCGCTGCGCACCCTCGCCCTCGCCGTGTTCCGCACGACACGCGGGACACAGGCGAGTCCGTCGCCTCGGCATCGCCGATCCGCTGCGGGACACGACCGCCTCAGAATCGTGTTCGGATCGGCTTGAGTTCTGCCGTCACAGCGTAGGCAGATCGACCAGCTCCACCGCGGTGTACTTCTTGTAGATGCTCGCCAGCACCCCGTTGTGCTTGTTCAGGAACACCCAGGTTCTGAGAAACTGGAGCAGATCGAAATCACCCGGGCGCACGGCCGGCGCATAGTACGCCGTGCGGACCGTAAACTTGTTCTCGATCTCCGCCTTGGGATTGCGATCGCTGACCGATTTCGCGGCGAACGCGGACATGCCGGCGGCGTCCACCTGGCCCGAGACCATCGCCTGCATCGTCGCGGCGATGTCATCGAAGAAGACCATCTGAGCGCTGGGCGGCGCAATGGGGGGAACACTCGCTTCCTCGAGCGTCGCGCGCGTCAGTCCGATCTTCTTGCGGGCCATGTCTGCGGCATTGCGGATCTGGGTCTTTTTCGGGCCGGCGATCACGATCGACAGCGCGCCGTGCGGGGGCGCGAACATGACCGTCTTCGCGCGATCGAACGTGATCGACAGCGACGAGATCGCGACGTCGGCGCGGCCCGAGAGCAGCGCGGGAATGCGTTGCGGCCCCGTCACCTGCACGAGCTCCAGCTCGACGCCGAGATCCTTCGCCAGCTGCCGCGCGGTTTCGATCTCCGAGCCGTCGGGCTGGTTGTTGCGATCGAGGATGCCGAAGGGCGGCGACGTGACTTCCGCCGTAACCCGGATCTTCTTTTCCTTGATGATCCGATCCAGCGTCCCGCCCGCCGCGGGCGGTGTCGCCTGCGCCAGTGCCTGCGTCGACTGCGTCACCGCGGCGATTGTCGCGATCCCGGCTGCGCCGGTAACCGCGGCGCCGATCAGCATTTCTCTGCGTTTCATGGTGGTTCCTCGTTTGGGTCGTTCGCTATGTTGACGATGCATGCAATTCCCGGCCGGGTAGTCAGGGCGTGGCCGGGCCGCCCTTGCGCGCATCGGCAAATTCCTGCGTCAGCGCATTTCTCAGCACGGCAACCTCGTGCCCGATGCAAATGCAGCGGAAGCCGCGGCGCCGCGCGAGCCGTGCCGCCTCGCCGGTCGGCACGAGCCAGCCCAGTGGCTTGCCGGCAGCCGCAGCCGCCGCGAGCAGTCGACGCTCGGCGGCAAGGTAACGCGGATCGTTGAAGTTCTCGGCGCAGCCGAGACTGTCGGACAGGTCATAGTGGCCGAGCCACGCGAGGTCGAGTCCCGGAGTCGCCAGAATCGCTTCAGCGTTCTCCACGCCGCGCGCCGATTCGATGAGGGCGATGGTGAGAATCGCTTCATTGGCCACGTCCATCTTCGGGCGGGCCGCGCCGCCGGTGTAACGATCATGCGAGACTCCGAAGCCCAGGCCGCGCCGCCCGTCCGGTCGATAACGACACGCCGCGACCAGGGCCTCGGCCTGCTCGCGCGTTTCGATCATCGGCGCCATGATGCCCAGTGCTCCGGCGTCGAGGACCGGAGCGATCAGGTTATACGCGCACGCCGTCACGCGAACCATGGGCACGATGCCCGCCCCGTGCGCGTATGCGATCTGCGCCTTGACGGTATCGATGGCGATGCCGCTATGCTCCATGTCGAGGAGCACAAACTCCGCGCCCGCCGCTGCCAGCACCGGCGCCAGGCCGGGCGTGAAGAATTCGAACGCCATCACCCCGAAGGCGCTGCCTCCTGCGCGCAGCCGTTGGCGCACCGGGTTGGCGCGCATGGCAGGCGCTTCGCCGCTCATGCCTCGAATCCCGGCGGCAGCGCGACACCCAGCGCGCGCACGCTCTCGGCAATCTGCCGGCGGGTCACGACATCGAGCGGAATGCCATCGCGTTCCAGCCGCGCGCGGGTCCGGCGCTCGATTTCGCCGGGCAGCAGGACTTCTCCGCCCGGCACGACGGGAGGAGAGGCCTTGACCCATGCCGCCAGCCGCGTGATCTCGGCCTCGAATGCCGCTGCGCCGCAGAAGGCTTCAGCGTCGAACACGAGCGACAGCATGTTGTTGACGAGTCGTCCCGCCGTTGCGTTGCTCGGGTTGGTCGTCTGCCCACCGGAGAGAGCGCCCGCGAAGATTTCGCAGAAGATCGACAGACCGTAACCCTTGTGTCCGCCCATCGGCAACAGCGCACCCGCCGGCGGCCCATAAAACGCTGCGGGGTCGCGGGTGGGACGGCCCTCGCCATCGATCATGCATCCCGGCGGCACGAGCTCGCCATGATTCTTCGCGACCTGAATCTTGCCTTCGGCGATCGCGGACGTCGAGATGTCGAGCACCAGCGGCACGCCGTCGGGACCCGGTGCGCTGGCGGCAATCGGGTTCGCCGAAAGACGACAGTCCTTTCCACCGTGCGGTGCCACCAGAATGCCGAAGCCGGACGTGTTGACGAAATGGACGGAGGCAAGTCCGGCCTGCACCACCTGCTCCGCCCACGCACCAATGCGACCGAGATGTCCTGCATTGCGAATCGCTGCCGCGCAAAAGCCGGATTGCCGCGCCTTGGCGATCGCAAGCTCCATGGCTTCGCGGGCGATGACTTGCCCATAGCCGAATTGCCCATCGATAACGACATTAGATGGTGCCTCGCGGACCACAGCTGCATGCTGGTTGGCGATCACCATGCCTTTGGCGTGCCAGTCGACGTACTTGGAGACGCGAATGACGCCGTGCGATTCGTGTCCGGCCAGATTGGCATCGACGAGATGATCGCCGACGAGCCGCGCTTCGCCTTCTGCCGAGCCGGTCGCGCGGAAGACCGCGGCTACGAATGCGCGCAGGTCGGCAACCGGTATGCGGTAAGGAGACGGATCGGGACTCATTGGCCCGAGCACCGTATCAGGCCGGCGGTCCGACGGCCCGAGCAGTTCACACAAACCATCTTCTTGTCCAACCAGGCTCGGATGGATGCCGTCAGCGCACGGTTACGCCGAATCCGCCGGCACACACGAGGACCGCAATGGCGCTTGTTCAAAACAGAAAAGCTTTTGCGGGGTCTCCCACAGGAGCTTATGGCGGTCGTGCTTCCCCGGAAACAGAGTTTGCACGAGCTTCAGCAGCGGCCCGTAGTCGACCCGCTTGCTCGCCTTCAAAAAAGGCCAGTCCGATGCCCATACGCAGGCGTCCAGGGTGAACGCTTCGATCAGGGCACGAACATAGCGGTGGACATCGTTATACGGATAAGGCTCACGCGAGAATTTTTCATAACCGGAGAGCTTCACGAATGCGCGTCCGGTGCGCGCGAGACCGAGCAGCGCCTTGAATCCGGGTTGATCGAGACCTGCCTCCGGCGTGGGACGCCCGCAGTGGTCGACCAGTATTCGAGCGCCCGACCGTTCCAGCATCGGCGCTAGCGGGACGAGCTGATCGTGCTCGACCTGAATCTGCACGAACAGGCCGAGAGCGGCGAGCTTCGCCAGCAGCTCGACGCTGTCTGCGTAATACGCCACGCCGTTCACCGTGGTGTTGAAGGCGACGCCTACGACGCCGGCGGCCTTGAGCCGTTCGAGCAGCGAAGTCTCGACGTCATTCGGTACGACGGCGATTCCCTTGAATCGCCCTCCGCTCCGCGCTATGGCGTCGAGCAGGCAGCGGTTATCGGTGGCGTATCCCGAATTCGGACCGACGACCAGGGCGTACCGCACACCATAGGCGTCAAGCACATGCAGAAAATACCGCGCGCTTCCGATCTCCTGCCCGGCCGGCCGGTACGCCGTGTCGGCTGCATAGGGGAACCGCGCAGGATCGATCACATGATTGTGACAGTCGATCTTGGGTTCGTCATAGATGTTCATAACGTTGCTGCAACACGCGCGTCTTCCTAGAAAGTTGCCTGGATGGCGCGCAACAAGCCCGGGGTGATATCGGGGAGCACGCCATACCATGCCTGGAACGCGGGTCGCGCCTGGTTGAGCAAGAGTCCGAGCCCGTTGACCGTCATATTCCCGCGGGCGCGCGCGGCCGCGAGCAATGGAGTTTCCGGCGGGGTGTAAATCAGATCGCCCACCAATGCCTGCGGCGGCAACCGATCGAGAGAAATATCGAGCGGAGCCTTGCCTGCCATGCCCTGATTGGTCGCGTTCGCGAGCAGCGCCACATCCGCCAGCGCGTCGTTGCGTTGTTCCCAGGGCAATGCTGTGACCGGCGGTCCATATTCGTTGGCAATGCCCTGCGCGCGTTCAAAGGTGCGATTGACCAGCCTGATCTCGCGCGCGCCTTGCGCGGCAAGGCTTGCCACGACGGCTCTTGCAGCTCCTCCGGCGCCCAGCACGACGATCGGTCCCGCATCCGGGCGCCAATCGGGTTTCGCATCGCGCAAACTTTGAACGAAGCCGTTGCCGTCGTTGTTGAACCCGGTGAGCGTGCCATCCTTCTCGACGACAATGGTATTGACCGCGCCGATGCGTCGGGCAAGCTCGTCAACGCGGTCGAGCAGCGGCATGACCGCCTGCTTGTGCGGCGTTGTCACATTGCAGCCCCGGAAACCGAGAACCGACAGTCCCGGCAACGCAATAGACAATTTTTCGGAGGGTACCGGGAGCAGCACGTATCTGCCGGCGATCTTGTAGTGGTCGAGCCAGTAGTTGTGGATCGTAGGGGAGCGGGAATGCGCGACGGGCCAGCCGACGAGCCCGGCAATGCCAAATTGATTCGGTTCCGCCATCGTTATTTCTCCGCTTCCAGATCGATCGCCGGCAGCCCTATTTCGCCGAGGCCGCAGGCAAGGTGGCGACAACTTGCTGCTTGCCGTTCACGACCTTGGTCATGAAGCTCTCCCGATCGAGGTCGCCGTTTTGGTCGAACGTCACATCGAGCAGCACGCCGGGGTAATCCTTGCTGGATAGCGTTACGCCGTGCATGGCAGCGGCGAACGCCTTAGGATCGAACTTGCCGATCTTTTCGGTCACCGCCTTGACGATGTACATCGCGCTATAGCCCTTCAATCCATTGTGGTCCGTCTTGTACTTGTATTCCTTCTGAAAACGCTCATCGAAGGCCTTGATTGTTGGCTGCGGCGCGTCCGCGGTCAGCCCGACGTGCGCGACCGCACCGTTTGCGGCATCGCCCGCCAGCTCGATAACCTTCTGGCTGGTGAGTGTGGTTTCGCCGATGATCGGCTTGTCGTAACCCTGCTTCTTCAACTCGCGCAGCGCCCGCGCCGATTCTTCCTCGTTGGTGTACACGAACACGGCGTCGGCGTTTGATTGTTTGACTTTCAGGACGGCACCTGAAAAGTCGACCTGGCCGGGATCGGTGGAGATGTCCGCAGCAACCTTGATGCCCTGCGCTTCGAGCGCCTTCATCATCGTGTCGCGCCCACCCTTCCCAAAGTCGTTGTTCACCCACACCATGGCGATCGTCTTGGCCTTGACGGTGTCCTTGATGTAGCGCGCCACCTTGGGCATGGCCGTCGCCTGTGTGAAGGACGTGCGAAAGATGTAGGGGTTACCTTGTTGCGTAATGGCAGCTCCCTCGCCGCCCGTGAAGTTCGGAATCTCGGCGCGTCGGGTCTCGGCCATGCTGACGAGGATCGACCCGGAGAACACCGGCCCCATCACGACGTAGGCGCCTTCATCGACCGCTTTTTGCGCCAACGCCTTCGCCGTTTGCGGCGCCGACTGCGTGTCGCTGCTCGTGTACTCGACCTTGCGCCCGAGAATGCCGCCCGTAGCGTTGATTTCCTTGACCGCGAGCTTGACGCCGTTGTCGAAATTCGTCCCCGACGTCGCGCCGGTCCCCGACAGCTCGACCAATCCCACGATCCGCACCGGCGCCTGCTGCGCGAAGGACGGTAGCGCAGCGATCAGCACCCACATGGCCACAGAAAAACAAGAAAATCTGTTCATGAACTCCTCCAGTCAGCGATAAACGTTCTTGGATGCCCGGCGCGAGAGCGAGCTAACGCGTTCGCGGTCTTAAGCCGCCTGTCCGGCGCGCAAGCTGGCTCGCCCGGCGATCAGTCGCTCATCATGCCACAGCTCATCATATTGTACTTAGTCGCAATTCTGCCCCGCAATTAGATCAAATTCGGTCACCGCGAGCCTGAGACTGGCGCGGTGTTCATCAAACTTGCGGAGCAATGCGAAACGATGGTGAGCGGCGGTAGTGATCCGAAGACAGCGAACGACCGCGACATACTCGGCGTAGCCGCCGACCAGACCCTGCTGTCCGAGAAAGCGCCGCTCGGGGCACAAGGTCTCATGGCCGCTGCAACGACCAAAGAGGAAGTAATCGTGGCAATCATTGCCGCGCATGTCAGTTGTCGCCGCAGGAGAGCGCCGGAAGAAGAACGGCGGATTTTCATCGCGGTCCGCGCGATATTGTCGCCCGCTCTTTTCGATGCGCACCGCGGTCGCCCGAAACACGCTCGATGGCGATCTCTACAGCACTCGCCTGACGCTCTTAGCCATCCCTGGATATTGCGAGGGCTGGTTCAAGCCGGGGGAGGTCTTCAGTCAAAAATCTGACATCTGTGGAAAATAGATCGTACTTGGTCAGGTCGGTCAGAGGCACAAGACGTGCTTGTTTTATCTCGGGCGAGCGTGCGTTGGTTTGTCCGGAATTCAGGCGATGTCGCAATGCTGCAAATCCGTCACGAGGCATGCAGCGAAAGTAAAAGTCCAGCCTGTAGGGTCCGGGTTCTTCGGAAACATATGGGATGGCATCGATTCTAAGCAGGCCGATCACTGTAATTTCAAAACCGAGTTCCTCCGATATTTCCCGACGCAACGCGGATTCAATCACATCGTCGGGCAAGGTATCGTTGTGTGGTCTGGCGGGATCTCCCGGAGTCGACTCAAGCGATCCCCCAGGAAGACCCCATGCGCCCTTGGCCCGATAGCTGTGTTCAACCAAGAGCACCTCCACAGGGGAGGTGCTCTCGTCAATCATGACCGCAACAGCCCCTACCAGCCACTTTCGGGCGAGCAACCCCTTTAGGAACCCGGCCAGCCGAGGCGGAAACAGCCGCCAAACGAGAAGAGACAACCTATGGAGATCGGGATGGCCCTCGATGAAACGCGCTAACCAAGTGAACATCTCTGTCTACATTCCAATAGGTAACAAGTGAGTAACGATGCAGGGGACTAGACTCGATTGGATGCGCGGGTGAGCCAAGGTTCCGGGCGTGCTTACCGCAACTTCGAGGCCAATGTGGCACTAGCCCTGGATGGCGCGCGCGTCCGGGATCTCCTCCCGATCGTCATGGATCTGGAAAACCAACGATCTCCTCCTTCTCTGATGCACGCCTGCTCTCGCTAATCGAGTCGAACTACGGACTCGTTCACGAGCGTCGCCGACTTCAATCGACCTTGGCACCCGACTCCCGGACCACGACCGCCCACTTGTCGATATCTCTTTTCAGGAGGCCGCCGAATCGGTCAGGCGTCGTGGCGAGCGGCTCAGCGACTTGCACCGCGAAGGCATCCATGACGTCCTTGGTCTTGACCAGCACGTTGACGTCGTCGTTGATCTGCTTGACAATCTGCGGCGGCGTCCCAGCCGGCGCGAGCAATCCGAACCAGGGCGCCACATCGAAGCCGGGAATGCCGGCCTCCGCGATGGTCGGGACGTTTGGCAGTGCTCCCGACCGCTTGCCGCTGGTCACTGCGAGTGCGCGCACGCGCCCGGATTGTATACGGGCGACCACGGATGGGATACTGGTGAGCACGCACTCGACGCTGCCGCCGAGCAGATCGGAAATCGCCGGGGCCGCCCTTGTAGGGCACGTGGACCAGCTCGACGCCGGCGGCCTTGCTGAACATGGCGCCTAACAAATGATTGACCGAGCCGTTGCCGGCCGAGCCGTAGTTCAGCTTGCCCGGGTTTGCCTTCGCGCGCTCAATGAATTCCTTCACGTCCTTGGTCGGTGACGATGCGTTCACTGCAAGGACGAACGGCACGTTCGCCAACGTCGCAACCGCCGAGAAATCCTTCAACGGGTCAAAGGGAAGGCTCTTGTAGAGGCTCGCATTGACGGCGTGAGTCCCGTCGTAAGCGAGCAGGAGCGTGTAACCGTCGGGCGCCGACTTCGCCACTACGTCGGTTCCGATCAGGCCGCCGGCCCCGGCCCGATTCTCCACCACGACCGGCTGGTGCCAACGATCCGAAAGACGCTGGCCGATGATGCGGGCAAGCGCATCCGAAGCCCCTCCGGGCGCCTGCGGGACCACGATACGCACAGCCTTCGTGGGAAAGGTCTGTGCGTGCACGATCGCCGCATGGCTGACGCATACAGCCATCGCCGCTGCCACCAGAATTCTTGTCGATTTCATGTGCAAGCCTCCTCAAGGACGCCGATTAATGCAATTCAGCGAACCGACGTAACTTCACCTCCGCCCGGTCCCCCCATTCTCTTGCCGCTGCGCGACCGACAACATCGTGTTCGGCGATCATGTCGGAAATTTCGCGTCGGCTTTCTGCGCCGCGCGCAGCATAATTGATCGAGCAGTGTACAACGCTGGCAAGGGCGCCGGATGTGCGCACGCTGACCGCTCACGATTGACCTCCGGCGAAAGCAATGACGTCTGCGCTCTGCCGCGTGACTACATGATTCTCGATGACGAGCGCATCGAGTCCCGCTGTGAGAAACGTATCGATCGCCTCGGCCGGCGTGCAGACGATCGGCTGACCGCAAACGTTGAACGATGTGTTGAGCAGAACCGGTATTCCATTTGCATTGCCGAACTCGTTGAGCAATGCCCAAAAACGCGGGTGGTCCTTCTTGCAAACCGTCTGCACGCGCGCCGACCCATCGACGTGCGTGATCGCCGGAAGCCGCTCACGATACGCCGGCCGCACTTGCGTCACGAATAGCATGTGCGCGTAAAGCGCCTCGTCTCCGGCCGCAATCTCAAATATTTGAGCCGCCGCCTCGCTCGTGACAGCGGGCGCAAACGGACGGAATTCCTCGCGCTTCTTGACCAGCCGATTGATGCGAGCGCGCATCTGCGGGTCGCGCGGGTCGGCCAGAATGCTGCGAGCACCCAGCGCGCGCGGGCCGAATTCCATTCTTCCCTGGAACCATGCGACGATTTCTCCTCGCGACAGACGCTCCACTACGTTTTGGATCAAACGGTCCAAGTCCGGGAATAACTCCGCCTCGCAATCGCGGCGGCCGGCCAAACATTGAGCGACTGTTTCATCATCGAAATCCGGCCCCCATAGCGGAAGCGTCATCCTTGATCGATGCAGTTCAGGTTCATGGGAATTTTGAACGTGCAGCGCCGCGCCGAGAGATGTGCCTTCGTCACCGGCGGCCGGCTGAACGAATAGCCTCTCGAACAACCCGCTGCGTTTTATCAACCCGTTCGCTGTGCAATTCAGAGCAACGCCGCCGGCCATGCACAGATTCGTCTGCGCCGTTTTCTGTTTGAAATGGCGCAAAACGTGCAGCAAGCACGTTTCAAGCGCTGCTTGCAACGCCGCCGCGATATCCACGTGCTGCTGTGTGACGGCCGCCTCGGGTTCGCGCGCAGGGCCAAGCAGCCCGGCAAGCACTCGCATGGTTCCGCCATAGGTCTCCTGTTCTTCGAGTGTTTTGTTTTTGTACAAGACGGGAATCGCATAACCGCCATCGGGTTTCAAACGAATCAGATCCATAATCTTGCCGAAAAAACGGCGCGGGTTTCCGTATGGCGCAAGGCCCATGACTTTGTACTCATCGAGAGCCATGGAAAACCCGAGATACAGCGTAAACACCCCGTAGAGAAGCCCCAGCGAATGCAGTCCTCGAACCTGCGCAATGGTCTCGATCTTCCTGCCGCAACCGATGGCCAGCGTGGTGCTCGCGACTTCGCCCATTCCATCCGCGACAAGGATCAGCGATTCCTCAAAACCGCTCAGATAGAACGTGCTGGCGGCGTGCGCCATGTGGTGCGGCACCGGCAGGAACTTGCTGCTCCAGCCGCAAGAAGGAAAATGTTCCGCAAGACAACGCAACTGGGTGTCCGGCGAATAAACCTCGGCATACTGTTTGCGCCAAAAGTCGTCGTGCTCGAAGAGCGATTTGTACGGGGCGTAGCAGAAACCATGGGCGACGTAGTCGATCGCGCTCGGCGTCAGACCGGCGGCGTCGAGGCAATAGCGGATAGCGTTGCACGGAAACGCCCCGGTTCCCTTCTCGCGGGTGAAGCGTTCCTCGGCCGCCACCGCCTGGATTCCCTCGCTGGTCAGCAGGGCTGCCGCGGAATCGAACCCTTGGGCGATGCGATATTCGCGCGCAGAAAGATGCGGCAATTCCCGCTTTTTGAACGGCACGCCGTTATGCAACCCGCTAATGCCGAGTATGTTCAGCGGATCACCCGCGCAGCGACGCGTCTTCGTGCACTTCGCCGCGATCGATTATGAATACGCTGTCCAGCATTTCGCGGGAGTGCGACAGATCGGACTCCGACAAAATCACCGAGAGCCCTTCCTGCTTGAGTTGGACGATCACTTCGACCAGCCGCTGACACAGGACCGGTGCGACGCCTTCGAACGGCTCGTCGAGCAGCAGCAACCGGGTGCCGCACATCAATGCCCGCGCGAGCGCAGCCAGCTTTTGCTGCCCCCCCGAGAGCTGGAGACCTTTACGCTGCGCGAACGCTTCCGCTTCCGGAATAATCTGGTAAACCTTGGCCAACCGTTGCGTGACATCGCCCAGCTGTGTCGCCCAGGCGGGCAAAAGCACGTTCTCTTCGACCGTCAGCGCCGGGATCAGGCGGCGATCTTCGGGCATATATCCGATGCCCAACCTCGCGCGGCCATGTGTAGGCAGCGTGGTCAACGTCCTGTCGTCGAACGTGATCGCGCCGCTCCGGCACGGCAGAATCCCCATGATGCTGCGCATCAGCGTAGTCTTGCCCGCGCCGTTGCGCCCGATCAGTCCGGCGAACCGTCCGGACGGCACGCTCAAGCTCACGTTGCGCAGGATGCCGACCGAGCCGATCGCCACGTCGAGGCCGTCAATGCGCAGCATCGCTGGAGGCTCTTCCGCTCACCCGTGCGTGACGGGTGCCGATCACATACTTGCGCACCTCGTCATCGTTCAGCACGGTGTCGGGTGTGTCGTCGGCAATGATGCGGCCCTCGTAGAATGCGAGAATGCGCTCCGTATAGCGACGCACGATGTCCATGTCGTGCTCGACGAACAGGATGGTGACGCGTTCGGCGCGCACCGCGGCCATCACCGCGTCCATGATGACGAATTTTTCATCGGCGCTGACTCCGCTGGTAGGCTCGTCCAGCAACAGGATCCTCGGTTTCACTACCATCGCCATCGCGATGTCGAGGAGCTTGCGTATTCCCTCGGGCAGCAGGCCCGACAGCATGTCGCGATAGTCGTCGAGACCGAAGCGCGCGAGCGCCTCGTTCGCCGCTTCTTCCACCTGGCCCGACGCGAGCGTCGCGCCGGATGCCCAGTGCTTTCCACCCAGGACCACCACGCCTAGTGCGACCAGCAGATTCTCGCGTACGGTAAGGCTTCCGAACAGCTGCGGGATCTGGAACGAACGGCAGATTCCGAGTTGGGTTACGCTGCGTGGAACGAGTTGCGTTATATCGCTGCCGGCATAGCGGATCGTTCCCGCATCGGGCTTGAGATAGCCGGTCACCATATTGATGAACGTGGTCTTCCCGGCGCCGTTGCCACCGATAAGGCCGACAACCGTATCGGGCTCGATGCTGACATTGATGTCGGCCGCCGCGGTGACCGCGCCGAAGCGTTTGGTCAGGCCTTCGGTTTGGAGAATCGCCGCCATGTCAGGCGCCCCTGCCCCGGCGACCCAGGAGCGACCACAGGCCCGCCGGCAGGAACATGATCACGAGAAGCATCGCGATCCCCAGTACCATCTGCCATGTGTACGGTGTGTATTGATACGCGACGCTCTTGATCCATTCGAACAGCAGCGAGCCGGCAAATGGCGCGGCGACATTCGCCGTGCCACTCAGGATCGCGACAAACACGAATTCGCCGGACGTCGTCCAATACGCGAGGTCGGGATCGATATGTCCGATCGACAGCGCGACGAGACCGCCGCCGATGCCGGCAAGCACGGCGGCAATCACATAGTTCAGGTGCACGATGCGCCGCACCGAAGCGCCCATGTATTCGACGCGGAGTTCGTTGTCCCGGATCGCCGGTCCGAGTCGCCCGCGATGCGAGCGAAGGTATCCGTTCAGCGCGACCATGGCGACAAACACGATAATCGCTGCCACGGCGTAGAGAGAGTAGAGGTGCGTCCCCTGTCGTAGCGCGACGCCGGCCGCGGTGCTGTACGCAATGTTGAAGCCGTCGCTGCTGCCCAGCACCGACATCTTTATCAGCAGGCCGTAGAGGATCATCGAGAACGCGAGACTCAGCATCGCAAAAAAGATGCTCCGGTAATTGGCGAGCAGGAACCCGAGGATGAAGGCGATCACGCCCGCGGCTACACCACCGAAAAGGGGCATCAGCACGGCGTCGGATGTCAGCAGCGAGTCGGGAAGACCGAAGATCTTGCTTACCGAAACCGCCGCGTAGGCGCCAAGGCAGTAGTAAAGACCCTGGCCGAACGAAACCAGGCCGCAGCGCATCAGCAGCAACAGGCCGAGCACCACCATGCCCTTGCCCAGCGCGAGAATGACGAGGCTTTGCGCCCAGTTCGGCAGCCACCAGCCCCCCGCGAGAAAGACGACCAGTCCCAGTCCCAGCCATGCCGGCGCGCGATCGCGCCTCAAATCTTGCGCGCCTCCACCGCGCTGAACAGGCCTTTTGGACGGACGATCAACACCAGCGCCATCACGAGATAGATGCTGAACAATTCCACTTCGGGCAGATAGTGCACGGCCGCCGACCGTACCAGTCCGACGATGAAGGCGCCCAGCGCAGCGCCCGGCAGGCTGCCAAGGCCGCCAATCACCACCACCGCAAAAGCGAGCACGATGACCTCCACGCCCATCGCGGGCACCACCGACACCTTGGGCGCGATGAGCGCGCCACCCAGCGCGGCGAGCATGGTGCCGATCGTAAACGTGACAAGATAGACGCGCTCGACGTTGATACCCATCGCTGCGCTTACCTCGCGGTCATGGATCACCGCAAGCAGCAGCTTGCCCTGCCGAGTGCGCGTCAACACGAAGGTCAGTGCGACGCCGACGAGGACCGCGATGACGACCAGCAAAGCGTCGTACACCGTGTACGGAAGATCGCCCACATTGAAATTGCCGAGCAGACCGTAAGGCTGATAGGCAGAATAGGACTCCACGCCCCACACCAGCTTGATCACGTCTTCGAGGATCAGAAACACTGAATACGTGACGAGGATCAGGACAACCTCGTCGCTGCCGTACATGAAGCGCAACAGGCCGCGCTCGATGATCGGCCCCGCGACAACCCCCACCAATAA
>WNFV01008254.1_pt1 | contig 20628 bp, 22 predicted proteins | sample 5400101 | NCBI WGS metagenome assembly WNFV01 (sample SAMN13153361, study PRJNA577476) | soil metagenome | isolation source: 115 cm soil or saprolite under grassland replicate 1 | place: USA:California | collected 2016-06-15 | reverse complement strand
TGGTGGCCCCCGGCGGCGACTCGCTGCACTTCATCCAGAGTCCGACGGTGCCGAACGGGCGCGTGCTGTCGACGTACCCGTCGTACCGGCCGTGCTTGCGCAAGGTGGTCGACCAGGGTGCGACGTACTGCTACCTGCAAGGCACCTCGATGGCCGGCCCGCACGTGGTCGGTGTCGCGGCGCTGATCCGCAGTCAGCACCCGAACCTGTCACCGAGTGGCGTCGCGGCGCTGCTCGACTCGACCGCCGTACCGCAGGCGTGCCCGACGAACCCGTACGACCCGACCGGCGACGGGGCGTTCCTCGCGACCTGTGTGGGCGGCACCGGCTACAACGGCTTCTACGGCCACGGTGAGGCGGACGCACTGAACGCCGTCAGCTGAACCAACCAGGACAGGAACTGGTGAAGGCCCGGTGGGCACCCGCCCGCCGGGCCTTCACCACGCCGCCGAACTCCACGCCGCCCCGGACTACGACGAGACGACGCCGTGTTCGACGCACTCCGCGTGCCAGCCGGTCGGCAGCACCTGGACCTTCATCCGCCGCCGGCAGTACGGGCAGAACCGCGGCGGTTCCAGCACCCTGGCCCGCGCGCACGCGACATGGTCGTCGGCCAGCGGGCCGCCACAGCGGTCACACCACAGCGGTTCCACGGCAGCGCTCACCGGGACGCTCACAGCGTGGCGTTGAGCGCCTTGACCGGCATTTTGAGCTCGGTCAACAGCTCCAGGTCGGCGCTCGCGGGCCGGCCCAGCGTGGTGAGGTAGTTGCCGACGATCACGGCGTTGATGCCGCCGAGCAGACCGTCGCGGGTGCCGAGGTCGCCGAGGGTGATCTCGCGGCCGCCGGCGTACCGCAGAATGGTTTGGGGCAGCGCGAGGCGGAAGGCGGCGATGGCGCGCAACGCGTCACGGGCCTCCACCACCGGCCGGTCGCCGAGCGGGGTGCCGGGGCGCGGGTTGAGGAAGTTCAGCGGCACCTCGTGCGGGCTCAACTCGCCGAGTTGGGCAGCGAACTCGGCGCGTTGTTCCAGGGTCTCCCCCAGCCCGAGGATGCCGCCGCAGCAGACCTCCATCCCGGAGTCGCGCACCATCCGCAGGGTGTCCCACCGCTCCTGCCACGAGTGCGTCGTGACCACCTCGGGGAAGTACGACTGCGCGGTTTCCAGGTTGTGGTTGTACCGGTGTACGCCCATGTCGACCAGATCATCGACCTGCTCCTGGCTGAGCATGCCGAGCGATGCCGCCACGTTGATGTCGACGGCGGCCTGGATCGCGGCCACGCCCTCGCGCATCTGCGCCATCATCCGGGCGTCGGGGCCGCGTACCGCCGCCACGATGCAGAACTCCGACGCACCGGTCGCCGCGGTCTGCTTCGCCGCTTCGACCAGCTCCGGGATGTTCAGCCAGACGCTGCGTACGGGTGAGGAGAACAGGCCGGACTGGGAGCAGAAGTGGCAGTCCTCGGGGCAGCCGCCGGTCTTCAGCGACACGATGCCCTCGACCTCGACGTCCGGCCCGCACCAGCGCATCCGCACCTCGTGGGCCAGCGCCAGCAGCTCCGGGAGCTGGTCGTCGGGCAGTTGCAGCACTTCGAGCACGCCGGCCTCGTCCAGCCCGCGTCCTTCGTCGAGCACCTGCTGTCGCGCCCGGGTGAGGATGTCGGCCACGGATGCCTCCAGGTTGCGATGCACGAATTGCGCTGACCCTACAAGACAAGCTGTAGGTAGTCTCCAATCCGGCAGGAGGTGAGACATGGCTGACTGGGTTGCCGGGTTGCGGCGGCGTGCCAGCCTGCGGGCCCGTGCCGGTTTGAGTAGAAATCTCCGGGTACGCGACGCCACCGATGCCGTGATCGACCTCGCGGGCAACGACTACCTCGGCCTGGCGCGGCACCCCGCCGTGGTGAGCGCGACCACCGAAGCACTGCGCCAGTACGGCCTCGGCGCCACCGGATCCCGGCTGGTACGCGGCACCACCACCGAGCACGCACTGCTGGAACGGGACCTCGCCGACCTGCTGGGATGGCCGGCCGCGCTGGTGTTCTCCTCGGGATACCTCGCCAACCTGGGCGCGATTCGGGCGCTGGTACGCGCGGACACCACCATCGTCAGCGACGCCCACGCACACGCGTCGCTGATCGACGGCTGCCGGCTGTCCCGAGCCGAGACCGTGGTGGTGCCGCACGCCTCGATCGCCGAGTTCCGATCGGCCCTGGCCGCGGCCCCCGGTCGCGCCGTCGTCGTCACCGAGTCGATCTTCAGCGTCGACGGCGACCTGGCTCCGTTGCGCGAACTGCACGCCGCCTGCGTCGAGCACGACGCGATCCTGCTGGTCGACGACGCGCACGCGCTCGGCGTCATCGGGCCGCGGGGCGCCGGCGGGGTGGCCGCCGCAGGTCTCGCGGGGGCGGCGAACCTGGTGGTGACGGCGACGCTGTCCAAGGCCGCCGGGGCGAGCGGCGGAGTCGTCGCCGGGCCCGAGCCACTGGTCAAGCACCTGGTCGACACCGGCCGTACGTTCATCTACGACACCGCGCTGCCGCCCGCCGTCGCCGCCGGAGCCCGGGCCGGGCTGGCGCTGCTGCGCGACGCTGACGAGGCACGCCGGGAACTGGCCGACCGGACCCGGCTCGCCGTCGCCGTACTGGGCGACGCCGGGTTCGAGGTGTCCCGCCCCGACGGTGGCGTGATCTCGGTGACCGCGCCCGGTCCCGAGCAGGCGGTGGCGTGGGCGGCGGCCTGCGCGGCCCAGGGTGTCGCGGTCGGTTGCTTCCGCCCACCGTCCACACCCGACAACCGGTCCCGACTTCGACTCACCGTGAACACGGGGGTACGCCGGGTGGACTTCGCGCACGCGTTGGACGTGATCGTCAAAGAAGCCCCGTAACGTACGGTCGGGCTCGCTCGGTGGACATGTGGGACGAGACGGACGGAGGCACCGTGACCGATATCGCGGAGTTACGCGGTCCGGTGCTGGTCACCGGCACCGACACGGGGGTCGGCAAGACGATCGTCACCGCTGCCGTGGCGGCCGTGGCGGCCGCGGCGGGGGCACGGGTCGCCGTACTGAAGCTGGCACAGACCGGAGCCGACGACGACGCCCGTACGGTGGCCCAGCTCGCCGCGCCGGCCACCGCGCAGACCCTGGCGAGCTACCCCGATCCGCTGGCTCCGCTGACGGCCGCCCGTACGTCGGGCCAGCCTCCGCTGCCGGCCGACCAGGCGACCCAGGCGGTACGGGATCTCGCGTCCGACCACGACCTGGTGCTGGTCGAGGGCGCCGGCGGGCTGCTGGTGCCGATGGGCGTCCATCCGGCGTCGCAGCACCCGTGGACGGTGGCCGAGCTGGCGATGGCGCTCGGCATGCCGGCGCTGGTGGTCGTACGGGCCGGGCTCGGGACGCTCAACCACACCGCGTTGACGGTGGAGGCGCTGGAGCGGCGGAGCGTGGTCGGTCGGGTCGTGATCGGCGCGTGGCCCCGCGAGCCCGAGCTGGTGCACCGTACGAACCTGACGGATCTGGCGGCGATCGCGCATCTGGTGGGTGCGGTGCCGGACGGCGCGGCCAAACTGACCCCGGAGGAGTTCCGTACCGCGGCACCGACCTGGTTCACCGTCGGCTGAGTCGAGATCAGCCGCCGCACGGGTCGACGCCCGGGGTGCCCGGGCGGGCGATGTTCCGCTCGTCGAGAATGCGTTCCAGCACCGCCGGCCAGGCGGCCATCACGCCGTCCGCGCAGGCGTCGATCAACGCGTTGTACGCCGCCTCGTCCTCCGGCGCCGAGCCGCTGAACCAGACGTGCACCGCGTAACCGTCGGCGTGGGCACGGGCGACGAACTCCGGCGTCGCGACCGGGATGCCGTTGTACCGCACCGGGACCTGCAGCGCGACCGTCCCGTCGATCGGCCGTACGCCGGCCAGGAAGTACCCGATCAGCCCGGCCATGCCGGGCGCCAGCGGGATCTGCGGCGCCAACTCGTGGAAGGCGGCCACCGCCAGGTCGTTGAACGACGTCACGATGATGTCGGTACGGCCGGTCTTGTTGAGCAGCTTGGCGAGCAGCGTCGCGGTGTGCAGGAACGACGGCACATCCGTGTCGCTGGTCCCCTTGATCTCGATGTTGACCGGCACCTCGGGGAAGCTGCGCAGCACCTGACGCAGCGAAGGGATCGCGAAGTCGTCGGGCTTGTACCCCGCCGGCGGCTTCCGGTCCCCGGTCCGTACCCCCCGCAGCGGGTACGACTCCGCCGGCAGCCCCGGCACCGCACTCCGCCCCGGCACGAAGTTGTACGCCGCGTCCAGCGCGTGCACCTGGTCGAACGTCAGATCCCGTACCCGGCCGGCGCCGTCGGTGGTCTCCTCGACCGAGGCGTTGTGGATCACCACCAGCTGATCGTCCGACGTGGACTGTACGTCCAGCTCGATCATGTCGGCGCCCAGCCCGACGGCGCGTTTGAACGCGTACTGGGTGTTCATCGGGGCTTCTTTCTCGCCGCCGGCGTGCGCCATGTTCAGGAACCGGCGCTTGAGCCAGGGATTCGCATCGCCGGCAGCGGCGTGGGCGGTCGCGCCCGGCGCCGCGTGGACCGCGCCGGTCGTGGCGGCGGATGCTGGCTGCGCGAGGAGGAACGACAATCCGACCAGGGCGGCCAATGCGGCAGGCAGACGCTTCACAAACCGGCAGCGTAGCCCTATCGCCGGGCTCGCGAGGCCCGAGAACGCGGCCCGACTGCTCAACTGGCGGCGGCGACCAGCAGGGCGTCGGGCATCCGGAACGACAGGTTGTCCGGGCTCCACGGAGCCTTGATCACCTGGCAGCGGCGCAGCAGCGCCGACAGCTCGGCCACGACGACCGAGGCCTCCACCCGGGACAGCTGCGCACCGAGGCACCGGTGCGCCCCGGCACCGAACGCGAGGTGCCGCCGCGCACCTGACTGGCCCGGCACGTACCGGTCGGGTTCTGCCACCACCGCCGGGTCGCGCCCGGCCGCGGCCAGCCACAGTACGACGCTGGCGCCGCGCGGCAGCCGGGTGCCGCCGAGGTCCACCTCGCGGGCGGTGACCCGGCGCCAGGTCACGATCGGCGGCTCCAGCCGCAGGCCCTCCTCCACCACGTCCGCGATGTCGGTGTTTCCGCAGGTCACCCCGGCCAGCACGGACGGCTCCGCGATCAGCCGGTGCAGCAGCAGGGTGAGGAACTGGGACGTGGTCTCCTGGCCCGCCACCAGCAGGAAGAACAACACCCCGACGACCTCGTCCTCGCCCAGGCCCGCGCCGGCGGCGTACTCCCGCAACTGCCCGACCAGACCCGGGGCGGTACGGACGAACCGCCGCAACCGGGCATGGAACTCGCCGACCAGCTCGGCCAGCTCGAGCTGCCGGTCGGGGTGCAGCGGCGCCCAGAACAGCTCCAACGCGGCCGCGGAGAAGCGCTTCACCAGAGCGATGTCCTCCTCGGGCAACGCCACCAGCCGCCCCAGTACGAGCAACGGCAGGTCCCGGGAGATCTCCGCGTGCAGGTCGACCACGTCACCGGCGCGGACCGCCCGGGCGAGGCGGATCACGCGGCGGCGTACCACTCCGGTGAGCCAGGGGCGCTGGGCTTCGACCCGGTCGGGGTGCAGCGCCTCGGCGACGACCGCGCGCAGTCCCGGGTGCGACGGGGTGCCGTTGTTGGCCAGGGTGGCCGGCAGCCGGAACCCGTGCCGGGTGAGCACGCGCATCGCCGCCACCGGGATCGGGGTCGCCGCGTCCAGCGCGTTGTCCGGCCGGTACGTGTCCGGGTCGGCCAGCACCTGGCGTACCAGCGCGTGCTCGGCGACCACCCAGTGACCGTCGACGGGCGTCACGCCCGCGACCGGGCCGGTGGCAGGCAGCGCCTCCCAGGTACGAAACAGCACGACTCACCGTAACGGCAGCCGCGCTACTGGCACCCTATGAGCCCTCCCACACCATCCGGGCGCCGCTGTCTCCGGTCTGGTAGAGGTACCAGCCGCTCGCGCCCGAGAGCCCCAGCACCACCAGCGCGAGCAGGGTGATAAGGATCAGCAGGCCACCGCGGGGCGGCGGATCGTCGTACTCGTCATAGTCGTCGGCCCTGCGGCGCAGCGCCCCGCCGACCATCACCATCAGCAACGAGGCGACCGCGAGACCGACCACCAGCCAGAGCAGGATCCAACTGTGCGCGGAGTGCACGCGTACCTTCTCCGCCAGCTCCGCGGGGAGCTGGTCACGTCCGTCCAACCGGGCCTGGAACGCCTCTCCGCTCAGCCGGGCAAGCAGCACCGGGCCGGGGGCGGCGAACGCGAGCAGCACCACGGCCCATCCGAAGGCCCGCCGCCAGGGCGGCACGATGGCGTACCCGATCGCCACGGCGATCAGCAGCGGCACCAGGATCACGGGGGCGTGGATGATGAGCGGGTGGGCGGGCAGGCCAAGGATCTCTTCGAACACGTCAGCCTCCTCAGGCGGACCTAGGAGCCTTGTCGTATCAGATACGGCTGGATCAGCCGGGGGGATTGTCGATCATCCGACGGGCCAGTTCACGGTACGCCTCCGCACCCTTGCTGCGGCGAGCCGTTGCCAGAACGGTACGTCCGGCGGCCGGCGCCTCGGCGAAACGTACCGACCGTGGGATCGCGGGGCTCAACACCGGAAGCTGGTACGTCTCCGAGATCGCGGCGACGACCTGTCGGGCGTGACGGGTGCGCGGGTCGTACTGGGTGGGGAGGACGCCGAGCACCCGCAGCCCGGGATTGTGACGGGCCTGCACCTCGTACTCCACAGTGTCCAGAAGTTGGTCGACGCCGCGGAACGCGAGCAGCTCAGCCTGCACCGGCACGAGCAGTTCGTCGGCCGCGACCAGGCCGTTGAGGGTGAGCAGACCGAGCGTCGGCGGGCAGTCGACGATGATCTGGTCGTAGTCGGCGGCCAGGCCGGTCAGCGCGTCGCGGAGGCGGGTCTCCCGGTCGGGCAGCGGGGCCATCACGGCCTCGCAGCCGGCCAGCTCGATCCCCGCGGGGACCAGGTGCATACCGTCCGGGCTGTGCTGCACCGCGTCGCGCGGGTCCGCCTTGCCGAGCAGCACCTGGTACGCCGTCGCCTCCAGCTCCTGCGGCTCCAGCCCGAGCGAGAACGTCAGGCAGGCCTGCGGATCGAGATCCACCAGCAGCACCCGTCGGCCCAGTTCCGCGTACGCGGCGCCGAGGCAGGACACCGTCGTGGTCTTACCCACGCCGCCCTTCTGGTTCGCCACCGCGAGCACTTTCGCGACGGCCGGTGTGCCTGCCATGACGCCTAGTGTCTCGGCTATCCGACGCCTCGGCAAAGGGGTGGGTCTGCGTGTCGCCGCCCGGATTGGCACAGTAGTGACATGAGCGAACACCGGGTGGCGATCTCGGCCCACCGCGGCGGGGCCGAGGACGCCCCCCTGGCGAGCTGGGAAGGCTATCTCTCGAGCATCGAGACCGCCGCCGAGTACGTCGAGCTGGACATCCGCCGCACCGCCGACGACGTACTGGTCGCGCACCACGATCCGCACCTGACCGCGGTGCGGGGGCGGCCGTTGCTGAGCCGGCTGACGTACTCCCAGCTGTGTGAGCTGGCCGGATACCAGGTGCCGCAGGTGCCGGAGCTGCTCGCGCTGATCTCCGGCCATGCGCAGGGTCACCTCGACCTGAAGGAGATCGGGTACGAGCGCCGGGTGCTCGACCTCGCACACGACCTCCTCGGCGCCGGCAACTTCCTGGTCAGCACCCTGGAGGAGGAGTCGGTACGGGCGGTCAAACAGTTCGCGCCGGACGTGCCGGTGGCGCTGTCACTCGGCCGTGACCTCAGCTACACCCCGTTGCTGCGACGGTCCCGCGTCCGGTTCAACGAACTCCTGCCGATGCGCCGGGTACGCCGTTGCGGCGCCGACTGGATGTCGATGCACTACCTCCTGGCGCGGGCGGGGGTGCTGCGGATGTGCGCCCGGGAGGGTCTGCCGGCGATCGTGTGGACGGTGAACCACGGTCCGCGGATCGACCGCTACCTGGCCGATCCGCGGGTCGCGATGCTGGTCACCGACCGCCCGAAGTACGCCGCTGCCCGGCGTACGGCCCTCGCCAATGGACACCGGCCAGTGCCGGAGTGAACCCGGAGCCGGGATCCTTTCTCGTGACAGCTCAGAACTTCACCAGTGCTTCTCCCGTGATGAGCTCGTAGAGGAAGTTGACGAAGAAGAAGCCGAAGAACAGGAAGTTGAGCACCAGGATCACGTAGTGCCACGGGCGCGGCCGGGCCACCTTGGGCAGCTTCGAGTTCAGGTACATCAGCATGAACGGGAACATCAGGGCGCCGAAGTTCGACATGTTCGCCGAGATCTGCACCAGCTTCACCGGCAGCGCCAGGTGCAGCGCCCCCGCGATGACCGCGAGCACGACCAGCATGTACGGGTAGTAGAACCGCCGCGGGTCGCCCTCGATCAGCCGCCGCAGCCGGGGGCTGGTGGCGTGGCTGGCGTCGGTGAAGTTGCGTACCAGCGCCTCGAAGATGCCGAGCTGGGTGGAGAACAGGATGAACACACCCACCAGCAGAATCAGCGAGAACATCCAGGTGCCGTACTCGTCGCCGAGCTTGGACGCCGCGAACGTCGGTACGTTCTCCACCGTCGGTTTCTCGCCGCTGATGTCGACCACGTGCGCCATCAGGATCGTCGGCAGGAACATGCCGAGCATCGCCCCGCCGAAGAACACCACCCACAGGTCGATCAGCAGCAGTCGGTACCAGCGGCGCCACAGCGACGTGTTCTCCGGGGTGTCCCGGAACGTGACGCCGACCGGCAGCAACTCCTTGCGTTCGCCCCGCATGCCGGCGAGGAAGCCGACCCGGTGGCCCATGCCGTACCCCTTGTCGCGGTAGTGGTTCAGGGCGTACCAGTTCAGCCCGGAGGCGAGTGCGGTGAAGCCGGCGATCGCGCCGAGCGTGGTGGCGGTGATGCCCGACGGTGGCGCCGCCGGGGTGAGCAGGCCGCGCAGGCCCTCCCACCAGACGGAGAACGGGACGATCGCCAGGTTGACCACGATCAGGATCAGCAGCAGCAGGCTGATCAGCACCCAGTTGGTCAGCTCCAGGGCCCGCGAGATCTTCCGGGCGATCACCGCGATGGCGAACACCACGAACAGCAGACCGATGGCGAGCAGCCGGACGTACTCGATCTCGCCCGGTTTGTACACCCTGCCGGTGATCAGCGCGAAGATCCCTTGTCCGGCGCCGGCCGCCCATCCACCGAAGATGAAGGCGAAGTAGAACACCAGCAGCGAGAACGGGATCCAGACCATCCAGCCGGGAGGCACCCGCCCCCAGCCGACGATCGGGACCTCCCCGGTCGCGACCACGTACCGGGCGATTTCGACGTTGTAGAACGTCTGCAGTACTGCGGAGACGGTGATCACCCATCCCACCCCGACGAAGCCGAAGCTCCCGATCGCCTGCGGCCCGAGCAGCCACTCACCGCTTCCGATGGAGATGCCGAGCGCGATCAGGCTCGGCCCGATGACGAACTGGACGATCTGCCTCGCCCCGATGTGGGGCACCTTGAAGACCTCTTCGGGGGTGGGCAGATCGCCGACGGCCAGCGGCGGGCGGCTGACTCCGAGCGGGTACTCCTCAGCGGAGATCCCGGCTGCGGGCTCAGTCGTAGGCGTGGGGGGTTGATCGGCAGAACCGGTCATGATGACCTCCTTGCCGAGAAGGCGTGTATTTCCTATACCCGCAAACAGTCAGGGCTATCTATATCGCTCGGGCGTTTCCCGGCGAAGTTTTTCACCGGCTCGGTGATCACAGACCGGCGACCGGCATGGCACCCTGGGAAGGTGGATCCTGAGCGTGACGTGGGGCTGTTCGGGCCCGATTCCGTGACCTGGCGGGTGCACGCGGAGCCGGTGCTGTGGTTCGCCGGCCTGCGGGCGCTCTACCTGCAGGCGCTGCACCCCCGGGTCGTCGAGGGCGTGGTGCAGAACTCGAACTACCGCGCCGACGCGTGGGGCCGGCTGATGCGTACGGCCAACTACGTCGGCGCCGTCGTCTACGGCACCACCGCCGACGCCCACCGGGCCGCCGCGAAGGTACGCGGCATCCACCGGCGGCTGCGCGCCACGGATCCCGAGACGGGCGAGGAATACCGGATCGACGAGCCCGACCTGCTGCTCTGGGTGCACGTCACCGAGATGGAGTCGTTCGTTTCCACCGCACACCGCGCCGGGTGCCCGTTGAGCGACGCCGATGTGGACACGTACTACGCCGAACAGGTACGCGCCGCCGAGCTGATCGGCATCGACCCGGCTGACGTACCGGCGTCGGCCGCCGAGGTGCACGACTACTACGAGTCGGTGCGGCCGCAGCTGCGATTCAGCGAAGGGGCGAAGGAGACCGCCAAGTTCCTGGTGGCGCCGCCGCTGCCGTGGGGCCTGGGCTGGACTCCGGTACGCGCCGCGTGGCTGCCGATCTCGGGACTCGGATTCAGCCTGCTCCCCCGATGGGCACGGCGGCTATACCGTACGCCGGGCCTGCCCACCACCGACCTGACCGCGACGATGACGCTGCGCGGGCTGCGCGCAGCGATCGAGGCGCTGCCCGACAAGGTGACCCGCGGCCCGATCTACGCCGACGCGATGCGCCGCGCCGCCAACTCGGCCACCGCCGTCCCGGGATCGGACGCCGCGCTCGACCCGGACGCCGCGCTCGACCCAACGGACACTGCGCTCGACCCAACGGACACTGCGCTCGACGCGCCGGCTCAGCCGGGAGCCGCAGCCGGCGCGGAGCTTGCGGGCGTGGACTCCGCCGAGGCCGCGGCGTCGGTCTGACCCAGGTCCGGCGGCAGGGCCGACCAGGGGTCCTTGCCGGGGATCTCGGCGGCCGCGGGGCAGACCCGCCGGAAGTCGCACCACGAGCACTGCCGGCCCGGGGCCGTAGGGAACGCCGCGTCCGGGTCCGCCCCGTCCGCCACCGCGCGCTCGGCGGCCCGGATGTCCGCGACCGCCTCCTCGGCACGCCTCAGGTGTCGGGCCAGCGACTCCTCGGTGTGCCGGTGCAGCGCGACCGTCTCGGTGGGCAAATGGTGCAACTCCACCTGACGGCAGGTACGCCGTAGCGTCCGCTCCGCTGCGTACGCGTAGAGCGCGAGCGCCCGTGAGCCCCGGGCATCGTCGTCGGACAGGCCCGAGCGGCCGGTCTTGTAGTCGACGATCACGACCTCGCCGCCGCGCCGGTCCAGCCGGTCGACCCGCCCGGACAGGGCCAGCGTCGGTGTCTTCGCCGCGACCGTACGCTCCACCCCGAGCGGCTCGTACGCCGGATCCAGCCCGCCCAGGTACGCCGTCAGCCACTCCACCGCGCGGTCGGCCGCCGCCCGCTCCTGAGCCGCGTCCCGGTAGCCCTCGGCGACCCAGGTGGCCCGCAGCAGCTTCGGGACCGCATGCAGGCCGCGCTTGCCGTGGGGCAACCCGAACCACGAGCGCAGCGCCGTGTGCACGCTGGCGCCGAGCGAGTTGTGCGCCCACGGCGGCCCCTTCCTCGAAACCAAGCTGCTCCATAACCAGGGATCCTCCCAGCCGGGTACGACGATTCGGGTCAGCCGCTGTAGTGGGCCACGAAACTGGCCACCGAGTCGGCCACCAGCTGTACGGCGATCGCCGCCAGCAGCAGCCCGGCAACCCGGGTCACCACCTCGATGCCGCCCGGCCGCAGCACCTTCACGATCACCGACGAGAACCGCATCACCGCATAGATCACGAGATGGATCGCCACGATCGCCAGTGCGATGGCGACGAAGTCGGCCACCCCTTCGGCGCGGCGTACGAACAGGATCGTGGCCACGATCGCGCCGGGGCCGGCCAGCAGCGGCGTGCCGAGCGGCACCATCGCGACGTTGGAGGTGGACTGCTTGGTCGGGTCGTCCTGCTTGCCGGTCAGCAGCTCGAGCGCCACCAGCAGGAGCAGCAGGCCGCCCGCGCCCTGCAACGCGGGCAGGTCGATCCCCAGGTAACGGAGGATCTGGGCGCCACCGACGGCGAACGCCACGATCACCGCGAACGCGACGGCCACGGCCTGCCAGGCGGCCCGGTGGCGCAGCCGAGGCTCCAGGCCGCCGGTGAGCGCCAGGAAGATCGGGATCGTGCCCGGCGGGTCCATGATCACGAACAGGGTGACGAACATTTCGCCGAACAGCCGCAGCACGGCCTAACCACCCACCAGTGGGGCGCCGCCGCCCGCGGCGACGAGCTGCTCGTACGCCTCGCGGGCCGTGGTGTTCTCGCCGAGCCGGGTCAGCTTGTTGTCGCCGTGGTAGTCGCTGGACCCGGTGACCACCAGGTCCAGCTCCTTGGCCAGCCGCCGTACGTGTTCCCGCTCCGCCGGGCCGTGGTCCGGATGATCGGCCTCGATCCCGTACAGGCCGGCCTGGGCCAGCTCGCCGATCAGCTCGTCCGGCACGATGAGGCCGCGGCTGCGGGCCTGCGGATGCGCGAACACCGCCACCCCGCCGGCGTCCCGGATCAACCGCAGGCCGCGGAAGACGTCGACGTCCTCCTTCGGCACCCGGTACCGCCGACCCAGCCACTCGGGCGCGAAGGCGGCGCTCACCGAGTCCACCAGCCCGCGCTTGATCAGCGCCTGGGCCAGGTGCGGCCGCCCCACGACGCCGCCGACGGCGTACCCCTGGATTTCCTGCCAGGTGACGTCGATGCCGTCGGCGCGCAGCAGACCGACCATGCGTTCGGCGCGGCGGTCCCGGCTGTCCCGGATCCGTTTCATCTCGGCCGAGAGCTCTTCGTGGTACGGGTCGAACAGGTAGCCGAGCAGGTGCAGGCCGATCGGGTGGTCGGGACCGTACCAGCGGCAGGACAGCTCCATCCCGGGTACCAGGGTCATGCCCGGGGGCAGTGAGGCGGCGGCGGGCTCCCAGCCGGCGGTGGTGTCGTGGTCGGTGAGCGCGACCACGTCGAGGCCGGCCGCCGCGGCGCTGGCGATCAGCGCCGCGGGAGGGCTGGTGCCGTCGCTGAGGTTGGAGTGGGTGTGCAGGTCGATCCGCACTCAGGCGTCCCCGCCGATGCGCTCGTTGCGCTCTTCCTCGGACTCCTCGCCAAGCCGCGCCTCGACCGCCTCGGGCTCGTACATCTCTTCACAGACCCGCAGGTAGAGCTCGTTGGGGTTGGGCAGGTGCGTGATCTCGCGCAGCGCCTGGTCCTGGCCGGCCGACTCCATCACGAACGTGCCGTAGTTGAGCATCCGGCCCAGCGGGGACTGCTCGTACTTCATGTCGGTGACCCGCAGCAGCGGCATCATCGCCACGTGCCGGGTGACCACGCCGGCGATCACCATCACCCGCTTGTTGGTGAGGATGAACCGGTCGAAGTACCAGTCGACGAACTGCCAACCCACCCAGGCCAGTACGACCAGCCAGGCGATCACCACGACGCTCATCGCGCCGTCGGCGTTGAACCGCGCCAGTACGCCGGACAGGTAGCCCATCACGAAGGTCGCCCCGACACCCAGCGCCGCGTACGGGAACAGGTGCACCCAGTGTCGGCGCCATTCGCCGCGGAACCGCTCCGTGGGGAACAGGTAACGGGAGATCAGCGGACTCGGCTCGGGCTCCAACGGGAGCACCCGCCGGGGTCCTACCGGAAGTCCTGCCGCGTCGTACCGGAAGCCTTCCAGCTCGGCTTCGGCGGGGTCGGGCAGCGGAGGCGGTGGGGGTGGGTCTTCGATCGGCGGCGGCTCGGGCGGGCCCTCGACGGCGCTGTCGCTCCAATGTGGCTCGTCCGGAGGTGGCGGCGGCTGCGGGAACTCCGGGAGCGGCTCGGTGTCCCAGCCGTCGCGGCCGATGCGGTCCTCGGGAACGTCACGCTCGTCGCGGTCGTCACGGCGGTCCGGGTCGTACCGGTCGTCGCCGCCGCGCGGCTCGTCACTCGGCATATCGCGCGGCTACGCGATCAGGTTGGACGCGAAGTCGCCGAAGCCCGACATCACGTCCATCAGGCCGCCTGCCAGAGACCTCACCACGTTCGCGGCGGCACCAGGCCGCATCGCGACGAAGAAAATCAGGAAGGCGACGCCGCCCCAGGTAAGGATCTTCTTCATTGGAGTTTCCACCTCCCCAACTCACCGCGCTACCGAGCGTATCAGCACGAGTCTCAATGCGTGAACAGGCACGAACCGCCCATCGGGCGATCCGTCTTCTCATTCTCCACGAGACTAGGCAGATACATGGAGGCGCGCCTAGGCCGAGCCATGAAGATACGGCGACGGTGCCCCATAAACCAGCTCATTAGGGACGAACTCCACCAGGTCGTGCAGAGTCACGTGCTCGGCGAGGATGTAGCCGGCCGACGCGGGCCAGGCCACGGCGTACAGCCAGAGGCCCTTCGCTTCGCCGACGTACACGCTGCGGTCGTCGCGGGTGTCGATCGCCCACATCGGGGTCGGGTGGCCCGCCGCGCGTACCTTCGCGTCGGGCGGGGTGCTCATCATCCGCTGCGGCAACGCCGGCCCGAGATCGGGCGCGTCCAGCCCGGCGAACCGCGGCCCCAGCCCCACCCCGGGCTCCTCGGAGATCAGCAGTACGTCCGCCGGGCCGCCCAACGGGGCCGGCCCACTGCACGCCACCGCCGCCGCACGGCCACTCGTACGCTCGTCGCCCACCCAGCCGACCCCGGTCACCGTCCAGCCGGGGAGCAGCGGCCAGATGCTCCACAGCGGCACCTTCAGATGCTCGCGGGCGACCTCGACGATCTCGTGGTTGATGTGCTCGGCGACGTGGAACGGCATCACCGCGGAGTGGACGTCACAGCGCCAGTCGGAACACATCAGGTCCGGTGGTCGCACCGGACCACCACACCGCGGACAGCTGACCCTGACCGTCACGGACTCCACGTTGATCGCAATCGGACGTGGCGTCAAGCGGTTCCGGATTCTTGATCACCCTGAGTTTCCGCCGGCCGGCCGGTCACGCCCGGTGGCGGCGCCGTGGCCACGGGCGGGCCGGCGCCGGGCGGCAGCGGTCCCGGCGAGGGTGGCGGCCCGGCGTACTCGCGGATCCAGGCGTGCATCGCCACCGCGCTCGCGACCCCCGCGTTGATCGACCGGGTGGAGCCGTACTGCGCGATCGAACACACCATCTGGCAGGCCTGACGTGCGGGTTCGGAGAGCCCCGGCCCCTCCTGGCCGAACAGCAGTACGCACCGGCGCGGCAGCGTGACGGTCTCCAGTGGACGGCACCCCGGCAGGTTGTCGATCCCGATCACCGGCAGGTCGGCCGCCGTCGCCCACCCGAGGAACTCCTCGATCGTCGGATGATGCCTGACATGCTGGTAACGGTCCGTCACCATCGCGCCCCGCCGGTTCCACCGCCGCTGCCCGACGATGTGCACCTCGGCGGCCAGAAAAGCATTGGCGGTACGTACCACCGTGCCGATGTTGAGGTCGTGCTGCCAGTTCTCGATCGCGACGTGGAAGTCGTGCCGCCGGGTGTCGAGATCGGCCACGACAGCGTCACGGCGCCAGTAGCGGTAGCGGTCCACGACGTTGCGGCGGTCGCCGTGTTCGAGCAGCTCCGGGTCGTACCGGTCGTCCTCCGGCCACGGGCCCTGCCACGGCCCGACCCCGACCTCGTCAGCCATGCGGGGTTACTGCGCCGGCTCCGGGAAGCTCGGCGTCTCCGCGGCGGTACGGTCGGCCGGCGCCTTCGGCACCATCACCTTGCGGCGGAACACGCACACCAGGGTGCCGTCCTGCTTGTAGCCCCTGGTCTCGACGTACACCACGCCGCGGTCGTTCTTCGACTTCGACTCGGTCTTGTCCAGCACCGTGGTCTCGCCGTAGATGGTGTCGCCGTGGAAGGTCGGCGCGACGTGCTTGAGCGACTCGACCTCGAGGTTGGCGATCGCCTTGCCGGAGACGTCGTTGACGGACATGCCGAGCAGCAGCGAGTAGATGTAGTTGCCGACCACCACGTTGCGCTTGAACTGCGTCGTGGTCTCCGCGTAGTGCGCGTCCAGGTGCAGCGGATGGTGGTTCATGGTCAGCAGGCAGAAGAGGTGGTCGTCGTACTCCGTGACGGTCTTGCCCGGCCAGTGCCGGTAGACCGCGCCTACCTCGAACTCCTCGAAATACCGTCCGAACTGCATTGGCTTCCCTCTCGTTGGTGCGCACCCGCTACCGACACCATTGTCAGGATGACCAGTACAGCAGCGGGCGGTGGGGCCCTATTGGCAACCCACCGCCCGCGCAACTGCATTCATCGTCCAGTACGGCGAGCGGCCGGCGCTGCGACCGGAGTCACAATTAGCGGTCCGTGTTACCAAAAAGTGAACACAAATCGCTTCCGGCGCGGCCGTACGGTCGGCTACCGCAGCGAAACGGTCAGACCGCAATATCCGGCGACCGTGAGATGCCACACTTCGGCGGTATCGGCTAACCCGGTGCCCGACGACGGAGTTGGTCGCGTTCGGCCTGCGGCAGCGCGCAGGCGGCCGTACCCCCGGGGAGCTTGCCGCGGTTTCTGGCGACGAGCCGGTACACCGGTCCGGCCATCCACCGTACGGGTCGGTGCGCCAGCAGGAACCCCGCCACCCGCCAGTACGACCCGGCGTCCAGGAGCAGCTTCGCGACGGCGTCCGATCCGCTGGCCACCGAGCCGTCCGGGTCGATCCACTGCACCGCGTCCTCGGCCTGCTGCCGGGTCACGCCGAGTGCCTCGAGGTCGGCGAACTGCCACGGCAAAACCTCTGCCCTGGTACGAATCCACCGCTCGATGAACCGCGCGCAACTGGTGCAGAACGCGCAGTCCCCGTCGTACAGGAAGGTCGGGCGTGGCCCGGTCACCTCTCCATGGTCGCACCAGCGTCAGATCGATCTCTCCCGCGGGCCGGGACCGGCCGGTGGTACGCGTCCGGTCGGTCCGGGGAACAATGGCGCGATGGCAGCGCAGTACGGGCCACATCGATGGTCGGCGGGTTATCACGACGACGGCAACAACGACGCGTTCCGTGGCGCGAGCTTCACGGTCGCCGACCTCACCGGTGCGACGTTCCTCGACTGCGACATGAGCCAGGTCAAGATCGTCGACTCGTGGCTCGTCGACGTCGACCTGTCCGGATACCTCAGCAACTTCGTCGTCAACGGCGTCGACGTCACCGCGTTCGTGGCCGCCGAGCTCGACCGGCGGCACCCCGAACGTGTGCAGCTACGCCAGCTGCGGACAGCCGGGGACTACCGCGCGATGTGGGACGCGATCGACCGGCTCTGGTCGGACACGGTCGCCCGCGCCGAGCGGCTGCCCGAACCGGCTCGCCACGAACGGGTCGACGGCGAATGGTCCTTCGTCGAGACGCTGCGCCATCTCGTCTTCATCGCCGACTCCTGGGCGAGCCGCACGGTGCTCGACGAGCCGATGCCGTACCACCGGCTGGGCGTCACCCAGACCGCCTATGCGCCCGCTGACGCGGCGGCGCTCGGCATCGACCTCGAGGCGCGTCCGTCGTACGCAGAGGTGATGGAGGTGCGTGCCGACCGGATGGCGCTGGTGCGCGGCATCGTCGACGGCCTCACTGACACCGAACTCGAACGGATGTGCACGCGTGCGCCCGCACCGGGTTATCCCGAGGGATCGCGCTCGGTCGGCGAATGCCTCGGCGTGGTGATGGAAGAGGAGTGCGAGCACCACCGCTACGCGGTGCGCGACCTCGCGGTGCTGGAAGCACGCTAGAGCCCGGTCACGCCTCGGCGTACGTCGCCGACCCCGGCCGCGTCCCGGGCCGGCTGCGGCCACGGCCACTTGACGCGGCTCTCGAACATATGTTCGGATAGCTGGGTGCGCTGGAATGCCCTGCGGGTGAGCGAGGATGCGACGCCGGAGTTGCCGCTCGGGCTCGGCGACGCCACCGTGCGCACGTTCGACACTCCCGGATTCCGGGGCATCACCTTCTACGAGATCCGCGCGAAGTCGATCATCAACAAGGTGCCGGGCGCGTCCCGGGTGCCCTTCCAGTGGACGATCAACCCGTATCGGGGCTGCTCGCACGCCTGTGTGTACTGCTTCGCCCGGAACACCCACACGTACCTCGATCTCGACGCGGGTCACGACTTCGACTCCCGGGTCGTGGTGAAGGTGAACGCCGGCCAGTTGCTCCGCAAGGAGTTGGCCGCGCCGCGCTGGCCCGGCGAACACATCGCCATGGGTACGAACGTCGACTGCTACCAGCGTGCCGAAGGCCGCTACCGACTGATGCCGCAGATCATCGAAGCCCTGCGCGACCACGCCAACCCGTTCTCGATCCTCACCAAGGGCACCTTGATCCTGCGGGACCTCGACCTGCTGCGGCAGGCCGCCGAGGTGACCAAGGTCGGGCTGGCGATGTCGATCGGCTTCATCGACGAGCAGCTGTGGCGGTCGGTCGAACCCGGTACGCCGAGCCCGCGCCGCCGGTTGGACACGGTGCGTACGCTCGCCGACGCCGGATTCGCGGTCGGCGTACTGATGGCGCCGGTCCTGCCCGGGATCACCGACGGGCCGGAGGAGATCGACCGCACGGTGTCGGCGATCGCGGAGTCCGGCGCGGCCAGTGTCACGTCGCTGCCGTTGCACCTGCGACCGGGAGCGCGCGAGTGGTATCTGCAATGGCTCGGCCGTACCCGTCCAGAGTTGCTGGAGCGGTATCAGGAGCTCTACCGCGGCGGGTCGTACGCCCTCGCCGGCTACCAGCGCGAGGTCACCGCCCGGGTCCGGATGACCGCCCGCCGGTACGGCCTGATCCGCGCGCCAGCCGGTCAGGCACGCCAGGCCGTCGACGGCCCGGACCAAGCGACGCCGGTCACCCGAACGACCCAGCGGGAGGAGGCCGCCACCCAACTCAAGCTCTTGTGACCCGCTGCACCGCGGCGCGCACGTCAGGCGCCGGCGGCCGCATTCAGGCCGCGGCCGCGAGGCGGGTGGGCTGCGCGGGCAGCAGGAACGATTTACGCCACCAGCGCATCCCAGGTGGCCCGACCAGGCCCACGTCGTCGAGGAACTTCACGATCCGCTCCCCCGACCAGCGGATCGTCTCCTGGTAGTGCGGGTTGCCGAGTGCCGTACGCCGGGCTTCCCGCGGGTCGAGGCCGACCGCGAGGTAGACCCGGGGATTCACCAGGCTGCGCATCACCAGGTACGAGATGTGCGCGATCACCATCCGCTGGTACGCCAACTCGGCACGCGACAGCGAAGCCATCCCGCGCACCACCTCCTGGCGGGCGAAGGTGACGTGCCGTGCCTCCTCGAGTACGTGGATCCGGTTCACCATCCGGATCAACGGCTGCAACGACTCGTCGGCCATCGCCTCGCGCTGCAGCCGGTCGAGCGTCTCCTCGGCGACCAGGATCGCGCCGTACATCGCGGGGCCGTACGCCACCAGGGGGAACAGCCGGGCGAGCCGGTGCAACGCCCTGGGCGGCCCGTACGCGGGCACCCCGAACCGCTCGATCGCCCGCGCGAACATCGTCGAATGCCGGCACTCGTCGGCGACCTCGGTCAACGCGTACTGCGCGTGGCGGCTGGTCGGATCCGAGTGGTACGCCTCCTTCAGCAGCGCCTGCATCAGGACCAGCTCGAACCACAGGCCCACGCTGGCGACGCTCGCGATCTCGTGTTTGCCCAGCTCGATGCGCTGTTCGGGGGTCAGCTCGTGCCACAGCGGCGTGCCGTACAGGGTGATCCGGTGCTCCGGCTGGTACGCCTTGCCCGCCGCGAGCGGAGCGTCCCAGTCGATGTCGATCTCGGGGTCGTAGAACTTGTCGGCCGAGGACCGCAACAGTCGCTCCGCGGTCTTCTCCCGGTCGGACGCCTCGGCGATCTGCAGCGCACGGCTCGTCATCGGGCGCTCCCTCCTGAGCCGACGGGCGTCGACCTCGAAACGTTACTTCCGGTAACAGTTACTACTGGTAGCATCACGGCCGTGCCCAAGGATGTCAAGAGTGGCCCGAGCACCCGCAAGGCCGACGCGCGGCGCGACCGATGGACCGGGCATCGGGAAGCGCGGCGCAAGCAGTTGGTCGAGGCGGCGATCCGGGTGGTCGACGTACGCGGTCCCGACGTCGGCATCGACGACATCGCCGCCGAAGCCGGCGTGACCAAACCGGTGCTCTACCGGCACTTCACCGACAAGGCCGACCTGTTCGTGGCGATCGGCCAGTACGGCACGGAGCTGCTCTTCGAACGGCTGATCCCCGCGATGAACAGCGAGGAGGCGCCCGTACCGCGGATCCGGAAGAGTCTCGACGCCTTCTTCTCGGTGATCGAGGAGCACCCCAACGTGTACCGCCTGCTGGCCCGCCGCCAGTTCGGCGACCGGCCCGTGGACTCCGACATCGTCGCCGAGGACAAGGAGTTCATCGCGACCGCGCTGGCCCGGCTGCTCGGCGACTACCTGCGCAGCTTCAGCATGGACTCCGGCGCCGCCGAACCGTGGGCGCACGGCCTGGTCGGTCTGGTACAGAGCACCGCCGAATGGTGGCTGGAGCGCCGCTCCATGAGCCGCGACAGCGTCGTCGACTACCTCACCCAGCTGGTCTGGGCCGCCATCGACGGCATCACCCGCCAACAAGGCGT
>WNFV01003502.1_pt1 | contig 20628 bp, 13 predicted proteins | sample 5400101 | NCBI WGS metagenome assembly WNFV01 (sample SAMN13153361, study PRJNA577476) | soil metagenome | isolation source: 115 cm soil or saprolite under grassland replicate 1 | place: USA:California | collected 2016-06-15 | reverse complement strand
AGGTGGCTCTGCACAGGAGTCGCGCAGCCGGCTGAGGGTTCACCGCGGGCACGGAGGCGCTCGACGAGGCGATCGGCGATCGCGGGCTTATCGACGTTGCGGAGGACAGCGTCTGCGCCGGTCAGTTCGGCGACGTTAACGGGCGCCGTCTCGGCGTAGCAGCCGGTGAGGATGATCTCGGCCTCAGGCGAGAGCCGCCGGGCCATGCGCACGAGGTGCCGAGCCTTGCGGTCGGCGACGTGGGTGACGGAGCAGGTGTTGATGACGAAGGCGTCTGCGCCGCGGACAGGCCGATCCGTGATTTGGACGCGTCCGCCCGCAAGGCGCCGGGCGATCGCCTCAGAATCGGCCTGGTTCAGCTTGCAGCCGAGTGTGAGGACAGAGACCGTGGGCGTCTGTTCGGACATCAAGGGTCATGATAGCGGTTGAAGACCGTGTGGGGTAGGCGACGTACGAGATACGAGATACGAGGTACGAGGAACGAGGTGCGAGGTACGAAGTACGGGTGTGAGGTCGGAGGTCAGAGGTCGGGGCCCGCATTCGGCGGTGCGATTGTTCCTCGGCTTTCGGGGTGTGCCCTTGGTTGTTTTCCAGAAAATTCTTCGGTTGAAGGGTTTTCCGGTGTCTGCGAGGGCCCTGTTTGGTTGGTCGTTTTTCGTTTGGTCGTTTTCGGTGCCGTTCGATTCGGCTCACCAAAGGGGACCTGGGATTCGACAAGCAAAAGTCAACGTATCAACGCAGCCCACGGTCATTGATAGGACGGCCTTGCGACGTCTTAACTTCCGCAGCGGGAGTAGCCGCAGACAGGGCAGGAGGCGCAGCCTTCCCCGTGGACGAGGGGGCCGCCGCAGTCCGGGCAGCGGGCGGCGCGGAACAGTTGTAGGCGGAGCTGGGTGGCGGTCTTTATTGCTGTCGGCATCTGGGCACCTCGCTGAATCAGAACTCGTGTGCTAATACTAATAGCACAGACGTTCTGATGTCAAGCGCCTGTGACACTCTCGTCAATGACCTATGTTGGCTGTGCTAGGATACAGGCCGTTCTTCGGGAGGAAGCACAACAGATGCGAATCGTCGTTGCCCCACAGGAGTTCAAAGGCACCCTATCGTCGCGGGAGGCTGCCGAGGCGATGGGGGAGGGCGCCCGACGCGCCGTTCCCGATGCCACAATCGAGCTGGCGCCGCTTTCCGACGGCGGCCCCGGTCTCGTTGAGGTGGTCTTGGCGACGGCAGGCGGACGCCTTCTGCGCACGCCGGTGGAGGACCCGCTGGGCCGGACGATCGAGGCGCGGTGGCTGCGGCTGGAGGACAGGAGGGCCGTCATCGAATCGGCGGCTGCGGCGGGCCTGGGGCTGCTAACCGAGGCGGAGCGAGAACCACGCACGGCCACGTCCTACGGCGTAGGACAGCTACTGCTGGCCGCGCTAGATGCCGGGTGCGAGCAGATCATCGTGGGTCTCGGCGGCAGCGCGACGAACGACGGCGGCGCGGGGATGGCGTCCGCGCTGGGCGCGCGGTTCTTGGACGCCAGCGGCGACACTCTGCGGCCGGGGGGAGCCGCGCTCTCGGAACTGGAGCGCATCAATGTCTCAGGCTTGGATCCGAGGGTCAAGCGCGCCCAGGTGGTGGCCGCGACGGACGTGACGAACCCGCTCTGCGGCCCCGAAGGCGCCTCGCTCGTTTACGCGCCACAGAAAGGTGCCTCTCCCGAGGTGGCCCGTGAGCTAGATGCGGAGCTTCGCCGGTACGCCAAGATCGTCGAGCGGGACGTGGGCGTTTCGGTCCTCCTTCGTCCGGGTGCCGGCGCGGCGGGTGGGCTGGGCGCAGGGCTGATAGCCTTCGCCGGCGCTGAGGTGCGACTGGGGTTCGAGGTGGTGGCGGAACTGGTCCAGTTGCGGGAGAAGATTCAAGGCGCAGACTTGCTTCTGACAGGAGAGGGGAGGCTGGACGGCCAGACCGGCTACGGCAAAGCAGTCGCCGGCGTGGCGCGGATGGCAGCCGAGTGCGGCGTGCCGGTGCTCGTTGTCCCCGGGGCGCTGGCGGCGGGGTGGGAGGCAGTGCTTCCGCTCGTCGACGGCGTGGAGCCGGTTGTGGGAGGCGCCGCCACGGAGGCAGAGGCGCTGGCACGCCCGGCTGAGATGCTCTCGCAAACGGTAGAGCGCGCGCTCAGAGGTTGGGCCAGGATGAAGGAGAGCAGACGTGAGTGAGGCGCACTGGGGCGCGGTCGGCGGTCTGGTGGAGCGAGGCGGCAGCATCCTGCTGGTGCGGGAGCAGGGGCCGGACGAAAACGAGCCGCACTGGGCGATCCCGGGCGGCGTGATCGAAGAAGGGCGAGTCGATCATCGCGGCGCTGCGGCGGGAGCTGCGCGAGGAGGCTGGCATCGCGGTCGAGAAGATTGGGTCGCTGCTCTACGTCTCGGAGATTGCCGACGATGCGTTCGCGAACCGACGGTTCGTGGTGCCAGTCTTCGGGGTGCTCAACTGGAGAGGCGAACCGAAGGCATCGGGACGGGACCCGTTCGTCCTGGAGGCGCGCTTCGTTCCCAAGCCCCAGGCTGCTCCGCCTGCTCGGAAAGCGTCCCCCGACAATGAGGTTCGTCGACGAGCCGATTCTCGATTGGCTAAAAGGCAAGTTCGACCGCGGCGGGTTCTACCAGTACCGGATTAAGGCAACAGACTAAGACGGCTGCACGGGCCGTAGGGGCACGCCGGACCCCCTATGTCATGCGTGGTTCAGCCTCACGGGGCTGGAAGATGGCCAGGAAGGCGAGCGTGCCCAGGCCCGCGGCCACTGCCATCGGGATCGCCACGCTCTCGAAACTGAAGTCATCCGTCACCAGCCAGTGATACAGATTGGCCGCCACGGCGGCTGCCTGCTCTATCAAGGCCAGCCAGAAAATTCGACTGTAGCGCCCGGGATCGCGGGCACAGTAAAAGTAGAGGACGGCGAGCGGTATCGCTTCCCAGCCAAGCGCCCGGCCGGCGAGGAGGCCATCGAGCTGTATCTGGCCGGTGCCGTGGTTCTCCAGGAAGAGAGCATTGCTGGTGAAGAGCTCCGTCAGGAAACCGATGACCTCCCAGAGCGCCAGCAGAATCAGGAGTATCCGCGGCCGCTGCACGAACTGGAGGAAGGCGTTCTCCCCCAGCGGCCTCTGATAGCCTGCCTCCACCCCTTGCGAGCCCGGCATCTCGGACATTCGTCCCTCCTTGTCAGCAGTCAGGAGTCAGGAGGTAGGAGTTGGAACATAGTCACGGTTCACTGCAGTTGAAACCCTCTCTGCGGGTTGAATACCCGCAGCTAACGCCTTGTAGCTGACGGTTTCAACCGTCAGAAGACAGTCCTGCTCCTTTCTCTCTCGCTCCTGCCTCCTGACTCCTATCTCCTAACCGACGCCTAGTTCTCGCAGGCGTCTTTCGTCTATGCCCAGATAGTGACCGACTTCGTGCAGCAACGTCTTCTTCGCCTGCTGCACCATCTCTTCCTCGCTGGCGCAGTACATCTCGTGGGTGCGCTGGTAGATGATGATCCGGTCCGGCAGGACCATCGAATACCCCTGAGTGCGTCTGGGCAGACTGACGCCCGTATAGAGCCCGAAAAGGCTGCCGCCGTGGCGTATGCCGGCCTGACGGAGCTCGTGTACGGTGGGGCGCCAGCGGACCTGGATGTCGATGTTATGAAGGGCGTCCTGGAACTGGGGTGGCAGTTCTTCCAGCGCCCGCTGGATAACGCGCTGGAACTCGCTTCGTTTCATGTTGTCATTCTATCTCGCGGCGGCAGAATTAACCACGAAAGGCACGAAGTGATGGTTGGTGCTTGCGTCCGTCGTGTCGTATGACTTGCGTGGTAAAGCAGCCTACGGCTCGGCGCTCACGAGCGCGCCGCCAATATATGCCTCCAGGATGTGGCGGACCATAGGAGCGGCCTCGGCCGAGCCGGACTCCCCGGTCTCGAGGGCGGCGAGCGCCAGGATTGACGGATCGCCCCGGTTGGCATAGGCGACGAAGAAGACGTGGTTCGCACCGAAGCCGACGTCCTCGGCGGTGCCGGACTTACCGGCGGCATCAACGCTGGAGCCCGCCCAGGCGCTGACCGAAGTGCCGCCGGAGCTGTGGATCACTAAGCCGAGGCCTTCGCGAATTGCCGCCAGAGTCCCCGGCGAGACCGGCAGCGGGGCGACTTGCTCCGCTTCGAAATCCTGGCTCAGCGCGCCGCCGAGCTCCGAGATCTTGCGCACGAGCAGCGGCTTGCGCAGAACGCCGCTGGAGGAGATGGCTGAGTAGGCGTTGGCGATTTGCAGCGGTGTCGCGGTCACAAAACCCTGTCCGATTCCCATGTTCACCGCATCGCCGCGGTACCAGGGCTCTCCGATATTCTCCTCTTTCCACTTCGGGTCCGGCACGATCCCCGACGCCTCCTCGAGGCCCCCGTTGATGCCGCTGGGTGCGCCGTACCCAAACGATCTCGCCATATTCGGCAGGGCGTACTCGTCCGCCTCATCCGCCGCTTTCGCCAGCTCGAAGAAGACCGGGTTGCACGAAGCCATCAGCCCCTCTGCCGGCGTCAGATAGCCCCGGTCGATCGTCTGCCAGTTCTTCTGCGCGAACTCCTCGCCAAGCCCGGTCCAGACCGGCGTGCAGTGTATTCTGGAATCCGTGCTGACGCCGCCTTTCTCGACGCCGGCCGCGAGCGTCACCACCTTGAATACCGAGCCCGTCGGATACGTCGCCGCGAGCGGCCGGTGCAGAAACGGCAGCCGAGCATCCCCGTTCAACGAATTGAACTCGTCGCTTGTGAGGCCGCGATAGAAGGCGTTGGGGTCGAATCGGGGGAACGATGCCAGCGCCAGCACAGCGTTATCGTGCGGGTCCATGACGACGATCGAGCCGACGCGCTCGCCGAGCTCGGCTTCGGCCTTCTTCTGAACGGCGATGTCAATCGTAAGGTGGACGTCCCTGCCGGGCACAGAAGGTTTTTCCGCGATCGGCTCGCCGATCGACCCTTCGGGCGTTACTGTGGCGAGCAGGCCACCGCGTTCGCCGGAAAGGACATCGTTCATCGAACCTTCGAGACCCGCGGCACCGATCTTGTCACCCGGTTCGAAGCCCAACGGCGCGAGCTCCTTGAGTTGCTCCTCGCTCACCTCCGTCATGTAGCCGATCACGTGAGCCGCGGCGGACCCGTTCGGGTAGACGCGTTGCGTCTCCTCCCGCACGACGACGCCGAGGTCCACCATGTCCCGGAACTTCTGGATCTCTTCCGGCGGGCTGCCGTATGGAAGCGCCTTCACAGGCATGAAGTAATACGAGGGAAGCGTGTGTTCAACCTTCGACCGCACTTCCGCTTCCGGCAGGCCGGTTGCCTCCGTCAGCCGGGCGATGACCGTCGCTGGATCGGTGATCAGGTCCTTGACGATGCCGACGACCGGCACGGAGGCGTCCACCGCCAGCTCTTTGCCGTTGCGGTCGTAAATGCCGCCACGGCGCGGGACGCGCGTAAAGAAGTGTACGAGCGAGCGGTCGTCCAGCTCGGCGAAGACCAGGGAAGGCAGCCACTGAACCCGCCACTCCTTATGGGTCTCCGCCTCGCCGCCTTCCTCCGGCGTCGGCTGTGCCACATCTTCCTGGACCAGGGCCATCGAGTTGTCCTGCGTGATATCACCAAAGAAGGAGGTGTGGAAGGTGATCGAGTAAGGAACCTCCGGCGCCCCGGGGCTTACGCTAGGCTTCAACTGGAAGTCGATTTTGGTGATCGTCGCTTCGTCCGCTATCGCCTCGTACCGCTCGATGAACTTCTCGCTCGTGATGTTCAGCTTTGCCTCGCTGGAGACCAGCTCGTACATATCGCTGTGTTTGCCCTTCTGCCAGAGAGTGAGGAAACGCTCGGCAGTCTCCTCGGGCGTCTTGGGCGGCTCAAGCTCCTTGGAGCCGGAGCCGCCGCAGGAGATGGCGAGCAGCGTGAGCGCGGCGAGCGGGGCGAGGATGCGCAGCATTGCGTTCTTGTCCGCTTTCAATTCTAGCAGCGGCAGTCCGTTCCGATGACTCACCTAAACTATATGAACGAACGCGGGTATCTCGTGTTGCGCGGCCGGGAGTGTGGAGTTAGTGCCTCTCGCAGCATGTGGCGAGGCCACCGATGGAAGAAGCCACAGCGATCCTGATCGATCTGTTCATCACCTTCGTTGCGGCGAGGATTGGCCGGGGCATATGCACAAGGCTGCGGCAGCCGGGATCGTCGGGGAGGTGCTCACTGGCAGCCTTATCGGGCGGCACGCGTTGGGCCTGATCGGTTCTTCGGACAGCCAAGTCTTAAGAAAAGAAGGGGCTGCCCATACGGGTCCGGCCCGTCCCAAAAGCCCTTTGTGCCTTTGTGGTTACGCGACACCCGGCCTCAGTTTAGCTTCAGCGAGACGCTCTTCGTCTCCATGAACATCTCCATCCCCTCTTGACCCAGCTCCCGCCCGATGCCCGACTGCTTGTACCCCCCGAACGGCATCAGCGGCACGCCCAGCGTGCCCGCTGCGTGGTAGCTGTTGATCCACACCGTGCCGGCCTTGATCCCCTTCGCGAACTTGAATGCCCTGTCGATGTCCTTCGTCCACACCGCCGCCGCCAGCCCGTACATCGTGTCGTTCGCCAGCCGCAGCGCCTCGTCCGCGTCCTTGAATGGGATCACCGAGAGCACCGGCCCGAAGATCTCCTCCTGCGCGATCTTCATCCGGTTGTCCACCTGGTCGAAGATCGTCGGCTCGTAGAAGTAGCCCTTGTCGTAGCCCTCGCCCGTCAGCCGCTTGCCCCCACGCACCAGTGTGGCCTTCTCATCGTTCCCCGCCTTCACATACGACTCCACCGTGTTCAGCTGCGAATCGGAGACCACGGGGCCCATACGAGTCGATGGGTCCATCGGATCGCCCACCTTCACGCCCGCGATAAAGTTGCCGAACATGTTCAGAAACTGGTCGTGCACGCTCTCCTCCACGAGAAGACGCGAGCCCGCCTGGCACACCTGCCCCGCGTTCAGGTAGATGCCGAACAGCGCGCCGATCACTGCTCCCTGCATGTTGGCGTCGGCGAAGACGATGTTCGGGGACTTCCCGCCCAGCTCCAGCGATATCTTCTTCACGTTGCTCGCGGCCGCACGCATCACCTGCTGCCCCACCTCCGTCGAGCCCGTGAACGCTACCTTGTCCACCAGCGGCGAGGAGGCGATCCGGTCACCCACGGTCTTCCCGGATCCCGTGACGACGTTCACGACGCCTGCCGGCCCCCCCGCCTCTGTCAGGATCCGGCCCAGCTCGTAGGTCGTGCACGGCGTGTACGTCGCCGGCTTGATCACACACGTGCAACCGACCGCCAGAGCCGGCGCCAGCTTCCACGTCGCCAGCAGCATCGGGAAGTTCCACGGCGTGATGATGCCGACGACGCCCACCGGCTCCTTCAGGATCATGCCGATCGCATCGCTGACGTAGTTCGATACCACCTGCCCTTTGATGTCGAGCGCCAGTCCAGCGTAGTACTCGAACACGTCCGCCGTCAGCGCCACCTCCATCCCCGCCTCGCTCAGCGGCTTGCCGACCTCCGAGGCCAGCAGCCGCGCGAGGTCGTTCTGCTCGGCGCGAATCTTGTCGGCGGTGCGGCGCAGCACGCTGGCGCGGTTACGCGCCGGCGCGTTCGACCAGATACCGCTGTCGAAAGCCGTCCGCGCCGCCTGGATTGCAGCGTCAACGTCCTCTTCGGCAGCCTTCGCGAACTTCGCCACGATCACGTCGTTGTTCGCGGGGTAGCGGCGTTCCAGCACCTCGCCGGACCTGGCCGCAACCTGCTGCCCGTTGATGAGAAGCTGGTACTCCTTGCCGGTGACAGCTTGCGGCGTCGCCGGTGCGGTCTCGGTGGTCATGGGGCGTTCCTCCTTCGGTCCTCTGCCTGCTGAGCACTATAATACAGCTTCGCCGCAATCGGTTGAGAAAAGAATTCGTCGCCGGGGCGCAAGAATCCTCGCGTGTTGCTGCCAAGGCAGTCGCCATCGGGCGTTGACTAAAGAAAAGAGGCGGCCCATAGACCGCCTCCTCTTATCTCTTATCTCTTACTTCTGAATTCTGCTACCCCGTCGCCCTCATCGCGAACATCTCCTCGCGGAACGGGGCGCTCTCTTTCGCCTGCTTGATGATGTCCGCCGTAACGTCGAACTTCATTGCACCGCCCGGCCCAACTCCTTCCTCCCGGAGGCAGGCCGGAAGGTCATCGTCGGCCTCGGTCAAGCCGGCGCGGTCGTTGAACTCCCATTCGTCCTTCAGGCATTGCCAGCCGATCTCCGCCATCTGCTGAGGCGTCACGACCTCACCGTAGAGCAGACTGTAGAACTCACCGATGTCCTTCAGGCTCGGCTGCAGGAACTGGCAGAAGCCCGACGAGTCGCAGACCGCGTTCACCAGCTGCGATTCGCGCGAGGCCTGCGCCATCTGGTCCGGCGGCATGCCGGGCTTTATGACGAGGCCCGCCGTGTGGTCGGCACCCATCGGGCTGCTGGCGTAGGTGACGCCGGTCGCCTTCAGCGGTCGCGGGTCCCAGGCAGGGACCGCCTGGCCTTTGACAACAGGAACGCGCGCGTGGTTGAAACGCTTGCCGACGCTGGCCGCGCCATTGCCGACTGTCGTGCCGAGGTCGGTGCCACTACCGATGTCCGCAAGCAGCCTCTTCATCCCCTCGACGTTGCCCCACTCCATCTGCCCGGCATCCATCAGCACTGCGATCGCGGCGCCCGCTTCGATGGTGTCGACGCCGATTTCGTCGCAGAGGCGGTCCAGCTCGGCCACATCCTCCCACTTACCCACGGCACAGTTCGAACCGAGGAGAGCCAGCGTCTCGAACTCGAGCGCTGACGTAAGGTAGCTGCCAGAGGCGTCGTGCACCACGTTGCTGCACTGGACTATGCATCCGGTCATGCAGTTGTGCATGCCGCCCCCGCGGGTCGCGAAGCTCTCGACGATCTTCATGCCCGCCAGGTCCGCCGCGTCAGGCGACTGGCCTTCGGTCCGGTTCTTGTAGGGCAGGGTGTTCAGCAGGTTGGCTGTGGGAAGGATGGCCGAGGTGCCGTACTTGAAGATCTGCGGGCCGTCGCGATACGCCTTGCTATAGTTCTTTACGAGCGCGTTGAAGCCCGTGGCGTCGGCCGGCTGACGAGGACGCGCCCGCGCCGGGTCCACCACGACCCACTTGAGCCCCTTGGAGCCCATAACCGCACCAAGTCCACCGCGGGCGGCAGCGCGGGCGGGATGGCGCTGCTTCTCCTGGTCTGTGCAGTGGATGGAAGCCCCCCGCAGTTGTAACTCGCCTGCGGGCCCGATGCATATGGCCGACGCGCTGGCGGCATGGTTAGCAAAAAGCTTCTCGCAGGCGGCGTAGTTCCACATCCCTTTGTACTCGTCCGCGGGCACAACTTCCGCTCCATGCTCGTTGATGACGAGACCGTAGCGGCGCTCGGGGTCGGCCGGCTTGCCTTTCACAACGATGGCACGGATATTGAGCTTCATCAGGTGCTGGCCGGGATTGCCTCCAGCGTTGGCTTCCTTGATGCCGCCGGTAAGCGGGCTCTTGCCCCCCATCGAGATGCGGCCGGAGGTTGGGGCGGACGTGCCGGAGAGCACTCCCGGCGCCATCACCAAGACGTTGTCCGGGCCTAACGGATCGCACTTCGGATCGCACTCTTCGAGAAGGATTTTCGCCGAAAGGGCGCGGCCGCCGAGGAGCCTGCGCTCCGCAGGAAACTCCTCGAAAGAAGTCGTCTGCGTGGTCATGTCAACGCGCAGGATCCGATCGCCATTATTTTCAGCCACTATGCACCTCCGGAATCGTGACTCGCATTATGCCAACCTTCTCGCTCACCATCAAGCACCACGCCACGCCCCATGGGCACGCCACGTGCAAGCCCGTTGATGGCGGCTCGCAGTCGAACGGCTACCGGAGGGGAATACTTCAGCAAGCGTATGCCATCCAAAGAGCGATCCTGGTGCACGCCCTTCGACATGGCATTGAGAGCCCTAGTGGGACCAGACTAGGCGCCCGTGCACGTCTCTGCCCGCGATGTAGCCAGCGCGCAGCATGCTCACGGCAGCTTCCATCTGGTGAATGCGCTCGAGCAGGTCGCAGAGAGACTCGCGCGAGGACTGGTTCACGATCCGTGCTGCCTGGAGCCAGGTGTCCACGTCCACGCCGCACTCCTGGGCCTTACGCGCGTTCCAGGACAAATCCCGGCGCCGCATAGCCCTCACAATCTCCGGCACCGTGACTCCCGCCTCCGCGAGCAGACCCTGCGCACGAATATCGCGCTGATACGCGGTCATCGGCGCATTCGCGACTCCGTCGATCCGGATAAGAAGTGCCGTCAGCGTCGCATCGTCCGGCATAGCAGCGATATGAAGAATAGCGCCCGCGCGAAAGGAACGCAAGAGTCCGGATTGGCCGAATGACGGTTGCAATGCGTTCTACATTGAGAACGCATATCCGGTTCCGGGGGAGGACTTCGACTATGGAAGGGTTCGGGCTCGGCACGCTCAGCCTTCAGTCCGGCATAGTGGTCGCCGCTCTGATCGCGGCGGTATTCCTCGCCGACCGCCTGGGCGGCGACGAGGGCCTTTCACGCAAAGCAACGCAACTGGCCCTCGCCTTTGTTATCACCTTGACGGTATTCAGCGGGACTGCCGCGTTTATCAGGCCCCCTGATCCGCCCGAGGGCACTAGCTTGTTCGGCGAGTCTGCGGAGCAGGAGGAGCAGTTGCAAGGCTTTCTTAAGGACTCAGCAGAGCGGGACTCTGAAGCCGGGACTCTCCATCTCGGCATCGGCCTCGCTCTGGCCGCGACTGGAGGGGCGCTGCTTCGGCGCTTGAAGGCCGTTCCTATAGGCCTGATGTTCGGCGGAATCTTGCTCTTGCTGCTCGGCGCCGCTCCTCAAACCGGAACGGCTGGACTCGATGCCACAAGCACCATCTACGCCCCGCTACTCAGCTTCGCCAAAGACGCGGGCCAGGCCCGCGATATCATCCGCTTCGTCGTATTACTTGCGGGTACGGTCCTGATCTTGGGTTTCGCCGTCTTCCGCTGGGAACTGCCACCCGACGCGGGCGCAGCTGAGGAGCCGTCGGCGCCTGCCGCGCCTCCCGAGCCAGCTCAGCAAAGTCCGCTCAGCGCTTAGACGTCCCGCTTCTCCGCTCGCCCCGAGGCTCTCGAAAGGTCGCCGAGCGCCGCCTGCGCAGCCGCGAGGCGCGCCGTTTCCACGCGGAACGGTGAGCATGAGACGTAGTCAAGATTGATCTCGTGGCAGAACGCCACGGAAGCGGGGTCGCCGCCGTGCTCCCCGCAGATGCCAACGTGCAGTTGCTCGTTGCCTGCCCGCCCCTCCTCGGTTCCCATCTGCATCAGCCGGCCTACGCCCGGTCGGTCGATTGTGACGAAAGGGTTTTCGGGGACGAGCTTGCGCAATTCATACATCCCCAGGAACTTACCGATGTCATCCCTTGAGAAGCCGAAACTCATCTGCGTCAGGTCGTTCGTGCCGAAGGAGAAGAAGTCGGCCACCTCCGCGATCTCCCGCGCGGTGACCGCAGCCCGCGGCACCTCGATCATGGTGCCCCACTCCAGGTGCGATAGCTCCACGCCTTCCCGGCTCAGGATCTCGCAGGCCACCGGCTCGAGTTCCTCACGCATCTGCCGGAGCTCCTCTCGGGTGGCCACGAGCGGGATCATGATCTCCACCTTGGGGTCGCCGCCCTCCTTCCGGACCCGGCAAGCCGCCTCAAGGATCGCTCGGACCTGCATGGCGTAGAGCCCAGACTTTAGGATTCCGAGGCGCACGCCACGAAGGCCCAGCATTGGGTTGGCCTCGGTCAGTTCGTTCACCTTAGCGAGAAGCCTCTTCGCCTCCTCCAGCGACAGTGTCTCGTCGCGTAGGCCGACCTCCTCTTCGCGCTTTTCCTCGGCGCGAGCCACTTTGTCGGTTAGCTCAACTCGGTCAGGCAGGAACTCGTGAAGCGGCGGGTCTAATAGGCGGACCGTCACCGGAAGGCCGTCCATAGCCCGGAATATCCCAACGAAGTCGTCACGCTGAAGGGGCAGGAGCTGTGCGTACGCATCCTCCTCTTCTTCGCGCGTGGAAGCGAGGATCATCTTCCGGACGGCGGCTGCCCGCTCGCCCAGGAACATATGCTCGGTGCGGCAGAGCCCGATGCCCTCCGCGCCACGCTCGCGCGCGTTTCTCGCCTGCTCGGGCGTATCGGCGTTCGCCCGGACGCGGAGCCGCCGGGCGTGGTCGGCGTGACCCATCAGGCGATAGAACGCCGCCCAGATTTTCTCCTTGCGCGCGACCTCATCTCCTTTGCGCGCACGCTCAAGCTTTGATTCCTCGAGCTCCAGCTTGCCGACATAAACTGCGCCATCAAACCCGTCAATTGTGACGAACTCCCCATCCGCGACAGTCGTCCCGTTGGCGCTGAACGATCGCGACGTAGGGTCGATCTTAATTGCATCGGCGCCGCAGACAGCAGGAATTCCTTCTCCTCGGGCGACGACCGCTGCATGTGAGTTCGTACCGCCTGCTGAGGTAAGAATCCCTTGCGAACGAATCATGCCGTGATAGTCATCGGGCGTGGTTTCTCTGCGGACCAGGATGACCGGCTCCCCGCGCTGTCCCAGCTCTTCGGCCTCGTCTGCCGAAAACACGACCTTGCCGACGGCCGCACCAGGCGATGCGTTCAGACCTTTGGCGATCGAGCTGGCGGTTGCCTTCACGTCGGCCTTGATGACCGGCTTGAACAGCTGTTCCAGCCGATTCGCGTCCACTCGCAGCAGCGCCTCGTCCTCATTGATCAGCCCCTCATCAAGCATGTCATAGGCCATCACCCATTCGGCGAACGCCGTTCGCTTCCCGACTCGGGTCTGAAGGATCCAGAGCTTCCCTCTCTCGATGGTGAACTCGATGTCGCACATGTCGCGGTAATGCCGCTCCAAAGTATCCATGGCCCTCCGGAGCTCGCTGTAGGATTTCGGGTCGAGGTCCTTCAGGTCTTGGAGGCGGAGGGTATTGCGGATTCCGGCGACCACGTCCTCGCCCTGAGCGTTCGGGAGGTAGTCCCCGTATGGGATTTTCTCGCCGCTGGCAGGGTCGCGGGTGAAAGCGACCCCGGTCCCCGAGTCCATGCCGCGGTTACCAAAGACCATGGCGACGACGTTGACAGCGGTGCCAAGGTCGTCCGAGATCTTGTTCTGGCGCCGATAGTCGCGCGCGCGCTTGCCGTTCCAGGACTTGAACACAGCCTCGATCGCAAGACTGAGCTGCGCGCGGGGATCCTGTGGGAACTCCGCACCGACGTGTTCCTTATAGGTGATCCGGAATTCTCGTAGGAGCGAATCGAGGTCGTTGGCGTCCAGGTCGGTGTCCTGTGCTCGCTCGCCCTTACGCGTCTTATACGCCTCGAGTATGTTCTCGAACTCCTCGCCGGGAACGCCCATCACAATCTTGGCGAACATGTGGATGAACCGGCGATAGGAGTCGAGAGCGAAACGCCGATCGCCGCCAGATTGCTGCGCCAGTCCCAGGACCGATGCGTCGTTAAGGCCCAGATTGAGGACCGTGTCCATCATCCCCGGCATCGAGTATTTCGCCCCGGATCGGACCGAGACGAGTAGGGGATCATCAGGATCACCAAGACGCTTGCCCATGCTCGCCTCGAGCTCTCCAAGGTGCTCTTCTACCTCTCCCTCAAGGCCCTCGGGCCACTTGCCTAGCGTTAGATATGCCATGCACGCCTCGGTGGTTACGGTAAACCCGGGCGGGACGTGGAGACCCATGTTGGTCATTTCCGCCAGATTGGCGCCTTTCCCGCCCAGCAGCTCGCGCATCTGCGCGTTGCCCTCTGTGAAGCGATAGATGTACTTAGGGCCCGCCTTCGGGTCAACGGTTACCATGCGCTGTCTCCTTCTCCCCACGGTCGAGTGACGCCAGCGGAGGTGTATGTGCTGGCCGAATGGCAATTTACATTGTAGCGCGCACGAGCAGCAACGGCGCGTTTCGGGCTTCGTACGAAAGCGGCATCCAATTTAGTGTCATCTACTCACTGACCAGCGCGGATCGAGTTCAGTAACTTGGACGTCGAGCGGAGGCGCGGCCGGCTGGAGAGTGAATCTTCCTGGTGGTCGCGACGAGGCGACTCAGCAGGCAAGAGGGCGAAAAGGCCCGCTTTTCTGTTCATCGGCGGCGTCTAGGCTGGCTCAAACAAGTTCCGACCATCCCCTGGCCACACCCTCCCGCGAGCGCCCACGAACTCCTCGAGCGTAATCGCCAGCATCAGGTCGCGGTCCGCCGGCGTGTTCGCGAAGAAGCGTGGCCGCGAGTCGCCCTCCAGGCGGCCGATTATGATCCCCTGCTCAGGCTCGCCCTCGCGGTTGAAAATCACAGTGTAGGTCTCCACTGTCGCTGGACCATCCGCCCGCTCCACGAACGGCGGGCTCTCCGTTGCATCCACCTCTCGCTGATCTACGGCAGGCGCGGTGCGACGCCATTCGCCGTCGGGCCGCCGACGGCCGTATACGCCGGCGGAGTGCTTCGTCGCGAACCAGCCGAGCCCTGTTACGAGCCCGTAGTTGTCCGGCGACTCACGCAGCCGCTGCACCATTGTGGCGATTGAGTGCATCACGTAGTTGTTGCCCGGCCCTCCGGCGTACGGCAACCCGCCTGTCACCGTGAGCGGCAGCGGATCGTCCGACTTCAACCCGAGAGCGTCCAGACCAAGCTGCACCGCCGACGGAAAACACGAGTAGAGATCGAACATCGCCACCTCGTCCACGCCAATGCCGGCCATGCCGAGCGCCCTCTGCGTTGCAAGGCGGATTGCGGGCGACGAATGGTAGTTTGGCCGCTCGCTCACAAACCACTTATCGACAGCGTCACCGCAGCCGTGCAAGTACACCCAGCGGTCGGCCGGAATCCCAAGCGCGCGCGCCGTCTCCGAGCTCGTCATGATTACTGCCGCCGCTTGGTCCGTCTCGATGATCGCATTCATCAGTTTCGGGTACGGAAAGCCCACCATCCGGTTGTCCGGCCGCACTGTGGTGATCTCTTCGGGCGAATGCGCGACGGGGAACCAGGCGTAAGGGTTCTGCGCGGCCACCGAAGCAAAGCGCGAGCACAGCTCGCCGAGCCGCCGCTGGTGCTGGTCGATACTTTCGCCCAGATGGGCCCGGATCGCGTTCTCAAACAGGGGGTATACACGCGTGGGCATCGTCGCCCCGTGCCGCGCCTCCACTTCGTTGAACCCGGGCCGGTTGTCACCGTCGATTCGCTGCGGCGTGCCGCGCTCAGACCACGGCAGATGCCCACCCAGCTTGCGCGCCAATCGTCGCGACTCCAACCCCTCGGCGCCCGCGAGCAAAGCCAACCGCGTGCGGCCCTCCGTGATTGCCTGAGCCGTCTCGTTGATCAAGCGCTGTGGCGTCTCGCCTCCGATGCTGGAGTACAGGGTATGCCTTGGGTTCGCGCCGATACGCTGCGCAAGCATGCCCGGCGCATCAACGTACGACCAGGACATGAAGTTCACAACTTGAACGGAATCGACCTCCTCGAGTAGGTTGGGGCGGTCCGCGTCGGCCTCAGCTTCTCGCGAGACCCGCTCCATCATCTCGAGGGGCTCGACGGTCTCGTCCAGCGTCCTGGGCTGGTTCGTGAATTGCCCCACCCCGACGATAACCGGGTAGTTGTCGGTTCTGCTCACCGTGCTCTCACCTTAACGCGAACGTGAGAATAGCGCGCTCCGGTGCACCGGTCAAGCGGGCAACCGGCCCGTTGCGTCGGCGGCCACTTGCATCTGTTGGCGGTGCGTCACATAGTACAGCAGAGCGACCGCCAGACCGATCGCGCACATCCCGGCGTTGAACCCGATCGCCCACCGTACACCGGTATGCTCAGCCAGAAAGCCGGTGAGATAGCCACCGAACGGCGTCGACCCGGCGAACAGCAGCATCCACAGCCCCATCACGCGTCCGCGCAGGTGGTCCGGCGTAGTTAGCTGCAGCGCCGTGTTCGCCGTCGCCGCGAAGGCCGTCAACGCCACGCCCAGCGCCAGCAGAAGCACCACCGTCAATGGAATCGCGTCGCTCAACGCTATTCCGGCAAGCAGCACGGAAAATGCCGCGCCACCCAGGAATATGGTCCGCCGCCGGAAGGTCCGCCGCCCCGCGAGCACCAGTGCCGACAGGACGGCGCCGATCCCGAGGGCCGCCCAAAGGAAACCCAGCAGGACTGAGCCGCCGTCCAGCACGTACTTTGCCACAAGGGGCAGCACTACCAGGAAGTTGAACCCGAACATTCCAATGAAAAAAGCGATGATGATAATCAGGAACGTCGCCGGTGCCTTTAAGGCGTAAGAGAGACCCTCCCCCAGCTCGCGGACAGCATTGCCGGGCCCGTCGCGCTTCGGCTCAACCGTATACAGCCGGCTCATGTCCATCGCCAGCAGAGCCCAGATTGTCGGCAAGAAGCTCACTGCATTGATGAAGAACGCCGTCTCCAGTCCGACCACGGCGATCAACACGCCCGCAATCGACGGCCCGATTACCCGCGCCCCATTGAACAGTCCGGTATTCAGCGCCACCGCGTTCAGAAGGTCATCCTTCCCCACCATCTCCACGGCGAACGCCTGCCGCGCCGGCTGTTCGAAAGCGGTAGATAGACCGAGCACTAAGGCCAACACGTAGACGTGCCAAAGCTCCACCGCGTCCGTCGCGACCAACGCCGTCATTAGCAACGCCTGTACCATCGCCAGCGCTCGCGTTGCCAGGATGAGGTCGCGCTTGCGCACCCGGTCCGCGATAACGCCCGCCGGTAGCACGAACAACGTGATCGGCAGAAACTGAAGCGCGGTCACAATTCCGATCGCCGCCTTGGAGTCAGTAAGTTGGATGACAAGCCACGACTGCGCCACAGTCTGCATCCAGGTCCCACTCAGGGAGATGGCTTGGCCGCTATAGAACAGCCGGTAGTTTCGGTGGCGCAGGGCGCGGAACGTGTCGTCCCACCGCGTCGGGATCGTCACCTCCACGGAAGGCGCAGCAGGCTCTCCCAGTTCCGAGGCCGCGATCTCCGCGGTTGGGTCGGCACCGGCTCGTTGCCACGGCAGCCGCAGGCGGCGCGCGCGAAGCGGGCGGGTCACTGGACCAAGGTCTCCATACGCCCGATGTTGCGGCGCGGACAGGACTATTGCAAGCCGCCGCTACGGTGGCGAGAGCAGAGCGAACGCGGAATATACACGCTCGAATGGATCGACAAATAGGTCAACCTCCCGCGCTAATCGCCAGGCGCCGTCCCAATCGAAAACCAGCAGCCGCTGCTCATCGATGAGAGCCGCCCGCCTGACGTCGGCTGCGCGAGCGCCCCATAGAAGCAGGGCCAAGTCCTTGTTCGGTCCATCCCTGCGTGTGTCTTCCCAGTCATCCTCGTTAATCCGCCCGAGGAACGTATCTAGATCGACTGCATACCTTCCCCACCTCAGTTTGGCTTCCATGTGAATGACCTGCTTGCCTTCAGCCGACAACGCGTAATCGCGCCTCATCCGTCCCCCGGTTGTGGAATAGTTCCACAGCTTCGCCATCGGCTCCGACAATGGCACCCAGACCTCAGTGTTCGTCGAATCGAGCGGCCAACCGAGCGCCGTCAGACACGGCTCGACGAGGCGCTCCTGGACATCTCTCTCGTTGGCCCAAACCGAGCCGAACCCACTCTCCAGGATGGATGCAATCGCTTCTCGAGGCCCCTCACCGATATCTCTACTGACCGCAAGTCCGTCCGTCACCTTTCGTACAGCTCCCACCACGTCGTCCAGATCCCCTTCCGTCACCGTCGGGTGCACGAGCAGGGTAAACAACTCGCCTCCCAGACGTTCCGCCACAGGACAGCGCTGGTCGCCGAAGCCGCCGTCGCGGAAAACCGGTTGTCTCGGCAGCGGCGTCGGATACCGTCGCGAGATAGGCACGCCCTCGGCCGCGACGGCGCGCACGAAGTCCTCGATATCGATTCCCGCCTCCGGTCGCAGCCGGCAGATGTACTTGTAGTAGCTGTGCACGCAGTCCGCTGCGACGAACGGCGGATCGATCGGCTCCATCCTCGTGAGCCGTTCTGTAAGGAACGCTGCGTTTCGCCGCCGCGCGTCCAGGTAGTCCTCAAGGCGCCGAAGCTGCACGAGGCCCGTCGCCGCGTGCATCGATGACATCCGGTAGTTGTATCCCAACTCCAGGTGGTAGTATGCTCGCTCTCCTTCGACCGCCCCCTCGCCGTGATGCCGGATCCGCTGCATACGCTCCGCGAGCGCGTCGTCGTCGGTGAGCGCGCAGCCGCCCTCGCCGCCGGTCGTAATGATCTTGTCCTCCCAGAAGCTGAAGCAGGCCGCTCGCCCGATTGTCCCCACCCGCCGGTCCTTGTGCATCGCTCCGTGCGCCTGCGCCGCGTCCTCGATTACTGCGATCTCCCGCGTTCGCGCGAGTTCCATCAGCGCGTCCATATCCGCGGGATGCCCGTTGAGGTGCACCGCGATTATCGCCCTCGTTCGCGCGGTGATCCGTTGAGCAACACTCTCGGGGGAGATGCAAAAGGTCCGCCGGTCCACATCCGCAAACACCGGGGTGGCCCTTTGGTGCAGCACAGGCGTGGCTGAGGCGATGAAGGTGTGCGCTGGCACGATGACTTCATCCCCTGGCCCGATCTCGAGCGCCGCAAGCACCGCGTGCATTGCCGTCGTGCCCGAGCTCGTGGCCACGCAATTCCGGACGCCGTGCCTGTCAGCAAACGATTCCTCGAACGCCGACACGGCGTCTCCCGTCAGTTGCGTCAGCTTGCCGGACCGCAACACCTTAGCCACCGCCGCGACATCCTCTTCCCCCAGCACGGGCCAGGACGGATACGGCTTGTCGCGTACCTTCTGCCCGCCGTTGATCGCCAGGTCTTCGAGCGCCACGCCCGGATTATCTCACGACAATCTGCTCGCCTTCTTCCTCCTTCCCTCTCCTCGATATATGATGCGAGCGCTATGCCGGACGGCCCCACACGTACAGAAAGGGATTCGATGGGTGCGATGGAGGTTCCCGCGGATGCTTATTACGGCGCCTCCACCCAGCGCGCGCTCCTAAACTTCCCGATCAGCGGTCTGCGCCTCGGCCGGCCGTTCATTCGTGCGCTGGGCCTCATTAAGATGGCGGCCGCAGGCGTCAACGCTGACCTCGGCCTCCTTGAACGGCGCCTCGCCGACGCCATTCAAGCCGCCGCGCGAGAGGTGGCAGAGGGGAAGCTCGACGATCATTTCGTCGTCGACGTCTTCCAGACCGGCTCCGGCACCTCGACGAACATGAACGCCAACGAGGTAATCGCCAATCGCGCGAGCGAGATACTTGGCGGCGAGCGCGCTTCGAAGCTCGTCCACCCGAACGATCACGTCAACCTGGGCCAGTCCTCCAACGACGTCATTCCCACCGCGATTCACCTCTCTGCCTTGGTCGAGTTGCAGGAACGCTTGATTCCGGCGCTGGAACGACTCCAGGCCGCCCTTGAAGCAAAGTCAAAAGAGTTCTGGACCGTCATCAAGACTGGCCGCACCCACCTCCAGGACGCGACGCCGATTCGCCTCGGTCAAGAGTTTCTCGGCTACGCCGGCCAGGTCGAGCGAGGAATCCGCCGTCTCCGTCACGCGCAGCAAGAGCTGGCCGAAGTTGCACTCGGCGGCACTGCCGTCGGTACCGGCCTCAACACCCACCCCGAGTTCGCTTCGCGAGAAAGCACCGTGGACAGCGTGCTCGAAGCCAGTGGCTCGTTGCGGACGGTGGCCGTGAGTCTTCACAAGATCGCCAACGACATCCGCTGGCTTGGCTCCGGTCCGCGCGCCGGACTGGGCGAGTTGGCGCTGCCCGAGGTACAGCCCGGCAGCTCCATTATGCCCGGCAAGGTTAACCCCGTCATCGCCGAGTCAGTCATCCAGGTCGTCGCGCAAGTGATCGGCTGTGATGCCACCGTCGCCCAGGCAGCCCAGGGCGGATACTTCGAGCTGAACCTGATGATGCCCGTGGCGGCGCACAACCTGCTCGAGGCGATCGAACTGCTGGCGGCCGCGAGCGACAATTTCACGGACCAGTGCGTGAAAGGCCTGCGCGCCACGGAGCGGGGCCCCGAGATCTTGGAGCGCGGTCTCATGCTCGCGACCGCCCTCGCGCCCGCCATCGGCTACGACGCGGCCGCTGAGATCGCCAAAGAAGCGGCTAAGAGCGGGCGCACCGTTCGCGAGGTCGCCTGCGAGAAAACGGAGTTATCGGACGAGGAACTCGGCCGGCTGCTCGATCCCGAGAAGATGACCTCGCCCGGCCTGTCCTGAGCCTGTCGGAGGGCTTGGACGGCGGGGCTGGCGTCCGCTAGCGCCCACGCGGGTCCAGTGCGTCCCTGAGGCCATCCCCCAGGAACGTGAAACACATCATCAGCACAGCCAGCGTTCCGGCCGGGAATACGACCATCCAGATGTGGCTTTGAATGTACCTGTAGCCGCCTGAGATGAGCACGCCAAGGCTCGCGGTCGGCGGCGGCAGACCGATGCCAATGAAGCCAAGAGTGGCTTC
>WNFV01014808.1_pt1 | contig 20634 bp, 20 predicted proteins | sample 5400101 | NCBI WGS metagenome assembly WNFV01 (sample SAMN13153361, study PRJNA577476) | soil metagenome | isolation source: 115 cm soil or saprolite under grassland replicate 1 | place: USA:California | collected 2016-06-15 | reverse complement strand
CTACACCATGCCCCGGCCCATCCAGTTCCAGTGGAACACGCCGCCGAATACCATCGACACCACGGCCGCAAGGACCAGCAGGATGATCATGGCCGGTATTGCCGCGATCGCCCACTTGACGAGCAGGACCACCATGGACCAGAACGGGATCTTGACATCGACGACCACGACTTCTCTTGTTTCGCTCATTGGAGGCCTCTTGCGGGAAAATGAGAGGGTACACCGCCATGACTAAACCCGTCGCAGTGCGCATGCTCCTGGGGGATTACCCGGTCACCTTTGCGCTGAAGCAGGGCGAGGTGAAATCGTCTTCGGTGAGCCTGGACTTCGCCGACGTGAAGACGCCGAGCGCGGCGTTCAAGCGGGTGGTACGGAACCTCGAGTTCGATTGTGCCGAGCTTGCCATCGTGACCTTCCTCATGGCGAAGGCGCACGGCAAGCCGCTGGTGCTCCTTCCCGCGGTCGTGCTCGCGCGCTTCCAGCACCCCTACATCGTCTACAACATCGAGCGCGGGCCGCTCGCCCCCGCCGACCTTGCGGGGCGCCGCGTGGGCACGCGTTCCTACACCGTGACGACCTCGACGTGGCTGCGCGGCATCCTCGCCAACGAACACGGCGTCGACATCGACCGCGTGAAATGGATCACTTTCGAGGAAGCCCACGTCGCCGAATTCCGCGATCCGCCGTCGGTGGAGCGCGCGCCCGAGGGCAAGGAGCTGACGGCGATGCTTCTCGCCGGCGAGATCGATGCGGCGATCCTGCCTGCGGTGCCGACCGACCCGCGTCTGAAACCGCTCATCCACAACCCGGCGACGGCGGCCGAGGCCTGGCACGGGAAGTACCGAGCGCTGCAGATCAATCACATGGTGGTTGTGAAGGAATCCCTGTCGAGATCCGAACCGGAAGCCGTGCGCGAAATCTACCGGCTCCTGGCCGAAAGCAAGAAGGCGGCGAAGCTGCCCAAGCCGGGCGAATTCGACACCCATCCGTTCGGCCTCGAGGCGAACCGGCGCAGCCTCGAAGTCGTTATCGACACCGTCCATCAGCAGGGGATGATTCCGCGGCGCTTTGCCGTGGACGAGCTGTTCGACGACGTGACGCGCAGGCTGGGCTGACGAGAAGAGCGGAACACATGATCATCGATTGCCACGGCCACTACACCACTGCTCCGAAGCAGCTCGAGGAATGGCGCAAGCGCCAGATCGCCGGGCTGGCGGACGCGAAGCACGTTCCGGTCAAAGGAAGCCTGGGCATCAGCGACGACGAGATCCGCGCGAGCCTCGAAGGCGCGCAGTTGAAGCTGCAGCGCGAGCGCGGCACCGACGTCACCATCTTCTCGCCGCGCGCGATGGGCATGAGCCATCACATCGGCGATGAAACCACGAGCCGGCACTGGTCGGAGCACTGCAACGAGATGATCTGCCGCGTCTGCGCGCTCTACCCGGAGAAGTTCGTCGGCGTCTGCCAGCTGCCGCAAAGTCCAGGCGTTTCGCCGAAGAACTGCATCCCGGAGCTCGCGCGCTGCGTGAAAGAGTTCGGATTCATCGGCTGCAATCTCAACCCGGACCCTTCGGGCGGCTACTGGAAGGAACCGCCGCTCACCGACAAGTGGTGGTATCCGCTCTACGAGAAGATGGTCGAGCTCGAGGTGCCGGCGATGGTGCACGTGAGCGCCTCCTGCAATCCGGCCTTCCACGCGACCGGCGCGCACTACATCAACGGCGACACCACCGCGTTCATGCAGTTCATCACCGGTGACCTCTTCAAGGACTTCCCCACGCTCAAATTCATCATTCCGCATGGCGGCGGTGCGGTGCCCTATCACTGGGGCCGCTACCGGGGCCTCGCGCAGGACATGAAGCGTCCGCCGCTGAAAGAGCTGGTGATGAACAACGTCTTCTTCGATACATGCGTATATCATCAGCCGGGCATCGATCTGCTCTTGAAGGTCATCCCGGCGGACAACATCCTCTTCGCTTCCGAGATGGTCGGCGCAGTGAAGGGCGTGGACCCGGAGACCGGTTTCAACTACGACGATACCAAGCGCTACATCGACGCCGCCAAGGGCCTGAGCAAGGAGGCCAAGGAGAAGATTTTCCATGGCAACGTGAGGAAGGTGTACCCGCGCTTCGCGCCCCGACGCGGGAGTATCTCTTCACGCGGACCGGCGTCGATCCGGCCGGCCCGCGAGAAATAATTCTTCCCGAAAGGCGGTCCGCCGGGCAGGTTCCGCCGGCTTGGGTTATGCTTCGCCGGGGGAGGGCTCGTTCTTCGCGCAACGAAAGGGGGACCCTGTGTCAGGTTCGTTCTGGATGATCTGGCCCGGCAACGCGATGGCGTCCGCGCTGATCCTGTTCGCCATCGCCATGCCGTTCCTGTATGCCGCGCGCAAGCTCGTTCACGAACTGTTTCGCTCGATCGGCCATGCGGTCGGCGGCCCCCTGCGGCTGGGCGCGCGCTGGTTGTTTGCCACCGCGCGGGACATGAGGGAGCGCAACAAGGCGGTCCTTCTCGCGCACGGGGGCGAGGAAGTGGGGCAGCTCATCGAGCGCGAGTTCGAGCGTGTCGGCGTGCTCGTCACGCGCGACCTGGAAGGCTACCCTGCGCTTCAGCGCAAACTGCTCGATGAAATCACGCGCGTCGAGGAGGACTACAAGAAGTGCGGGGAAGTGCCGCCGCCGCCGCCCGACTGGGTCGAGGCCGTTTCCGGAATCGCGAAGATCAAGTCGGACCACAGCGAGATGGTCAAGAGGATACTCGAGGAGATCAAACGCTCGGTCGACAGCATCCACGCCAAAGCGCTCGAAGAGTACCGCCGCGCCTACCAGTCGCGGCACAAGATCCTGAATGGCTTCATGCCGTTCTGGCGCTCGCTCGACAAAACGCTCGGGCAGGTGGACAAGAAGCTGACGGGGCTGGAGAACACCGCGGCGGCCATCGACGCGCAGATGGCAAAATACGAGCAGATCAACAAGAAGACCGACAAGGCCGAGCACGCGTTGACGGTTTCCGCTTTTACCCAGTTCGCCATCGCAACCCTTGTGCTGCTCATCGCGGCGGGTGGCGCGCTCATCAACTTCAAGCTGATCGCGCTGCCGATGTCGGAGATGGTGGGCGCGGGCGACTACCTGACGGCGTCGCTGCGCACCTCCGAGGTGGCGGCGCTCGTCATCATCTTCGTCGAGGCGACCATGGGCCTGTTCCTGATGGAGTCACTGCGTATCACGCATCTCTTCCCGCGCATCGCCAACCTGAGCGAGCAAATGCGGCGGCGCATCCTGTGGATTTCGCTGACCCTGCTGGTGACGCTGGCGGGAATCGAGGCCGCGCTCGCGCTGATGCGCGACATGCTGATCGCCGACAAGCAGGCGCTGCTGCAGTCCCTGGCGAGCGCGCAGCAGGCGGCGCCCGTCGACCCGTTGCTCGCGCGCATTCCGACGGCCGGGCAGATGCTGCTCGGTTTCATTCTGCCTTTCGCCCTCGCCTTCGTCGCGATCCCGCTCGAGTCGTTCGTCTATTCGGCGCGCACGGTCGGCGGGGCAGTGCTCGTGATGCTGGTGCGCGTGTTGGCGTTCGTCGTGCGCATTCTCGGAAACTTCGTGCGGCAACTGTGCAGGCTGCTCACCATCCTGTACGACGTCACGATCGTGCTGCCGCTGCTCATCGAGCGCCTGGTGAAAGCTGCGCGCGGCGGCGCGGACGCGGAGCCCCACTCGCTGGATGCCGGCCGCAGGGCCGCAAAGTCCTAGGAGGCGACCATGATCAAGCGCCTGCTCCTCGCGTCGCTCGCGTTCGCATCGGCGGCGGCGGTGTCCTCCTGCGCCGATCAGCGCAGCCACACCCAGGCCGTCTACATGCTGGTCGATACCTCGGGAACCTACGCCCAGGAAGTGGGCAAGGCCCAGGTCATCATCAACTACCTGCTCGGCACGCTGCAGCCGGGAGATTCGCTCGCGGTGGCGCGGGTGAAGAGCCGCAGCTTCAGCGAGAAGGACATCATCGCGAAGGTCACCTTCGACAATCAGCCCTCGCGGGCGAACATCCAGAAGCGCGCCTTCAAGGATAAGATCGACAAATTCGTCAAGACCGTCGGCGGCAGCGCGTACACGGACATCACCGGCGGCCTCATCCAGGGCTCGATGTTCCTGAACGAGACGGGGGCGGGGACGAAGACCATCCTGATCTTCTCCGACATGCAGGAAGAGCTCGACAAGGCGACCATCCGCGACTTCCCGATCAAGCTGAAGGATATCCGCGTCGTGGCGCTCAACGTCGTCAAGCTCAAGACCGACAACATCGACCCGCGGCGCTACATGGGGCGGCTGGAAGCCTGGCAGAAGCGGATCGAAGGGGCCGGGGCGTCGGAGTGGCGCGTCATCAACGACATCGAGCGCCTCGACGCGGTCCTGGGAAGGGGCTAGCGGCCCCGCGCCGCGGCGCCCTTCGGGAGGCCGAACTACTCCCTCTTGAATTGCGCGCTGGCCTTCTCGAAAGCCTTGCGCATCGCCGCCCATGCCTCGTCAGCGCCGCGAGTCAGCTCCATCCAGGCGTCGCCCGAGGCCGCCTGCACCTTGCGCAACTGTTCCTTGGCCTGGTCCTGATGCTGACGGATCGCGGCGAGCTGCTTCTCGTACTCCGCGCGCATGCTCGCCTGCGCCTGTGCGGCCTGGCTTTCCCATTTCGCCATCTCGGCGTTCCATTGATCGAGCTGGGTCTTCAGCTTCGCGATGTATTCTTCACGCTTCGCTGTCATGTGGCCTCCTTGACCTGCGATGGAAGAAAGTTTGATCCCATATTACTCCGCTGCGGTCAGATCGTGACGCGCGTTCCGAGCTCGACCACGCGCTCCGGCAGCAACTTGAAATATTCCGCTGTCGCCGGGCTGTTGCGCTGCATCCAGCGAAACACCTCGCGCCGCCAGGTGAACAGCCCCGGCCGCGTCGCGCGCGCGATCGTGGACTTCCCGAGGAAATAGGTCGTCTGCATCGGCTCGAACGTGAGTCCGTGGCGCTCCAGGAGCTTCAGTCCCCGCGGCACGTCCGGCTCCTCCATGAACCCGTAGGAGAGCAGCGCCTGGTAGAGGCGCCCGCGCTCGATGACGCGAAGCTCCGTGCGCTCGGCATCAGCGAGCCGCGGCACGTCCGCGTCCACAATGGTGAGGAACACGACGCGCTCGTGCAGTACCTTGTTGTGCTTCAGGTTGTGCAGCAGCACCGGCGGCACCGAGCCGCTGTCGGGCGACAGATAGACTGCGGTTCCCTCGACGCGCGGGATGTCGGGGCCGAGCATCGCTGGGAAGGTTTCCACCGGGACGCGGATCTTGCCTTCGCGGGCGGCCACCACCGCTTCCGCGCGCTTCCACGTCGTCAGCATCGTGAAGACCACCAGGCCGCAGGCGAGCGGGAACCAGCCGCCTTCGGAGAATTTCATCGCATTGGCGGCGAAGAACACGAGCTCCACCACCCCGATCGCGGCGATGGCGGCAAGCAGATAGGGCCTTGCGCGGCTGCGCGACATGAAGGCGACGACGCCGATCAACACCGTGGTCAGCACCATCGTTCCGGACACCGCGACGCCATAGGCCGAAGCGATCGCGCTTGAAGACTTGAATTCGAGTACGAGCAGCACTACGAGCACGAGCATCGCCCAGTTGACGTGCGCGATATAGATCTGGCCGCGCTCCGATTCCGAGGTGTGCCGCACCGGGATGCGCGGCAGGTAGCCGAGACGCGTCGCCTGCTGCGTCATGGAGAACGCGCCCGAGATGGTCGCCTGCGAGGCGATTACCGTCGCTGCGGTGGCAAGCGCGACGAGCGGGAAGAGCAGCTCGGGCGGCGCGAGCAGGTAGAAAGGGTTCTTGATCGCCGCCGGATCACGCAGCACGAGCGCGCCCTGACCGATGTAGTTGATCATCAGCGCGGGGAAAACCATGCCGAACCACGCAAGCCGGACCGGATTCGCGCCGAAATGCCCCATGTCGGCGTAGAGCGCCTCCGCGCCGGTGATGGCGAGGAACACCGCGCCGAGCACGAGGAAGGTGAGCCCGGGGTGCTGCCAGGCGAAACCGAGTGCGTGGCGCGGATCGAGCGAGGCGAGCGCCGAAGGCGTCTGGGCGATCGAGACGCCTCCCAGCACCGCGAGCGCAATGAACCAGACCACCATGCAAGGGCCGAAGAGCTTGCCGATCGCGCCCGTGCCGTGGGACTGGATCGAGAAGAGTCCGAACAGGACGCCGACCGTGACCGGCACGACCCACTTATCCAGGGCGGGTGTTGCAACCGAAATGCCTTCCACCGCGGAGAGCACCGAGATCGCGGGCGTCAGGAGCGCGTCGCCGTAGAAGAGCGAGGCCCCGAAGACGCCACAGGTCGCCACCGTCCATGCAAACCGCGGGCGCGCGCGCACCGACTGCAAGGCGAGCGCGAGCAGCGCGAGGATGCCGCCTTCGCCGCGGTTGTCGAAGCGCAGCATCATCGTCACGTACTTGAGCGACACGATGAGCATCAGCGACCAGAACATGAGCGACAGCACCGCGAGCACGTGGGTTTCGCTGAGCGGCAGCCCGTGGGTGCCGCTGAAGGCCTGCTTGAACGCATACAAGGGACTGGTGCCGATGTCGCCGTACACGACGCCGAGCGCGGTGAGCGCCAGCGCGGCGAGAGTGCTCTTGCGAGGGGTTGAATTCGGGGGATTGCGGTTGTCGGCAGAGGTGGAGTTCATGACGGGCCCCTCTTGTGAGGAGAGGGCGCAAAGCATACTCTAGACATTGCTGCGTCGCAACAATGCCGGCGCACTTAAGGCATCGCTTTGATTCAGATAAGTAATCGGTGTGGGTTTTCTTGCTGAAGCGGTGCTCTGGCCCGAAATCAATTCGCCTTCACGCCTGCGGCGCGCAGCAGGCCGCCCAGCGTGGCGAGCTGCTCGCGCATGTAGGCGTCGAACTGCTCCGGGCTCATCGGCATCGGCTCGGCGCCGAGGTTCGCGTGCCGCTCGCGCACGTCCGGCGATTGCAGGGCGCGTGCGAATTCGCCGTTCAGCCGGTTGACGATGGCGCGCGGCGTCTGCGCGGGCGCAAGCACTCCGATCCAGAAATCGAACTCGGCGCCGGGCACACCTGCTTCGGCGATGGTCGGTACGTTGGGAAGGGTAGGCGCGCGTTTCGCGCTGCTTACCGCGAGCCCGACGAGCCGCCCTTCCCGGATCGGGGAGAGCGCCGCTGCGATCCCGAGGAACCCGAAATGCGTGCGGCCCGCGATGGTCTCGGACACCATCTCGGGCGCGCCTTTCATGGGGATATGCACGGCGTTGATTCCGGTGACCACACGGAATTTTTCGGCGTTCACGTGCGAGGCGCTGCCGACGCCCGCCGAACAGTAGTTCAGCTCGCCGGGTTTCGATTTAGCGAGCGCAATGAATTCCTGCACCGATCTCACGCCCAGCGTCGCCGGAACGAACATCACGCTCGGCAGATTGCCGAGAGGAATCACCCCGGAAAATTCTTTCAAAGAGTCGTAGGGCAGTTTGTCGTAGATCGCGGGATTGACGGCGTGCCCGGCGGAGACCACTGCGAGCGTGTAACCGTCGGGCGGGGACTTCGCCACCTGGGCGGTGCCGAGCGTGCCGCCCGCGCCCGGACGGTTTTCCACGATCACCGGCTGCCCGAGGCTCGCGGCGAGCTTGTCGCTCACGCTGCGCGCCATGATGTCGGTGACGCTGCCCGGGGTGAACGGCACGATGATCCTCAGCGCGCGCGATGGGTAGGGCGGCTCCTGCGCGGGCCCGGCGTACGCGCCGGCCGTGTGCGGAAACATCAGCTTGACGATCTTGAACTTCGAGATGTCCACCGTCGCGTCCATGTGCAGGAACACCGCCGCGTCGCGGAACAGCTTCTCGATTCCGAAGTCGAGCATGATGCCGTTGCCGCCGTGGAGTTCCACCGCGTGCTGCGCCACCTTGAAGACCTCCTCGGAAGCGAACAGCTTGACCATGTTGCACAGCTCTTCGGCGTCCGGCGCGCGCTCGTCCACCGCGCGCGCGGCCTCGTGAAGGAGGGCGCGCACCGCGCGCAGCTTCGTCGCCATCTCCGCCAGGCGCAGCGCGACCGCCTGGTGCTTGATCAGGATGCGCCCGCCCTGCACGTAGTTCTGCACGTACTCGGCGGTGCGCTCGAAGGCGGCGACGCCCACGCCGAGGTTCTTCGATGCCTGGATGATCTTGCCGGGACGGAAATAGACGCCGGTCTTTGCGAGCGCGTCGTTCTCGACGAGCAGGTGGTCCTTCGGCAGGCGCATGTCCTCGAACACCAGCTCGCCGTTGTTCATGAAGCGGCCGCCGAGGGTCTCGTTGCAGCGCGCGATGGTGAGGCCGGGCGTACCACGCGGCACGAGAAAACTGGAGGTGCCCTGCAGCATGCCCACGCCCGGCTTGGTGTTGGCGTACACGACGTACAGGCTCGCGTCGTAGCCGTTGCTGATGAACTGCTTGCGCCCGTTGAGTACCCACTCGTCGCCCTTCAACACCGCGCGCGTCTGCATCGCCGCCTCGGGCACGTTGTAGGGGAGCCAGCGGTCCGAAGCCCCGCGTGGCTCGGTGAGGCAGTGCGCGAGGAGAAACCCCGGGTCCTTCACGATGCGCGGGAACCAGAGCTCCTGCAGGTGACGCGGCGCGACGTTGCGGAGCAGCACCGACACCTTCCAGATCTGCACCAGCTTGTCGGAAAGCCCCGAGTCGCCCCGCGCGATCTCCTCCGAGATGAGGGCGAAGGTCTGCACCTCGTGCGCGGGATCGAGCGGCACGCCGCCGAACTCCTCGGGGACACCGAGCGTGCGGATTCCGATTCTGTCGGCCTGCTCGAGTATCGAGCGCGGCAGGCGCGCGTCCGGGTCCATCAGCCACTCGCGCTGCCAGTTCTGGCGAATGTAGGGCGTGACGAAATCGTTCACGAAGGCGCGGCAGCTTTCGCGCATCATCCGCTGCTCTTCGGACAAACTGCGGTCGATGGTGTCCATGACGAATGTCTGTAATGGGAGCGCCCAGTATACAGGCGCGAAGGGATTGGAAAAGCTCCCCCGGCCCGCCGCTAAGGATCTCGCGGAATGACGAGCGCTTCGCCGGTTTCGAGGAGGGATTTGAGGCTGCTCAAGATCTCCGGCCACCCTTCCCTCACAGTCTCTAGGGTGGGGCCCCCCTCCGGAAACTCGTCGTGAGTCACGCTGAGCTTGCACACCAATCCCATCGGCTCGATCTCGTAGGTCACGCGCGAGGGCTTGTCTTCGATGAACTTCGGCTCGAAGCTGTGCACCAGCTTCTTTCGCGGAATCACCTCGATCACCACGCCTTCCACACCCGCGCCGGGCCGCCCGTGCAGTTCGGCCCGGTGCATGTAGTCGAACCGGCCGCCTGGCTTGAGCTCGGCCTGGAGTTCGAGACCCACGTAGTACTGACGCGTAAATTGCGGCCGCGTGAGCGCATTCCAAAGCGCCCGTGGCGAGGTGCGGATGTAGATGACGTTGACCAGCTTGGTCTTGAGGACGCTCATCGCTGTGCGAAGTTTCGTATCGCCCGATCCGAAAATGCCGATTTTCATAAGGTTCTCCTGCACTTGTTGAACTCTAGCGCCGTTTCCTGTGCGTCAGCTGATCGGGGAACGAGCAGCCGGGCTTGACAAGCGAAGCGTCATGACTATAATATTCATATATGAATAAACCCGCGAAGCTGCGTTCCCACAACCCGGGCACCGCCGACGGCCAGATGATGTACTCGCTTGTCCGCGCTGCGCATGTGCTCGAGTCGCGCCTTGAGGAGGCCTTGGAGCAGGTCGGGCTGTCGTTGGCGAAATTCGGCGCACTTTCCCATCTGGTCAAGGAGGGCGAGCCGCTGAGCTTGAGCGAATGCGCCATGAAAATGACCTGCGTCCGCTCCAATATCACGCAGCTCGTGGACCGTCTCGAGGCGGACGGGCTGGTGCGCCGCGTGGAGGATCCCGAGGATCGCCGTGCAGTGAGGGCCGTCGTGACCCCGCTCGGCAAGGAGCGCCATGCCGCGGGCGTGCGACAGGTCGAGAAAGTGCAGGCGGAGTTCACCAGGACGCTTTCGGGCATAGACCAAGGTTCGCTCGAGCGCATGTTATCGGCGATTAGATAGGTTTTTTTTAACTGAATAGTGCATATATGAAAAATACAGCTGAGAAGCTTAATCCGCAAGCCTTTTTCCAACGCTCAAGAGATCACCTACTCCAGGAGAGCACCGTGAAGAACATTTTGTATATCGACGAAGCATTCCTGGCCGGTCGAGCCTTGCCGCCGGAAAAACGCAGCCCGGCTGAAGCCGAGACGCTCGCGGCATCGGACGCGCCGGTGGAGGAGCTCGCCGCTCCGAAATTCAAGCGGAGATCGGTCTTGAGCACTTTGTCGCGCACTCTTCTCAAAAGCGGGCTGTTCCTCGCTGCGATCCTCCTGGTGCCGGGCGCTCTGATTGGCGCGCCGCTTCTCTGGTGGCTCGGTCACCGCCGAAAAACGCCGCCGCAACCGACGTGGAAAGGATGCTCCTGACACAACGTTGTCAGCAGCTCTGGCGCAAGCTCAACTTCACTCTCTACCAACGGCTTATCGAAAGGCTTTGAACTCCATGCGCAACGCTCTCAAGACCGCGGCTCTCGTGCTCGCCCTTGCTGCGCCGGCTTCCCCCGCGGAGGAAGTGGCGCCGGATGCACTCGTCAAGACCATCTCGCTGGACGTGCTCGCCGCGATCCGCCAGGACAAGGACATCCAGGCCGGCAATCCGAAAAAGATCGCGAGCCTCGTCGAGGCGAAGATCCTGCCCCACTTCGATTTTGCGCATACGACCCGGGTCGCGATGGGCGCCAACTGGCGGCGCGCCAGCCCCGAGCAGCGCGAGCAGCTCGTTCGGGAATTCAGGACGCTTCTCGTACGCACGTATTCCATGGCACTCGTCAACTACCGCGACCAGGTGATCGAGTTCCGGCCGTTGCGCGCCCAGCCCGGCGATGCGCAAGTCACCGTCAGATCCGAAGTCAGGCAATCGGGGGCTCAAGCGGTTTCCATCGATTACGAGATGGAGAAAACCGCCTCGGGATGGAAGGTGTACGACGTCAAGATCAGCGGCGCGAGCCTCGCCGCCACTTACCGCGACATCTTCGCCGAGGAAGTCCGCAACCACGGCATCGAGGGCCTGATCGATTCTCTGTCGAACAAGAATCGCCAGAACGACGCGCGGCCCGCGTCCGTCAACACTTAAGAAAACGGGCTTCACGCCCACCCTAACCGAAAGAAGGGAGTAAGACTATGAAGATCAGAAGCTTCCATTTGGCTGCCGCTTCGGCATTGTCAATCGCAGTCGTTGCGCCACTCCTCTCCGGCTGCGAGCCTGCCAATTCGCAACCGCACGGAGGCACGCCGCCCCCTGAAGTTGCGATCGTAACGGTGCAGCCACAATCGGTGCCGGCGACGTTTGAATACGTCGGCCAGACCGCCGGCTCGCGCGAGGTCGAGGTGCGCGCGCGCGTGACGGGCATCGTCCTGAAACGCAACTATCGCGAAGGCGCGTCGGTCGTGCAGGGGCAGTCGATGTTCACCATCGATCCGGCGCCCTTTGAAGTGGCCGCTGCGCGAGCCGAAGCCGCGCTCGCCAGCGCCGAGGCGAAGCTTGCGCAGGCGAAGCGCAACAGCGCGCGTCTGAAGCCGCTGTTCGAAATCAAGGCCGCCAGCCAGAAAGATTACGACGACGCGGCTTCGGCGGAGCAGGTGGCCGAGGCCGAGGTCAAGACGGCGCGCGCCAATCTCGCGGATACACGGCTCAGCCTCGGTTACACCCGGGTCGAGGCGCCGATTGCGGGCATCGCCAGCCGCGCGCAGCGCTCCGAAGGGAACTACGTGTCCGGTCCGGAGGTGCTGCTCACCACGGTATCGCAAATCGATCCGATCTACGTTCTGTTCGGCGTCTCAGACGAGGAGCGCGTCAGGCTCGCCCGCGAGGTCGACGCGGGACGCTTGGTGCTGCCCCGCGATGGGCGGTTCGAGGTGACGGTCAAGCTCGCCGACGGCAGCGTGTACAAGGAAGCCGGCAAGCCCAACTTCACCGACGTGCGCGTCTCCGGAAACACGAGCACCAGCGAAGCGCGCGCCGAGCTGCCCAATCCCGCGGGCTTCCTGCACCCCGGCCAGTTCGTGCGCGTCACGTTGAAAGGCGCCGAGCGACCTGCTGCGATCCTGGTGCCGCAGCGCGCGGTGCTCGAAGGTCCGAAGGGCAAGTTCGTCTATGTCGTGAACGCCCAGAGCAAGGCCGAGCCCCGGCCGATCGAGCTTGGCGACTGGCAAGGCGAGGCCTGGATCGTGACTGCGGGTCTCGCCTCGGGCGATCGCGTGATCGTGGACGGAGTCATGAAGATCGGCCCGGGATCGCCCGTGGCAGTCGCGGAATCGCGGCCCCAGGAAACCGACGCGACGCCCAAGGCGGAAGGCCGCGCCCCCGTCATCGCGCAAAAGTAAGAGGATCGCCCGATCTTCGCGGCGGTGCTTTCGATCTTCATCGTGATCGCCGGCCTCGCCGCGATGCGCAACCTTCCGATCGCCCAGTATCCGGAGATCGCGCCGCCGGTCGTGACCGTCACGGCGAGCTACCCGGGCGCCTCGGCCGGCGTGATCGAGCAGACGGTGGCGGCGCCGCTGGAGAACCAGATCAACGGCGTCGAGCACATGATCTACATGAGCTCGACCTCCACCTCGAACGGCCAGGTGCAGATTCGCGTCACCTTCGATATCGGCACCGACATCGACCGGGCCGCCGTCAACATCAACAACCGCGTCAGACAGGTCGAGCCGCGGCTGCCCGCGGACGTGCGCCGGCTCGGCGTCACGGTGGAAAAGAGCTCCTCGTCGTTCCTGCTGGTGACCGCGTTCTACTCGCCCGACGGGCGCTACGACGATCTGCACATCAGCAACTACGTCACGCTGAACGTGCTCGACGTGGTGAAACGCATCCCCGGCACGACCAACGTGCAGATCTTCGGTGCCAAGGATTACGCGATGCGGATCTGGGTCAAACCCGACCGCTTGACGCAGTTGCGGCTCACGACGGCGGACCTGGTCGCCGCGCTGAACGAGCAGAACGCGCAGTTCGCCGCGGGCAAGATCGGGCAGACGCCCGCAGGCGGCCCGCAGGAACTCGTCTATACGATCACCACCCAGGGCCGGCTCGCCGATCCGGGCGAGTTCGAGAACATCATCGTGCGCGCCAATCCGGACGGTTCGACGCTGCGTCTGAAGGACGTCGCGCGCGTCGAGCTGGGCTCGAAGGACTATGACTTCATCGGTCGCGTCAACGGGAAGGAGGCGGTGTTGGTCGGGGTTTTCCTGCAGCCCGGCGCCAATGCGCTCGAAGTCTCCAACAACGTCAAGAAGACGGTGCAGACGCTCTCCGCGCGCTTTCCCGACGGGCTCACCTACTCGGTTCCGTACGATACCACGCGCTTCGTAGAAGTATCGATCCGTGAGGTGTTGAAGACGCTGGCCGAGGCGATGCTGCTCGTCTTCCTTGTGGTATTTCTCTTTCTGCAGAACTGGCGCGCGACCTTGATCCCGTTCGCAGCGGTGCCGGTCTCGCTGATCGGCACTTTCGCCGGGCTCTATCTGCTCGGCTATTCGATCAACACGCTCACCTTGTTCGGGATGGTCCTCGCCATCGGCATCGTCGTGGACGACGCCATCGTGGTGCTCGAGAACGTCGAGCGCATCATGCACGAGGAGAACCTGGATGCGCGCGAGGCTGCCGTGAAGGCGATGCGCGAAGTGACGAGTCCGATCCTCGCCATCGTGCTGGTGCTGTGCGCGGTGTTCGTTCCGATCGCGTTTCTCGGCGGCCTCACCGGCGAGCTCTACCGCCAGTTCGCCGTCACCATCTCGATCGCGGTGGTGATCTCGGGGGCTGTCGCGCTCACTGTCACGCCGGCCCTGTGCGTGCTGATCCTGAAGCGCGGGCACAGGCAGCCCGGACGATTTTTCAGCCGGTTCAACGACTGGTTCCACCGCGTGACCGGACGCTATACCGATGGCGTCGCGTGGATGATCCGCCGCGGCGGGATCGGGATAGCGCTGTTCGCGGGGATGGTTGCACTCGCGGTTGGGTTATGGCGCATCACGCCGGGGAGCCTGGTGCCAGACGAAGATCAGGGTTACTACATCGCCGCGGTGATTCTGCCCGATGGCGCAACGCTCGAGCGCACCGACCGCGTAGTGACCGAAGTGGTGGAGGCGATCCGGTCCAACCCGGCCAACGAAAACGCGATCGCGTTCACCGGATTCGATTTCATCGGCGGCGGCTACCGCAACAACGCCGCGACGATCTTCGTCACGCAAAAGCACTGGGACGAGCGCTCTGTTACCGCCTCGCAGCTGGTGGGCGAGCTCTTCATGAAGACCGCGCGCATCAAGGAGGCGCTGGTGCTTGCCTTCAACCCGCCGCCGATCTTCGGGCTCGGCACGGCGGGTGGCTTCGAGTTCTACATCCAGAACCGCGGCGAAGGCGGGCCGAAACGCACCGCCGAGGCGCTGCAGCAGTTCCTCGCGCGCGGCAGCAAAGAGCCGATGCTCTCATTCGTCAACACTTTCTGGCGCGCGAACGTGCCGCAGCTCTACGTGGATCTGGACCGCGACAAGGCCAAGGCACTCGGTGTTCCGATCGACACTCTCTACGGGACGCTCGCCGCCACCTCCGGCACCTACTACGTCAACGACTTCAACAAGTACGGCCGCACCTGGCAAGTGCTGATGTCGGCCGAGCCCGCCTACCGCAAGCGCCCCGACTCGATCGGCGAGATCTACGTGCGGTCCCAGAAAGGCGAGATGGTGCCGCTCGGCGCGCTCGCCAATGTCCGCTATTCCTCGGGGCCGGACTCGCTCGACCGTTTCAACAACCTGCCCGCGGTAAAGCTGATCGGGCAGGGCGCGCCCGGCGTGTCATCGGGCCAGGCGATCCAGGTCGTTGAAAAAATCGCCGACGAGGTGCTGCCGCCGGACTTCAGCTACGACTGGGGCGGGGCTTCGTTCCAGGAGAAGCGATCGAGCGGCACTTCGCTGATCGCGCTCGGGCTCGCCGCCGTGATGGTTTTCCTGATCCTTGCGGCGCAGTACGAAAAATGGTCGCTGCCGCTGTCGGTGCTGCTGGCGCTGCCGTTCGGCACGTTCGGCGCGCTCGCTGCCGTGTGGCTGCGCGGATTCACCAACGACGTGTATTTCCAGATCGGGCTGGTGACCTTGCTCGGCCTTGCCGCGAAGAACGCCATCCTGATCGTCGAGTACGCGGTGCTGAAGCACCACGAGGGCTTGTCCACTGCGGCGGCGGCTCTCGAAGCGGCACGGCTGCGCTTCCGTCCGATCCTGATGACCTCGCTTGCATTCATTTTCGGCGTGCTGCCGCTCGCGATCTCGGTGGGCGCCGGCGCGGGCGCGCGCCGTTCCGTCGGGACGGGCGTCATGGGCGGGATGATGGCGGCGACGTTCCTCGCGATCTTTTTCGTGCCCCTGTTCTTCAAGCTCATCACCGACCGCAGGCTCTCGGAGCGCCGCACCGCGTCGGAACTGCGCAACGAGATCGAGCGCGAACGCACGCGCCACACGCTCGACATTCCACACCACGTTCCGCTGAAGACGGAGGACGGCCATGCGTAAGCTTTCTGCTTTGGGACTCGCATTGCTGCTGGCCGCCTGTGCAGGCCTGAAGCCGGATTACACGAAACCTGCGGTCGATCTGCCGGCGGGCTGGCGCGATGCGCCGGCCGATGGAGTGCAGGCCCGGGACGCGCGCTGGTGGAAGGTGTACGGCGACCCGGTGCTGGACGGCCTGATCGACGAAGCGCTCGCCCACAACGCCAATCTCCTGCTCGCGATCGCCCGCGTCGACGAAGCGCGCGCAGCACTCTCCGCGACAGCGGCCGATCAGCGGCCGCAAGTCAACGCCAGCGCGAGCCGCAGCCGCACGCGCACCTCGCAGCGCGGCCCGACGCCGCTGCCGCCCGGCTTCAATCCAGAGAGCAATGACACCCGGGCAGCGGTGGGCGTCTCCTATGAGATCGACCTGTGGGGCCGGCTGCGCAACGCCACGCAGGCCACGCGCGCCGAGCTGCTCGCTACCGAAGCCGCGCGCGAGACGGTGCTCATCGCACTGACCTCGGATGTGGCGCAGGGCTATTTCGCGTTGCGGGCGCTCGACGGGCAGATCGCTGCCACCCGGCGCTCGCTCGCCGCCCGCAGCGAAGCGCTCGGGATGCAGAAGAGGCGCTTCGAGGTCGGCGATATCTCCGAATTCGATTACCGGCAGCTCGAAGCCGACGTCGCCGCCGAACGCGCGCTGTTACCGGTACTGGAGCTGCAGCGCGCACAGCAGGAAAACGTGCTTGCCGTGCTGCTCGGCAAGAGCCCCCGAGCGATCTACGAAGGCACGCTAGAGGCAGGAAGCGACCCCGAAGGCGAGACGGTTGCGATCGTCGTGCCGGCGGGTCTGCCCTCGGACCTGTTGCTGCGCCGGCCGGACCTGGTTCAGGCCGAGCAGACGCTCATCGCCGCCAACGCCCGCGTCGCGGTGGCGCGCGGCGCCTACTTTCCCACGGTGTCCCTCACTGGCTATCTGGGAAGCGAGAGCGTGGCGCTGTCCGATTTATTCACCGGGCCGGCTGGAATCTGGCAGGCGGCCCTCGCAGTGGGCCAGCCGATCTACGCGGGCGGGCGCCTCGACGCGCAACTGCAGGCCGCCGGTGCGCGCGAACGCCAGGCGCTCGCCCAGTACCAGCTCGCGATCCAGAATGCCTTTCGCGAGGTGCGCGATGCGCTTGTGGCGCAAGCCAAAGCGCGCGAGCGGCTCGAGGCCGAGAGTGAACGCGTGACGGCGTTGAGGACGACGCTGCGCTTTGCCCGGCTTCGCTATCAGAACGGCATGACCGGCCAGCTCGAGGTGCTCGACGCCGAGCGCAACCTGCTCGCCGCCGAGCAGAACCGCATCGACGCGCTTCGCGCGCAGCGCGCGGCGATCGCCGATCTGTTCAAAGCGCTGGGCGGGGTGTGGTCATAGGCGAGCGCATCGTGGGCACCGTCTCCGCATGCCGGTTCGGAGCCGCGTCGGCTTGAGCGCGTGAGCTCAGAAGCTGATCGCAAGATGCAGGAAGCGGCTCGTGAGGCGCTCGAATCCTTCAAGGCTTTGCGGCGCGGCGGGCCGCGCGGCGATCACCGGCTTTTTGCTAGGTGTGGTGCTTTCCCTCAGCGCGCCGTCTTACGCGCTGGACGAAGCCAGGGCGGACTTGCGGTTGTCCGTGTCCGAGGACTTCGTCCATGCGCCCGGTTCCATGGTGGTCTCCGCGCGCTACGGCGGCAGCTGGGGTGCGAGGCTCGGATTCTGGGCGCGCGATTCGCGTGTTCAGCCCGGCGCGCCGAATTTCTTTGTCGGCATCGATCACGTGTGGACCTATTCGAAGTGGCGGGCGGGATTCGGCGCAGTCTGGATCGACGAGTTGAACGATCTCAACGGCACGCACTTGGATTTCGATGTCTCGCTCGGATACGATCTGTCGAGCCGTGTTTTCGTCGAATACCGGCATCATTCGCACGGACGGAAGCTTGGAATCAGCAAGAACGCGTCCAACGACGGATGGAACCTGATCGGCGCCGGTCTCATTTTTTGATCGCATAAGCTTGCCACGCCGAGCCCGGCTCAGAGTCGGACGTTTCCTGCCTTTCCGAGAACTTCCGGATTCACGACGTTGATCGGCGCGCCCGCGGCGTACGCGTTGATCTGGTCGAAGATCTCGGCGAACGCGATCTCGTGATCCTCGCGTGTGACGTAGCCGAGGTGGGGCGTGCATATCACGTTGTCCATGTTGAGCAGCGGATGGCCGGTGTCGCGCAGCGGCTCTTCTTCGTAGACATCGACCGCCGCCTTGCCCGGGCGCCCCGCCTTGAGGGCGGCGACGAGCGCCCCGGGCTCGATCAGCGGCGCGCGGCTGGTGTTGACGATCAGGGCGGTCGGCTTCATCCGGGCGAGGTCGCGAGCGGTCACAATGCCGCGCGTCGCATCGAGCAGGCGAAGGTGCAGCGAAATCACGTCGCATTCCTCGAAGAACGCCTCCTTGCTGCCCGCGACGGCGTGACCGTCGGCACGCGCACGCGCCTGCGACGCTTCGCGCGCCCATACCAGGACCTTCATGCCGAAGGCCTTTGCGTATCCCGCCACGACGGCTCCGATCCTGCCGTAGCCGAATACCCCCAGGGTCTTTCCGCGCATCGTGCTGCCGACGCCGATCTGCCACTTTCCGGCCTTGAGGGAGTCCATCTGCCGCGGAATCTCGCGCAGCGCGGCGATTATCAGTCCCCATGTCAGCTCCGCGGTCGCGTAGGACGGGCTGCCGAAATGCTGGTTCGAGGACAGGACGATGCCGAGGCGCGTGCAGGCATCGACGTCGATGTGCGGGTAGATGCTGCGTCAGCACCAGCGCCTCGGCGTCTTTCAGGCGTCCGGCCAGCGCATCGGTGTCCTGGACGTGATCGTTCCAGATCGTGACTTCGTGGCCGGCCAGTTTGCCAAAAGCATTCAGCGTGCGCAGCGTGTCGTGATAGTCGTCGAGTATGGATATTTTCATGATTGCCGAGAATTAATGGGGGTCCGACCCCCAGGCTGTTTTCCTTGAATCAGGGTGCTGACGCGCACAGTATGTACGGTCGCCAACGTACGGAAAAGTGGAAGTATTTTCACTATTTGCTTGCCAACGGCGCCCGTACCCCCCATATTAGCGGCATCGAATTCGATTTGGGTCGGTCCGCAGTATCCCTCGGGGTGCCGCCTTTCTCCCACGGATAATTTGATGCCGCGCACGCGTTCGTGCGCGGTGGCGTCATCTATGGAGTTTCGCGCCTTGCGGGCTCCGCTCGCAGGAAGATCCTGAGCCGGAAGGAGTATCGGCATGACAAAAGAGGCGTTGATTGAAATGGAAGGCACCGTCAACGAGGTGCTCCCGGATACGCGCTACCGCGTGACGCTGGAGAACGGGCACATGGTGATCGCCTACGTGGCGGGCAAGATGCGCAAGCATCGGATCACCATTCTTGCGGGGGACAGGGTCAGCCTCGAGCTGACGCCCTACGATCTGACCAAGGGGCGCATCAACTTCCGGCACAAGGACGAGAACCCGGCGGTGCGGCTGCCCGCGCGCCGACCGCAGTACCGGCGGCGCTAGGCGCCCACCGCTTCTTGGAGAGTTTGCGAACGCTCCCATAAGCGCGCGGCAGAATAGCATCCTGAAGGGGGCGTGTCCTACCGCGTCGGATGAAAACTCCCATGCCCGCTCCCGCGGCCGAACCGCGCTTGCCGGCCATCATCGCGCTGCTTGCGGTGGGCGGTATTTATACCGCGTTGCCGCCTTTTCTCACGGTAGGCCCGCGTTGGCTGCTTCTCGCGGTGGTAGGGTTCCTGCTGATACCGGCGGTCATCTCTCACCGTACGGGACATCACGAATTCAATCGCGTTCTGGGTTACGTAGTCAGCGCAGTCATCACGCTTGCTCTGGTTCTCTCGCTGATACTCCTGATCATCGCGCTGCCGACGCAGGCGGAAGCGGCGCCCGAACTGCTTCGATCCGCCGGAGCGCTCTGGCTCACGAATATTCTCGTATTCGCCCTCTGGTACTGGAGACTCGACGCAGGCGGTCCGCTGCAACGGGACCGCCGGGGCACTCACACGGAAGGCGCCTTCCTGTTTCCTCAAATGACGGAGTACTCAAAAACGGCGGCCGAAAATAATTGGTCGCCAAGGTTCGTCGATTATCTGTTCATAGCCTTCAATACGAGTACTGCGTTTTCCCCGTCGGATACGCCGGTTCTTTCGCGATGGGCCAAAGTGCTGACGATGCTGCAGTCGGCGATTTCGTTGATCGTCGTCGCTCTCCTCGCGTCGCGCGCTATCGGGATCCTGTAACTCGACCCCACTGCTGGGAGAATAGATAGCGTTTGGTTCGTCATCAGGAATAACCAGGAGAAAATATGAAGATTCGAGCAATCACTGTTTCGGTCCGGGCGCTCGCGCTTGGCGCGCTACTCGCGGTTTCGCCCCTGTCTTTTGCGGCTGAAGCCCCTGGCACCACCGCAAAGGACGTCGCGAGAAAGGCCGGCGAGACCGGCCGGACGATCAAGGATTACACGGTGGCGCAGCGGGACGAGGCCATCAAGAACGCAAAGGCCGCGCTCGATGATCTGGACAGGCGCATCGGTCGCATGGAAAGGAAGGTGGACAGCGAATGGGAACGGATGGATCAGGCCGCCCGCAAGAAAGCCCGGGCGACGCTGATCGCGCTGCGCAGGGAACGCAACGAGGCTGCCGAATGGTACGGCGGGCTCAAGCACAGCTCCGCGGAATCATGGGAGCAGGTCAAGGCCGGTTTCGTGAAAAGCTATGAGGTACTGAGGCAATCCTTCGCCAAGGCGAGGAAGCAGTTCTAGCTGCTACCCGCACGCCCCCACCCACCCGCAGGCGCTGCAAAAATCGCAGCCGTCCTTCCTGATCACGGCGTAGTTGCCGCATTCGCCGCACTTCATGCCCTTCATCTTCGGCGCGGCTCCTGGCGCGGGCGACTCCAGCACG
>WNFV01003333.1_pt1 | contig 20635 bp, 19 predicted proteins | sample 5400101 | NCBI WGS metagenome assembly WNFV01 (sample SAMN13153361, study PRJNA577476) | soil metagenome | isolation source: 115 cm soil or saprolite under grassland replicate 1 | place: USA:California | collected 2016-06-15 | reverse complement strand
CACGAGCGCGGCGGCGACCAGGTTCGCGCCAAGCACGACCAGCAGCACCCAGCTCAACCCCCGCCGGCGCAGGATCTCACGGACCTCGCCGAGCCCCTCGATCGCGAAGGCGACCAGGCGGGCCAGGCGCAGCAGCCGCAGCAGGCGGGCCGACCGCAGCACCCGCAGCGGCCGCAACATCGGCACGACCACGATCACCAGATCGGGGATATTGGCCCTGACGAACCGCCACCGGTCCGGCGCCAGGTAGAGCTTGACCACGTACTCGACCGCAAAGACGGCCCACACTAGGAAGTCGACGGCCAGGAAGGCGCCGTCCAGGCCCGGGGACAGGTCGACGACCAGCGGCACGACCATGAGCGGGATCAGCGCCAGCGCCAGCACCATCATCGGGCCGTCCACGGCGCGGGAGAACCGCTCGGACGCTTCGGCTCGACCTCTCGTCACGTGTCCCCCTCTCGCCGAGATCGCCAGAGCGTATCCATCGCGTTGGACACACACCAAGGGCAGGTCGCATCGCCTCGCGTCTGCGATCAGCCGGCTTGCCTACTAGCTCTCGCAGCCCACCCCGTCGTTGTCGGCATCGAACCGGTGCGGGTCGGGCGCCCGGACGGTGAAGTCCGTCGCGCCGATGTCGGGGCAATCCAGATCCGGTGGGGGCGGCGGGATGCAGAAGTCCGGGTAGGCCGCGTCGCAGTTACGCGTCGGCGGCCTGGTCGTAGTCGTGACCCGGGGCCGTCGGGTGGTGGTCGTGGCCGGCCTCGGCCGCCGAGTGGTCGTCGGCGCCCTGGTCGTCTCCGTGGTTGGCGGCTCGGTCGTGGTGGTCGTCGGCGCGGGCACCAGCGACGTCACGATCGAGGTCACCGTCACCGTGCGCGGCTGTTGCTCGGCGCCGGCACCGCCCACGACCGCGCCGGCCACGAACCCGATGACCCCCCAGACCAGGCCAAGCACCCAGCCACGCCGCCACCACGGCGGCCGGCCGGCCGGCTGCGGCGGCCCGGGCGGCGGTGGTGCCCCCCAACCGCTCGGTGGCTCTTGCGGTGGCGGCTGTCCCCAGCCGCGGTCACCGGCGGGCGGCATCGGCTCGGTCGGGCGGTCAGACAATCTTGACGTCCATGCCTACCCCCTGGCCTGCCGAGCGCGCGTACTGCTCGATAAGAACGATCCCTGCCAAGGCTCGTTACATGGGCAAGGCTGCCTAGACTCGTCCAGCAACGTTGAGGCTCCGCTGAAGCGGGGGCCTCAGGTTCCAGGCGGCCTCACCACCTGCAGACAAGCACGAGAGGCGCAGGGGACCTGGACCGAAAGTCACTCGGGGCCGAGGCGGGCCCCCGACCCGTTGAACCGCCGACCTAATGTCGGCCCACGATATCGACAAGGGCCGACGCGAAGCCGGGGAAGGCCACCAAGGCGACGAGGGCCAGAACCACACGCCCGACCGTCACCAAGCGGCGGTCGCGCCAGGCGGCGACCACCGAGGGGATCCGCGACACCAGCACGACTACCACGCCGACGGCGATCACAAGGAGGGCCACCGACGGTCCCGGCAGCACGAGCAGCAGCAGCGGGGCATGGACGGCGAAGGCACCAGGGCGGGCAGCCAGCAGTGGCACCGCCCGGCTGAGCCGCCCGGCCAGGGCGGCAACCAGCGCGCCGTGGAACACCACCAGCGCCGTGAAGGCGACCACCGAGACCCAGCCCGGGCCCACCAGGTCGAAGTCGGGGTTGCCACGGCGCAGCGGCTCAAGGCGCGTGCCGGTGACGACGAGAAGCAGGGCCCCGTAGGCCAGGCCACCGGCCCGCTCGGCAGGCAGCCAACGGCGCAGCAGCAGGTAGCCGGCCGCTGAGGGCAGCCCAAGGAACAGCCCGGTGAACAACACAAACCCGAGCGTGCCGTCGACGGTGATACGGCCCACGATCTCCTCGGCCTCGGTGATCCGGCCCTGGGCTTCAGGCCCGGCGGTCACCGCCAGCAGCCGCATCACCAGGCGCCCGCCAGCGCCGGCGGCCAGGATGCCGGCGGCGGCGCCCGATGCCACCGCCACCGCCAGGTACCAGAGGTAGCGCCGGACGACGAGGCTGACCGGCGGCGGGTCGGTCGGGCCAGCCGCGTCCGGCCCTGGCGCGGGCGGCGGCTCGACCGCGAGGCCACCCCAGCGCACCACCGCGACCAGCCCGACGAGCACCAGCACGATGCAGACGACGATCACCCACATGGCAGCAGTATGACTTCTCCAGGGTGCCTCCCTGCGAGGACTGCGCCGCGAGCCCGGCCAGGCGGGGCCTGGGCCGGCGAGCGCCCTGGCGACGCGCGGCGCCTACGCGGCTGCACTGGCCGCCACTACCCCGCCACACGAGCTCGCTAGATTCACTTGCGATTTGCGACCCGCTGACTCCACTGCACACACATCCAGACTCGCCAGGCACAATTACTAACCACTCGTCCTCTACACTCCCCATCTTTTTCCAACATTGCGTCCCGTTACTTACCCCGCTCTATTGCAGCATCGCCTACACTCCTCACCGAGAACCAATTCGTCAACACAGCGGCATCTGCGATGCAGGCCATCGTGGTGGTCACCGGTGAGGAGTCAGTGTGGCGCTGGGAGTGACACCCCTTCGCGTCGGCCAGGAGAGCTACTGGCTGGAGCAGATCGCCCGCGACCGCTGCGAGTACTACACGGGCAAGGGCGAGTCGCCCGGCTGGTGGCTGGGCAGCCTGGCTGAATGCGCCGGCCTGGACGGGATCGCTGGCGAGGAGGCGGTGCATCGGCTGTTCGCCGGCCAGGACCCGGTGACCGGCGAGCAGCGGGTGGCGCCCGTGTGGCGCAGCGATCCCCGCTCCAAGCTGCCCGCCGGCCCGCTGCAGACGGCCCTCCGCGAACTCGCGGCCGCCCGCGACGTCGACGTCGGGGAGCTGGCCGCCGGCGAGCGAGACCGCCGGGAGCTCCACGCGGTCCTCTCCGCTCGCGGCAAGATCAACGTCGCCGTGGTGGAGCGGGTCTGCCGCACGGTCTTTGAGCGGAACCCGGCGGAACTGTACGGCGAGGCCTACGCGGAAGCGCGGAAGCATGCCGGCAGGCGGGTGGACGCGCGGGTGGCATCGTTTGACCTGTCGCTGTCGGACCCCAAGAGCGTGAGCCTGTTGGCCGCCGGAAGTTCCGCGGAAGTCCGGGCGGAAGTGCAGGCCGGCCGGCATGCCGCCATCCGGCAGGTACTCGCATGGTTGGAACAAGAGGCGGTCGGGGTCCGCCGCGGCCACAACGGGGTTGATCGCTTCCGCGGCGAGGGGGTCACCGCGGCGGCGTTCGACCATCGCAGCAGCCGTGAGGGGGATCCGCAGTGGCACACCCACGTGCTGGTGCAGAACGCCACCCTGGGTCCGGATGGCCGCTGGTCGGCGCTGGACAGCAAGCGGCTGTACGCGCATGCGATGACCGCCGACCGCCTCTACCACGCGGCACTGCGGGCGGAACTGACCCGCCGGCTGGACGTCCGCTGGCGGCAGGTCGACCCGCGCAGCGGCGCCGCCGAGCTCGATGGCCTCCACGACCCGAAGCTCCTCAAGGCGTTCTCCAAGCGCCGCGCTCAGGTCCTGGCCCAGCAGCAGGAGTGGGGCCACGGCGGGATCGCGGCCGGCAAGGCCGCCGCCCTCGCTACCAGGAAAGCGAAGGACCACACCGAGTCGGAGGAGAGCTTCTACCAGCGCGTCGCGCGGGGCCTGGCGGAGCATGGGGTGGGCCGGCCGGAGCTGGAGCAGGTCTGCCGCGGCGGCCGCGCCCAGGCCCGTGAGCTCTCGCCGGCGGCGCGGACGCGGCTGCTGGACGAGTTGGCTGGCCCGGCGGGGCTGACCGCGCTGGCCTCCACCTTCGCCCGCCGCGACGTGCTGGACGCCCTCGCCAAGCAGCTCCCGGTGGGGGCCTCGGCGGAGCGGACGCTGGCCGAGCTTGAGAACCTCGCCGATGAGTTCTTGAGTTCGGAGCGGGCGGTGCCAGTCGCCGTGGACCGGGGCTTGGAGGAGCGCCGCTACGCCACCCCAGAGCTGCTGGCGCTGGAGCGTGGCCTGGTGGAGCAGGCCGAACGCCGCCACACCGAAGGCGCGGCAGTGGTCGCTGGCGAGCACGTCCGCGCCGCCCTGGCCGCCCGCCCGGGCCTGGACGCCGACCAGGCGGCGATGGTCCGCCAGGTCACACAGGATGGCGCCGGGATCTCGCTGGTGGTCGGGTACGCCGGCGCCGGCAAGACCTACGCCACCGGCGCGGCCGTGGACACCTTTCACCGCGGCGGCTTCCAGGTCATCTGCACGGCCCCGACGGGCGCGGCCGCCCGCGAGCTGGAACGCGAAACCAACCTGCCGGCACCCACGTTGGACAGCCTGCTGGGGCAGTTGGACCGGCGCGACGAACGGCTCGACCGTCACACCGTCGTGGTAGTGGATGAAGCAGCCATGGTCGGCACCCGCAAACTCGCCCGCCTGCTGGGCTATGCCGACCGGGCCGGAAGCAAGGTGGTCATGATCGGCGACGACCGGCAGCTTGCCGCCATCGATGTCGGCGGCGCGTTCCGCGCCTTCCGGCTGCGGCTTGGCGCCAGCGAGTTGCGCGGCAACCACCGGCAACAAACCCAGCTCGGCCAGGACGTGGCCGCCCTGTTCCGGACCAGGCGGCAGGAGGAGGCCTTCGACCGGTTGGTGGAGCATGGCAAGGTGGTCGTGTGCCGCACCGAGGCGGAAGCCAACGCCGCCCAGGTCCGCGACTGGTGGCAGCGGTTCCGCGACGGGCAGCAGGCCGGCATGATCGCCTTCACCCGCGCGGAAACCACCAGGCTCAACGCGGCGGCGCGGGTGCTCATGGCAGAAGCCGGCCGGCTGGGGCCCGACGCCCTTCAGGTCGGTGAGCGGGAGTTCCGCGTCGGCGACCAGGTGGTGTGTGGCCGCAACGCACGGACACGGCTGGGGGTGGTGAACGGCACCCGCGGGCAGGTCACGGCCCTGGACCCCACCCGCCGCACGCTGACCATCCGTACCGACGAGGGGCGGGAGGTGACGCTGCCGGGCTGGTATGTGGCCGACCGCGGCTTCGAGCGGCCGTGGGTGGACCACGGGTACGCGATCACCGGGCACAAGACCCAGGGGCTGACCGGCGACGACTTCGGCGTGCGCCCCAGCACCAGGGCCGATGCCCATTGGGCGTACGTGGCGGCCAGCCGCCACCGCTTCGAGGTGCGCTTGTACCTGGTCGAGGAGCTCGAGCGCGGCGACGAGGATACCCGGCATGTCCGCGATCCGCTGGAGGACCGCGTGGCGGCGACCCTGCGGGCGATGCAGCGGCCTGGTGAGCAGGTGTTCGCGATCGACCAGGAGCTAGCCGCCGAGGTCCGCACCCTGAGCGTCACGGAGCTGCGACGGGAGCGGGACCGATTGGGTGAGCTGCTTGCGGGCGCGCCGCCGTCAGTCGCGCAGCGGATCAGCCTGGCCGAGGAGCGCCACCGCCAGGCCGAGGAGCGCTTGGGCCAAGTCGAGCAGGCCGCGAAGGCGACGGGCGATGGATGGGGTGGCAGAGCAGTTCGCATGCTCCGCCCCATCAGCAGGCCCGCCCGCGACCGGCAGCCCGTGCCCGTGGCCGAGGAGGTGGCGCGGGTGGCCGATCAGGCCGCCAGGGAGCTTGTCGAGCTGCGCCGCCAGCAGCAGCAGCGCGCCGCGTTCCTGGAACGCCATCAGGCCACCGCGGTCCGCTACACCGCCGTGATCCGCGAGCTCGGCTGGCACGGCCGCGCGACCAGCCGCGCGCTGGAGCTCGAGCGGCCCGCCTGGCTGACGGAGCTGCTCGGCGAGCCACCGGAGACCACCCGCGGCCAGCGCGCATGGCGGCAGACCGCCGCTCGGCTGCAGCACTACCGCGACGCCTACCCCAACGCCGACCTTGACCGAGTTGTCGAGCCCGAACACACCCGCGACCTCGCGCAACGCCGGGCGTGGCGGGCCTGCCGCCAGGCCATCGACCGCTACCAACGCCAGCACCGCACCCGCGACCAACCCCATCAGCGCGACGAGCGCGGCCACCGCGACCGCGACTGGACTCCCATCCGCACCGGGGAGCAGGGACGGGAGCGGGAAGCCGGCTAAGTTCGGCAGCAAGGAGGCCCACCATGGCCCGGCACCACGACCACGACCACGACGAGCACCTCTCGTCCTGGCCCGACGAGGACCCCTGCTGCCCGGACGAGCCCGGCGTGCGCATCCGTGCGATCACCTTCGACGAGCTCGATGACTACCTCGAGCTGGTCACCAACTCACAGGGGCCAGCGTCGCTGGTCGGCTCCTCCCCCGGCCGCCACCCTGATGCCGGCTTCCTGGACGGCAATGGCCGCCCGGGCGGCTCGGCCATGGCTCAGTACCGGCGGTGGCGGGCTGCCGACCGGCGCACCTGGCGGGCGACCCTGCCCCAGCGAGTCGCCGGTGTCCTGGCTGCCGGCGTCGTCGCCGCCCTCGCCACCACGGTCGTGGCCGGCCCGGGCCTGGCCCGGGTCACCGGCCCCGCCGCCGCCCTGGCCCTAGCGTGGCTGCTGCGGTTCCGCCCGTCGCCGGCGACGCTAGCCTGGCGGCATGGCGCCAAGGGGGAGCGGCAGACCGCTCGGCTGCTCGCCCCGCTGGAGCGGCACGGCTACCAGGTCTTCCACGACCTCGCCGTCCCGGGGTCGGCCGCCAACGTCGACCACCTGGTCGTCGGCCCCACCGGCGTGTTCGTGATCGATTCCAAGCGCTACCGCGGCCAGCTGCGCTACCTGGGCGGGCAGCTGTGGCATGGCGGCCGGACCCTTGACCGGACGCTGGAGACGTTGTGGTGGGAGGCCACTCAGGTCGCCGAGACCCTCGGGTTCGGGCCCGATCTGCACGTCTACCCGGTGCTGTGCGTCCATCTCGCCCGCCTGTCCTGGCATCGTGAGCTGCTGGTGGACGGCGTCCCCGTCCTTGGCGCAGCCGCGTTGCGGCCGGCGTTGCAGGTCACCCGTCAGGCACTGTCGCCCGAGCAGGTTGCCCTGGTCGCCGGTCAGGTCCGTGCCGGGTTCCGACCCGCTGCCTGACGCAGCGTAGCTTCGCAGCACGACCATCCGTCAACAGCGTATTCGTTGAGGCTTGCCCAAGCACTCGGGCTGTGGCCGAGTAGGCAGCGCCTCGGCGCACTGCTGTCCTTGGACGATTACGGGTCGAGAGTAGAGCGCGACGGAGGCCGTCATCCGTTATGGCGAGTGCCTGTAAGTAGCTGTTGCAGTGCTGCACGTACGTGCGACTTCGTTGTGGGCTTGGCGATCGGGAGGTTCGCCTCAAGAGGGGCGCTTGCTCAGGTGAGCGCTATGAGTCGGGAAGTAGTGCTGTCAGTAGTCAGACGGAGTAGTGAAGTGCCTGGAAGGACATCCATGCGGGCGCGGCCAAGGAGCGGCTTGCGGCGGTACAACCACAGCCAGGACCCAGGCGTCGATCCTGTCAGTCTTGCATGCCAATGGTGCCAAGCCCTTGACCTTCTGGGTGTCGGCGATCTCGACCTGCCAGCCGGCCAGCTCGAGCTGGTCATAAACGAACCGGGCGCCGTTCATCGACTCGACCGCGGCTTGGACTGGCTGGTCCAGCCCGGCGAGCTGCCGGGCCAGCCCGCGCAGCCCATCGGCGTAAGGCGGGACAGCAGTGATCAACACCCGCTCGCCTGCGTCACTCATGAGGTGCATATCCAACCGGCGACGTGGCAGAAGATCCAACCCAGCGTGCAACATGGGCGGCGGGCCTCCTCGTGGTCGCTTCCCGGTGTGACAACTCGGAAGTTGCCGCCGGGAGAGGTCACCTTCATGGCATCAGTCGTGTCGAGCCGCTCCACGAGCTGGTCGAGCCGGTCGGCAAGTTCCCCTCGCCTTCTGCTTCGCGAAGTGGAACGATAGGCCCCTTCGCGAATGCTCATGCGGGGGGTGCAGGGATGGCGCGCGACGACGAGGACCCGACCGGCGGAGCTGTGGGACCGGATTCGGGGCCGTGGTTTGCCGACTACTCCGCTCGGTTGGTGAAGACGGCAGACGACACAATGCGAGTGGGTGCCACCGCGGCCGACCGCTGGGCCCGCCGTTCGCTGGAGGACGGGGAGTGGTCCGTCGACACCGTGACCGCCGACGTCATCGCCGACTGGGAGGAGATGACACCGCTAGTGGGCCGGTGGCTGGACCTCTGGTTGGAGGCGGTCCAGCAGGGGATCAAGGGAGCGAGACCGCGTGGACGCTGATGGCTTCGAGGGTACCGAGGACGGGCGACCGGATCTTGCTGGCCTGGTGACACGACGATTGGAGGAGTACGTCGAGCTCTGGGAGGGCGCGGCCGCCAAGCTAAGGGACTCCTCGTACCGGTCAGAGCACCTCCTCGACGACTGGTTCAGGCTCTGGGGGAAGGCCGTCCGCGACATGACGGCGGGAGCGGCGCTGTTGTGGAGCGCCGGAGCGGGGAGTGCACCGCCACCGAGCGCGAACCGGGACCACAATCGGACTCGTGGGGCAGACGAGCGGTGACCTTCACACCCAACGAGCTCCTCGCCCTGGCCGAGCGTGCGCTTGACAGGCTCGACTGGGGCCAGGTTCACGCGCTGGCGTCCGACGTGCTCGCCCTGGAGCCAGGCAATGCTGAGGCCATCATGCTCCGCGACCTGGCAGCGCGCCATGGCGGCCGGAGCTCCCTTCCCGGCCGGCGCCAGGCGACGGCGTTGTTCGTCGACCTCGTCGACTCCACATCGCTCGCCGAGCGCCACGACGTCGAGATCTACAGCAGCGTCCTGCGTGCGTTCGAACAGGCGTGCCGTCCGGCCATCGACAACCACGAGGGTCACTTCGTCGACGTCCAAGGCGACGCCATCGTTGCCTGCTTCGGCTATCCGTATGCGCACGAGGACGACGCCTGCCGAGCCGTGTCCGCCGCCCTGGACATGCTGGCCGCGCTACGCCCGGTCGCTGCCGAACTGAAGGCCGAACAGGGCATCGAGTTGCAGGCGAGGATCGGCATCGACACCGGCATTGTGGTGATCGACGGCGTCGGCGTCCGCGGCGTGACCTTGAACCGGGCGGCGCGCCTACAGACCTTGGCGGTGCCCGCCACCGTGCTGATCAGCGCCACGACGAACGAGCTGGTGACCGAGCGTTTCGAGACCCAGCCACTCGGCCAGCGGGAACTGAAGGGCATCAAGGTCCCCGTCGAGGTCTTTCAGGTGATGGGGCCGCGCGATCGTGCCCGGCACGCGCGAGCGCTGCGCTCGACGTCGGTCCCGTTCATCGGGCGCGACGTTGAGCTCCGGCGGGTGCTCGACCTGTGGGACAGGACGATGGCTGCCCACCGGGCCAACGAGAACTCCATCGAGCCCTCGGACGGGGCCCTGCTGCTCATCACCGGGGAACCAGGCATCGGCAAGTCCAGGTTCGCCTCAGCCATCATCGAGCGCACCGCCGAGGATGGTGCGCGACCGATCGAACTGTACTGCTCGTCGTACAGCGTGACGAGCACCCTATTCCCCATCCGCACCGCGATCGAGCGGTATGCGGACATGAGCTCGGACGACGCCGACGAAGAGCGCCTGGTCAAGCTTGAAGCCGCCTTCGCCGACCTTGGGGTCGAGCCGGCCGAGACCATTCCCGCGCTCGGCGTGCTCCTGGATCTCGACCTGGCTGACCGCTACCCTGCCGTCGAGTTGGCACCGGTCCAGCTGCGGGAGTTCCTCCTCGAGCGGCTGGTCGCGCTGCTGCGCGCCATCGCCTCCAACGGCCCCGTCGTGATGGTGGTCGAGGACCTTCACTGGGCGGACCCGACAACGTTGGAGCTCCTCGACCGCATGACGAATGCCGGCCTCCCGGCGAGTCTGCTGATCCTGGGGACCGCGAGGCCCGGTCTTCAGTGGACGCCAAACTCCGACCGGGTGCTGACGATCCGCCTCAACCCGCTGCCGGACGTCGAAGCCCGAGAGTTGGCGTTGGCCGCCGCACCCGGTCGGATCTCGGAGGCGGACGCCCGGGAGATCGCCGCACGGGGCGACGGCGTTCCCCTCTTCGTCGAGCAACTGGCGCACGCCTTCGGCAGCGGCAGCGATTCGGCATTATGGGGAGGTATCGATGCCGTCCCCCGGACGCTCACCCAGTTGCTGCAGGCCCGTCTCGACTCCGTCGGGCCGTCCAAGCTTGTCGCCCAGGTTGCCGCCACGATCGGTCGTGAGTTCGACACGTCGGTCCTCGAGGAGGTCATGGCCAAGCTGGTAGCGGACAGCGCGCTGGATCCCGACGCCGGCTCCGTCGAGGACGACCTGAACCGCTTGGTGGACGCTCAGCTCGTCGAAACGATGGGTCACGACGGCCTACTCCGCTTCCGCCACGTGCTCATGCGCGACGCCGCCTACCAGTCGCAGCTCATCGGCGACCGCAGCGCCCGGCATCGCGCGGCAGCCCGAGTGCTCGCGGAGGCCAAAGTGGCGGACCCGGCGCTCACAGCGTTCCACTTCGACCGCGCCGGCCAGCCGCTCGATGCGCTCGTGCACTATTTGCAGGCGGTTCGCCGTGCCCAGGCGGCCGGCTCCTTCGCCGAGGTGCTCGCCCACCTTGCGCGGTGCGACGCGCTGCTGACCGCCGTGGCCGACGAGACTGTCCGCGCCCAGTTCGAGCTGGCCGTGCGGCTGAACCGGGGTCTGGCCATCAGCTCCACCGCCGGCTACGCAGCTCCCGCGGTCGTGGAAGACTTCAACGCGGCTCGCGACCTCTGCGACAAGCTCGATGACGTTCCGGGCGTCGGCACGGAGCTCCTCAAGGCGTTATTCGGACTGTGGACCTACTACTGCGCCAGCGGCGACCTGGACACTGCCGGGACTGTATCTTCGGCGATCGAACGCCAACTCGACAGCACTCCGATGCACGCCGGGCGACCCAGCCTCGACGCCTGCCGTGGCGTGGAGGCGTTCTATCGCGGTGACCTCCGGCAAGCTCGTGAGCTGCTGTCGCGGGCCGTTGCAGCACTCGCCGACGATGATGTCGACCCGGCCGAGTGGCCACTACCCAATGATCCCATGGCGGCAGCGTGCGCCTTCCTTGGCCCGCTGCGTTTCCTCACCGGGGATGAGGCCGGGGCGCTCGAGGTCATCCGCACGGGGGTGGCTCGTAGCGAACCGCTTGAATTCCCGAGGGGTCCCTTCAGCGTAGCGTTCGTCCGCACCTATGAGGCGCTGCTGCAACGGGCGAGGGGCGACGGGCAGGGCGCCGCCGCGGCGGCTGAGGAGGTCATCCGGATCGGTGAGCGGCATGGCTTCTTCGACTGGCAGATCGTCGGGCGGATGCAGCTGGCCGCCGCCAACGCGATGACGGCCGATTCCTCGGAGGCGCTCGACGAGATGGGCGAGGCGATGACGACATGGTGCACGGTCGGCGGCGAGGCGCTGATCCCGTCGCTGCTCGTCGAGCAGGCGGGCGGCTACCTGGCTCGTGACGATCTGGAGAAGGCCACGACCTGCCTCGACCAGGCGTTCGAGAGCATGGAGCGCGGCCAGCTTCTCGCTCTACCCGAGGCGCTGCGACTCCGGGCCGAGCTCAGGATGACAGTGGATCCGACGGCAAAGGCTGACGCCGACGCCGAGCTCCGGGAGGCCATCAGCGTCGCGCGCGCGCAAGGGGCCGTCTACTCCTCGCTGCGGGCCGCGCTCAGTCACCGTCGTCTCCTCGGTGTCGAGGGCGGCGACCTGGTCGACACCGCGCTCGCCGAGGCGGTAGCCGCCTACGGAGACGCGACCGGATTCCCGGAACTCTCGGAGGCGAGGGTCCTGATGACCGCGGAGGGCCGTCGTGTCAGGCTGGGCTGAGGATCACTACGGGTATGTGCCGGGAGGTCCGCTCCTGGTACGCGTCGAAGTGCGGGTACGCCGCGGTGAGCGTTGGCCACAGCCGGCGCCGCTCCGCCTCGGTGACGTCCCGGGCCCGCACTCGCTTCGTGGACGGGCCCACCTGCACGCTGGCGCTGGGGTCGGCGAGGAGGTTCAGGTACCAGGCCGGGTGGGATCCCATCCCTCCACGCGAAGCCACCACCACGAGGTCGTCACCGTCGAGCACGTACAGCAATGGCACGGTGCGCTGCCGTCCGCTGCGCCGCCCCGTCGTGGTCAACAGGCAGATCGGCGCCCCGCTCGGGACATGGCCAGCCACCCGGCCTCCCGACAGGCGATAGGCGATATTGTTCATCCCGGTCATCCACTGCACCGTGACGCGACCAAGACGCTCCTGGAACGGCGTCATGGGTCGGGCGCGGGGATTGTCCACGGCCGGTCACCATACTTGCCCGGCGTGGGGAAGGGAAGGGTGGCATGACGAGCGTGAACAACGGGGACGAGGTGCTGGACGAGCGCAAGGAGCAGCGGCGCCGAGTCATCGAGGACGTCCTTGTGACGTTCCGCCCAGCGGTGGAGGAGGAGTTCCGCGACCTGATCAGGCGCCAGGTGCCGTCCCGTGAGGTAGCCCTCCAGAACCTCGCCGACACCGCCGACGTCCATCGCCTGCTCAAGCACCGCCTCCTCATCGACGCGCTCCGACGTAGTACCCGGGGGATTCGCGACGATCTTGACGCACAGGCCCGTGCTGTCCTCGGCTCGACGATGAACGGCGACGAGAACATTCGCGAGTCCCGAGTTGAGGCGGCGAAGCAAGTGCTGGACGAGGTGGCAGCCGCCGAGGGCGACTCACGGCTCCAAGCGGACCACTGGGCAGAGTGGGTGCGGCGAACCACCGACATCTTCGGATTCAGCACCCACGAGGCGACGTTTCTGGCCTGCGACGACGAGCGTATGGTCGCCAAGCGGCGCGCGCCCGACGGACAGATCGTCTCGAGCCGGCTGATCGTGGCCCAGTTCTGGAGCAACCGACAGCCGACCGAGTTCGACAGGTATGTCGATCCTTCGAACTGGCCGGCGTGCAGCGCGTTCTGGCGGGAGATGCGGGTAGTGCCGCCCAAGACCAAGCAGGGGCTCGGGTACGACTGCGACTTCGTGGAGACCGTCGCCATCTTGGGCAGGACGCTGACCGTCCCGCTTCAGGTGGCGTTTCGGGTACGCCCCGACGAGGGGCGGGTGTGGACGCGTTTCAACATCGCTCGTGCCCACTTCGGGCAGTCGGTTCCCGTCGACGTCGACACCGGCACGGTGTCGGCCGAGTCGATGACGGGCGGACCGGCGCGGACGCTCGTGCGGGCCACGAAGTACCTGCACTGGAGGGACAATCCCCCCGACTTCACGAAGCTGGCATGTGATTTCGGGTGGTCCGAGTTCATGGTCCAGATGGCCGAAGCGTGCCTGGAGCCCGCCGAGACCTTGGGGCCGCAGGCGCCGGCGGCGGGGGTGGGGACGTCCGTCGACGACGCGATCAAACGCCTGGTCGAGGAGGTCGTGACGCAATGCCGGGATGGTATCGGCGCCTCTGGACCCCACCTCGAGAAGCTGATCGGACGCTTCACCGGCCCGTCATGGGACCCCCGCTGGGTCAACGACCTGCTGGCCATGGGACTGGTGACGGTGGACCGTTACGGCTCCATCGCCAGCAGCGTCCGCCGCTTCGCCGATTCCTTGAAGGATGCCGACGATCGAGAGGACGATCATGAGTGACGAGGAGCTGGTCCGGCTCAGGCCGCGTGACCTGGCGACGGTGTGGGGCGCGGCGTTCGGGCAACTCGTCGACCTCTGGAGATCCGGGATGATGGCGCTGCTGGAGGCCGGGAGCGGCGAGGACAGGACCATCATCAGCGACGAATGCAACCTGATCAGCGTGCGACGTGTCGGTGGCGGCGTGCCGCGCCTGATCGCTCGGAACCTGGTCGGCCAGAGCTTCGGCAGGCCGCTCGACGGCCGGGTCGTCACCTTCACGGAGAAGGGTCCTGGCGGTCCAGGTCAGATGCTGGTCGACTGCTGCGTCGACGAGTCGCGCGCCCAGCAGGTCCAGGGTGACATCTACCGGGGCGAGGTGGTCGACGAGCAAGGCACGCGGATCGCAAGGGTCGCTCTGGACGCGGGCAGCTGACCGACCTGTGCGCGTCGTCATCTTGGGCGGAGGCATGGCCGGACTTGCTGCCGCCTGGGCGCTCACCGACCCCAGGTCGGCCTCCGACATCGAGTCGGTCACCGTCTACCAGCGGGGCTGGCGCCTGGGTGGCAAGGGCGCCAGTAGTCGGGGTGTGCACGGGCGCATCGAAGAGCACGGCCTCCACGTGTGGTTGGGCTACTACGACAACGCCTTTCGACTGATGCGCCAGGTGTATGGGCAGCTCGATCGGCCGGCGACCGCTCCCGGGTGTCCGATCTCGTCATGGAGGGACGCGTTCGTGCCCGCCGGGCGCGTGGGCGTCGCCGAGGAGGATCACGGGCGCTGGTCTCCCTGGGTGGCGACCTTCACCGAAGACGCCGACGAGCCGGGGGGCGTCCCGTTCCCGGCAGGCCCGCTCACCGTGGCCCGGTTCGTCCGCCGAGCGGTGCAACTGCTGCTGGACCTGTCGTCGTCGCTGGGTCGCGCCGACCAGGCGATGCCGCCGCATGGCGTGTTCCTCAGCGACTCGGCCAGGCGACCTGGAGCCAGCTCGAAGGCCGACGACCCATTCCGGTCCCTTGCAGACTTTGGCGACTTGGCGCGACAGGCCGAGGTGGCGGCCCTCGTTGCCACCGTGACCGCTGCGGAGCTGCTCGGGGCGGCAACCCGCCCCGCCGAGCCGCTGTCATCTGTCATCGTCGAGCACCTGGACCGGCTGCGCGTCGAGTGGGCCGACCGCATCCGCCGTGACGAAGCCGCCAGGCGCTTGTGGCAGGTCGCCGGGCTGGTGCTGGCGTGCGCACGGGGTGCCGCCAGCGACGGCCTGCTCAGCGGCTCGGCCGGCTTCGCGGCAATCGACCATCTGGACTTCCGGGAGTGGTTGGCCGGCCACGGCGCCTCGCCGGAGACGCTCAGCTCACCGCTCGTGCGCGGGATGTACGACCTGGTGTTCGCCTACGAGGGCGGGGATCCGCGCCGCCCCCGGTTCGCAGCCGGCCTCGGTCTCTTCCTCGCCTCGAAGTTGTTCTTCGAGTACCGGGGGTCGATCTTCTGGAAGATGCGAGCAGGCATGGGTGAGGTGGTGTTCGCTCCGCTGTACGAGGCGCTTCGGACACGGGGCGTGCGATTCGAGTTCTTCAGTCGTGTCCATCAGCTCCACCTGTCGGTGGACCGGCGGTCGGTGGCGGCGGTGACCGTCGCCCGGCAGGCGCGGCTCGCGGCCGGTGTCGCGACCTACGACCCGCTCATCACCGTCCGCGGTCTGCCATGCTTCCCCGCTCGGCCCCGGCAGGAGCAGCTCGCCGCCGAAGCGGCCACCGACCTCGAGTCGCACTGGGGGGATCGTCGTGGCGAGGAACCCACCACGCTGACCGCCGGCGCGGACTTCGACACCGTCGTGCTGGCAACATCGCTCGGCATGGTGCCGTACGTGTGCCGCGAGCTGCTTGCCGACTCAGGCCGGTGGCGGCAGATGGCCGGGAACGTCCCTACGGTCGCCACGCAGGCGCTGCAGCTCTGGCTCCGGAGCACGGACGCCGACCTCGGGGTGCCGCACGGTGGCCCGACGGTCAGCGGCTTCGTGGGGCCCTTCGAGACCTACGCCTCCATGGGGCACCTTCTGGAGCAGGAGGAGTGGCCGGACGACGAACGGCCGGGCACGGCGGCGTACCTGTGCAGCACCCTCGCCGACGACCTCGCCCGACGGCCCGATGAAGCGGCGGCGGTGGTCCGCCGCCACGCTGTGGAGTTCCTGGAACACCGCGCCGGTGACGTCTGGCCCCAGGCCGTCGACGCAGCCGGCGGCTTTCGATGGGACCTGCTCGCCGGTGGTGGGGAGGCACAAGGGGCGGCTCGGCTGGACTCCCAGTACTGGACGGCCAGCGTCGACCCGTCCGACCGGTACGTGCAGTCGCTGCCGGGCAGCGCAGTCCACCGTCTCCGGGCCGACGAAGCAGGGTACGACAACCTCTTCCTGGCCGGCGACTGGATCAACTGTGGCCTGAACGCCGGGTGCATCGAGGCGGCCGTGATGGGTGGACTGCAGGCGGCCAACGCGGTGCGGGGCCGGCCGTTGCTGGAGGGCATTATCGGCTCGTGGTACGGGCTGGAGCAGCTCGAGACGTCCGCCAACGCCCGGATGGCCGGTGAGCGATGAGCGGCGCGGAGGCCAACGGTCACGGCGGGCCCCGACCGTTGAACGGCTTCGGACCGTTCCAGGCACTGCCAGCCCTGACCGACGTCCAGCGCCGGGGAATGGACGCCGCGTCCCAGGTGATCAAGGGGTTCATCGACCTCCTCGACGTGCAACCGCCGCTGCAGCCGGCTGACCCAGACATCGAGCCAGTGAACGGCCACCAACCCGGCTTCGCCCAGCTTCGGACCAGCGTGGCGCGTGCCCTCGACCTGTACAACGATCTCGTCCGGCGCTCGTTCGAGAGCTACGCGGATCTGATGGAGCAGACGCTGCGGGCCCGTGGCGTGCAGCTTCACGCCGCGGACGACGGGCAGGCGACACTCCTGACCGTGCAGGGCATCGCGGGCGCCCAGGCGAAGAGCACGGTGTGGCTGCACAACACTACCGACCGGCCCGCATCTGCCGTCCTGCGCCTAACTGGGCTGACCGCCCACGACGGGCTGGTCGTGCCAGCGTCTGCTGGCCGGTTCGAACCGACGGCGGTGCACATCGCCCCAGGCGCGAGCGTGTCGACGAGGCTGGCACTCGCCCTCGGCGACGTCGCACCCGGCGTGTACCGGGGGCACGTTCTGGCCGGCGGGCTGCCAGACGCCGCTCTGCCGGTCCGACTCCTGGTGACCGACACGGCGCCCCGACCGCCGTCGTGACCGCGGCCAGCGGACTGGAGCAGGTCGAGGCGACCCTCGCCCGCTACTCGAGCCTCACCAGAGACGCGATGCAACGGTACCTGCGGGACCGCGCACCGGCTCGCTACCTGTACGACCTCGTGCGGGACTACCCGTCCCGTACCGGCAAGGGGATCCGTCCTTCGCTGCTCCTGGCGACCTGCCAGGCGTTCGGCGGCTCGCTTGGCGACGCCCTGGGCCCGGCGGTCGCCATCGAGCTTGCCCACAACGCGTTCCTCGTCCACGACGACATCGAGGACGGCAGTCACCAGCGACGCGGGAGGCCGACGCTGCATCGCCTGCACGGCACTCCCCTGGCCGTGAACGCGGGAGACGCGCTGGCGGTGCTGGCGCTGCAGCCGCTCCGCGACGGCACGCCGCTGAGCACGCGCATCTCCCGCCGGGTATCCGACGAGTTCCTCGAGATGCTCACCCGCACCATCGAGGGCCAGGCCACGGAGTTGGGATGGCGAGCCGACAACGTGGTCGACCTCCAGCCGACCGACTATCTCGAGCTGATCGCGCAGAAGACCTGCTGGTACACCACCGTGTGGCCGCTTCGTGCTGGGGCGCTGATCGGCTCGGCTGGCACGGTGCCGCTGGAAGCAATGACGCGCTTCGGCTTCTACCTCGGCGCTGCCTTCCAGATCCGCGACGACCTGCTCAACCTCGTCGGCTCGGAGGACCGGTACGGCAAGGAGTTGCTCGGTGACATCCGGGAGGGCAAACGAACGTTGATGCTCATCCACCTCCTCGGCAGCGCCTCACCCGACGAGCGGGAGTCGGTCGTCGCCTTTCTTGCTCGCGCCGGGAAGCACCGGGCTCCTCCGGACGACGAGACCATTGTGGATCTGCACGCCGAAAGTATCCTGGACCTGATGGTGCGACACGGCAGCCTGGAGTTTGCGTTCCAATTCGGTCAGGGCGTGGCCACTGCCGCCTACGAATCCTTTCACGAGGCCTTCGCCGATGTGCCCCCATCGGCCCCTCGGGACTTCGTCGAGGCGCTCATCCCATACATGCTCGCCCGCTCCGTCTGAGACCCACTTGGGGACCGACGTATTGTTCAGCCCTGACGGAAGGCTCAAGCGAGCGCTGGGGCAGCTGGAACAAGGCCGCGTAGTCGCGCTGACCGAGCCCGGTCAGAGTGCAGTCGCGGTTCGTGTACCTCGCCGCTGAGCGACCAGTCTGCCGTGGCACCCGCCGCCATGCCGACCAGGACGATCGCTGCCCCCATCCCCCGTTCAAGGCGGCCGCGAACGCCAGCCAGCGCAACTGCTGGCGCTCCACGCCGCGGGCATGACGGAAGCGCACCCCAACGACCCGGCCTCGACCGCGAGGCTGCCAACGGTGACGCTGAGCGCCACATTGGCAGCGATCTCCAGGGCACCAGCGAGGGCGGGGGCGGCGAGCGGTTTCCCGACCGACCGGTATGACGGGAGCACCAGTCCTAGCCCAAAGGTCAGCGCCACGAGGAAGATGATCGGCGCGGCCGCCGCCACCCTGGCCCACCAGCGCCAGCGGGGCGAGGGCAGCGACCCGGTCGGAGTGAGCAGCAGGACGAAGCCGACGCAGGCCAGCCCCATGAACAGGGGTCGCGGGGCTGTAGATGGCCACCCAGCGGATGGCGGGGAGCGCTCGGATCGGGCCACCAGTCCGTAGCGTGCGTACCCGTCGGCCAGCCCGGACGCCGTCACCGACAGCCCCAGGCCGAGCAGCAGCCAGCCTACCGGGTGGTGGGCCGGCGGCTGGCCAGCACCGCCCCGAGCGTCGCCGCGATCATAAAGGGCCAGCAGGTAGGGATGGTGCTGGCGTTCAGCTGGGTCAGCTCGGGCCGGCCGGCCTGTCGCAGCAGGTGGTCGAACCAGGGGAACGTGGCGAGGCCGAGGATGGCCAGCGTCACAGCGCCCACGCCAGCCCGATCGGCCACCACCGTGGCCGGGTGAGTCAGGCCGGAGAGGTCACCGCCGTGGTCCTCGTTGCCTCCGGCACCGCACCCTCCAGGGTCGTGGGTCAATTGCCAGTGTGACCGACCTTCGTCTCTGGAGCGTTACGGACCGAAGCAGCGATCTGGTGGATCTGCGTCGGTGGCAACGCGCACCGTAACGATCCCGGACCGGTCGGCTGCTACCACTGCTTGCGAAGCCATCACAACCCGACGGTGACGTACGGCACTGACAGCTGGCCGATCGGACGCTACAACTGCTTGTGAAAAAACTCACAAGGAGAACGGCATGCAGCCGCAGCACCCAACCATCGCAGCCGCCTTAGTAGAGCAGCGCCAAGCCGACCTGCGCCGCCAGGCCGACCATTGGCGCCTGGCACACAGCGCCCGGGCTCACCGTCGGCCGAGTCAGCCTGCCAACCGCCTGCTGCTCGACCTGGTTAGGGGGCTGGTCGGCGGCGGGGCCGCCATCGCCGGCTGGACCGCGGCGACCCACCGACACCTGCATCGAGCGCTGGCGCCACCTAAGCCCCTGTCCCCACGATGATCGGTTGAGCTTCACCGAAAGGCCCGGAAGCCCGGCAGCCTGACCCGCACGTCGCACCACCCCGCAACCTGCAGCGGCGAGCGACGGGCGTCGACTCGGTCCCGGCCGACGGCGCCACCGTACACTGCCACGGCCCAGGGCGAGCTGACCCTGCACGGCACGACCAAGCCGGTGACGGTCCAGGTCACCGCCCAGCGCAGCGGCGACAGCTTCAAGGTCAGCGGCACCATCCCCGTGACCTTCTCTGACTACGACATCCCCAACCCGAGCTTCGGTCCGGTGACCACCGAAGACCATGGCGAGATCGAGTTCCTCCTGGCCTTGACCCGCACCTGAGAGACGGCCCCTACCGCACGGACGGACCGCTTGCCATGCCGATAGAGGGCAGTCGGAACAACCTTAGAGAGCAAGGCTCGCCCCCCAGGTTCTCGGTCTCCGAGGGCCCTGCGTCAGAACGCCTAACTTCGCCCCTGACGGTCCGGAGCGACCTGCGGAAACGCCGCTCCGCACAGCGGTAGGCTGCCACTTACTCGCACGGAGGAAGTCAGGGGTACCCGGCTAGGGTGTGAGCCAGCGGACGAACCCGGCAGCCACGATCCCTGCCTGCCGCGCCAGCTTGAGCTCCGCCCGCCGCTCGGCAGGGCCGTAGCGGCGCTTGCCCTGGTTGGGCGGGACACGGACCCCCAGCCGCACGCCATACAGCACCAGCACTTGGCGCCAGCTCACCGCCGCGCTGACCCAGCGTGGTTCGAGCAGCACCGCGCAACGCACCCACAGGCCGCCTTGGGCGTCGCGCAGCTCGACGCCGTCGGCGGTGCGGTGCAGCGTCCAGTCCGCCGCAGGCTTCACCAGCGCAGCCGGCCACGTCAGCCGTTGCAGCCCGGCCTTGATAATCCCCTCGGCCTGTCCCTCGGCCGCCTCGCCGGTCGCTGGGTCGACCATCATCATCGCCATCCGCGGCTCAAGCAGCAGCACCGGGACCTGTTCCGTTGTCGCCGGCGATTCGCCTGGCGCTGGCGCGACCCGGCCGAGTCCCAACGCCTGGTCGTCGGTGAAGGTCGCCCGCGCTTCCGCATCGAGGTCGCGGGCGACCTTCACCGCGTCCGGCCACCAAGGCCAACGCCGTGCCAGCCACCAATCCCTCAGCCGGCTCATCGATCCTCCAGCCGTTCAGGCTTCTTGGGAGCATTGTGGCGGTTTGGCATGACAGCAGCCAGGCTGGC
>WNFV01003946.1_pt1 | contig 20636 bp, 21 predicted proteins | sample 5400101 | NCBI WGS metagenome assembly WNFV01 (sample SAMN13153361, study PRJNA577476) | soil metagenome | isolation source: 115 cm soil or saprolite under grassland replicate 1 | place: USA:California | collected 2016-06-15 | reverse complement strand
GAGCGGCTTCCCCGTGACCCGGAGAACGTGGCGGCTGCCGTTGCGGTGGTCGCGCGGCGTGTCGACATCGAACCACCATTCGCCGTCGCGGAGTGGGAGCGAACGGGCGACTCCCGCCTCCGCGAGCACCGCGATGGCACCGGCGAGGCTGGAGTCGCCGGCCGCCACCGCGGTCTCGACGGCGCCGAACAGGGCCGGGCCGCCGACGAAGGCGCCGACGTCGAAGGCGTCGTACACCGAGAGCTGCTTGCCGATCGCTCGGACATAGCCGTCGACGAGGCGGACCTTCATGGCATCGCGAGGATCGACCCCCGTCGCCAGTCCCAGCTGCGGGTCGACCGCCACCAGGACCTCGCCCGGTTCCACCGATTCCTGCCTGAGGCGCCGCAACAACGAGGGCGAGAACACGTGATCGGCCATGACCAGGGCGAAAGGCTGACCGCCGACCGCGGAACGGGCCGCCAGCGCCGACAGCCCGTTGCCCTCCCGGTACCGCTCGTTGTGCACGACCGTCACTGCGATAGCCCGACGTCGGCTCACCTCGTGCACGTGCCGGTCGATCTGGTCGGCTCGATGGCCGGTGACCACGACGACCTCGTCGAATCCCGCATGCGCGCCGCCGACGATGGCACGCTCGACGAGGCTCATTCCTCCGAGCTCGACCAGCGGCTTCGGGCCTGCCTTGGATCGCAGGCGCGAGCCCATACCGCTGGCGAGTACAACGAGCCGGGCCGGTTGCATGGCGGGATCGATCTCCTTCATCTCTCCTGGCCGGTGACGAGGCTCCTTGTCCAGTGGTGCCAACGCCGGGCCTCCGCTCCGCCGCGGCGAAGATTCGTTCACGTCAGGGCGAGCCCAGTGACGCCTTCGTTCAGAGCGCCTCGGTACGGTCGCGTCGGTGGCCGGACATCGGAACTGGATGCTGGAACTGGCCCGACACTACGCCCACCTCCGATCCGCCCATCCGACTGACGACTGTTGACGGTGTTCGAGATCGACGGTCCGATCGTCGATCAGCGGCGCATCGTCCGCCATCGGCGCGTGCTGGTCCCGTTGCCGACAGGTAGCGGGCGAGCCAGCGGCGCGTGGTCGAGTGTCGCCCGCCAGCCCATGGGACGACCTCGACGTGAGTTGCGCCAGCGGCATGGGACCACCCGAGCGCCAGTAATGGGACCACTCCAGCGCCAGTAATGGGACCACCTCTCGGGATCCACCAACGCCGGCACCGCTGACGGTGCACTCGCCGCGTTCCTGTCAGCGGACGGGGAAGGAGGCGATGGCGTTCAGGGAGGTTCGAGTGTTCGAGGTGTGAGAGGTGCTGCGCCTTTGGCTGACGCGCCGCCGGCGACAACCGCAGCGAATCGTCGGCCAGCATCGCCCGTGTCTTCGGTGTGCGGATCGCACCCTCCGGGATCGCAACCCCGTGTTGATACAGCTCGGCATGAATGCGCTGACACCACACCGTGCGCTGGTTCACCAGCGACAGATACAGCCGCACCCGCTCCCGCCACTCCAACACACCGTCGGGCGGGATCCAGCTCTCGGGCAACTCCCCGGCCACGAGGAGATCGCGCAACAGACGAGCGTCGGTGCGATCCGTCTTGGCGCGATGCTTGCGACCCCGCGCCGCCTGCGTGTCGGCCGGCTCGGCGAGATGCGCTTCGAAGCCCGCGGCCTTGATCTCCTCCACCACGTAGCGCCAACCGGTGCAACCCTCCACCGCCAACGCCACCGGACCACCGTCGGCTCGACGACTCACGTCGTCGAGCAACCAGCGACGGAACCGCGCCCGATCCGGCTTTCCGCATCTGAAAGACACGGGGATGCCACATGGATCATCCGTGTATTAGGCGGTTGGGGCACCGGCTGCGCTGCTCTGCAACCATCTCAGGTGGTGAAGATCGTTCCGGCGTCCGTGGCTGTGGAGGATCCGCTGTGGTGGGCGCTACGAGACGAATATCGGCTTGCGGGCATGGCATGCCCAGTAGCGGGCTTTCCCTTCGGCCGCCTGTCCGAACTGCACGCGATTGACGCGGTCGTCTCCCTCCTGGGATACGTGAGCTACGACTGTTCACCGCTACGGTTCGAGCAGTTCAGGTTGCAGGATCTCTACGGCGGCGTCGCGCCAGAAGACCCCGAGGCGGAGTGGGCCGAGCTTGCTGCTGCCGCCTCAACAGTGCGAGAGCTCCTCGATGATGGCACCGGAGTAGTCGTGCATTGCGCCGGCGGCACCGGAAGAACAGGCACGGTTATCGGCGCCGTGCTCGTGTCGCTCGGAGGCGCTGTGGCCGACGTCGCCGCCTGGTTGGATGAGGTCCACCGCGCTCGTGGACGCGCAGGATGGCCCGAGTCGCCTTGGCAGCGCGACGCCCTTACCAGCATCAGCTAACCGCGTTGTGGGCGCCGTTGGCGTGACACATTCCGCGGCGTCTTGACGGTCCTGGAGACGCGGCCGCAGGCTTCTTCGGTGGTGCCCGTCTCGCAGCCTCTGCCCTGCTCGCTCCCACCGTCGTGCCGGTAATTCGAGGCGGCAACCCGTTCGCCGACCGTCCCGAGGATCGGGATCCCGGGCGACGGTTTCGAGGAAGGCTTCCTGCGCCGGTGACTGTGTGGACGTCACAGTCCGATACCAGGGGTTCGGCAGCTATCACCGTGGCGTCCATCATGGTCGCCGAGGGCGACCCGCCGACCGTGCTCGGGTTGATCGATCCACTCTCCGAGTTCGCGGACGCCGTCACGGTGTCCGCCCGATTCGTGGTGCACGTCGTGCCACAGAGCCAGTACCGACTGGCGGATCAGCTGGCGGGGCGGTCGCCCTCGGCCCTTGACCGGTTCGACGACGTGAGCGTCATCGCGTCAGGTTGGGGTCCCGTGCTCGAGGACCTGACGACGCGTGCGTACTGCTCTCTCGGCGACACCACGCCAGTTGGGGAGTCGCTGCTGCTGCGAGGCTCGGTCGACGATGTCGACCTCGCGGACGTGGCACCAGAGCCGCTCGTGTACGTCCGGGGCTTCTATCGTGGCGTGGCGCCGCTTCCCAACAGACCGCCGCTTTTCCGCTAGGGGCGTCAGACGCCCGGGTGGCTGCGCCATCAGCCGGCGATCAGGGGCGGTGCTCCCAACGCGGGAGGTCGTCGTTCGGGGACAGGCCTTGGCGCGCGACCGAGCGGCTGGTCGATGTCCATCGGGGGCGCGGTACGAGAAGGAACAGCACATTCCGCGACGCTTCGATCGTCCAGTAGCCCCCGCTGTGACGTCGTGACGCAGGCGGCATCGTGCTCGATGGCGACGCCCGGCGACGCACGCAGCCGGGCCGTCAGGGCACCGTTAGTGCCTTGGCTGCGGCTGGGGGCGGTGGGCCGAGGGGAGCACGACGTCGACGTCACGGCGATCGACGGCCTGCAGATCCACGTGCGCGGCCTGGAGGCGTTCGACGGCGCCGATCGTCGACATCAAGCCGGTGCTCGGCCCGATCAGCGAGCGCTGAGTTCCGTTCAGCCGCCGGGCCGGACCTGGTGGCGGGACAGCGCGTAGTTGGCGTCCTGGCGCATCTTCACGAGGCGCTCGACCAGCTTCGTTCCGTTCTCCCCTTCGGTCAGCACGCGCCCGTGCGCGGTCGACTGGGCGTCGCGGATGGCCGTGGCGGTGCGCTGGCTCTCCCTGAAGCGGTCGACGCCACCGTCGTCGGCCTGGTCGTGGAGCATGGCGTGGTTGATCGCGGACTCGTACTACCCGACCAGCGCCTCGGTGTGGTCGAGGGCGCTCTGGGTCTCGAGCACGAGCCGTCCGGTGAGAGCCAGCCCCGCTTCGGCGAAGTCGGTCAGCGACTCGAGGTCGGCGAAGCGGAACGACCCGCGTGTGGACTCGTCGTAGTCCGCCTCCGCCCGGTCACGCAGCTGGCCATAGAACTCGAGACTCTCTCGCGACGTCGCGACCGCCGGCCGGGCCATGGTCTTCGCCTGCCCGATCCGACGCTCCGCCGAGTCGATCCGCTTGGCGGCGGCGTCGATCTCGGCCCGTACCGCGGCGTCCTGTGCCTGGGCGACCTGTTGGGCCTTCTCCGGCGCGGGCCCTAGCTTCACGACCGTGGTGAACGCTTCCGTCGCCGCCTCGAGCACCTCCAACGGGTTCTCCAGCGTCGCCGCGGTGGTGACCAGGGAGACGGCCAGCTTCGTGAGCTCGAGGCCGTGGTCGACCTTGCGCCGCCACTTCTCGAGCTCCTCGGCCAACTGCCGCGCCTGCTCCGCGTGGCGCGCGCCGGCGAGCTCGAGCAGCGCCGCGTCCAGGTCTTCGCGCGCCTCCGCGAGATCACCCTCGATCTGCTTGAGCTGCGTGTTGATCGTCTCGACCAGTTGCCGCTGCGTCTCCATCCTCTCGCCGCTCTCCTGCGCCTCCTCGGACTGGTTCGCCAGGACCTCCGCTGCGAACGTGCCCTCGTGGTGGGCGAGGAACTCCTCGACCCGGTGCGGGTACCCGCCGAGCGCGACCCGCTCCTCCGCCGTCTGGTGCGCCCGGTCGAACGACTTCGTCGACGCCTTCGTAAGGTCGTCCAGCTCGGCCGCAAAGGGATACGACGTCGGCGCGGGGTACACCAGCGGTCCCCACGGGGTCGGGATGCTCGACGTGTCCCCGAACCCGGTCGGCCGGCTCTCCGGTCTCGGCTCGGCACGCCGCTGCGCCGCGGCGCTGTCGATCCACTGCCACGTGTCGTAGTCGCACTCCCCGGTCGACGGGAGCCCGTGCGCGCTCTGGAAGCGGCGAACGGAGTCGACCGTGGCGTCGTCGTAGTAGCCGGTGACCGCGATCTGGTAGCCGAGCTCGGCCAGCCATCCCTGCAACGTGACCACGCGAGGGTTCATGTCACCGGGCGCCAGCGTCGCCGTCTCGGGGTGGGGCACCTCCGCGACCTGGACGGGCGCACCCTCGTGGGCGGCCCAGTCGATCCACTGCCACGTGTCCTCGTCGCACTGGCCCGTCGCGGGTAGGCCGTGGTCGGACTGGAAGCGAGTCACGGCCTCGACGGTCGCGTCGTCGTAGTGACCGCTCACCGCAGTGAGGTGGCCTAGCTCGACCAGCCAGTTCTGGAGCGTCACCACGTCTGCGTCCGAGTCCCCCTCCTGCAGCGTCGCCATGCCCCTCCCTCGGACCGCAACTGTACGCGAGTCGGCCGTCGCCCATTCGCGGCTCCCGCGGCCGCGCACCCCGTCGACCAGGTGCGCATGGCGCACACCGGCTGGGAGGTCTCGGACCCCGCGCATCGCGTCGCCGCCTACGACTTCTTCTCAGCGGCATCGCGCAAGGGCCGGTAGGCGGCGCGCCAGAACGCGCGCACGACAACGCACCGTTCAACTGCCAAGGAAATGCCAGATTGGCACTTCGGCGCCGTGGACGATCCGACGTTCGAAGAAGCGTGTTCCGCCGTCGGGTACGAATGAGGCGGGTCAGAGGGCGGCGGTCACGAGTTGGAGCCCGCCAGCGGGAGCTGGCTCTGTAGCTGGGCGAGCACCGTCGACAGGGCGGCGCCGAGCTCGCCGGCCATGGTGCCGTCGTCGAGAGCCGAGCGCAGAGCACGGCGGTCGGCGAAGATCACCACGAGCTGCGCGCCGTCGGGGCCAGCAACGACGGCCGGATGGTCGACGTCGGCGTCCTCCACGCGCACGTCGCCTTGGGCCAGGGTGTTGCCGGCGGCGGCAATCGACCCGGACACCGGGGCAACGATCGTCTCCGATCCGATGGAGCGGGGCGGGACGGCCTCGGCGCCGGCCGCGCAATCGAGGAACACGAGCACGGGGCCGCACGTCGGTTCGCCGGCAACTCCGGCGGCCATGCGGACGCCAGGGGCGATCTCGCCCCACTCCTTGGAGGTGTCGAAGCCGCCGTCGAGATGAGCCCGCGTCGTCAGACCCATCGTCGTGGCGATCGCCGGGGCGCCCGGACACGGATCCCGCATGTCGATGCCCAAGGCCGCACCCGCGGCCTCCTGCTCAGGCGTCACCCGCTCGGCGATCTCCGCCTTTACCGGCCGGATGGCAAAACCTCGGCGGTCGGCGAACATGATGATCCCGAAGCCGCCGTCGGAGCCCCAGGCGAAGTTGTCGCTTGCATAGGGCACGCCGCCGTCGTGGAACCGGAACTGACCCTGCTCGTACGTGTCACGGCCCATGTTGGTGGTGCCCCGCACCGAGATCCGCCAGTTGTCGGAGGCGTGGGCATGTGCAAACGACAGCGGCATCTGCTCATCGGAGGGTTCGACGTAGCTGAGCACGACGAAGGGACCGCAACGATCGTCGCCGACCATGATCGGCAGAACCGTTGCCCCCATGCTCTCGGACCAGCCGCTCCGGTCGGTGAAGCTCGCGTCGACGTGACCGTCGACAGACGCCATCGGTGTCGTGGACAGGATCTGGTACACGTCGGGCCCCATCTACTCGCAGCTGGATGCGCACCGACGGTAGCCGTGGACCAGGTTCCTTTGAGAGGGGATGGCCGCATGAGGCGGTTTAGCTGGTGGACTCGAACGTTTCGGGGTCGTCGCGGGGTCCGGCGCGCCCTCATCGGACTTATCGATTAGGCCCCGCTCCGGGGGCGGGTGGACGGGGACGCGGGCGGCGTCTGCCGGGCGATGTCCAAACCACGCCCCCTCCGAGGACCGGCAACGGCGCGCCCGAACGAGCACACGAGATCACGCCCTGCCGCCCGCATCGCCGGCGCACCGAACGGCGCCTCGGATCGGGTCGAGCCGGGGCACGATCGTGAGCGAGATCGTCGCCGCCTACTGCTGGAGCGCGTAGGACTCGACGATGAGTGGCAGCACCGCCAGAACGTCGTCTTCTGAAGCGACAGAGGCCAAGCGGCTTCCAGTTCCCCAATGCCCGGTGTTGCTCATGTCCTTCGTGAGTCCGTGCGGGTCGGCGATCGGACCGTCAATGAACACGTTCAGCTTGCTGCGGAGGCCGACGATCTCGCAGAAATTCTTCAGACGTCGATAGCCGACGTACTGGTTCATGCACCGTTCGGTCACGTCGTCGCCCAGTTCGATGATCTGATCCCGGAGGAGCTCGAAGAGCGCCCGAGTGGTCGGGCTCATCTTCGACAGATGATGCTCGAGGTCATAGGTGGCCTTCGTCGGGCTCGTCATCTTCGACTGCTTGGCGGCGGCCTTCGGCGGTGTCTTGGCCTTCGGGTTTGGAACCTCGTCGGAGCTCAGCCGGTCCACCTCGAGCAGGTCACCCTCATACAAGGTGTAGGTCCAGAGCTCGATGCGCTCGTCGATGCGGTTCACGGCGTACTGGTCGTATCGACTGAACGAGCGAGCGAGCAGTATGAGGCGAGGACCGGACCAGGTCACGTCGATGTCGCCTAGTGCTGAGCGCGCGGCGAGTTCGAAGTCGCCGCGGTGGTCCATCAACCAGTCGAGGTAGAAGAGGCCCTGGTTGATGACGTTGTCGTTGTTCGTCAGCTTGTACTCGATGATCACGGGCGACCCGTCCTGGTCGAGACCGAGCGTGTCGATTCGACCGCGATGCTTCTGGCCCGTGGTGAACTCCGTCGCGACGAACCGCACGCCGAACAGCGGTTCCAGGTTCGCCTCGACCAGGCCCTGCAGGCCCTTCTCCTTCGCAGGGTGAGACGTCAGTGAGAAGACCTGGGTAGCGACACCCTTCTCGAGGCGGAACAGCGCCATTCGCAGAGCATCCCAGTTTCAAGTCGATCACGCCCGACCGCCGTACGCCTTCCGTCACACAGGCGTCCAGGGCCGCCGCTCGTGCCCAGAACATGAGCACCAGACGCGATCGACGACGGCTTGCGTGGGAGCGCAGAACGGCACATCGGGTGCGGACAGCTGCTGAACGCCCGTGACGTCTCGGCCCAAGCACGGCGGGCCTGAACCATGGCACCCTGGTTTCGTGTCAGACGGCGAGGACAGCCTCCCGTTCGAGGCGGACGACGAGGACAGCCTCCCGTTCGAAACGGACGACGAGGGGTACCGGCGTGAGGAGGCGCGGTGGTGGATCGCGCGGATGCGCAGCCGGCTCGCAGATGCACGTGACCATCGGTCGCGACAGCCATGCCCAGACTGCGGCATCACCGACGCGGTCATCATCTCGACCAGTGGCCAGAACACCGTGCGGTGTCAGCGATGCGGCAAGCATCTCTACAACGCTCCGAAGACGGAGACGGGAGAGCAGCCACGCACGGTTCGTACGCTTCGCGCTGACCTCAAACCGAGCCAGCAGGCAAGGATCCTCGACCGCGACAGCCGACGCTGCGTCCTGTGCGGCACCGCCGACGGTCTCATGGTGATCGGCCATCTGCTGAGCGTCGAGGACGGGGTCAGTCTTGGTGCCACCGAGTTGGAGCTGTCCGACGACGCGAACCTCGCCACGATGTGCGAAGCCTGCAACCTCGGGCTCGGAGGAAGAAGCATCCTTCCGCGGACTTACGCGGTGATCATGCTTCACCTCGTCCGGGCCGATCTCCGCCGGACGACCCCGGCCTCGGCTGGAGTGCAGGCCGCAGCTGAGGCCGTCGGCGTGGCCGCCGGACGCAGCCGTATCGCGCGCCCATAGTCGCTCCCCCAGGCGACGCGTGGCACTGAACCAGATCGATCTCCTCGGCGTGACCCGAACCCGGCGTTATGGGACGCGCGGTGGCGCCGATCTGTAGCGCCGACCGCGATGGCGAGATGACGCCACTCCGGGCAATCGGGGCGGGTCGCGGCAGCAAGGCGCGAGACTGGCTGGGTGCGTTGTGCCAACGGCTGCCTGGGCGGGCGGACGATGGCATCGGTCCTTGCGGCGAGGGGTGAATGATGGATCGCCGGGCCCCGATTCGCTACGCGAACGCGGGCGGGGTGAGCATCGCCTATCGGGTTACGGGCGAGGGTCCGCTCGATTTGGTCTGGGTCCCAGGTCTCGGCAGCAACCTGGAGATGGACCTCGAAAGCCCGGCTCTCGATCGTCTGATGCAGCGGCTGGCGTCGTTCTCGCGCTTGATGGTCTTCGACAAGCGGGGAATGGGGCTGTCGGACCGCAACGTTGGCGCGCCGACGCTCGAGGAGCGGATGGACGACGTCCGGGCGGTCATGGACGCGGTGGGCTCGGAACGAGCGGCGCTGATCGGCGTGTCCGAGGGCGGCCCGATGAGCGTCCTGTTCGCGGCGACCTACCCACAGCGGACTGTCGCGCTCGTCTTGTACGGAACGGCGGCGCGGGCCCGCCGCGACGTCGACTATCCACACGGCGGTGAGTCAGTGACCGCGGAGTGGTATCGGATCTTCGATGACGGCTGGGGCACGGGCGAGTCGTTGCGGGTACTCGCTCCGAGCCGACTTGGGCAGGCGGGGATCCGCGAGTGGTGGGGTCGGGTCGAGCGGACTATGGGCAGCCCGAACACCATGCGGGCGTTCCTCGACACACTGGTGGGCATCGACGTGCGCGCGGTGCTGCCGACCATCTCGGTCCCGACGCTGGTCCTCCACGGCACCGATGACACGCTCCCGATCGGCAATGGTCGCTGGCTGGCCGACCACATCGCGGGCGCCCGTTTCGTCGAGTTACCCGGCGAGCACATCACGGCCTACGTCGGCGATCGGTTCGCCGATGAGGTCGAGTCGTTTCTCACCGGCAGACGCCACCCGGTTGCGACCGACCGCGTCCTATCCACGGTGCTGTTCTCCGACATCGTCGGCTCCACCGAGCAAGCATCCGCCGTTGGTGACCGACGCTGGCGGGAGGTCCTCGACGAGCACGACGTGGTCGTGACTCGACAGATCGACCTCCATCGGGGCAAGCGCGTCAAGGCGACCGGCGATGGCGTGCTCGCCACCTTCGACGGGCCGGCGCGTGCAATCACCTGCGGTTGCGAACTTCGCGACAGCCTGCGAACGCTCGGCGTCGACATCCGCGTAGGACTCCACACCGGTGAGATCGAACTGCGAGGCGACGACATCGGCGGAATCGCAGTCCACATCGGCGCTCGCATCGCGGGGATCGCCAACGCCGGCGAAGTCCTCGTCTCGCGCACCGTGACAGATCTCGTCGCCGGCTCAGGCATCGAGTTCGCCGACCATGGCATCCATCAACTCAGAGGCGTGCCCGGCGACTGGCACCTGTTCGCCGTCACCACCACCTAGGCAACCACACCTCCCGCGACTCTGAGCAGAGACGAATACGCACCCATGTTGGACGCGCCATATCTCACGGATATTCCGGTGATCGATTCCGAAGGAGGTCGGTCGAGGTTGACCGACGATCACCGGAATATCCTCTGTTATTCCGCCGCAGGGCTCGGTGATCTTCGATCACCGGAATAACTGCCGATCGGTCTCGCGCGCCGAGGCTCGGTTGAGTCGAGCTTCGCCGCGCCAGAGCTGCCGAGATGTGCGAACGCCGAGACCGTTGAGCCGCACAGATCGCGCGCACAGATCAGCGGCCCTCGAGCCGGCGGTACGTGGTAGCGCGGACTCGGCGGGAGACGGCGAAGGTCATCCGGCACTGACCCGGCCACGTGCTGCCCACGCGGCGGAAGTCACGACGAACGGTGGCTCCGGGAGGAGTTGGCGGCAGCGCTCCTCCAAGCGTCTCCGCTCGGGCTGGCCGAGCGTCGAGACGTACGAGCCAGCCGGGCCCACGCCGAGCTCGAACGGTTGCCACCACTCCTCGAAGGTCTGGTGCTCGACCTCGATGATGAGCTCGGCGTGCTCGATGGCCTCGACACCTGCTTCCCCGAGCAACAGCGCGAGGTGACCACGGCGCGTTCCCGGAAGGGAGTCCTCGCCGGGAGCCTGAGCATCGAGATCCTTCGCCGCTGTCCAGAACAGGGTGAGCGGGCTCCCGCCCTCGTCGAAGTCCCAGACACACGCCGCCACAACGCCGCCGGGCTTGACGACACGACTCATGTCGCGAAGGCCGGCGACCGGATCGGTCATGAAGTGCACGACCAGCTGGGCGAGCGCAGCGTCGAACGTGTCGTTCGGTAGCGGAAGCCGCTCGGCGTCGGCGCGATGCACCTCAACTCGGGGATGTCGCTCCCGAACGGCTTCCACGAAGGGTTCCGACGGATCGACGGCGACGACCGAGTCATCACCCAGCCGCTTGACCAGCTCGGCCGTGAGCGCCCCGGGACCACATCCGACGTCGATCACCCGTTGCCCGGGCGCGACGCCGGCGAAGTTCGCGAACACGGGAGCGAGCGGGACGGAGTACCTGCCCATGAAGCGGTCGTAGGCCTCCGGAGAGACGGCGAACCCCACGAGCGAGAACCTACGCGTCCGATTGGATCCGTCCCCCATGTGCCGTTACACGGGTGATCTTCCGGGCCTAGGCAACGCGCATCGAACCACACTCGGTCGGCACGCGTCGAGGGGCGGTCAGGGTGTCGCGGCTGTCTCCTGTTCGTCGATGACGCGCACGAGCTCGTCGTAGAGCTGTGCGCGCGCGACGTCGACGTGATCGGCGGCGTCGTCGCGCTGGCGGCGAAGGATGGTGACGAACTGGGGTCCGGTCTCGAAGAACCCACATCCCTCGCAGATCGTCTGGAACCGGCAGTCGAGTTCGAGCGGCCTGGTGCAGTGTCCGTTGCCGAGGAGCCGGCGATGGCGAGCGGCAGCGTCGCGCTGGTCGTCGCGGGCTGTGGCGGTCGTCCGCGCGTCGGCCTCGACGGCGCGGGTGGCGTTGAAGTACTGCTCGGCGACGACGGTGTCGGCGATGCGGGCGTAGACGAGGGTCATCCGCGGCGAGCGGTGACCGAGGAGCGCGGCGATCGCCTCCAGGGACATCCCTCGGTTGAGGCACTGTGTCGCCAACGTGTGGCGGAGCTGGTGGGGGTGCACGTGGCCGACACCTGCTCGCTTGGCCATGGCCTGGACGTAGCGATGGATCGTCCGTCGGTCGAAGGGCCGGTGGTCGTCACGCTCGACAAGCAGTCCGGTCGACGTCGGTCCCCGCCAGGCCCGGTAGTCGTTGATGAGGCCCACGAGCAACGGATGCAACGGCACCGAGCGATCGTTGTGCAGCTTGCCGAGCGGGATGCGCAGCCAGTACGTGTCGCCCAGGCGATACATGGCGTCGTCGCGGAGCCCTCCGAGCTCACCGGCGCGCATGCCCGTCCGGGCCAAGAGCTCGACGATGAGCCGGCGGCGCCGGTTGGGATCGGCGGCGAGCGCGGCCATGAACTTGGCGGCCGTGGGGTCGTCGAGGAACTTCGGTGTGGGCTCGTCGGCCTTGGGCAGGTCCCCCGTGAAGACCGGGACCCGGCGAGGGGCGTCGGGGTAGTCCCAGTCGATGACGCGCTCGAAGAAGGTGCGCAGCATCCCGAGGTTGTGACGGATGGTCTGGGCGCTCACGGTGGTGTTGCCGCGTTTGCCCGGCCGGGCGGCCAAGGCCAGCTTGTAGGACTCGACGTGGCGACGCTCGATCGCCGCCACCGTCCGGCAGACCGGGTCGGTCTCGGTGATATGGGCCACGAGGTGGCGCAGCGCCAAGGACGCGGCATCGACCGTCGAGGGCCGCGACGACACAGAGAGTTGGTCCAGGTAGACCTGCATGGTCGCCACCATCTGCGGGGCTCGGGCTGCGAGCGCGTCCCAGCGCTGCTCGGGGACGGGCCGCGGGCCGTGCTCTGTCGGCGCGGGCGCCCGACGACGCCTGGGCTGGGGTGCAACCGCTGCGACCGCGCTCATCGGGGCATCCCCACCGACGCCTGGGCCGCGATGGCCTCAGCGGCGCGCCGGTACTCCTCGGCCAACCATCCGTCACCGAGGTGCAGGTAGAGCTGGGTGGAGGCGATGGAGCGGTGCCCGGCCTGGGCCTGGAGCGCCTCGATGCTCATGCCCGCCTCGCGCAGGCGCGTGAAGCAGGTGTGGCGGAGCTCGTGACAGGTTCCGTGCGCGAGCCCCGCCCGCCGTCGAGCACCGCTCATGATCTCGTCGAGTCCCTCCGCCGAGAGCGGCTGGCCACGGCGTGGGCCCTTCAGCGCCACGAAGACCCGATCGGTCGGCAGACCCGGTGGTCGTTCGGTGTCCATGTAGGCGGCGACCGTCGTGAAGAACGACGGCGACACCGGCACCAGCCTCTGGTGGCCGCCCTTGCCGTCATTCACGAAGACCCGCCACTCACCGAGATGCAGGTCCTCCAGGCGCAGGCCGAGGACCTCGGACCGGCGAAGCCCGCCGAGCGCCATCGCCTGGACCATGGCCCGATCGCGCTGGGTGCGAAGCGCCGCCATCAGGGCTGCCAGCTCCTCGGGCTCGAGGATGCGAGGCAGCCGGCGCACGGCGCGCACGAGCGGTTGCCCGCGTCCGTCGCGCCGGTGCCGGCGCGTGGGAAGCCCGCGGGGCACAGGGTTCGTCTCCACACCCGCGTCGCCGCGGGTGATCAGGTAGCCGTAGAAGGCGGAGACCGCGGCGAGCCGCCGTCGGATCGTGGCGCTCGACAGGCCCGAGCCGCCGTCGGAGATGCGCACGACGTTCTCCGCGCCGGTGCGAGCGCGGCGCTGCGCGTTGATGAAGCCGAGCACGTCGGTGACGCGGACCTCTTCGGGCTCCTTGGTGACGACGGTGAAGAACGCCTTCAGGTCGTGCGCGTAGGCCCGCACCGTGTTGGGCCGCGCTCGACCAGCAGCGAAGTGCAAGAAGTCGTCGACGAGCGTATGCCCGACGACATAGATGTCAGCGCCGTGGCCCTCGCGGGCGATACGGCGAACCTGCGGAGACCAGACCATGGAGATCCTCCTTGTCCGAGCTCCGCCCGGAGAGAGGTTCCCCGGGCGGTTCGCCCAGGTGGTGGATCACCCGTATAAGTGCCGGTAGGAGACGCGCCAGAACGCGCGCACGAGATCACGCGGCAGCAGGTGGTGACCACCCGCCCAGATCGGCACGTATGGACGCTGAGGAACCGACTCCTGTCCTTCCTATTCGGAACGTTCGCCGCCCTTGTCAACCTCATAGGCGGAGAGGCCATCATGCCTGTGAGCGAGTCGTTCTGGCGGACCTGCACCGAGCTAAGACACCGCGAGAACGAGGTAGCGCGTAGTTGGGTGCCTGTGCCCAGGACCAGTGACCGGGCCGGCCTTCGGCCCGCCGCTCAGCGACGCCTCCGCACCTCGGGGCACGCTCCGCTCATCAGTGGGCTACCGCCCGCCTTGGCCCGACCCCAACGAAGTGTGGGACATCGACAACCTGATCAAGCCGAGGCTCGACGCCATGGAAGGCGCGTCTGGCGAGCGCCAGTGGCGTGGACTGCACCAGCCTGCGGACGACCGGGTCGATCACATCGAGGCGTGGAAGCGGCCGGTGCGTCCGGGCGAGGCCCCAGGGGCGGTCATCGAAGTGTCCACGATCGACGAGACGGCTTCCCGGCCGTAAGCGACCGCACGGTGGTCTTCGAGGCGTACGGTGATCGCGATGGGGGGACCCCGCGGACCTGAGGCGAGGCCTCTCCCGTCCGAGGTGGCGGCCCGGCTCGGCCCGTACGACGTGTACCTGCTGGTCGACCCGGCCACCGATGAGGCGTTCTATGTCGGGAAGGGCACCGGCGCGCGACTCCTCGCCCATGGCGTCGCGGCCGATCTGGCGGCGGAGGCGGGCGCCTCGTCGAGAGTCGCGCGCATCCGGGCAGTCCGTGTTCAAGGCCGGGAGCCGCGTCTGGAGGTCGTTCGCTACGGACTCACGGAACAGGAGGCGCTGCTCGTCGAGGCCGCCCTCATCGACTGCCTGCCGAACCTCACCAACAAGGTGTCGGGACACGGCGCGGCCGAGGGACGGATGCCCCTGACTGAATTGGTCGTCAGGTACGGCGCGCCGCCGCTCACCGCGACCGACCCGCCCGTTCTGCTGATCCGGCTGACCCCTCGGCCGGTGTCGCTCGATCCACCCGAGGAGCTTGAGGCGGGCTACTTCCGGACCCGGGCTGGCTGGTATCCAGGCATCCCGGCGGCCGATCTGCTGGAGGCCACCCGCGGGTGGTGGAACGTCAACCCCCGGTCCGTGGAGCGCCGCGGCGTCCACCATGTGGTGGCGGTGGTCGAGGGCGTCACGCGCGGGCTGTATGCGGTGGACTCTGGATCGGGCCGAGGCGGACGGATGGACGGTGGGCGTTCACTGCTCGCCTCGTCGCGTCAGGGTCGCTATGGGAGGCCTATGTGGGTCCGCTCGGTCGCCGCGTACCCTTCACGCCGCACTCGCAGAACCCGCTCTCCTATTGGCCCGCCATCGGCCGGTAGTCACCGCAGCGGTGCCGACCGGATGTGGGCAGCGTCCGTACAGGTGCAGGTGGTTGCCCCAGCGCCTCCGGCGCCGCCCGCTCGCTGCGCTCAGTGCGTACTCCGGAGGCTTCGCGCCCGGTGCCCGCTCGGAGGCGTGCCTCCGACGCGGTGGTCGCGGTGGCGTCCACTATTCCTCGGGATCCCCGGTGTCGTCGGACTCCTCGCTCCCTTTCTGCTGCTCCCATCGTCCGGTCTCGTGTGGATCCTCCTCCTGTTGCCGCCACTCGTCAGCGGTCATCGTCCGACTCCTTTTCGTCCTCCCACCGCCGGGTCTCCCCGGGGTCCTCCTCCTGCTGCTCTCCAATCTCGCGGTCGTCGCCGGCTCGGCCGGGGGTAGTGGGCGTCATTCGTTCTCCTTTTTGACAGAGTCGTCGCCTTCGTGACTGCGGCCAGCGCCCCTCGTAAGGATTCGCTGCGAGTGAACCTCGATGTTCTTGCCCTTCCATTTCCATACCAAGCGAACCTCGACGAGCCAGACTGCGTGGTCCTGGTCGGCCGTCAGGAGGACTTCATCGGACACCTCTTCGCTGGGTTCGATCCAGCGGTGGTGCGTCAGGATCCGGAACACCGTCCGCTCCTGGGACCATTGCGGGCGTCGATACGGCGTCGGCGAGATTACGCCCCCCGTGACCCGTAGTCCCGTGCCCGCTTGGAGGAGCGACACCGCAGTCTCTCCGATGTTCTTCACGCACACGCTGAGATGGAGAACGGCGGTGTCTCCTACCTCTAAACCCACGGCTTCGATGGCGACATGAAGTCGCGGTCGGTATGTGCGGTCCCGGATGAACCGGTAGTACGTCCACACAGCGCCGACCACGATGGCCGCTGCGGTCACAACGGCCTGAAGAATGCTGCCCAACTGGTCGAGGTTGTCGAGGAGCGTCGGCTTTGTGGTGCCGCCAGTACCCCCGAGCAGTGCGAGAGCCGTTCGGCTGAGATTCTCCACAATGAAGAGCATCGCGCGGGCAGCGGGCGCCTGAGTGGCTCGGCGGACGTGGGATGTCACGCCAAGATGCGTCACCTCCGTTGAGGCGGCTGTTCCATCGCTGGTGTTGACGCACTCGACGAAATCTTCGGACTCGGTTGACTGTTCACATTCAGGAGGCCGTCCTGAGCCACGTCTGGCGGCATGGTGGCCGGGTGTTCGCGGTCGACACCGGCGAGGTGCTCGCGGACGATCGCGACGACCCGATGCGGACGGTCGTGCGGCAAGTCACGGGCGCCGCCCACCAGTTGGAGCGGTCGCTGATCGCGTCGCGGATGCCGGCGGGGGCGTCGGCTCCAAGGCCGAGCGCGGGGTTCGGGTCGCCGCCGTTCGGCTGTCGCGCCGAGGGCAGGACATTGGTCCTCGACGAGGCCGAGCAGGCGGCCGTCGCCCGCGCGGTCGCGCTGCGGAGGGGCGGCGCGTCGTTGCAGGCGATCGCGGCTGCGCTGGGGGCGGAGGGACGGCCTCCGAGGCGTGGCGCCACATGGCGTCCCATGACTGTGAAGCGGATGCTGTCGCGGGCGGCCTAGGTGCGGCCGAGGTAGTCAGCCAAGGCCTGACTGTTCTGCTCAACGGTTGAATGCAATAGGTCATATTCGGCGGTGCCCTGCTCCGCTGTTCCAGCGAATGCCCGCTCACTGAATCTCAGGCATCCGGCACTCATCTGACGACACCAACCAACCACTCTATGGTCGCGAAGACCCAGGTCAGCGGATTCGGCGGCCATTGCGAACGCACGACTCGCACGGAGAGCTGTCGCTGGCATACTCCGGATATTTCCGGACGATAAGTCGGCGTCAATGTTCATCGCCTCGTCCATCGCGGCCAGGTACAACTCAACGAACTGGTCGCGAGCGGCAGACCTCCGGGCATTTCTGAACAGCCCCACCTGTTCACCTCACTTATGGTCACACAGCCGTGAACCACAGGGGTAGTGGTGGTGACCCTCGGGCAGCCGCGCGAACCTTCGAAGATCCCGGACTACCTTTCGTTGCGTCGGTTCGCGCCGAGCCGCCTCAGGCGACGCGAGCGCCGGGACCGCTTGAGTAACGTCGTTTGACGCGGGGGACGGGGAGGCTTGCCGATGATCAGGTGGCAGTACTCGGTGGTCAACATCGGGACGTTCTTCGCCGCCGCTCGTTTAGGTCAGACCCTGTCGCTGTTGGGGCAGAAGCCGTTTCCGGGTCTACCACCGTTCCCACCGACGCGCTGGACATGAGATTCGTCCAGGCGGTGCTCGCGCGTCGCCGCAAGTTCGAGGCTCGATCGTCCACCGGCGACTAGTCGGGCTAGTTCCACTTGCTCGAAGCCCACCCCCCGTTCGGCTATCGAGCGGAGCGCAAAGCCCTTGTACCTGGCGACGACGACCAACGCGTTCTGACTCTTGTGCGTCACTTACTGGATGACCACGCGTCCATCCGTACGATCGCTCCGACCCGCAATGCCGAGGGTTACCCCTCGAAGCGCGACGGGGCAAGGTGGCATCCGACGACAGTTGCCCGACTCGTCGAGCGTCTCCGAACGACGCGGTCTTCCTAGCGATCACCATGACGCCGGCCTCGCCGTCCAGCACCTGTTCGTGCGTGCCCCCGGCGCTTGCGGGCGGGGCGCGGTAGGTTCGACTCGGGTCCTGTCGGTGGAGACGCGCGGTGGCCGAGTTCTGGGTGTTCGACAACAACAACCACAAGTACGCCAAAGTCCACCGCGCTGAGTGCATCTTCTGCGATTACGGCCGCCGGCTTCACCGCCGCGGGACAGCGAGCGCGGCGAGGAGTTGGCTCGGTCCATTCGTGTCCGCGACCGTAGCGATGAGACGCGCGGTGGAAACGGGCAGGGAGCAATCCGGCTGCGCGGTGTGTCGTCCGTTGTAGGCGCGCGTGTCCGCGTTCTCGGTAGCGGTTCAGTGGCGCGTCAGCCGACCCAGTCAGTCCTACGATCAACGGGATGTGGGGAGCGGGGGAGCCGCGGCGCCGCGTGGAGTTGCCAGTAACCGGGGCGAGAGCGTTGGACGCACTGGCATTTCGCGGGCGGCGTGATAAGGCGGGTCTAGCGCGGGCGGCCGCAGCCATGAGAGGCGCGGTGCGGCACCACCCATCGAACGTCACAGCGGAGCTAACGCGCGACGAGATCCAGGCGGTGATCGAAGCAGGAACTACTGGCGCCCGAGACCGTCATGTCATCTCAGCTGCGCTCCGCGTCGTGGACGCGATGAAGGAACGTCCGACGGCGCCGGTGTCGAAGAAGCGATCCGTAGTGTCGGCGGCGAAGAGGAAGGGACCCATAGCCCCCATCGCTGAACGTGCGACGCCCGACACATCGGTTGTCCCCAAGCGCACGGCGGTCCGGCGGCGGGGGGTCTACCCGGTCTGGGTAAGCGACGCTAAGAAAGCCTGGGCTTTACGCTCCGTTGGAGTGCCGAGGTCTCCTCCTACTCGCCTGGTGCCTCGGCTTGCAGGCGCGCTAATTCGGCAGGGATCTCGAAGAGGTTCCGCAACACCTGCGTCGTGAATCTGATGGCGCGCTCGGCCTCCTCCTGGGTGACTCGTTCGTCGGTCGCGTGCGCCCCTAGATTGCCCACCTTTCGCACATGGTGGACCACGCCCCCGAACTGTGCCGTGATGAGGTTCTTCTCGATCAGCCTTTCGACCGACGCCACGAGGGTCCTCTCCGCGATGTCGAACTCAGACACAGAGCCGCGACGCCGCCGACCGACAGAAGTTCGGACCTCCACCGAAGGGCCTCTATGACTAGATCGAGGTCGCAGGGCAACTCGTGCTTGGCGCCCTGGGCGGCTTCACCGTGGCAGCGTGGGCACTCTCGCGGCTGGACTGGAAGGACTATCTCCTCGCGGCGCCGCTGCTCGCCGCGTTCGGATTGACAATCCTTAGCGCACGTCGCCTGCGACCGTTCGGCTACGCCTGGATCTGTGCCAGCCAGTTCGTCACCGTGCTCGTCGTCGGAGCCGTGCTCCTCGATTGGGTGCACTCGCGCTAGGCGCCGCCGGACTCCCCGACGGCCGGCGCCGCTGCGCCACCGACCACTGGGGGCGCCCAGAACACGCGCCCAAGATCACGCCGCCCCGACCGGTACCCTGATGAACGCAGAACGACCTCGGCCCGCGTCTCCCAGCCGGCGTTGGAGGGCACCCGACGTCGACTCCCGCCGAGCGTTTTGGGGAGTCTGGCCGACCAGGCGGAGAACCGAACAGAGCGGTCCGCGACTCAGCCGCCGAAGCGGAACCGGGTCTGGGCGAAGTCGCCCTTGGCGAAGGACAGCACCTTGCGGGGGCGGACCTCGAAAACGTGGGCGACGCCCGGTTCGTGGTGGAAGGCGCCGTCGCGCACGTCGTAGTGCCAGTCGCCGTCGTACTTAGTCGCCCACATCGCGGCCAGCGCGCGCAGCAACGCGTCGTCCGTGACGCGCTCGGCCCGTCCCTCGACCACGACGTCGAGGCCGGCCTTCCACCGGTTGTCGCCCGTTGTGAGCGCACACTGGTCGTTGGCGCGCAGGTTGAGGGCCTTCTGTTCGCCGGGACCGGTGCAGAAGTAGAGCGCGCCGTCGCGCCAGACCGCCGGCAACGGCGTGACGTGCGGGCGCCCGTCTGTGCGCACCGTAGAGATCCAGAACAGCTCGGCCGATACGAGCACGCCGACGACGTCCTCCCACGCGGTCGGCGTGGCGCCGGGCGCGCTGAAGCCGGTGTGCAGATCGGGGGTCGGCGCAGGCGATGACATCACGACCTCCCTGGTCAGTCGTCGAGCGCGGTGTACGCGCCGGTCCAGAAGTCCTGGATGACCGCCGGCGGGGGGAACGGGCCGGTGAAGGCGTCGGTGCTGAGCAGGACGCCGACGAGCCCGTTGCTGGGGTCGTTCGACCACATGCTGCCCATGCCTCCTGCCCAGCCATACGACCCGATGGCGGGCCCGAGACCAGTGCGGCGGACCTGCACACCGACGCCGAAGCCCCACCCTTGCGAGCCGTCGGGCAGGGGCCCGGGCGCGCCGTTGGCGACATCGATCTGGTCGGTGGTCATGGCGTCGATGGAAGCGCGCGACAGCAGCCGCGAGCCATCCGGGAGCCGCCCACCCGACAGGAGCATCCGCGCGAACGCGTGCAGGTCATCCACCGTCGACACCAGGCCAGCCGCGCCGGACGGAAAGGCGGGCGGCTTCGCCCATTGGCCGTCCGGAGGATCGAAGACGAACCGTTCGCCGGACGGCCGAGTGCCGTAGCAGGTGCCGAACCGGTCGACGTCGGTCACGGAGAAGGCGGTGTCCACCATGCCCAACGGCTCGAACACCCGATCGCGCACCACGACGTCGAGCGGCTGGCCCGCGGCGCGTGCGATGAGCACGCCGAGCACATCGGCCCCGTTGTTGTAGAGCCA
>WNFV01003331.1_pt1 | contig 20637 bp, 21 predicted proteins | sample 5400101 | NCBI WGS metagenome assembly WNFV01 (sample SAMN13153361, study PRJNA577476) | soil metagenome | isolation source: 115 cm soil or saprolite under grassland replicate 1 | place: USA:California | collected 2016-06-15 | reverse complement strand
GAGCAGATCCTTGACGCGGCACCGCTGATCGCCGAGTTGCTCGTGGTGGCGCACGGCCTGAAGATCCTGGTGACCAGCCGGGCGACGCTGCACCTATCCGGCGAGCACGAGTTCCCAGTGCCGCCGCTGGCGCTGCCACCGACGACGGACGACGGACGACGAATGAAGGACGACCACGCCGCCGACAGATATGCCGGAATCACGCAGTACGAAGCCATACGCTTGTTCATCGCGCGAGCGCGGGCTGCGAAAGCCGGCTTCGGGGTAACTGACACAAACGCAGCAGCGGTCGCCGAGATCTGCTATCGCCTGGACGGCCTGCCACTGGCGATCGAGATGGCCGCCGCGCGGGTCAAGCTGTTCGACCCCGCAGCGCTGCTGGCTCGCCTGGATCACCCTTTGCAATTCCTGACCAACGGCCCATGCGACCTGCCCGCGCGGCAGCAGACCATGCGTAGCACGATCGACTGGAGCTACAACCTGCTCAACGCCGACGAGCAGCGGCTGTTTCGCCGGCTGGGGGTATTCGTGGGCGGCTGCACGCTCGAAGCGGCCGAGAGCGTGTGCAGAGATAGGGAGACAAGGAGACAGGGAGATCAGGAGACAATATCCCTACAATCTCCTTGTCGCCTTGTCTCCTTGTCTGTACTCGACGGGCTGGCAACGCTGGTGGACAATAGTCTGCTGAAGCGTGAGGCAGGCGCAGATGGCGAGCCACGCTTCGTGATGCTGGAGATAATCCACGAGTATGCGCTTGAGCAGATGGAGGCAAGTGGCGAGGCTATGGCGCAGCGGCAACACCATGCAGCCTACTACCTGGCGCTGGCCGAGAGAGCAGAGGCACAGATGCATGGCCACGAGCAGAAAGAATGGCTGGAGCGCCTGGAGGTCGAGCACGACAATCTGCGCACGGTGTTGGTTTGGCATGAGGCGACGGCTGACAATGTTGCATTAAGATTGCGATTGGCGAGTGCGCTGTCGTGGTTCTGGTTGGTGCGTGGCTATGGTAATGAGGGGTTGAATCGATTAACGAGCCTCTTGTCTCAAGGCGGATCCGAACAGCCGACGGCATGGCGCGCCAAAGCGCTCAATGCAGCAGGACGTTTTTCTCTCACTTTTGATAATGATGCGACGGCGGAGGAATACTATCAGGAAAGTCTGGCGATCAGCACGGCTCTGGAGGATAAGCTGAATAAGGCATACGCACTCAGAGGGATGGGAACAGTTGCGCGGGTTCAGTGTGACACTGCGCGTGCCTGCTCCGCTTTCGAGGAGAGTCTGGCCCTATTCCGTGTGCTTGGCGATTCGTGGGCGATCGGCTCGACACTTGTTGATCTTGGGTGCGTTAGCATCGTGCGCGGCGAGTATCGCCGCGCAAAGATTTGTTATGAGGAGAGCCTCGCAATACATCGGAAACAAGGGGACAAACAAGGAGTCGCGAGCGCCCTCCACCATATTGGAGCATTGATGATCCACCAGGATGATAGCCGTGCACGCGCGTTCTTTGAAGAGAGCCTACTTTTCTATCGAGAGCTAGGCATTGCAGGCGGGATCGCATTTTTGTTGAATCTGCTTGGAGAGATTGCACGCAAGCAGGGTGATTACGCACAGGCAGCCACACTCTATGAGCAAAGCTTGACGATTCAACGGGAACTGGGAGAATTAAGGTCTATTGCCGCGAGCCTCCATAATTTGGCATATGTGGCGCTACACAAGAACGATTACGACCGCGGAGCAGCGTTATTTGCGGAGAGTCTGGGTCTGTACCGTAAGATCGGCGATCTAAATGGGATAGTCATTTGCCTGGCCGGAATGGCGTGCATGGCGAGTGCTCGAAGCCATCCGGAACGCGCTGCTTGTCTGTTCGGGGCGCATGAGATGCTCCTCGAAGTTAGCGACATGCCTATAGATCCTATCGACCGTATTGAATATGATCGTAACCTCGCCGCCGCCCGCGCCCAGCTCGACGACGTAGCCTTCGCAGCAGCCTGGACAGTCGGTCGCGGACTTACGCTGGAGCAAGCGATCGCCGAAGCATTGAACTACACCGGCGCTGAGCCGGATGAGCGCGCTGAGCCCAACAAGCTTTTAGTGCCCTCAACTCATCAGCGTCTCAGCGGTTCGGCAGGGGCGGCCGCAGAACAAGCGATGCCGCTCAATCAGACCATCGCCGAAGCGCAATCGCTCATCCGAAAACCCGGCGCGCCCATCCGAAAATCTGCCGATCCGGATGGCCTGATCTCCGACGCGCAGTGGCAGCGGATCGCGCCCGAACTGCCGCGCGCCCCCGAGAAAAAGTCCGGCCGCCCGCGCCTGCACGATCGCCAGGCTATGACCGCGATCTTCTACGTGCTGGAGACCGACCGCGGCTGGAAGGCGCTGCCGCGCTCGCTCGGCGCGCCCAGCACCATCCACGATCGTTTCCGCACATGGCGCGCGGCGGGAGTGTTCGAGCGGCTGTGGCAGGCCAGAATGCTGCCGGATGCGATAGCCCGTAGGCTCGCGCTCACGAACCACGCGCAGGAAATATAGCCGCACTTTTGCCTACACAGCGGTCGCTCCGCCGCGCATGTTACGCCGCGCCTACCGGATCGTCCACCGCAGCTTTCCACCCTACATAGCAATTGCGTTTGTTGCTGGCCAAAGGCATGAGCCCGTGCGCTGAATATGAGCAGGTATCATGTGAGAGCGAAAATGACACACAAAGGCAAGGACATCAGCTCCGGGCTGCCATAACGCACCCCGCGTTGCCCGCATCGCTGAATGCGCCGGCCTTGGCCGGCACGAACTCCCAGTCGTAGCTGGCCGCGTGCAGCGTCAGCTTCAGAACGCCGAAGAGGCCCTTGGCGCGCACCTCGCTGTTCGGCTGGATCTCGCCAATCCCGTACTGCTCGGCGCCGCCCACGCCGACGATGAACTCACGCATACCCTGCGGGTCGGCGACGCCATCGACGGTCTGCGGGGCGAAGCGCTCGTAGATGTGATCATGCCCGTTCAACACCACGTCGGCGCCAGCGTGCACCAGAATATTCCAGATCGGCCGCATGTGCCGGTCGTTACCATGGACGCTGCCGGATGAGAAGATCGGCTTATGCCAGTAGGCCAGCGTGCAGGCGGCCGGGTGCGCCGCCAGGTCGGCCGCCAGCCACTGCGCCTGGGCCGATTCGGGGCCGGCGTCGATCTCGCTATTGAGTGAGACGATATGCCACGCGCCCAGCTCGAAGCTGTAGTAGCCATGCCGATCTGGCCCGGCGCTTTCGCCAAAGTAATCGTAGTAGGCCGCAGCGCCCGGTGTGACATAATCGTGGTTGCCGGGCGATGGCCGGGTGCGCGCCTTGTGGCGGCCCCAGGTTGGGTCGTAGCAATCGCGGAACTGCTTGGCTGTGCCGGATTCGTAGGCGTTGTCGCCAAGAGTGAATACCGTGCCCTGGATCTGGTCGAGCAGCCGTGCGGTCATCTCCGCGCCATCCGAGCCGCAGGCGGCAATGTCGCCGGCTCCGACGAAGACCGAGTCGGTGGCGGGCGAGGGCGCGGGCGTGGCGCCTGGCGTGGGCGCTATTGTCGCGCTTGGGGGTACAGTAGGCGTGGCACTTGGCGCGGGTGCGGGCGTGGGCGTTGGTGCCATCGTCGGGCTTGGCGGCGCGCTTGGGCGTGCGCTGGGCGCGGGTTCGGCGGCGGCGGTCGGTCGCGAAGCGCTGGGCGTGCTGGCGAGCGGCTGCCCGCAGCCGGCTGCAGCGATCGCCAGCGCGAGCGTGGACAAGGTGGCGAGCAGCCGGCGCGTTTGGATCGGTATGCCGTGCATCGTGGTTCCTTGCGATCGAATTGCGCTCGCGATACTTTAACATACTGCTGGGCTCATTAAAAATCGAAGATACCTTAATCTAATACAATGCTAATTACCCAATTACACAATTACACAATTTTATGGTATACTGTGCTGGTGAACTTGCGTTGGCGAAACGATAGCGAGGCACCTGCGGCAGATCGGGCAATGAAAGCGGAGGACACCATGAGCACACGTTGGGAGTACAAGGTTGTGTATGTGGCTGGTTGGAAGCGAGTTTCGGTCGAGGGCCAGGAGACCCACCCCGAGCATGGCGAGCGCAGCAGTGGCTTCGCGCGGCGCTTTCTGAACGGATTGGGCGCCGATGGCTGGGAGCTATCCGGCATCCAGATCACCGCGCCGGGCCAGGCCTACTACACCTTCAAGCGGCCACTAGCCGATGGCGCCGAGCCAGATCTTTCGGTGGTTCGCAACGGCATCGTGCGCGAGCAGCCCGAGAGCGGCAGCGCAGGCGGCCCGCAGGCGGTCGCGCTGTAGGCTTGCCCGTCGGCAGGATTCAAAAAAGCGGATCGGGCGAAATGCCCGATCCGCTTTTTACAATGCTAGGGCGTAAAGCCCACGAGCCTTCATGGCAGCAACCATGTAGCGCATGGGGCTGGGGCGGCATCCCCTTGAAGCCCAAGCCCTCGGGCTTGGGAGCCGTCACAAGATCACGTGCTTGATCTGGAGCAGCTCGCCGACCTTCTGAAACAGCGCGGCGCTGTGACCGATCGCCATCGCGCAGTGATGCGTCGGGGCTTCAGCGAACCAGCGCGCCATATAAATATCGGGATGCTCGCGGAACTTCACCGGTGTCTGGGTGTTGCCGATCTGCATAATCGGCCCATTGGTCGATTCGCCTTCGCCGCTGATCAGCTTCAGCTTGCCGTCGCCGGTCTGTGTGACGTTGAGTGTGGTGATTGGCCCGGTCCGAACCTTCGCCTCGACTGAGACGCCCGTACCTTGCTTGCCGTGATACAGGCCCATGCCGCGCAGGATCGGCTTACCCTCGGCGATAGCGCTGTGGAACGGGCCATCGTGCCCGAGCAGGATCGTTCCGTCCTCGTAGTCTACCACCACCAGCTCTGAGAAGCTCCCGCCAATGCCCAGTATGTCGCAGATTTTCATTGCGAGCGCGGTCTTCAGATCGCCCTCGCCGGCGCAGGGGATGCCGCGCGCTGTCAGCAGCGAGTGCCCGACGATAAAGCCGGCCTGGAGCTTTTCGTCCTCGCCGCCGGGCGCGCCGTGATAATAATACGCTAGCGCGTCGAGGTCGAACTCGCGCACCAGCTTTTCTTGGGCGGCGGCCACCCGGCACGACCACTCGATCTGTTCGTCGGTTGGTGTGCGCGCAATCGGATCGGATGGTGAGTCGCCGCTGATGTCGAACATCTCCAGCAGCTCGGCGCGCTTCGATTCGACATCGTGCGCACTGACATCCTTGAGCAACCGGGCCAGGTCGCTCATTTCCAGCAGCTCGACATGCAGCCCGGTCTGCGCCTGGATCATGGTGAAGTCGCTGTACATGTCGAGCATGCCGCTGTAGGTGTTGCCCAGAAAGCCGAAGCGGCTGTGTCGCAACGTACGGCGAACAGCGGCGGCGCGCGCCCATCCCTCAATTTCGTGCCAGGCCCGCACAGCTTCGGGCCGCTCGTGCGTCACTTCATCGGCGAGCGAGATCGCGGGTGTGGCATCTAGCCCCAACAGGCCGTTCACGATCCGGAACGGGATACCAGCCCGATTGAACACATTTGCGAACTCGGGCACCGGGCAGGCGCCGCAATGCGCCAGCCACTCGCCGGTAGTCGAGCGCGCGTAGTTGATTCGGGCGGTGGGTTGGAGATTCAAGAACACCGCCGGCGCGGTGCAGAGCTGATGCACCGGCAGCACGGTCGAGCTGGTGGAGTAGGTCGCGGCGTGGCAAAAAACTACATCCACATTCTGCGCCTGCAACCATTCCCCGGCCTGACGCCCGGTAGCTTCGGTATCCACCAGCCCAAAGTTTGCCACCTCGCCCCAGGCCGCCAGCCGCTGCTCGATGAACTGGCCGTAGGCGATCAGCCGCTCGCGCAGGCCAGGAAACTGCTCCCAGTAGGCGCGCAGCCCGACGGAATACAGACCGATGCGTGGTTTTTTGGCCGGCTTGATCGGGGTGAGCAAGGACATCGTTTCCTCCTTTTTTCCTTGGTTGTATTTCAGTGACGAGGGCCGCATTAGTCAGGTGGAGAATGTCCGAGCAACGACCGCCAACTGGGCATGAAAGGGAACCGTGCCTGGCGAGGAATATCTCACCCGGCACGGTTCCTTCTGGCGCGAAAAGTGAAATTCAACACCCGTGCCTAGAAGAACCCTAGCTCCTCGCGCGCGTCCTCTGTCATCATCGACGGATTCCAGAATGGCGTCCAGACCAGATTGATCGCCACATCCTCCATGTCCTGATAGACATCCTTCAGCGCGCCGATCTCACGCCGCGCCTGCTCGATGATCTGTGGCCCGGCCGGGCATGCTGGCGTTGTCAGCGTCATATCGACGCTCACGCGCTTGCCCTGATCCTGGATATCAACATTGTAGACCAACCCCAGGTTGACGATGTCCAGCCCAATCTCAGGGTCGACCACATTCTTTAGCGCAGTGCGCACCATCTCTTCAGTAACCATAGCTCCTCCTCGTGACCAAATAGTCGCGCCTCTATGATACCACAGACCAGCGAGGAAAGACGAACGACCAACGTAGAGACGCAATATTTTGCGTCTCTACGTTGGTCGTCGGTCCTCGGCCGTCTAACTTTGGGCTGCCTCGGCCGGTTGCGGCACCTCGGGTGTCCCAAAGCGTATCTCCAGCACCCCGTTCTTGAACACCGCGCGCTTGGCCGGCCGCTCGGCCAGCGTCAGCGGCAGGATCATGTCGCGCTTGAAGTTGCCGATCGCGATGAACAGCTCGTCGCCACGCTTGGTCATGGCGACTTTGCCGATCTCGACATGCGGCAGTGGCAGGCGCATGAGGTATTCCTCGCCCTCCTTGACGATCTCTTGGGTCGAGCCGCGGTAGAACACCTTGGTAGGGTCGTTTTCGCCAAACAGCTCGCGCCCAACCATCGCCAGGTCGGCGATGCCCTTGATATCGCGCGGGTAGTGCTGCGCTTCCCAGATCGGCAGCGGCGCGAAGATATCGTGAACCTCTTTCCGATAGCCCGACTGCATCTCGTGCAGGCGCTGCATGAACGCGCCCTGGACCGCGCCATGCGGCAGCAGCCGGTTCAGCACCACGCCGTCGATCGGGTAGCCAAACAGCGACAGGTAGGTCGAGGCGCGCTGGGCTTCCTTGATCACCATGCGCTCGGCATTGACCACCAGGCGATACGAGCTGATATCCGGGTCGGTCAGCGTTTCACGCAGCGCCTCGACGCCTTGCGTTAGCCGGTTGAGCGACTCGAACGCATTCGTGGCTGGAATCAGCGCGCGCACCAGCGGCTTGGCAATGCTCAGCGTGCCGGGATCCCAGTCCATCACGCGCGCGGCGTACCACTGAAACGTCTCGGGCATAGTGAGCAGGCGGATGGTCTCGCCAGTGGGCGCCGCGTCTACAATCACCGCGTCGAAGTTGCCATCGCGTGCCTGGCGGCGGATATGCAGCAGGCTCACGACCTCCTCCATGCCGGGGATGATCGCTAGCTCCTCGGATGCTACATCGTCCACGCCTTTGCGGCGCAGCAGCCCGGCCAGGTAGGTGCGCAGCTCGCCCCAGTGCTGGCGCACCTCGTCCAGCACATTGATCTCCTGGCCCCACAGTTTATCGCTCAGCTGGGTCGGCAGCGCGCCCAGCGGGTGGTCGAGCGCGTCGGCCAGGCTATGCGCCACATCGGTGCTGACCACCAACGTGCGGTGGCCTAGCTCGGCCGCGCGCGCAGCCGTCGCCGCTGCCGTCGTCGTCTTGCCCACACCGCCTTTGCCCAGGTACAAAATGAGTCGCATGTTTTCCTCTATGTCTGTGTTGGTCGCGGGAGGTTTGGAGGGCGGCAAGCCGTCCAAGAAATGTCTTATAGGACTTACGCAAACCGCGGATTTATTACTCTTTGTAGGTTATTTTTTCGCCCGGCGGGGCGAAAAAATAACCTACAGAAGAAGAAAAGTACCATATAGACAGTACGCCGATTCTATTGTAAAGGTTGCGATCGATCGCTGTCAAACATTTCGCGTCCCTTTTGCAACCACGCCATACTATGCCGCAGCGCGCATATCAGAACGGTAGTACAATGGAGGCGATCAGATGGTCGCCTTCATTATGTGCCGCATTGCCACGAAACAGGCGCAACCTGCCGCGCGACTCTACGTATATCATAATGACAGAAAGGATATGGTGGCGCTATGAGCATCACCCTACTTGAGTTTTTCGTTGCTGGCATTCTGCTGGTGGTCGCTTGGCAGATTGGGATTGCTATCGCCCCGTGGATCATTCAGAGATTACGCGGACTGAAGCACGACCTTGATGAGGTCGCAGAGGAAATTGGGCCAGACCACACAGAAGAGGTTAGCTCCAACCACCAGGAGGAGTCTGGCTCAAATCATAAGTATAGGAATAATTGAATAAACATCTTTACAAGGCTTATATCTCAAGTCCGGTTATAACAGAGCATCTATCCACAATCTTCGCTGGAGGAATGCCATGCCCACTTTCACCCTTTTCAATAATGAACCCGATGTCCGCACCTTCTCGGCTGGTCAGTTAATCTTCGCTGAAGGTCAGCCTGACGATGACCTGATGTATGCCGTCTCGGATGGCGAAGTGGACATCGTCCGGCAACAGGGCGTGCTGGAGACCATCCCGCCAGGCGGTGTGTTCGGAGAAATGGCGCTGCTGGATGACCAGCCCCAAAGTGCCTCCGCTATCGCCAAGACGAACTGCCGCGTGGCGGCGATTACGGAGAAGCGCTTCACGCTGGTGGTTTCTCAAAACCCGCATTTTGCGTTGGAGATGATGCGGCTGTTAGCGGAACGGGTCCGCCGCAACATGGTGAGTTAGGCGCCGGGGCTGCTGCATCACCTGCTGCTTTACTGATATTCCGCACCGTTCGGAACTCGGCAAACTATGTAATCTTATAATCCTAGATCACTCCCACCGATCTTCATAATTGCTCCACACTCCGGTGCTAGACTCAGTGGCAACAACAGGGCGACGAGATACCCTGATAAAGGAGGACAACGATGTATCGGATAGGATGGCTTGTGATCGGACTTGGCGCGCTGCTCCTGCTCTCCCACGGCGGCTTCGGGTTTTTCTTCCTACCGCTGATGCTACTCCTGCTGTTCTTCGGCTTCTTCGGCGGCCGGAAGCGGATGGTGGGCCACGATGGATACAGCTGGGGCGGCTGCGGCTCGAGGCAGGAGTGGCAGGGCCCGCGCGACGCGGGCGGCGAGCCTCGGCCGGTAGCGAATCCTGAGGAGCCGAGCTACACCGGCAAGACCACACGGCTTGTATGAGCCAGCGGCATATCGCGAAGGGCGCAGAGAACACAACTCTGCGCCTTTCGTTATTGCACCGGTGCAGTTGCAGACGTAGGGGTCGAGCACGCGCACTGTTGTGATCCGATTGCCCGCCATAGCTTGTCCTCAGGGAAATCAAAGAAATCCCCACTATGCCCGGTCGCGTTCGCCGCGAAAAACCTGTATGCGCCTGCGCTACGCCTTTGATCACTTCATAACACACGCTCACTACTTTAGTGGTATGCTATTGCACTATAGAAGGAACAGGTGGCACGGATGACTGCTCCAAAAGGAGCGCAACCAAGAAGCCGAGTTATACGTAGATAGTGCATGACGAGTATTAGAGCGGTATGAGTCAGAACTGAAAGACTTTGCCGAGATGTATACCCGTCGCCTAATTACTCTCAATATCATGGCTGAGAAGAAAGCGGAGCGACAACTGTCGCAGCAGAATAAAAAGGAGCATACCAATGGCACGCGCCACTAGCTCTGGCTCACCCCGTACAGTCGCCCGGCTGGGCACGCTGGTAGTCGTCGCGCTGATCGCGATCGTGCTGCTGGGGCTGACGGTTTCGGCCTGGCGTAGCATCGCACCCGGCTATGTCGGCATTGTGTTCGACAAGGCCACCCATACTGTGACGCCTGGCGCGCAAGAGCCGGGCTGGGCGTTCATCAATCCGTTTTCGCAGGCCATCCAGCAGTATCCAGTCACCATCCAGACCTATAGCATGGTCGCGAAGGGCACCGAAGGGCAGACCAGCGGCGACGACTCGATCAAGGTTCAGAGCAATGAGGGCCAGCAGATCAACCTGGATGTCGTGATTCAATATCAGGTGATCAAAGAAGAGGCCGGTCTGCTCTATCAGGATTGGGGTGGCGCCGAAATCACGGTCGTCGAGGATCGCGTCGTACGCCAGTACACCCGCTCGCAGGTGCCAGTGGTGGCGTCAAAATACGGTTGGGAGGAGATCACCTCCAGCAAGCGCGATGTGATCAACAATGAGATCAGCAAGGGGCTTGAAGCCGAATTCGCCAAGCGCCACATGCGGCTAGTCTCGTTCGCGGTTCGCGAGGTTCACCTGCCGCAGTCGTTGCAGACTGCGCTGGATCAGAAGATCCAGGCCCAGCAGCAGGCCGAGCAGCAGAAATACCAGCTCGCGCAGGCCAAGGTCAAGGCCGAGCAGGATGTCGCCCAGGCGACCGGTGAGGCCAACGCGCTGAAGGCTCAGGCCGAGGGCGAGGCATCGGCGACGCTGACGCGCGCTAAGGCTCAGGCTGAGGCCAACCGGCAGCTGGCGCAGAGCCTGACGCCCGAGCTGATCCGCTACCAGCAGATTCAGCGCTGGGATGGCAAGCTGCCGGTCTTCAGCGGCGGCGGCGCCACACCGCTGATCGATGCGACCAGCATCATCAGCGGGACCAGCGGGCGCTAGCCTGCGTTACCTTAGTATGGAGCGCAACATGAGCTACATAATCTGGCCGATGATTGGTGCCGTGATTGCTGCTGTCGTCGGCGCGGGCCCCCGCCGGCGCGCGTATCGCCCGAACGCTAACTCCGCTATCTTCGCCGGCGCCTTTGGGGCCCTGGTAGGCGGCTCAATCTCGGATGGCATCCCGCATTCACAGGCAGGTCAGGTGACCTTGATGAGCATCATTGGCGCGGTGATCGGCGCGCTGATCTTTTGCTGGGCCGTGCGCGATCGGGCGTCGGATACCGAGCAGTAAATCGGTGAGGCGTAGAGACACAATATTTTGCGTCTCTACGCCTCACCGGCACGTCAGTGCTCCAGGTGATACGGCACGCTGGTCACAACTCGGCCTTTGCTGAACAGCAGCGTGGCCTTGATCAGCAGCGCTGTCTGGTTGTGCAGCAGGTGCTGCCACCACTTCGAAGGGATGAACTCCGGGAGAATGACTGTCAGCACGTCATCTTCGTAATGTTTATCCAGCTCATCTATGTACTTCATCAGCGGCCGCACCAGCGATCGGTACGGCGACGACAGCACCACCAGCGGCACCCCGCTGCCCCACTGCTTCCACTTCTCTTGCAGCTTCGCGGTCGTCTCAGCATCCATATCGACATACACCGCCGTGACATTGTCGGGCGCCAGCGACAGGCCATATTGCAGCGCCGGTATCACGCCGCGATGCACGCCGCTGATCAGCACCACTGCTGTGTGGCGGCGCACCGCTGTAGGTGGCGGTGCGTCAGCGAGCGATAGCTGCTTGGCGACCTCGGTGTAGTGCCAGTGGATCGCCCGCAGAATGACTACCATAATCGGAATCAGCAGCAGCACCGCCCAGGCGCCCTCTAGAAACTTGGTCGACGCGATCACCACCAGCACCACACCCGTGACGGTCGCTCCCATCAGGTTGATCGCCGCGTTACGTTGCCAGCCGGGGGTTTTCAATCGCCGCCAGCGCTGAACCATACCGAACTGTGAGAGCGTGAACGACATAAAGACACCGACCGCATACAGGTGCAGCAGCGCCTGCTCGCGTGCCCCAAAGGCCACCACCAGCAGCGCCGAGAAGATGCCCAGCGCGACGACGCCGTTCGAGAACACCAGCCGGTCGCCGCGCTGCGCGAACTGACGTGGCAGGAAGCGATCGCGCGATAGGAAGTACGAGAGCCGCGGAAAGTCGGCGAACGCGGTATTCGATGCCAGCACCAGGATCAGCATCGTCGCCACTTGCAGGACATAGTAGAACAACGAGCCGTTGCCAAAGATCACGCGCGCCAGCTGCGAATTAGCGGTCTCCGGCTCGCGGCTGCCGTCGGGGATGATGTGGTAGACGTTGGCCAGCACTGTCGTCCCCAGGAACATTGTGCATAGGATCACCGCCATGATCACCAGGGTGATCGCGGCGTTACGCGACTCGGGCTTTTTGAACGCCGGCACGCCGTCGGCGATGGCCTCAATGCCGGTAAGCGCCGTGCAGCCGGCTGCGAATGCGCGTAGCAGCAAGAAGAACGAAATGCTTTGCAGCTCCTCTGGCACAAGTGGGGTCGCCGGCGGCGATGCCGGCTGCACCGCGCCGCCGCCCACGATCACCTTGAACATCCCTACGCCGATCAGCGTGAACATGCTGAGCACAAACAGATAGGTTGGAATCGCAAAAATCTGGCCGGACTCTTTGATCCCGCGCAGGTTCGCCAGCGTCACCAGCGCGATCAGGGCGATCGCCAGCTGGACGCGGTATGGATCGAGGACGCCGACGGCCGATGTGATCGCCGCGACGGCGGCCGACATGCTGACGGCGACGGTCAGCACATAGTCGATCAATAGCGATGATGCCGCTACCAGTGAAGGGATCGTGCCGAGGTTCTCGCGCGAGACGATGTAGGTTCCGCCGCCTTGTGGGTAGGCGATGATCGTCTGGCGGTAGGAGAACGCTACAGTGATCAGCAGCAGCGCGATCCCGATCGAGATCGGCGTGGCGTAGCCGAGCGATTGCTGGCCCGCCGCCAGCAGCGCGATCAGAATCGCTTCGGTCGCATAGGCGACTGAGGAAAGCGCATCCGAGGAGAAGACCGCCAGCGCGATACGCTTGCTAAGCCGTTCGTGCGCAAGCTGTTCGGTGGCGAGCGGGCGGCCGACGAATAGGCGTTTCAGCTCAGAAATCATGGGTTTTTCTCATCGTGGAGGATCAACGACTATATATAAAACATTCCAATGGTGGGAGTGCGGGGGCGGCGCAGCCGCCCCCGCACTCCCACCATTGGGGAGGTCTGGAGGGGCCTTCGGCCCTCCAGACCTCCCCAATGGAATGATTATTAAAACGCAAGTCCTAAGCTGTAGGCCGGTTACTATAGCATGGGCCAGTTGCCGGGTCAATACGGATGCCAAGGCCAGGCAAGCGTACTTGCCTGGCCGCTCGTCGTTCGGTTAGTTTTCCAGGTGATACGGCACGCTGATCACCACCACGCCTTTGCGGAAAAGTAGCGCGGCCTTGATTGCCAGCGCGGTCTGGTTGTGCAACAGGTGCTGCCACCACTTCGACGGAATAAACTCCGGCAGGATCACCGAGAGCACATCGTCATCGTATTGCGCGTCGATCTTATCGATATAGCGCATAATCGGGCGCACCAGCGAGCGATACGGCGAATCAAGCACCTGCAATGGAATTCCCGCGCCCCAGCGCGCCCATTTCTCTTCGATCTTGCGGGTTTGCTCGGCATCGAGGTCGACATACAGCGCGGTGGTATTATCCGGCGCGATCGATTTGGCGAACTCCAGCGCCGGCACAACCCCGCGATGAATGCCCGAGATCAGCACCAGCGCCGTATGGCGGCGCACCGGCTCCACGCGCGGCGCCTTCTCAAGCGAAAGCTGGCGCGCGACCTGCTGATAGTGCTTGTGAACCGCGCGAAATCCCAGCACCAGGATGGGCGTCAGCACCAGCACCGCCCAGGCGCCCTGCGTAAACTTGGTGACGACGATAACCACCAGCACCAACGCTGTCAGCGCCGCGCCGACACCGTTGATCAGCACGCTGCGCTGCCAATCCGGCTCGCGCTCGCGTAGCCAATGGCGCACCATACCGAACTGTGAGAGCGTGAACGAGATAAAGACGCCGATCGCATACAGCGGCAGCATCGCCTGCTCGCGCGCGTCGAAGGCAACCACCAGCAGCGCGGCAAAGATTCCCAGTGCGACGACGCCGTTCGAGAACACCAGCCGATCGCCGCGGCTAGAGAACTGGCGCGGCAGAAATCGGTCGCGCGAGAGCAGCGAGGCCAGGCGCGGGAAATCGGCATAGCTGGTGTTGGCCGCCAGCACCAGGATGAGCGCGGTGGCGACCTGGATAATGAAGAAAATCGGGCCAGTGCCGACTATCTCGCTCGCCAGCTGCGAGACGACGCTCACATCTTCGCGCGGCACCGCGCCATAATAGTGCGCCAGCGTGCTGATGCCAAGAAACATAAAACCGAGCGTGGCGATCATCCAGATCAGCGTGGTCGAGGCATTCTTCAACTCAGGCTGCTTGAACGCCGGCACGCCGTTCGAGATCGCCTCGACACCGGTGAGCGCGGTACAGCCGGCCGCGAAGGCGCGCAGGATCAGAAATATGCTTAATGGCTCGGCCGCCGCGGCGACCTCCGCAACCTTGGGCTCAGCCGCCACCCAGCCGCCCATAGCAACCTGGAAGATGCCATAGACAACCATGCAGACCATGCTAATAATAAAAACATAGGTCGGCACAGAGAAGATCATTCCGCTCTCTTTCACGCCACGCAAGTTGATCACCGTGATCAGCGCGATACAGCCGAGCGCGATCTCGACCCGATAATCGCCCAGGCCGGAATAGCCCCAGGTTGCCGCGAGCGACGTGATCGCGAAGACGCCGGCCGAGATCGAAACCGCGACAGTCAGCACATAATCGATCAGCAGCGCTGCGGCGGCCACTAAGCCCGGCACTTCGCCGAGATTTTCATGTGCAACGATATATGCCCCGCCGCCGTTCGGGTAGGCATGAATCGTCTGCCGATATGAAAAGCCGACAATCAGCAGCAGCACGACGATCGCCACTGAGATCGGAATAACTAATGGCAGAGCTTGAACACCGGCAAGCACCAGCACGAACAGAATCGCCTCGCTTGCGTAGGCGACCGACGAGAGAGCATCCGAAGAGAAGACCGCCAGCGCGATCCGCTTGCTCAGGCGCTGTTCGTGCTGTGCGGCTGTCTCAATTGGATTGCCGACGAGAAGACGCTTGAATTCAGCGATCATAGGCTTCTACCGGCTTTCTGGTACAATCCGCGCCCGGTAGATCGACGCGGGAGGTTCGTGCGACAGATCGGCGCCCAACAAAAAACGCCGACGGGCAGTCGGCGCAGGGTCGGCTGTCGCAAAATGAATTTAAAACACCGGCGCGGCAACGCGCCGGTACAGGCAGGCTATCCAGCGTACAATCGCCGTAGCGTCGCGGATCATAGCACGAGCTGTGCCACTCGTCAAGCCCTACCGGTTGCGTCAAAACTAACCGGATCGTCGTCATATGAAGCGATACCGCTGGACTATTGACGGCTGTCATCACTGGACACTCGGTCGGTTTTCGTGGTACGATAATGCCATTCCAAGCAATAGTACGTAATGCGTATCGTATAGGATGTATAGCAAACAATGGGCCATCAGGAACATGAGCAGCGCGCCCAGGCCGAGCTGCCGCAGTCGATCCGCTGCGGCGTGATCACCATCAGCGATACGCGCACGCCTGCGAACGACACCAGCGGCGCGGCCATCCGTGCGCTGCTCGAAGCCGCAGGGCATACAGTGACACGGTATCAGTTAGTTAAGGATGAGCCGGATGAGATCGCTGCGCTGGTGCGTGAGCTGTCGGGTACTGGCTGTCAAGTCGTTCTGACCAATGGTGGAACCGGCATTGCGCGCCGCGATAGCACATTTGAGTCGATCGATGCGCTGATCGAGAAGCGGCTGCCCGGCTTTGGCGAGCTGTTTCGTATGCTCTCGTATGCCGAGATTGGGCCGGCGGCCATGCTTTCGCGCGCCACGGCCGGAACGATCGGCGGCACGCTGGTGTTCTGCATGCCTGGCTCGACTGGCGCGGTGCGGTTGGCGATGGAGCAGCTGATTATCCCTCAGCTGCCGCACCTGATCTGGGAGACCGTACGCCAATGAAAAGGATCATCAACTGGCCGTTTCTGCTGCTGATTCGCTTCTATCAAAAGTTCTTGCGTCCGGCGCTGCCGCCAAGCTGTATCTACACGCCTGGCTGCTCGGCCTATACCTACCAGGCGATCGAGAAGTACGGCATTCTCAAAGGTGGCTGGCTGGGCGCCAAGCGGATCGCGCGCTGCCACCCCTGGGCGCAGGGCGGCTATGACCCGGTGCCTTAACCTGCTTATTATTTGGGATGTATGGAAAAGCAGAAACTATTGCACAATGCAGAATAATCATTGCACATACTAAGCAGTAATTGTTGCACACTATCTGTTTGTACTAGATTGGCTTGATTTCTGAAAGAGCTGCGCCTTGTCACCCAGCGCTCTTGACAAAGATCCGCTCTTTTATTCTCATCCCTGCTTAAAGCGAGCATACACCCTATCGAGTATTGCCTGGGTGATTAAGCGCGGTTGGCTGCCTATAGCAGCCCCCAGTTCCTCATCGACATCTGAAGCCAACTCTTGGAGCAGTGACCAAATACCGGATGTATAAGTAAACCAATCAGTTGTCAATACTACCCATAAGCCGCGGAGGCACACCTCTGCATACCACTTGTCATACAGTTGGATTCCCCACAATACATTTTCTTCTTCGCTCTGCACTGCATCAGCCCATCGTTTATAAATCTCCCTGTCGAGGTGCGAAATACCGATAATCTTGGGTTCCCATTGATCGCTCAGGGTATTAATACACCACTGATTTACATCGGTGCAGACGGTTGTGATGCGCGAGCGGATAGCTGCTGGGATGGTCAGCAGCCAGGTCAGCAGCGTGGCCTTCAGTCGATCGGGCAACACCGCCAGCACGTGCAGTTCCCCGTCTTCACTCACCGCGCTGATGACGGCCACAAAATCGCGCTGGCCTTTGAGGAGCGCAATTTCGTCGATACCGACGGTCGTGAACGGAGCGAGGGCATCCCACTCAACGCTTTTGGCGATCCCGCGATCCAAGATACCGAGGAGCGCGGCAGCAGTGACGTCCTCCTTGGCCTCCCCATCGGTGAGGGTACTATTGACCATCTGGACAATCAGATGGCGCTCGTACACCTTGGTGTGCAAGGCATTCGGGTCATACCAGTCGAGTTGTTGGGTGGTCGTGGGATGGTCGTCGCACCACGGACAGCGGCAACGCTTGGGCCGGATGCGCAGGTAGACAATCCGACCCAGGATAGGTAAATGGCGCAATAGGCGTGGCACATCCACGCCGTGACGTTCAGTGATGGTGCGCCCGTAGCGGCGGCAGTTCGTACTGGACAGCGTGCTTTCGACGGTAAGAATGAGCTCTCCTGCTTTGGTGCGCTCAGTTTGGCGGACGCGCACAGCGGGGATGTCGAGCGGAATCGAGATGAGTGGATGCTTGGGCATTATGTTGCAGTGGTCACTTGCGCGTAGCGGCGAGTGGAAGAATCGTCTGACAGCGTTTGCTTCCGTGAAGTTCTACGGTTGCAGTGGTCACTTGGCGGGTTGGACAGAACAAAAGATGAGGGTCACTTAACGACGCCCGTGCTGGAATCCGCGTCGTCGCGTTCGCCCACGCGACGCGCATTGTTTGATGTGCGTCGGTGCTCCGATAGCAGTAGGATGGTGGTGCCACCCAGCCCTCCCGCCGCTATCGGAGACGTTCGTATGGTATCCCACCTCACAGGCGCTTTCCTGCTCTACAGCTCTACCACCATAGAGATCCCCCTGCCCTATGCCGATACACATCGGCACTAGCTCGACCTACACCACCAAACGCCGCTGCATATCATGTGCCAGCGTCTTCAGTAGCCATGTGCCCGAGTGCCCAGTGGATGCCCGAGCCAATCGCGCCGCCATGAGGATTCAGGCGCAGGTTTTGCGCATCGATGCCCCAATCGCGCACGACTGCTCGTGCTTGGGCGACAGAGCTTTGTTCAGCTTAATCAGCCCTATATCGACGAGCACCTGCTTAGCACGCCAGCGAGCACTATGCTGCGAACCTTCGCGAGCGGCCAGAGCCTGTGCGCGATAACGTACTGCATCGTCGCGCGCGCGAGATGCCAGACATCCGGCTGAATATTGACTTTGTGGGTGGTGTAGCAGCCGACGAAGGTCTGCTGGTTGCCCTCGCGCCTCGCCGCGATCAGCACGTCGCGATATTCGAATACGCGTTGCCTGCGCCGACGTCAATAAACGCTGGGAGTTGCACGATCAGCTGGACACTCGCGGTGTCGGCGTAGCCTTGCACGAACTGCGCGTATGGGCTGGGCGGTGTCTCCCAATAGCCGTACGCGCTGATACTCCTGGCGATCGATCGCGTTGTAGAACGATGCCAGCAGGTCGGCCGGGCTTTCCTGGCTCGCGTACGATGGTTCGGTTGTCGTGTCCACGAACTCGACCGAGCCAGGGTCGATGTGCCAGGAGTACCCCACATTGACGTCGGGATCACCTCGCACCACCCGCCCATTCGGGATGCGCGGTGCTGATTCGCCCGCCAGAAGCCTCTGTGCGATCGCGATATCATCGGCATCGGTCAAGCGGAGGCGATACTCTTCGGCATCCGCAACGCGTACCGTGACTACCACGCCTCCTGGCGTCGGGGCTGGTTGTCCGGAAGGCAATGCCCTACCACAGCCGACCAGCATGGCCGCTAGCCATACCGCCAGAATGACGGTGCCGAATCGCTGGGCCATCGCTCGTCCTCGCTCGCGCTCCAATCGTCGCTTTGACAGCCCTGGCGCCGTCACACATCCAGCTCGCCTGGCACAACCTCATCCACATAGCACCAGATCCAGCTCTCCCCTGGCTCAATCGAGCGGATGAGTGGATGGCCGGCGTGCTGAAAATGCCTGGTGGCATGTTTGTTTTTCGACGAGTCACAACAGCCGACATGCCCGCAGACGAGGCACATCCGTAGGTGGACCCAGCGATCGCCCATCTTGACACAGTCCTCACATACGTGCGTATCGGTCTGGGTGATCGCGATCTGGTCAAGGTGTGTACAGTGTTGTGTCATTGAACCCTCCTGCTACCACAGCGCACGCTCGCCTTACGGGGCCCGCGCGCGGCTGTGGGCTCATCCGTTGGCCAGGTAGCGATGCACCAGCGCCACCGCCATCGCGCCCTCGCCCACCGCCGAGGCGCAGCGCTTGATCGAGCCATGGCGCACGTCGCCAGCGGCGAACAGCCCAGGCAGGCTGGTTTCAAGGTAGTACGGCTCGCGTGAGAGCGGCCACTGCGCCGAGCACGCTCCGTGGCGCACCAGGGCGGGGCCGGTGACCAGATAGCCGCCCGCGTCGCGCACGATGCCGACGTCACTCGCCCACTGGGTCTGTGGCTCGCCGCCATTGCAGACGAACAGCCAGCTGGCGGCCAGCGTGCGTGACTCGCCAGTTGTACGCTGAGACAGCGTCATCTCGCGCAGAACCTCGTCGCCAGAGAGCGCCGTCACTTCGGTCTGGGTCAGCACATTGATAGTGGGCGTCGCGGCGATCCGGTCGATCAGATACTGCGACAGCGTGCTCTTCAACGAGTCACCCCGAATAACGATCGTGACGTGGCAGGCCGCCTGGGCGAAGTGCATGGCCGCCTGGCCGGCCGAGTTGCCACCGCCAACCACAAACACCGGCTGGCCGCCCATCAGCGCGGCTTCACTGGCCCCAGCGCCGCTTCACTCTCCCGGCGCCCGCGAAGCGCTGCTCGTGCTCGAGGCCGAGCCGGCGGTAGGCCACGCCAGTGGCGCAGATCGTGGCGCGGGCAACGATCTTGGTGCCATCTTCCAGCTCGGCGCCCATCTGGTGCGGGGTGCAGTCGGCGCGCACGCCCTCGTGCCCCAGCAATATCTCGGCGCCGAAGCGCTGCACTTGCTCGCGCGCGCGCTCGGCCAGCTCGGCGCCGCTGATACCATTCGGGAAACCCAGCTCATTCTCGATCCGCGAGCTGCTGCCGGCCTGGCCGCCCAGGGTATAGCGCTCAATCAACACCGTTTTCAAGCCCTCGGAGGCGCCATAGACAGCCGCGCTCAAGCCCGCTGGCCCGGCACCATAGATTGCCAGATCGTATTCAGCGCGCAGCGGAGTATGAAACCAGCCGAGCTGCTCGGTGATCTGCCGAACCGTTGGGCGCTCCAGGCGCGTGCCATCGGCGAAGACGCAGATCGGCAGTCGTGTATCGGCCAGATGCTCTACGCCAGCATCCTTGCGCGCCTGCGCGTCGGTCATCAGCGGCACCCACACAAACGGCACATCGCTGCGGTACAGGAAGTCGCGGATCGCGTAACTCAGTGCTGAGCCTGGCGGCCCGAAAATCGTAACCAGCGGCAGCGCGGCGCCTGCTTGCTCGATCATCGCTGCATGCTCTTTCGCCAGCTTATTCAGTCGCAGCAAGCTGCAACAGGTGCGTGCCGCTGAAATCGACCCAGTAGCGCTGCGGGCCGTGCGCGATGCGTATCAGGGCCTCGCCGCAGCCAGGGCAGCGAATGATCGTGCCCATCGCCGTGGCATAGACCACGGCCGCGCCGATCGGGCCGACAAGGTCGCAGTTGGCGCAGATCACTTCCGCCGTGGTCATCTCAAAGGCAAAGATCTGCCCGAGCACGCCGCCTGCCGCGTTGCCGTCGAGGTGCTGTTCCTCATTGGTCATGCTGTTCCTCCACTTGGTCCAAACCGCTCGGTCTTGACACGCTG
>WNFV01004783.1_pt1 | contig 20639 bp, 22 predicted proteins | sample 5400101 | NCBI WGS metagenome assembly WNFV01 (sample SAMN13153361, study PRJNA577476) | soil metagenome | isolation source: 115 cm soil or saprolite under grassland replicate 1 | place: USA:California | collected 2016-06-15 | reverse complement strand
ACGCGGTGCGCGGATCGAGGTCGTACAACGTCACGATGAACTTCAGCACCGACGAGTCATGCCTGCCCGCGCTACGCCTCTCCGGGCCTCGTCCCGGAGGAGGCGAGCTACTCGAGACGGTGCGGCAGGTGCCACATCGCTCGGCAGGAACGCAGCCCTGCTTGCCCATGCGTTGGCGGTCACCCCGCACCGCCATCCGGCAACCAGCGCCGCCGTGGCGTGACGCTGCCGCCCACCAGCGCCAACGCTGCTGGTAGTCCAGCGCCTCCACCGGTTGCGGCGAGCCCGGCCGATCAAAGCCTCTTGCCCATCGTCGTTGCCCAACCGAGGGATCATGGCGCAAACGCGCTGGTCCCAGCCAGTTGCCCATTGGCGTCCCAGGCGCCACCGGCAACGCATGGGCAAACCCACAACCAGCACAAACGCCGCGTCGGCTGCTCCTTTCGGGCGGGTTTGCGGTCGATGGCGGCCGCGATCGGCACCTGCAGGAGCGCGCTCGAGTGCTTGGGTTCGAGAGCCTGCGCACCTACTTGCAGGCCCGCTGCGACGCCGACTTGAGCGTCCCCCGGATCGCCAGCGAGCTTAGGGTCAGCGACTGGCAGGTGCAGGAGGCGCTGTCGCGACTGGCGGTGCGGCTGGCGCCCCGACCGCAGCGGCTGGCGCAGCAGCGGCGGCGCTTCACCGGCGAAGCTTGACCGCCGTGCCGCGGGTGCAGTATGTCCGGATGTCATGACAGATTTTTCTCGAGGACCCGGCGGCGGGGGCGCGGCCGCCGGTCGAGGCACGCTGCTGTTCATCGGGGTCGACACCCAGGGCTCGAGCATCATGAAGCTGTTTCCCCGGTGGGCGGAGATCCTGCGCCTCGATGCAGGGATCGAGGGTTGGGACATCCCGCTTGGTGCGGAGCCGGCCGTCTACCGGAAGGCGGTGCGGCTGCTCGCCGACGACCCCCGCATCGCCGGCGCCCTCGTCACCAGCCACAAGGTCGACGTGTACCGGCACGCCGGCGTGCTGTTCGACGAGCTCGACCGGTACGCGCAACTGTGCCGGGAGGTCTCCTGCATCTCCAGGCGTGGCGCACGCCTGCGCGGCCACGCCAAGGACCCCATCACCGCCGGCCTGGCCATGCAGGACCTCCTCGGCCCCGACCATTGGCTGGATCGGGAGGCCCAGGTGCTCTGCCTGGGGGCCGGCGGGGCCGGGACCGCGATCACCGTGCGGCTGCTCACCACGACGCCTGTCCCCGCCCGGATCGTGGTGGCCGACAAGGACCCCACCCGCCTGGCGACGCTCGGCGCGATCTGCGAGGAGCTCGGGGCCGCGGCGGTGGAGCTCAGCAGGGTCGCGGGCGGCGAGGACGCCGACGCGCTGCTCGCCGAGCTTCCTAGAGGCTCGCTGGTCGTCAACGCCACGGGCATGGGCAAGGACCTGCCTGGGTCGCCGTTCAGCGACCGGGCGCGCTTCCCGGTCGGGGCCCTGGTATGGGACCTCAACTACCGCGGTGACCTCCGGTTCCTGCGGCAGGCCCGGCGCCAGGCCGGCGAGCGCGGCCTCACCCTGCACGACGGCTGGCGCTATTTCCTGCACGGCTGGAGCGAGGTCGTCGCCGAGGTGTACGACCTCGACCTGACGCCGCAGCTGTTCGCCCGGTTCGCCGAGGCCGCCGAGCCCCTCCAGCCGTCCACGCCGGCCACGCCCCGACCTTGACACCTAAGAGCATCCCTTCATAAGGTCATCCTGTCCGGACAAGTCCCCCGAGGGAGGGGCCGTGGCCGCACAGCTGCCCGCGTCACGGATCGACCGGACCTCGCCGGTGCCCTTCTACTTCCAGCTCAAGAAGACGCTGGCCGAGGAGATCGTCGCCGGCCGCTGGCACCCGGGCGACCGGCTGCCCTCAGAGCCCTCCATCTGCACCCACTTCGACGTGTCCCGCACCACGGTCCGGCAGGCGCTCGGTGAGCTGGAGGCGGAGGGAATGATCCGCCGGGAGAAGGGGCGCGGCACCTTCGTGGCCGAGCCCCGCTCCACCGCCTGGCTGCTGCAGTCCTCCCACGGTTTCTACGAGGAGGCCGCGGGGGCCGGCCACACGGTCAGGTCCCGGGTGCTCCGGCGCGACCTCGAGGCCCTCCCCAGCTGGGCCTGCGACGCCCTCGACCTCGCCGAGGGAAGCGTGGGCGTCACGGTCGAGCGGCTGCGCTGGGTGGACGACCGGCTCGTCATGTACGTCATCACCCACCTGCCCACCCACCTCGCCGAGGTCGTGCTCGCGGCCGACCTGGAGACCGGCTCGCTGTACCGGACGCTCGAGGAGGGCAAGGGCGTGAGCGTGTTCGGCGGCCGGCGGGTGGTGGAGGCGGTGACCGGCCAGGAGGAGCTGGCCCGGCTGCTCAAGGTCCAGCCGGGCGCGCCCCTGCTGTTCGTGGAGTCGGTGTCGTGGGACCGTGACCTGCGGCCGTTCGAGTGCTACCGGGCCTGGCACCGCGCCGACCGGACCAAGATCGAGGTCCAGGTGGTCAACCAGGCGGTAGCCACCAAGGCGGGACTCGACCCGACGACGCTGCGGCTGGCACCCCGATGAAGACGGCCGTCGTCACCGGGGCGACCAGCGGCATCGGCCGGGCGGCCGCGCTGGCGCTCGGCGACGCCGGCTGGTGGGTGCTGGCGGGCGGCAGGGAACCGGAACGGGGCGCCGAGGTCGCCACGGAGCTGGGCAAGCGCGCCGGCGGCGAGTTCGTCGCCGCCGACCTGACCTCCGACGGCGCCGCCGAGCGGCTGGTCGGGCGGGCGGTGGAGGCCACCGGCCGGCTCGACCTGGTCGTCTACAGCGCCGGCGTCCACTTCCTCGCCGCCGTCGAGGAGACCGACGTCGGCGACTACGACCAGCTGATGGCCACGAACCTGCGTGGTGCGGTGCTGCTGGCCCGCGCCGCCGTCCCGGCGATGCGAGCCTCGGGCGGCGGGGTGATCGTCAACATCTCCAGCGAGGCCGGGATCGTCGCGGTGCCCGGCCAGGCGGCCTACAACGTCTCCAAGGCCGGCCTGCTGATGCTCACCAGGTCGATCGCGGTCGACCACGCCAAGGACGGTATCCGGGCGGTCTCCGTCTGCCCGGGCACCACCAGGACCCCGCTGGTGGAGCAGGCCATCCGCTCCGCGTCAGACCCCGAGGCGCACGAACGGTGGCTGGCGTCCAGCCGACCCGCCAACCGGCTCGGCACCCCGGAGGAGATCGCCGCGGCCATCGTCTTCGTCGCAAGCGACCAGGCGTCATTCATGACCGGATCGGAGATCGTCGTCGACGGCGGCTACACCGCCGTGTGAGGGAGATGAGGTGCAGATGGGTCGTTGGAGCAGGACCCTCGCGCTCCTGGCCGTCGGGACGCTGCTCGCGGGGGCGTGCGGCCGGGACGGTGGCGGCGAGGGGGAGGCCGCCCGCTGGCAGCAGGAGATCGTGATCGGATGGACCCCGCCGGACATCACCGGCGTGTTCAAGACCGCCACCGAGTTCTTCGAGAAGGCCGCCAAGGAGGCCAACGCGGCCGGGTTCAACGTCAAGGTCGAGAGCCGCTCGCCGGCCACCCACACCGCCTTCGCCGACCAGGTCGCCATCATCGACGACTTCGTCTCGCGCAAGGTCGACGTCATCGCCATCTCGCCGGCCGACACCGAGGCGATCAAGCCGGCCGTGAAGCGGGCCAACGAGGCCAACATCCCGGTGATCATCGTCAACCTGCTCGAGGAGCAGACCGACATCCAGGTCGCCAGCTACGTCGGCTTCGACAACTCCGAGGCGGCGTCGGTGTCGGCCTACGCCGTGCTCGACTACTTCGGCGGGCCGGGCGTGCTCGGCAGCGGCGAGAAGGTCGACGTCCAGCCCGACCAGTACCTGGACCTCGAGTGGTGGCAGGGCGTCTACCAGAACGCCGACCCCAGCCAGATCCGCGGCTCGGGCGCGATCATCGAGGGCATCGCCGGGACGTTCTTCTCCCAGGAGCGGCTAGACGGCTTCCACGAGGTGAGCGACAAGTACCCGGGCATCAAGATCCTCGGCAACCCGATCGCCGCCGACTGGAACCGCGAGAAGGGCATCAAGGCGACCGAGACGTTCCTGTCCCGCTACCAGCCAGGCACCGAGCTGCAGTTCATCTGGGCCGCCTCCAACGAGATGGGGCTGGGGGCCATGCTCACCGCCGAGCGCCGCAACGTCCTGGCCACCACCGAGGAGAGCCCGCCCGTGCAGGACAAGGTAGCCGTGTTCACCAACGACGTGACCCCGGAGTCGGTGGCCCGCCTCAAGGAGGGCAAGATGGTCGCCGAGACCCACCACGGCTTCGCCGAGTGGGGCTGGTTCGGGACCCAGTTCGCGGTGCAGCTGGCCTGCGGCCAGCAGGTGCCCAAGACCCAGGACATCCGGCCGCGGACCGTGTGGCAGGGCAACGCCGACCAGTTCTATCCCGACATCGCGCTGCCGACGATCGACTGGAACAAGATCAAGAGCGACTGCAGCTGACCGTGCCGCTGCTCGAGCTGGAAGGGGCCCGCAAGACCTACCCGGGCGTGCGGGCGCTCCAGGGCGTGGACCTTCAGGTGGAGCGTGGCGAGGTCCACGCCCTGCTGGGGGAGAACGGCGCCGGCAAGTCGACCCTGATGAAGGTCGTCGCCGGTTCCATCACCCCCGACGCCGGCCGGATGACCGTGGACGGCGCTCCGATGCCGCTCGGGTCGCTGGCGGCGGCCCGGGCAAGTGGCGTGGCCCTCGTCTACCAGGACCTGAGCCTCGTGCCCCAGCTCTCGCTCGGCGAGAACGTCCTGCTCGGCCGGTGGCCGACGTCGCGATGGCGGGGTGTCGCCTGGGACGAGCTGCACGCCACCGCCCGGCGCCACCTGGTCCGCATCGGTCTGGACGTCGACCCCCGTCGGCGGGTCGCCGAGCTCGGCATGGCCGAGCGGCAGCTCGTGGAGATCGCCAAGGCGCTGTCGGACGACGTCCGCGTGCTGCTGCTGGACGAGCCCACCTCCGCCCTGTCCGACCGGGAGGGCCGCCGCCTGTTCGGGGTCGTCCGAGACCTGGTCGCCTCGGGCGTGGCGGTCGTCTACGTCTCCCACCGGCTGCCCGAGGTGCTCGAAATCGCCGACCGCATCAGCGTGCTGCGCGACGGGCGGCTGGTCGGGACCGTCCGCGCCGACGAGGTGGACGAGGCCCGGCTGGCACGAATGATGGTGGGCCGCGCGGTGGACACCGCCCCCGCGCGGCCGGCCCCCCACGCCGACCACGGCACGCGGGTGGCGCTGCGGGCCCGCGGCCTTGCCCGGCCGCCGCGGCTCAAGCCGCTGGACCTGGAGCTACGGGCCGGAGAGGTGGTGGGCGTCTTCGGCCTGGTCGGCTCCGGCCGCACCCGCCTGGCAAGGACGCTGTTTGGGCTGGAGCCGGCCACCGAGGGAAGCCTGGAGGTGCTCGGCCGCCCGGCGCACCTGTCCTCGCCCGCCGACGCGATCGCGCTCGGGATCGGCTACCTCGGCGAGGACCGCGCCGCCGGCATCGTGCCGCGCATGACGCTGGCCGAGAACGTGACCCTGGCGTCGCTGCGGCGGCTCGGCCGCGGCCCGCTGCTGGACACCGGCCAGGAGCGGCAGCTCGCCAAGCGCTTCGTCGACGACCTGGCCATCCGCGCCCCCCTCGACCGGCTGGCAGAGACGCTGTCGGGCGGCAACCAGCAGAAGCTCGTCCTGGCCAGGTGGCTGTGCTCGGGCGCGCGCGTGCTCGTCCTGGACGACCCCACCCGGGGAATCGACGTCGGCGCCAAGGAGGAGGTGTTCCGCCTGGTGCGGCGACTCGCCGGCGAGGGGGTCGCCGTGCTGTACCTCACCTCGGAGACCAGGGAGGCGCGGGCGCTGACCGACCGGGTCCTCATCATGGCGGGCGGCAGGATCGTCCGCTCGGTCGACCCGGACGCACCGGAAGAGGAGATGATGGCGGCGGCGGGAGGGGTGCATGGCTGAGGTCACCGAGCGGAGGGCCAGACTGCTGAACGGGACGCGGTCGGTCGCCGTCCGCGTCGCCACCGCCGCGGGCGGCCGCGGCGGAGCGGTCGCGATCCTGCTGCTGCTCGCGCTCGGGTTCTTTATCGCCACGCCGGACTTCCTCACCGTCGACAACACCCGCAACGTGCTGCGGCAGTACTCCGTCCCCGCGATCCTCGCGGTCGGGCAGACCCTGGTCATCGTCTCCGCCGGCATCGACCTGTCGGTCGCCTCCACCGCCGCCCTGTCGGGCAGCCTCATGGGGGTCGCCTTCGCCCACTGGGGCTGGCCGGGGCCGGTGGCCGTGCTGCTCGGGCTCGCGGCCGGCTTCGCCGTGGGCGCGTTCAACGGCTTCGTCATCACCCGCCTGCGGGTGCCGGACTTCATCGCCACGCTAGGGACGCTGGCGGCGGTGCGCGGGGTGGCGCTGCTGGTGACCGACGGGCTGCCCGTTCCCGACTACACCCGGGCGGTCGAGGGACGGCGGATCCCCGGATCGATCGCCACCCTCGGCGCCGACTCGCCGCTCGGCATCCCGCTGATCGTGGCGGTCGCGGCGGTCTGCGCGCTGCTGGGATGGTTCGTGCTCGCCCGCACCAAGCTGGGCCGCTCCGCCTACGCCATCGGCGGCAACCGGGAGGCAGCGCGGGTGTCGGGCATCAGGATCGAGCGCTCGAAATGGTGGATCTACGTGATCTCCGGGCTGCTGGCCGCGGTCGCCGGGATGATGCTTGCCGGCCGGCTGGCCAGTGCCAACGCGCTGATGGCCGACGGCATGGAGCTGCAATCGATCGCCGCCGTGGTGGTCGGCGGCACCAACCTGTTCGGCGGCGAGGGCGGGGTCGGCGGCACCATGATCGGGATCCTGATCATCGGGGTGCTCGCCAACGGCCTCAACATCCTCGGGGTGGCCGACTTCTGGCAGCGGGTCGTCAACGGCCTCATCATCGTCGCGGTGGTCGCGCTGGACCAGTGGCGCCGCCGCGCCGCCAGGGCCCGCGCGTCATGACCGACCTGGTCCGGGTCGCGCTGGTCGGGGCCGGCCGGGCGGGCCTGGTCCACGGCCGTAACCTCGCCGCCGGCGTGGCCGGCGCCCGCCTCGTCGCCGTCGCCGACCCACGGCCGGAGGCCCGCGAGCGCGCCGCGGCCGAGCTGGGCTGCGAGCGGGCGCTGGCCGACCCGGTGGCCGCCGCCACCGACGACGGCGTCGACGCGGTGGTCGTCGCCTCGCCCACCTTCACCCACGCGCGGGTCGCGGCGGCCGCCCTGCAGGCCGGCAAGCACGTGCTCTGCGAGAAGCCGCTGGCCTCCACGCTCGAGGAGGCCCAAGCGATCCAGGCCGCCGCCCGCGGATCGAGCGGCGCCCTGCTGATGGGGTTCATGCGCCGCTTCGACGCCGCCTTCGCGCGCGCCGCCGAACGCATCCGCGCCGGCGAGATCGGCGACCCGGTGTTCGTCCGCTCCACCGGCCGGGGTCCGGGCCTGCCGCCCGAGTGGGCGCTGGACCCGCGGCGCTCCGCCGGGCTCATCGCCGAGGTGAACTCCCACGACCTGGACACCGTCAGGTGGCTGTCGGGTCGTGAGTTCCAGACAGTCTACGCGCTCGGCCGCGCGGCCAAGCGCCCCGACCTGGCCGCCCGCTACCCCGGGTTCGTCGACCTGGTGGCCGCCACCTTCGAACTCAGCGACGGCGGGCTCGCCCAGGTGGACGGGGCCTGCCCGGCGGACTACGGCTACGACGCCAGGGTGGAGGTGTACGGCACCGAGGGCGTGGTGCTGGCCGGCGACCCGCGGGCCGGCTCGGCGCTGCTGGTCCGGGCCAGCGGCGCGGTCACCGACCCGGCGCGCAGCTGGCGGGAGCTGTTCGCCGACGCCTACCGGGCCGAGGACGCCCACCTGGTACGGGTGGCCCGCGGCCAGGAGCCGCCCCGCGCCGGGATCACCGACGGCCTGCGGGCCCTGGAGGCCGCGCTCGCCGTGAACCGCGCGCTGGAACGCGGGCAGCCGGTCCGGATCGACGACCCGTCGGGCGGATGAGGGCCGTGCGGGTGAGCGCCCCCGGCACGGCCGAGCTGGTCAAGGCCCCGCGTCCCGAGCCGGGCCCCGGCGAGGTCTTGGTGCGCGTGGCCGCCGCGGCGATCTGCGCCACCGACCGCCGGCTGGTGGCCAGGGGCGCCGACCCGCCGCGCATCCCCGGCCACGAGGCGGCCGGCCGGCTGGACGACGGCACCCCGGTGGGCATCCACCCCGACGTGGGCTGCGGCCGCTGCACCCAGTGCCTGGCGAGCCTGCACAACCGCTGCCCGGACCGGACCTCGATCGGGCTGGACCGCGACGGCGGGCTGGCGGAGTGGCTCGCGGTTCCCGCCGGCCACGCCGTGCCACTCGCCGACGTGGACCTGCAGCTCGCGCCGCTGCTGGAGCCGCTGGCCTGCTGCCTGCACGCGCTGTCGCTGCTCGCGGTCGGCCGTGGCGAAGCGGCGCTGGTCGTGGGCGCCGGCAGCATGGGGCTGCTGTGCATGTGGGCGCTGCAGGCCGCGGGGGCGACCGTCGCAGTGGCGCAGCGCTCCCAGGAGCGCCGGCGCCTGGCCGCCACGCTCGGCGCCGACCTGGTCCTCGCCCCCGACGAGGATCCCGAGGAGCGGCTGGGCGAGGCGCCAGCGGTCGCCGTGGTCGCCGCGCCCGGCGCCGCACCGCTGGCCTGGGCGCTGGCGAAGGTCGCCGTCGGCGGCCGGGTGCACGCGTTCGCCGGGACGCCGGGCGGTGCGCCAGTGGACGCCAACGCCGTCCACTACCGCCACCTCACCCTGGTGGGCAGCACCGGGTCGACCGTCCGGGACTACCGGCAGGCGAGGGACCTGGTGGTGTCCGGCGAGGTGCCGCTGGAGCGGCTGCCGCGCTCGACGGTCGCGCTGGAGCGAGCGCCAGCGGTCCTGCTCGACCGGGGCGGCGCCGGGGCGCTCAAGCTCACGGTCGACGTGCAGGGAGCAGGCAAGTGAGCGACCCGGCGGCGTTGGCGCCGTACACCACCCTGCTGGACATGCAACTCGGCACGCTCGACCCCGAGCGGGAGGTCACCGAGCGGCGCCTTGCGGACATGCGCGGGATGTACCTGGAGGAGGCGACTGCCGGCGACGCGGTCGTCTACCGGGTCCACGCCATCCCGGCACCCGCCACCGGCGCCAACCTGCTGTGCTCCACCACAGTGCTGCAGCCGGGCACCGTCGGCGGCGAGTACTACATGACCAAGGGCCACTTCCACCAGGTCCGTGACCGGGCCGAGGTCTACCTGGGGCTGGCCGGGGAGGGACGGCTGGTGACGGCCACCGAGGACGGGCGCCACGCCGTCGAGCCGATCCGCCGGGGCACGATCAGCTACGTCCCGGGCGGGTGGGCGCACCGCAGCGTCAACGTCGGCGACGAGCCGCTGGTGTTCTTCGCCGTCTACGTCGGCGACGCCGGCCACGACTACGGCACGGTCGAGCGCCGGGGGTTCCCGGTGCTGGTGGTCGCCGGCGACCACGGCCCCGAGGTGGTCGCCAACCCGAGGTACCGGAGGTAGGCCCATGCCCGTGTTCGTCGGCTGCGACCTCGGCACAATGGGGACCAAGGCAGCGGTGGTCGACGCCGACGGGCAGATTCTCGGGGGCGCCTTCGAGGAGGTGCCGCTGCGCTGCCCGCAGCCCGGGTGGGTCGAGCAAGACCTCGGCGAGATCGAGGCCTCCGCGCACCGGACGATCCGGGCGGCGCTGGCCACCTCCGGGCGGGCCGGTGACGTCGCCGGGGTGGCGTTCTCCGGGCAGATGTCCGGCATCGGCGCGATCGACGACGGGTTCCGTCCGGCCACCCGCTTCGACTCCTGGCTCGACACCCGCTGCGAGCCGTACATCGTGGCCATGAACGAGCACGCCGCCCGGGTGGTCGAGCTGTCCGGCTGCCCGCCGACCTACTCGCACGGCCCCAAGATCCTCTGGTGGCGGCGGGAGCGGCCGCAGGACTACCGGCGGATCGCCCGCTTCCTTGTGCCCGGCGCGTTCGTGGCGGGCAGGCTCTGCGGCCTGCCTGCCCGGGACGCCTTCATCGACCGCACCTACCTGCACTTCTCCAACCTGTCGGACACCGAGCGGGCCGCCTGGTCCCCGGAGCTGCTGGACGCCTTCGGCCTGGAGGAGCGCGTCCTGCCCCGGATCGTCGACCCGCTGGAGGTCGTCGGGTCGGTGACCCGGGCGGGGGAGGCGGCCACCGGCATCCCCGCCGGCACCCCGGTCGCGGCCGGCGCCGGCGACCAGACTGCCGCGTCGCTGGGGGCCGGGGTCGTGGATCCTGGGCAGGCTTTCGACTCGGCCGGCACCGCCAGCGTGTTCGCCATGTGCGTGGACGCGTTCGCGCCCGACGCCGCCCACCGGACCCTGATGGCCACCCACTCGGTCATCCGCGGGGTCTGGATCGCGCTGGCGTTCATCAACGGCGGGGGCCTGGCCCTGCGCTGGTTCCGCGACCACGTGGCCACCAGCCTGGCCGGCGACCCGGACGCGTACGCGCGGCTGGACGGGCTCGCCGCGGCGGTCGAGCCAGGGTCGGGCGGGCTGCTGTGGCTGCCGCACCTCCAGGGCCGGGTCCTGCCGCCGCAGCCAGCCGTGCGCGGCGGCTGGGTGGGGCTGACCTCCGGGCACGAGCACGGCCACCTGTTCCGCGCGATCCTCGAGGGCATCGCCTACGAGTACGCCGAGTGGGCCAGGCTGGCGGCCGGCGCCGCCGGCGCGGACCTGCGCGAGGCCCGGGTGCTCGGCGGCGGCGCCCGGTCCCGCCTGTGGAACCAGATCAAGGCCGACGTGCTCGGCATCAACTGGGTCCCGACCGTCCGGCAGGAGTGCGGGGTGCTCGGCGACGCCCTCATCGCCGCCGCCGCCACCGGGCACGCCGACGACCTGGCGGCCACCGCCAAGGCCTGGCAGCAGACCGAGGAGCCGGTCCGGCCGGACCCGGTGCGGCACCGCCGCTACCAGGAGCTGCTCGCCGCCCACCGGGAGCTGGGGGAGCGGGTGGCCCCGGTGTTCGAGCGCCTCGGCCGGCGGAGCGGATGAGCGCGGTCGCCGTCACCGCCCGCGCCTTCCGCCAGGTCCCAGGCGAGCACCACGACCTGCTGCGGGCGGCCGGGCTGCAGGCGCGCTTCGCCGAGGTGGACCGGCCCCTCGAGGAGAGGGAGCTCGTCGACCTGGTGCGGGGATGCTGGGGGCTCATCGTCGGGCTGGACCCCGTCACCGCCGCCGTGCTAGACGCCGGTCCCCTGCGGGTGGTGGTGCGCTTCGGCAGCGGCACCGACAACATCGACCTGGCGGCGGCAGGGCAGCGCGGGGCGAAGGTCGCCTCGACCCCCGGCGCCAACGCCCGCTCGGTCGCCGAACTCACCATCGGGCTGCTGCTGGCCCTGGCCCGCCACCTCGTGCTCCACGACCGGGAGGTCCGGTCGGGCGCCTGGTCTCGCCACACCGGGATCGAGCTGGCCGGCCGCCGCCTGGGGATCGTCGGCTACGGGGCGGTGGGCCGCCAGGTCGCCGCCATCGCAAGGGCCATCGGCATGGAGGTCGTCGCCAGCGACCCGTTCGTCCGGGAGGCCGACGTGCCCCTGGTCGACCTGAAGGCGCTGCTCACCTCCTCGGACGCGGTCACGCTGCACGCCCCGCTCGCCGACGACACCCGCGGCATGATCGGCGCGGCCGAACTCGCCCGCATGCGGCCGCATGCCTTGCTGGTCAACACCTCCCGCGGGGGCCTGGTCGACGAGCGGGCGCTGGCCGAGACGCTGGCGGCCGGCCGGATCCGCGGCGCCGCCTTCGACGCCTTCGAGCGCGAGCCACCCGAGGCGTCGCCCCTGCTCGCGCTCGACAACTTCATCGCCAGCCCCCATGCGGGCGCCGCCACCGTGGAAGCGGCGAGGCGGACCGGCGTCGCCGCCGTCCGCGAACTGCTGGCCGGGCGTCCCTCGGGGCCCTAGCACAGGAGAGGAGCAAGCATGCGCGTGACCACCTTCAGGGAAGAGGGCGACCGGGTCGACACCCAGGTGTCGGCGTCGCCGCCATGGCAGCCGTTCGACGAGTACGACGGCAAGCCGCTGGAGCGCGTCCGGCTCGTGGTCGTGGAGCGCCTGCCGCTTGGCGAGATCCAGCTCGTGGAGATCGCCGCCGGCGGGCACTTCGCCATGCACGCCAGCCCCGACATCGCCTTCTGCCAGGTCGTCCGGGGACAGGGGAAGCTGGGCCTGCCAGGCGGGACGGCTCTGGCCTACCAGGCGCCGGAGCTGTACGTGTTCCATCCCGGCGCCCTCCACGACTGGCACGACGTCGAGCAGGACACGCTGCTCTCAGTCTGCCTCGTCCGGGCCGGCTGAGGCTGATGCGCTGGTGATGTGCCGGCCAATCCACCATCGATGTGAGTGAAACCGTGGTGGCGAGGCGCTGAGGGGCGTTGCCCTTGCTCTGGCGGTCCCAGGGCGCACCACTATAGGCAAACCCCGGTTGTCGGCAGCTGGAGGCGGCCATCCAGCACAGAAGCTGGACGCCGGCTTCTTCGTGGAGCCGTAGCCGACTACGAGCGCAACCGGGACCGAGCACCGGATGAGGCTACAGCGCGGACGGTCTGCTTGGCCTGCTCTTCAACAAGGCGGGCCGCGGGTTCATCCTTCGAGGGATAGAGCACCAGATCCTGAATCTGGTGCGCTGGACCAACGCGGGTCAGAGCGACGTGTCACCAGACTCCCAGTCTGGCGACGACGGCACGAAACTGCGACCACATTGCGACCAAGCCGCGCGTGACGGGTGGGGACGGATGCCCGACTTGGATCAGCGACATGGCCGTTGACCTGGACCAACGGGGACGCGAAGGGATGGGGAGGACGGGCGGGGACGGGTGGTGGCTGACTACGGATCTGGCGGCCTGGGTCGACTGGTCCCCTCGGGACGTGAAGCGGGCGTGCCGAGTGTTGACCGCAACCGAAGGCGGGTTCGGCCGGCTCCGCGGCCACGCCGGGAACTGCTGGTCTTTGACATCTTCGGGGGCATCGAGGACATTAGCCCGCTCCAGCGTCGAACCGGGGGAGCGCCGATGCGCAGACGCCTCATCGTCCTATCCGTTGCCCTTGCGGGCGTCCTGCTGTTCGCCGCGCCGCTACCGACTGCCGTGGCGGAGACGAATATCGGGTGTCCAGCGGGCTATCGGTTCCGCAGTGTCGAGTCCTTGGCTGCCACCGGCAATGCGCCGGTGCCAGGCCAGATCGACGCGGCCGGCAACGCAGACGGATTCGTCTGCGCACTTCCGCTGCCGGACGCGGTCTGCACAGCCATGGGCTTCGACCCATGCCCTGTAGAGACGGTCTACCTGTTCCGCGACAACGACGTGCCCGGACGCTAACGGACAGCCCAGACGCCGACTACGAGCAGAGCATGGGCCAGCGGGTAATCGGAAGGTCGTCCGTTCAGCGCGTGGCCATCAGACACGTCGCTGAAGGCACCTGCTCGCAGCCGATGTCATTCTCGGCGTCATTCCACCGGCCGTAACCAGACCGAACATGTGGTGACCAGCCGGACTCGGCACCCGACTTGACCTGTGAGAACCGCACTCGCCAGGCTAGACCAGACGGCGGGCACACACCTCCTAAACAGCAGGTTGCAGGTTCGAGTCCTGCCAGGGGCGCCCCCTCGAAACCGCAGCTCAACAGGCCGATCGGGCTGAGGGCTTCCTCCCTTGGCCCGGCAGGCTGCAACCATTTTGCAACCCGCGGGGGTGGCACGGTGTGGACCGCGATACTCGGTATCTTCGCCGCGGTGATCGGCTTCCTCGGAGTGATCGTCGGCGCCGTGGTGACCGGCTACGTCACGCTGCGGCAGACGCAGCTCGCCACTCGGCGCGAACGCGAAGCTCAGCAGATGCTCCGGAGAGCAGGAGCGGAGGGACCGACGCGATGCCTTCCAGCGGGACACGCTGCTCGCGTTGCAGGACGCCCTGGCCGAGATTTACAGGTGCGTCGCACGCGACCAGGACGAGAAGCTCATCACCAGACGAGGCGCTCCGTGGCCGGACCGCAGCATCGACGTTCCGCTCCCACACGACTACATGGCGGCTTACCGGCTCGTCAGTAGGCTGCGGACACAAGTGTTCGATGATCAGCTTCGCAGCCTGGCCACCGAGCTCCGGAATACGTCGACCATGGCGATCATCTCTGAGGACGAGCCGACCATGTGGAGGCATACCCGACATCTCGACGAACTCTCCGAGAGATTCGACGATCGGGTAACGCTCCTGCTCCGGGAGCTGTTCTGACCTGGTCACTGGTCGAACACCAGCGCGGCGACGTTGCCGCCGCGTGCCCCTGGAGCGCCGGCGTGACGTGCTGGTAGACGTCGGCGGTGAACGCGCTGGTGGAGTGCCCGAGCTGCTCAGTCATCACCTTCACCGGTACGCCGGCGGCCAGCCCGAGGGAGGCGTGGGTGTGGCGCAGGTCGTGCAAGCGGATGCGGGGCAGCCCGGCCGCCTTGGTGCGCCGGTCGAAGGTGTCGGAGAACCACTCGGGGTGGACGGCGGTCCCGTCCTCCCGGGTGAACACTAGGCCGCTGTCGGTCCAGCCCTCGCCCCATGCGAGCCGCTCGGCGAGCTGCGTCTTCCGCCACGCGCGGAGCGCGGCGACGGTCCGCGGGTCGAGCGCGGCCGCGCGGCGGCCACTGGCCAACGCCTTGAGGCTCTTACGGCTGCTGGCGGTCGGTGGTCGGGACGACCGCAGGGCGATCAAGGCGCCAGCGAGGATCAGGGTGGCGAGCGCTCCACCCAGAGTAGTCGAAGTACGGATCAACCACTGGCTGGCGGGCTGCCTTGACCTGGCCATAGATGCTCCGGAGGCGTTCGCTGCCGAGATACCAGCGTCCTCGTGTCTGCCCATATGGAACGAGCAGGCCGGCCTCCACCATCCTTCGCAGGTCGCGCCCGGCGGTGCCAGCCGTGATGTCAGCGTCAGCCTGGTAAGTCGTGCGCCGCACCCGAAGCCCAAGCGCAGCGCTATAGAGGCCCATGATTGCCCGATCGGGCAAGCCCTCGCTCCTCGTCAGCGATTCCAGGGCATCCCAGAGCTTGCTGGCCTCCTCGGTTCGCCGAAGCACGGTCTGCGCCTGGATGTGGTGGGCTCGTAGGTTGAAGCTGCTCCAACGGGCTGCGCTGTTGGCTGGGTTCCACTGGCCGCCGCCGACCTTGGCCAGCACGGCGTAGTACTCCAAGGTGTTCTGGCCATGCCCGAGGTATTCCTCGATGCTGGAGAACTCGGGGGCGAGGATCCCGTCGCGGGCCAACACGAGGGTCTGGAGCGCGCGGGCCATGCGGCCGTTGCCGTCTCGCCACGGGTGGATCATCACCAGGTTGAGGTGCGCCATCGCGGCCCGCAGGAACACCGGCTCAAGGGTCGGCACCCTGAGCGTTTCAATCAGCTCGTCGACCAGATCGGGTACGAGCTCCCAATCGGGCCCTTCGTAGACGACCTTGGCCGCCTCGTCGTCGTAGACGTAGACGGTGTTGCGGCGAAACTGCCCCGGGCTCTTGCTGAGGTCGTGGCTCAGCATCATGTAGTGCAGGCTACTCAGCAGCGTCGTGTTGTACTCGAAGTGCGCGGCGTCGGCGAGCTGCTGCACGTAGGTCATCGCAGCTCGGTAGCCAGTGATCTCGGCCCACGTCTCGCGATCGGCGTCCATCGGCTCGTCCTCCTCGACCGCTGCCAGCGCGTCGTCGAGGGAGACGTCGTAGCCCTCGATGCTGTTGGAGCCGCGGATGGCTCGCGCCATGAGGTTACGCCGCAGGTAGCCCGTCCAGCGCTTGGGAGTGCGCAGCTCGTACTGCAACCTGCTGCGGTACTGCTCGATCTCTCCGAGCACCGCGAGGTCCTGGTCACTCTGGTCTGGTGTGGTGAACAACATGGCTCCAGTGTGCGAATGAACGAATCATCTTGCAACATGGCGAGATGATTCGTTCATCTCTCCACTCTTGGCGCTACATCTAGCTGCTTCCATCCGCCGGGGACCACATGTAGAAGGCCCCCGGCCGGGTGACCGGGGGCCGTGCGGTCCTCTAGCCGACCTTCCGCCAGGGGTCGCAACCGCTGGTCTTGAAGCCCTTGTCCGTGCGAGCAATGGCGACCCTGGCCGGCCCGGTCGGGTTGCCGTTGGCGATGATGTCGTCGAACTGGCCTGAAAAGCCCTTGAGGCGCTCCCAGTAGCAGTTCCCCCGCCAGTCGTCCGGTAGGTGCCCGGCTTCACCTCGGCCGGCACCGCCCATTCGCCGTCCTCGATGGTGGCGGCCGGCGGCTTGGTGGCAGCCGGTTTCGGGGCGGTGGTGGTCGGCGCCGTGGCCGCCTCCTTGTAGCCTCACCGTGACCGTCTTGGTCGCCTGCGGGTCGGCGCCGCCGCCGCTGGCGCCGACGATCCCGCCGGCGACGAAGCCGACCAGCAGCAGGAACCAGCCGCGCTTGTACCACGGACGCGACGGCGGCGGTGTCGGCTGTTGGGCTGTCGCGCCGGGCGGTGGGCTCCAGGACGGCGGCGGCTGCGCCCAGCCGGGCTGACCGCCCGGTGCGGGTGGCGGGGACGTCCAGCCGGGCGGGCCGGGCTGGGTGGGGTGCTGGTCGGACATGTGGCCCCCCCGGCGGTCATCGTTGCTCACCCCCTGGCGCCGGCCGGCCGCCGGGGCGGCTCCCTCGAGGCTCTGCCGACGACCGACCGGCTCACGAACCTCGCACGGAGCTGTGGGCCATCGTTGGCCACGATGCGCGACAAGGTGGCCGCACCTGGCCAGAATCCGGCCATGACCAGCCGGGACGACGAGCCGTTCCTGACCGAGATCGAGGCCGCCGAGGTCATCCGCGTCTCGGCTCGGACGCTCAGGCGGTGGCGGGCGAAGGGCACCGGCCCGCCCGTCGCCGGCTACGCCGGCCGCGCCCTCTACCGGCGCAGCGAGCTGTTGGCCTGGCTGACCCGCGAACGCGGGAAGGAGACATCATGAGCGTCGACGTCTACGCCGTCCTGGAGTCCGAACTCGAGACCTGCTTCATCTGCGGGGCGCTAGTGCGCCGGGGCAGCAGCTCCATGCAGCATGCTGCTTGGCATCGGCGCCTGGAGGGCGAAGACGTGGCCCCCGCGTAGCACCGGGCCCGCCCGTGCAACCCTGACTGCACCCCAACAGCGCGGGACAACGAGGTCCGGGAGTCCGGTTCGCCGACCTGGTCATGGGCTGATCCGGCCGCCGACCAGGGCAGACAGGTATGATCAGGGACTACGGGAGACGGCCGCCACAGAACTCCTAAACAGCAGGTTGCAGGTTCGAGTCCTGCCAGGGCGCCCGCCGGCCACTGCCGAGGAGGGCCGCGCTGGAGCGACGGGCGTGGCGGCCGACCCGGACCGTCGGCGCCGCCCACGTCCTCGCCTTGGTCGGCGGCGTCGCCGGGGTGGCGGCGTTGGCCGACCGGCGGCTGCGGCGGCGACCGGCCGCGCGGGCGCTGCTGGTGGCAATGACCACCTGGACCGCGCTCGGCGGCCGCTCGCTGGCGCTGGCCGGCCGCGAGCTGGCCGGGGCGGTGCGGGCGGGGGACCTGGAGCGGGCCCGCCGGCTCGCGCCCACCCTGGTGGGGCGCGACCCGAGCGGGCTGGACGCCGCCGAGCTGTGCCGGGCCGCGGTCGAGTCGGTCGCGGAGAACACCGCCGACGCCGTGGTCGGGCCGCTGCTGTGGGGCGCCCTTGCCGGCCCGGCGGGCGTGGCCGCCTACCGGGCCGCGAACACCCTCGACGCCATGGTGGGGCACAAGAGCCCGCGGTACCTGCGCTTCGGCTGGGCCGCCGCCCGCCTCGACGACCTGCTCACCTGGCCCGCTGCGCGGCTGGGCGCGGCGCTCGCCTGCCTGCTGGCGCCCGCCGTCGGCGGAGACGGGCGCCGCGCCTGGCGGACGTTGCGACGCGACGGCGGCGCCCACCCGAGCCCCAACGCCGGCCGCATGGAGGCCGCCTTCGCCGGGGCGCTCGGGGTGCGGCTCGGCGGCCGCAACCGCTACGGCGACCGCGTCGAGGAGCGCCCGGCGCTGGGCGACGGCCCGCCGCCCGGCCCCCAGGACGTGGAGCAGGCCGTCCACCTGTCGCTGCTGGTCGGCGCGGCGGCGACGGTGCTGGTGGTGACGGCGCGGCGGTGAGGGGCCTGCTGGTCTGTGGCACCGCCTCCGACGCGGGCAAGAGCGTCGTGGTCGCCGGCATCTGCCGCTGGCTGGCGCGGCAGGGCGTCAGGGCCGCCCCGTTCAAGGCGCAGAACATGGCGCTGAACTCCGCGGTCACCGCGGACGGCGCGGAGATCGGCCGCGCACAGGTCGCGCAGGCGGCCGCCGCCAGGGTCGCGCCGGAGGCGGCGATGAACCCGATCCTGCTGAAGCCGACCGGCGAGCAGACCAGCCAGGTGGTCGTCATGGGCCGGCCGCTCGCCGAGGTCGACGCCGGCGCCTACCAGCGGCTCAAGCCGCGCCTGCGGGCGGTGGTGCTGGAGGCGCTCGGCGACCTGCGGGAGCGGTTCGACGTGGTGGTCTGCGAGGGCGCCGGCAGCCCGGCCGAGATCAACCTGCGCGGCGGCGACCTGGTCAACATGGGCCTGGCGCGGGCGGCCGGCCTGCCGGTCGTGGTGGTCGGCGACATCGACCGCGGCGGGGTGTTCGCCAGCCTGTTCGGGACGCTGGCGTTGCTGGACGCCGCCGACCAGGCGCTGGTCGCCGGTTTCCTGGTGAACAAGTTCCGCGGGGAGGAGGCGCTGCTGGCGCCAGGCCTGGAGCAGCTCAGCGCGGCCACCGGGCGGCCGGTGCTCGGCGTGCTGCCGTGGCGGCAGGGGCTCTGGCTGGACGCCGAGGACTCCCTCGCCCTGGAGGTCCGCCGCGACACGTCGCCGCCGCGCGGCGCCGATCCGCTGCTGGTGGCGGTCGTGCGCCTGCGCTGGCTGTCGAACTTCACCGACTTCGACGCGCTGGCCGCCGAGCCGGGCGTGGTGGTGCGCTTCACCGAGTCGCCCGCAGACGTGCTCGGCGCCGACCTGGCGGTGCTTCCCGGCACCAAGGCGACCGTCGAGGACCTCGCCTGGCTGCGCGCCCGCGGGCTGGACCGGGCGCTGCTGGCCCGGGCGCGCCGCGGCCAGCCGACCCTCGGCATCTGCGGCGGCTACCAGATGCTCGGCAAGCGGATCGTCGACCGGGTCGAGAGCGGCGCCGGCGAGGTGGCCGGGCTGGGCCTGCTGCCGGTGGAGACGGTCTTCGAGGCCGGCAAGGTCCTCGGCAACCCGACCGGGACCGCGGCGGGCCTCGGCGTGCCCGCCTCCGGCTACGAGATCCACCATGGCCGCACGCGCGCGTTCGGCGGAGCGCCGGTGCTGGTCAGCGACGGCGGCGACCCCGGCTGCCGAAGCGGCGCGGTGGTCGGCATCGCCTGGCACGGCATCTTCGAGGGCGACGAGTTCCGGCGCGCATTCCTCGGCTGGGTCGCGGCCGAACGCGGCCTGGACTGGCTGCCCGGCGAGCAGCCGTTCGCCGCGCTGCGCGAGCGGCAGCTTGACGCCCTCGGCGACCTGATCGCCGACCACGCCGACACATCGGCGCTCCAGCGCCTGATCGAGCGGGGCGTCCCCGCGGGCCTGCCGGTGGTGCCGCCCGCCGGCGTCCCGTGAAGGCCTCCCGCCCGGCCGCGCCGGCGGAGCTGCGCCTGCACGGCGACACCATGGTCGGCGCTGGCCAGCTCGACTTCGCGGTGAACATCGTGCCGGGCGGCCCGCCCGCCTGGCTGCGGCGGGAGCTGCACGCCGCGCTGGACCGGGCCGCCGCCTACCCGGACGAACGCCCGGCCGCCGAGGCGCTCGCCGCCCGCCACGGCCGCCCGCCCGGCGAGGTGGTCTGCGCCAACGGCAGCGCCGAAGCGTTCTGGCTGCTGGCCAGCGTCGTGCGGCCGTCCCTGGCGGTGGTGGTGCAGCCGTCGTTCACCGAGCCGGAGGCGGCCCTGCGCGCCGCCGGCCACGCGGTCGAGCCGGCCCTGGCGCGACCCGGTCGGCTTCGCCCTCGACCCGGACGCCGTGCCGCGGGACGCCGACCTGGTCGTGGTCGGCAACCCCAACAACCCGACCGGCAGCCTCGACCCGGCCGCCACGGTCGCCGGCCTCGCCCGACCGGGCCGGGTGCTGGTGGTGGACGAGGCCTTCATGGAGCTCACCCCCGATGAGGCCGAGAGCCTCGCCGGCCGCCGCGACCTGCCCGGGCTGGTGGTCGTCCGCAGCCTCACCAAGCTCTGGGGCCTGGCGGGGCTCCGCGCCGGCTACGTCCTCGCCCCGGAGTAGATCGCCACGGCGCTGCGGGCCGCCAGGCAGCCGTGGAGCGTCAACGCGCTTGCCTGCGCCGCCCTTGCCGCCTGGGCCAGGGAGGGAGCCGCGCATGCCCACCGGATGGTCGGCCAGGTGGCCGCCGCCCGCGAGCAGCTCGCCACCGCGCTCGGCGCCCTTCCAGGCGTGCGCGTCTGGCCGTCGGCCGCGAACTTCCTGCTGCTGCGGGTCCCCGACGGGCCGGCCGTCCTGACGGCCCTGGC
>WNFV01003327.1_pt1 | contig 20647 bp, 24 predicted proteins | sample 5400101 | NCBI WGS metagenome assembly WNFV01 (sample SAMN13153361, study PRJNA577476) | soil metagenome | isolation source: 115 cm soil or saprolite under grassland replicate 1 | place: USA:California | collected 2016-06-15 | reverse complement strand
GCGCCGACACGGGCCCTGGCGGCGCCGGAGAGGCCGTCCTTCGTGTCATCGGCGGCGCGCGCCTCGTCGACGAGCAACGCGCCCGACGGAAGGATGGCGAGCCGGAGCTGCGCCGCGCGCGCGTCGAGGTCGGGAACCGCCATCAGCCTCGGCACGTAGCCCCGATGCCGGTCCGCGTGCTTGCCTGAACCGCGCCGTTCATTCTCCGAGGAACTCGACGGCATCGTCGAGTTCGGTGGCGACCTCAGGGGGGATCCAAAGCTCCGTGAACAGTTTCTCGAGGAGGGTGAGGTGTCCGATCTGGATGAGGCTGGTGATCGGGGAAGTATTGCGGACCTCGATCATCCAGATGACAAGGTCTAGATATCCTGGTTCAGATCGTCGGTGGTGTATCCCGCCGGGATCTTGCGTTCTCCTACCAGACGCTCGAACGCGTGGCGCGACCACCCAGCCAAGCGGCATGCGCTGGCCACGGGAAGTAGTCCTTGGGCCGCCAGGTGGATGGCCAGCTCCTTGTGCAAGTCGCTCTCCACGCTCCGGGGTGGGAGCTTGAGGGCGGCCCCGACGTCATCGGGCACTGTCACCGAGATCGGCATGAAGCAACGATAACCCGCGGCGGCCGGATAGACAAGCTGTGAGGCGACCTAACCCTTTCTCAAGACCATGAGCGCGCCGGTCAACGGCCGCTTCCGGACGGCTCCGGCGGGGCGACGTACCGTGAGCTTCTGCTTCTCGGGGGACGAGGCGGGCCAGGGGTGGGGGATCAACACCGACTTGGGCGGCATGAAGCTCTACGAGGTCATGCGGCGGCGGAGCCCGGACTTCTTCATCCACTCGGGAGATCAGATCTACGCCGACGGTCCGATCCTGGCGGAGGTTCGCCTGGACGATGGCACGCTGTGGAAGAATGTCACCACGGCGGCGAAGTCCAAGGTGGCGGAGACGCTCGGCGAGTTCCGCGGCAACTTCGCCTACAACCTGCTCGACGACAACAAGCGCCGGTTCGCGGCCGAGGTCCCGTTCCTGGTGCAATGGGACGACCACGAGACGCGCAACAACTGGTATCCGGGCCAGGTCCTGGGAGATGAGCGCTACTCCGTCCGCAGTGCCTCGCTGCTCGCCGCCTTCGCCAAGCGGGCGATGTTCGAATACAACCCGTTCCGGATCGATCCGGTCGATCCCGAGCGCGTCTACCGATCGATTCCGTACGGGCCGTCGCTCGAGGCTCATGGCCGGTACAAGTCACTCAGGCTGGCTGCGGTTCTTGGATCTTCGCCTGGCCGCTGTATCGCTTGACCCTGACCCGGCCTTCCCGCTGCCGCTGGCGAGCGAGGTCGAACGCCAGCTGCATCCGCATCAGGTGATCCATCTTGGGGCCAAACGCCTTCTCGATCCGCAACGCCATCTCGGACGACAAGTCGGTGCGCTCGTTGAGCAGCAGCGACAAGGCCTGGCGCGTAACGCCCAGGATGCTCGCGGCCTCCGTGACCGACAGACCGAGGGGCTCGATAACATGACGCCGGATCACGCCGCCGGGATGAGGGGGATTCTTCATGGACATCGCAGCATCTCCTTCCTAGTGGTAGTCCGTAAGCTCGACATTAAAGGCATCGCCCTTGTCGAAGCGGAAGACGATCCTCCAGTTTCCGGTGATCGTGACGCTCCAAAACCCCTTGAGGTCACCCTTCAACTGGTGGAGGCGCCAGCCGGGAAACAGCCCCACGTCACCCGGTTCCTCGGCCGTATCGAGCGCGGCGAGCACGTCCGCGATCTTTTCGGCCTGGCCGGCGGGAACGCCGCGGCGGTCGTCGTCTTCAAACAGGCGCTTCAGCCCCTTATGTCGAAAACTCCTAATCGGCATTCTCATTCCGGTGTAACCTGTCAAATGACGTTTGTCAACCTGCCGGCAGCGTTACTGCTGTCGATGTAGTCCGGGCCACAGGACGCGCGCCATGTTCGACCGCCACCACATCGTGAGCCCTGGCGATCTGCAAGACGTGGCCCGGCGCCTCACGGGCACAATCGCGGGCACAGAGGCTCCCGCCCAAGTTGCGTCTCGTCGTGTAACTAGCGATAATTCCAACGGTGGTGTCCCGCTTGATGTGGAAAATGCCGATGGGCATGCTGCCGGGTCCTGGACTGGAGTGAGGGTAGCATGGCGGGCCGTGCGATCGCACACGCCTGTTTCGGGGGATACCCAGGATATGGGTCGTGTCATCCAATGCGATCCTGGAGCCTCTACGGCCCTCGGCCTCGAGGCGCATCGGCCGAATCTTCACGCGGCCGGCCGCATCCGCTGGCGGATGACCGCCGCCAGCTGCTTGTAGCCGTCGAGCTTGCGGAGCGTGATCTGCCCGGTGGCGACGAGACCGAAGAGCAGGATGAGCGCACTGTCCTCGGTCGGCAAGGCGCCCTGCGTCTTCACGCGGCGCCGGAACTCTTCGGTGAGGCGCTCGATCACGTTGGTGGTGCGCAGGGTCTTCCACTGCGTCTTGGGGAAGCTGAAGAACGTCAGCAGCTCCGTGCCCGCTTCCTGCAGGCTCTTGACGACGCCGGGACAGCGCTTCCCCCAGGTCTGCTCGAACGTCGTCCAGGCCGTCCGCGCCGCCTCGGCGTTGGGGGCGTAGACGATCTCGTGGAAGTCCGCCCGCACCTCCGCCAGCGCGTGCTTGGGCGCCTTGCGCTCCATGTTGCGCAGCTTGTGGACACAGCACCGCTGCACCGCGGCCCGCGACCACCCCTCGGCGACAGCGCGCCCGCCTTGACCGCTGTACTCGATAATCGACCACGGATAGCCCTGTTCAACTAACACCCCACCGGTGTTCTTGAAGATGCTCCACCGCTCGGTTGCCATGGACGTACCCCCCCCCGGCCGAGTGCGCTGGCAGGCAGCCGAGCCGCTGCTCCCGAGCAGAGTCAAGGGGTCAACGCCGTGACGGCCCGCGAAGCCCATGCCCGGAGAGTGCTCGTCATCGCGAAGAGCAGCCCTTCTCCGTCGAGACCCGCCACACCTTCAGTGTTCTACAGGCTCCTATGGCCGTCGGGCCGGCGCTTGGAGGCTATCACGGCGGTATTATGATGGAGGCGTAAGGCTTCTCGCTCCCGACTTTCGGAGGTGCGACATGCTTGGAACCCAAGACCTCATCAGATAGAACGACAGCTGCTCGATGGGGCGTCCAAACCGCCGCTCGAGGACGACCGAAGCCTCGTCTTCATTGCCTGAGCCATAGCGCAGGGGCCTCCTTCTTCCTGCCGGATGTCCTTCCAGCCGGGTGTGAGTGTCATCAACAATTCCGTGCATCATCGAGGTCCGAATGCGCCCGCCCCGTGCAGATCATGCTCACGTCTTGAAGAACCGCGATCGCAGGCTAGCCGTGGAGCGGTTCGGATATCGTGTGCCCACTCAAGGTGTGAGCTCCCATAAGTCTCTGCCCATCGATATCGATGAACAGGATGGCCTGATGGCACGCTGGGCGATTCACCCAGATCGCCGATGCCTCGGATCCGGTGCGCCGATTGACGCCTTGCCACAAGCCGCCCGCCGACCGGCGATCGCGCCGGCTCGTCGTCATCTCTCGCTTGCATTCCTCGAAGCCATCGTTCGAAAGGGCAATCAGAATCTCCTCTGGCGCCCCGACCCATCCGTGTTCATCTTCGGTCCACGTCATCCGACCCTGGTCGCGAAGATCATCGAGCGCCGCTCTGACCCGATTCATCTGTGGCATGCTCCTTCCCGGGTCCCAGTGAAGGGACGTGATCCTGAGTCGCAGTCTACTGGCCGCCGATCGACACGGTGAAGTTGACCGTCTCCTCCTTGTACGGTGACGGTATGTACGTGAGCTCCAGGCGGATCTCCTTCAGCTTCTTCGCCTTCAGGGCCTCGGCGGGGAAGTCCACGTCCACGGACTGGGTGGCATCCTGCCCGGGGTCGAGCCGCTCGCTACCGTACGTGGCAAACTTGATGGTCGGCTCGGTCCGTGTCTCCTCGAGCTTGATCGGCTGCCCCTGGGAATCGATATAGAGGATCTTGCCCCCAACCAGGCGGACCGCCTGATCCTTCGAGCTATTCGTCAGCTTGAGCGTCCCGGTGAGCTTCGCGGGAGCGACGAGGCGGTTGGAGCCCTTCTCGACCCGCTCCGTGACCTTCATCTCCGTGACCTCACCAGTCACGATCCCAGCGTTGACCTTCACGGAGGCCGGCGTCACCGTGTACACTTTATCCTCGATCACCGCTGCCGTTCCTGACGGCTCCCGCGAGCAGCCGAGAGCCATCACGGCCACCGCCGCCAAGACTGCCACCCCTATCCATTTCGACATTGTCGTCTCCTTGCAAAGGACGCTGACACTCGGCATTCGTGGTCCCGTTTGTCTGGCACAGAGCCCATTCGCTCCGACTCGCCTCGTCGCTGGATCGCTCCTCCGCCCTCCTCACTTCCGCCGATTCTGCCGTTCAAGACCGCTCGGCCGCCCCCGGATCCCAGACCGTTGATCTCTTTGTTACGCCTCAGCTCGCCCGCCGTGACCCGGCCGGGCCTCCGCATCAGACGCCCGCGGTGCCCCATCAGTACATAAATTCTACTTGACATATAACTTATATCATGAGATATGATCACGTCAAGCGAAACATCGAGGGAAGCAGGCGGACGGTCGCGGCGCGGAAGAGGAGAACGAGGAGCGTGATGAATCTCGAAATGTTCGTGACGTGGGTTCTCGTGGGACTCCTGACCGGCTGGCTGGTCGGCTTCGTGATGAAGGCCGGAGGGTATGGGCTGATCTCGGACCTGATGCTCGGTCTCGTTGGGGAGCAGCGCGGCGAGTGGGATCTTTTTGGCCCTAGGCATCATGCCGGAGCCGGGGCAGTTCGTGACGGCCGTGGCCGTCGTTGCGTTCGTCGGAGCGGCCATCGTCATTGTCGCTCAGCGCAAGGTCTACGCACATGCCTAGAAATGTGACAGTGAGAGGCGTACTTACCGGGCTGTTGGTGCTGTGGTCCGTGTCCATCGTGGGTGCCCTGGAGCCGCACGCCATCGTCGGCGATTGGGTTGGCGAATGGAACAACGGTCGCGGTGCGAGCGATGCCGTGTACATGACGGTCACGACGGTTGCTGGAGATCGGGTGGAAGGTACGCTGTATTGGCGGGCCACCCCGGGTGCACCCTCCGAGAATCGCGATCTGCAGTTCGTGGGTACGCTGGTCGGGAACACGCTGTCTGTCCGAGGCGCGCCAACGGTGCCCGGAAGTCAGGCGATGAGCTTCTCGTACAACATCACCCGGGACGGCACGAGAATGGCGGGCTTTTTTCAGGCGAGCGACAGATCGTCTGTGTCCTTTACCAAGAAGCAGTAGGGCTCGAGATGTCTAACTATCTCGGGCGTATGGCTAATCTGGCCGAACGCCGTGACCGCGTGGGTGTCACAGCGTTCGAGGAGAGAAGTCCGTGAGGCGGGGCGTGGCGCCAAAGAATGAGAGCGCCGGCTGGAGAGAGGAGAGTCGGCAAGAGGAACAGTAGTGAATGTTTTGGAGTTACCCCTGGCCCGGATCATGGGATTGATGGCCGGGGGGCCGGCCAAGGTGACTGTGTTCACGAGTGCCCAGGGAAGTGGGGCGGTACAAGCATAACATCTTACAATCGGGAGGCGGATTGCCCATGAAGATTCGTCCGTTGCATGACCGGATCCTCGTCAAGCGCGAGGAAGAGAAGGACGTTAAGAAGGGCCGCATCATTATTCCCGACACCGCGAAGGAAAAGCCCCAGGAGGGCAAGGTCATTGCGGTGGGCAACGGGAAGGTGACGGAGGACGGCAAGAAGATCCCGCTGGACGTGAAGGCCCACGACCGCATCCTCTTCGGCAAGTACTCGGGCTCCGAGGTCAAGGTCGACGAGGAGGAATACCTGATCATGAAGGAAGAGGACGTGCTCGCGATCATCGAGTAGCCGGGCCCGGACAGCCAACCCGACCGGGCCGCGCGGGCCGGTCACTGCTCTCGCACAATTCGAGGAGGAGAACGAAGATGCCGAAGCAAGTCATGTTCAGTGACGAGGGGCGGGCCGCCCTGCTCCGCGGAGTCAACATCATGGCGGCCGCTGTCAAGGCCACCCTGGGCCCCAAGGGGCGCAACGTGGTCATCGACAAGAAGTTCGGCAGCCCGACCATCACCAAGGACGGGGTGACGGTGGCCAAGGAGATCGAACTCAAGGATCACTTCGAGAACATGGGGGCCCAGATGCTCAAGGAGGTGGCCTCCAAGACCTCCGACATCGCGGGCGACGGGACCACCACGGCGACGGTGCTGGCGCAGGCGATCGTCCGCGAGGGGCTGAAGAACGTCACCGCCGGGGCCAACCCGATGGGGCTCAAGCGCGGCGTCGACAAGGCCGTGGACGTGGTCGTCGAAGAGTTGAAGAAGATGTCCAAGTCGACCAAGGACAAGAAGGAGATCGCCCAGGTCGCCTCCATCGCCGCCAACAACGACAAGACGATCGGGACCCTGATCGCCGAGGCCATGGAGAAGGTCGGCAAGGACGGCGTCATCACCGTGGAGGAGTCCAAGTCCGCCGAGACGGTGCTGGACCTGGTCGAGGGCATGCAGTTCGACCGCGGCTACCTCTCTCCCTACTTCGTGACCGACGCCGAGCGGATGGAGTGCGTGGTCGAGGACGCGCAGATCCTGATCTACGAGAAGAAGCTGAGCGTGATGAAGGACATGCTGCCGCTGCTGGAGCAGGTGGCCCGCTCGGGCAAGCCGTTCCTGATCGTCGCCGAGGATGTGGAGGGGGAGGCCCTGGCCACGCTTGTGGTCAACAAGCTGCGCGGCACGCTGAACTGCGCAGCCGTGAAGGCGCCCGGCTTCGGCGACCGCCGGAAGGCCATGCTGGAGGACATCGCCATCCTGACCGGGGGCAAGGCCATCACCGAGGACCTGGGGGTCAAGCTGGAGAACATCAAGCTGGAGGACCTGGGCAAGGCCAAGAAGGTGGTGGTGGACAAGGACAACACCACCATCGTCGAAGGGGCCGGCAAGACCGGGGCCATCGAGGGCCGCATCAAGCAGCTTCGGGCCCAGATCGAGGAGACGACCTCGGACTACGACCGCGAGAAGCTGCAGGAGCGGCTGGCCAAGCTGGCCGGGGGCGTGGCGGTGATCAAGGTGGGCGCGGCGACCGAGACGGCCATGAAGGAGAAGAAGGCCCGCGTCGAGGACGCGCTCAACGCGACGCGCGCGGCCGTGGAGGAAGGCATCGTGGCGGGCGGCGGCGTCGCCCTGCTGCGGGCCTCGACGGCCATCGACGGTCTGAAGCTGGAGGGCGACGAGCAGGTCGGCGCCCAGATCGTCAGGCGGGCGCTGGAGGAGCCCATCCGCAACATCGTGGAGAACGCCGGGCTCGAGGGCAGCGTGATCGTGGAGAAGGTCAAGGCGGAGAAGGTCGCGACGCGCGGCTTCGATGCGGAGTTGCTGGAGTTCGTGGACATGATCCAGGCCGGGATCATCGACCCCACCAAGGTGGAGCGGGTGGCGCTGCAGAACGCGGCGTCGGTAGCGTCCCTCTTGCTGACGACGGAGGCGCTGGTCACCGACCTGCCGGAGGAGAAGCCCGCGGCGCCGCCCATGCCGCACGGGGACATGTACTAGGCCGTAGACGCCAGGCTTCGTCCGAAGGCACACAGCCCCTGTCCGGGCGGCAGGGGCTGTGTGGTTTTGTCGACGTCTCCACCACTCCCCGGTCCCTGTCCTGCACCGCGTAGAACTGAAAGCTCGGGCGCGGCAGCGAGCCGTCCGTGAGCCCCTTCACGAACGGGTGACGGAGGATGGCGGCATAGATGGGCTCGATGGATGTCGGTTCTATAGTTCGCGAGGAGGTCAATATGGCGTCTTCGCAGTGCCGGGCCAAAGCCCGACGGAAGTGGGGCAGACGGGCGCTCGCCATCGAGGGTGATGGACGATATGCCGTCCTCTATCCGGCATTTGAGTTTCTTATGGCCTTGTCCGGGAAGCCCAAGGTTAGAGCAGATGCCAAAGGCTCAAGCCCAGCCTGGAGACCGGCTGGACGTGAGCACAACCTCCCGGGACGAGTGACTGCTCGAGGGACTTAAACCCGCGGCGCACCGGATTATCGACACCCCCTTGGGCTCGTTCACGTCGGAGAACGGGACGTGAGCCGCCACCGGATCGACCGGCAGGCGGCTCAGCGCCCGTGCGCGTCGTGACTGCCCACGCGGGATCCGGCGGCCCACATTGCCCTCGATGTAGATCTTTATCGCGGTGTTCACCTCCCCGGCGGCCGGCTCAGACCGGCTCCGTTCGCAGATGGTCCTCGACGGCGCGGACACCGGGAGTGAAGCGCGTCCAGGGGGGCGGCAGCCCCAGGATCGCCCGGTACAGTTCGATATCACGCATGGCTCCGATCCTCCTTTCGGTCGATCGGAGCATAGCCTGGCTGGGTCATGTACCCACCCGATTTCCTGAAGAGCCTCTTGCTTATGGCCCGGCGCCGGTCTGCCGCTGGGCGAGGACGCACCCCTCATGACACGCTGCTCCTGCGCGGTCCACGGCGCTTAGCAGCCGATCTCGCCACTGATGCCCGCGCGCACCTTCGCCCCCCAGGCGCCGTCCTCCACCGACTCGACCATCTCCTCGGCGAAGTCCTCCACACCGCGTCGCATTGGCCGGGTCCTGGTAGTCGTGCACGTAATGGCCGCAGCCCATGACGATGTGGGCGCCGGTGGCGCGGGAGATCTCCACCAAGTATATGTTGTAATATAAAATATATATCTAAAATATGTTGTATACTCATGTGTACCGAGCCACATTGATCTTAGCGACCCTCGCTAAGATACAGGGAGAGGAGAACGCCATGACCACCATGATGCATTGGTCGCCCTTCACCCCGAAGTTCCATCTCCATCACCACCACGTAGAGGACCTGTTCCCGAGGTTCTTCGACGGCGCTACGGATGAGGCGACTCAGCCTGCTGCGTCGTGGCTCCCCGACGCGGAGGGGCGGCTCGAGGACGGCACCTACGTCATCCAGTTCGCCCTGCCGGGCGTGAATCCGAAGGAAGTCGAGGTGTCCTTGATGGACAACGTCCTCACCGTCAAGGGTGAGCGGAAGGCCAATCACGACTCCACGGGCAAGGATTACTTCGTTCGCGAGGTCGCGTACGGCGCGTTCCAGCGGAGCGTCACGCTCCCCGAGGGTGTCGACGCCGCCGAAGTGGAGGCCACGTACGTGAACGGCATGCTCGAGGTGAGGGTCCCCGCGCCGCGACCCGCGGCGCCGAGGATGATCGAAGTCAAGGCCGCATGATCGAGGGCGTCGGGGCCGTGCCGGTACCGACCGGCACGAGCCTCGGTGTGACCTGACCCGGAAGCACCGGTCACACAAGTGCCAGGGTGTGCCAGAAGCACCGCCGTCAACATGTCGGGAAGCGTGAACAAGTTGACTGACGGGACAGTCCGCTCGGTGGACGCCGCCATGAGAGGCGGCATGGCTCCATATCGAAAATCCCGGTTCAGGAGGTCTTGGTCAATGAAGCTAGAGACTGCAGCGAAAATTAAGTATGGAGTGTGGGGCCTCATTTGTGGGGCAATCATCGCAATGATCATCGGCTTTGCGTGGGGTGGCTGGACAACCTCCGGCACTAGCCAAACGAGGACGAGAGAGGCCGTCTTGGCGAGTCAGGCGGCGATCTGCGTCGCCCAGTTTACTGATGCTCGCATAATAGGGTGACACCTGCTCAGTCGTGAGGGCTTGTCACCGTATTATGCGAGCCTCAGTAATTTATGGGTTCATCCGGGAATTGTGTGGGTAGACGGCTGCTGATCCCGACCTTGTCCCTACTCGGAGGGTTCCAGAACCAGGACCCTGTCCCGCCAGGCCAAGACCCAGCTCATCCCAATGGGCCCACACTCGCTCCGTTCCGGATAGTCGGATGTTCTAAATTGATCGATATTCTCAATCCTTAAGGGTTACCGGAGTGACGGCGTCGTCAAACCCCTATGCATCCAAAACGGGGGGCATGGGGCATGGGGCAAGCGCCTGACGGTCCAGGAACCAAGGTCCTCCACTGAGTACCCACACGAAACTCGGAAGAACCAATTTATGAAGCAACCGAACTATGAAGAGAAACTTAAGGCACTCGAGGAAGTAAGTAGCTGGCAGAGACCTGAAGCCATTGAAAAGGGTGGCTGGGATAAGATGCCCGGACAAGAAAAGGCTGGTCATGCTTATCCGGTTGACTCCACACGCCCCAATCGGTAGTGTGGCGTCCATGCCCAGGCCGGACTTCCCCCGCACGCTGCGAGAGTTCCAGCGGCGCTTCGCGGACGAGAAGGCGTGCCGAGACTACTTGGCCGCGTCCCGGTGGCCGGATGGGTACCAGTGTCCTCGGTGCGGCGGTGGGGAGGCGCTCGAGCTGCCGACCCGGCTGCTGTGGCGGTGCAAGCGCTGCGGGCGCGACACCTCGGTGACCGCCGGCACCGTGTTGCACCGGACCCACACCCCCTTGACGCAGTGGTTCTGGGCCGCCTACCTGGTGACGACGCACACGCCGGGGCTCTCGGCCCTCCAGCTCCAGCGGCAGCTGGGGATCCGCCGCTACGAGACGGCCTGGGCCATGCTTCAGAAACTGCGACGCGCGATGGTCCGCCCGGACCGCGCCCGGTTGCGCGACAAGGTGGAGGCGGATGAGAGCTACGTGGGTGGGCCAGAAGCGGGCCTGCGCGGCGGCCGCGAGCTGCGGGACAAGGCGCTCGTCGTGGCGGCGGTCGAGGTGCGGGGCTCTGCGTCCGGCCGGGTCCGCCTCCAGGTGGTGCCGGACGCGTCGGGGCCCTCGCTCACCGGCTTCATCCAGACGAACGTGGAGCGGAGGGCGATGGTCGTGCAATGCGACCGATCGGCGTGAGAGCCGATAGGCCGCGCCATCATGTCGTTCTGGCCCAAGAAATCACGGAAAGCCCGCATGGCTCGCGCCACTGGCTCGGGTCCTTCTTCGACCACTGCCTCATACGCTCTAGCGGCGGCCTGATAGCGCAACGCGTGGTTGGTCGGCTCCGAGAAGTCTATCGGCACGAGCACGTTGCTGACCGCCATAATCGAGTCCTTCCTCACGCCATGGGCAGGACGGTGAACAGCATTGGCTCACGCGCGATGAGCGCGATCGCCAGACCGGGATGAGTGCGGACCATGTTCTCCAGCCGATCGGCGGGAATCACGAGCAGGGTGGCACGCGTGGCCGCCACGGCGGTGGCCGAGTGAGGCGCGTCACGGAACAAGGCGATCTCGCCCAGCAGGTCGCCCTTTTGACGAGGGTTCGCAGGACTTGCGTCCCGCCGCCGCTCTGTTTCCGAACCTCGACCTTGCCCTCGTGCACCACGTAGGCTTCTCCGTTTCCGGCGTCACCCTGGCGAAAGATCACTTCTCCGGGCTTGAACGTCTTGGTCGGCACAGCTCCGAACTGGCGAGCCCTGGGTGATATCTCCGGGACCTCTTAGCGGGAATCGGCGATGCAGCCTGGACCGCTCGCTACCTTAGCCTGGGGCATGGAGGATCTGGAGTGTCAGCGTGGAGAGTACGGGCCAATTTTCTTGACCACTCGGCGGCGCTATGCGATAAACAAAGCGCATCACGTGGTGGTTCAGTGCCCTTTCGTCTCCGCCGATGAGAGAACGCGACTTTCTCGCCCGAATCCAAGAGTTGGGAGACCTGCCTAGCCGTAAGGAGGCGGACCAGTGGGCCATGACCGTCCTCATCGCCCTGACCCATCTGCTGCCGGACCGCCACAAGCGGCGCCGCTTGATCACTCAGCTGCCTGGCACGCTCAAGGCCAGGCTTCTCGATGAGCCGCCCGGTGCGCTCCTCATGGACCTGGACGCATTCCTGCAGCATGTCGCAGCAGGTCTCGGCACGCATGCGCCTGGGGGCGAACGCGCCGTCCGCGTCGTGTACCGTGCGCTACGCGAGGCAGTATCTCGAGGCGAGCTGGCCAAGGTCGAGGTGCATCTCCCCAAGGACGTCACTCGCTTTCTCGAGCGTGCCGCGTAAGCCGCCTCGGTCGCCCCGAGAAACGCGGCATGTGAGTTCCGCTTGGCGCTCGAACGAGCGAGAGGTCGTGAAACAAGTACCGGCAGCGGCGGAGAAGGTAGACGATCCGGTCGAGGCGGCGTCGGCTTCCCGGAATTTCGAGCGTGGCGCGCGGGATCAGTGCGAAGCCGCCCAGGCCCGCCAGGAATGGCAGAGACAGCTCTTCGTGCTTCGCATCGTAAGGAACGTTGAGAAACGCGGCGTCGGGCAACGGGCGCAGTCGCCTACTCGCTGACCGGCGATCCGCTGCCATCTACGCGAAGCTCACGCTCAGGGGCGTGACGTCTGCGTGTGCGTTCCTGCTGCCCGCTTGGAGACGACTTCCCTTGCAGCTCTCGGGACCCGTGCCCGCCGCGGGACCCCCTCCGCGCTCTGGAGGTGCCTTTCCACAATGTCGTCCATCATCCCGGCGATCTGTCGAGCCCGCTTCGGTGAGAGCCCGATTTGTCGGGCAGTCTCTTCCAGGGACGGAACCGGAGCGGTGATCAGGACCTTGCGCGGCATGCTTCAAGGTACGTGGGCGAGGGAGCCTGTGTCAATTCGGAGAAGGCCGGTCCTGTCGCCAGCCGACTGCTCGACGGCGCAGATGCACTCGTGCGACAGGCGCGGACGCGGAGTCAGCATCGGGCAGCATTGCGCAGGATACTCAACAACTACGCCGACGATAGAGCCGGTGCTCAAGCCGATGGTGCGCGTTGCTTGATGCTGGTTTCCGCCCGGGGTTTGACCCGCTCGCATCCTCGTGCAGGCCGGCGCTCCCTCTGCCTCCCACACTTGAGGGTACGGCGGAGGCTTGATAAGCCTTCTCGCTCTCTGCTGGGCCGCGCGTGACTCGTAGAAGCCGTTCCCCTGCACTTCTTGACGGACTTGACGCCCCCGATCCCACGCGCGTGCCTAGCCCCGGCGTACGGACGGCGGACGTCACGCCGGTGCCCCTCGACATGCTCATCAAGCACAAGGAGTAACATCGCCAGACACGGCGACGACATGCCGCAGGTGCGCGACTGGACATGGCAGTGGTGACAATGCAGGAGCGCCGTTCGCCGTGAAGGCGCCACACGGCCCCATCGACGCGCTCCTCGCGGAGCTCCACGCCTCACGCGGAGGCTTGACGACCGACGAATCGCGCCGGAGGCTCAGTGAGGTCGGCCCGAACGAGCCCGCGCGGGCGCCGCGCACGGCCGGCCTCGTTGAGATCCTCCTGCTCCTGGCGAATCCGCTGGTCATCATTCTGCTGATCGCGAGCGCCGCCTCCGCGATCCTCGGCGAGCGGGTCAACGCCTCCATCATCGTCCTCATCGTGACACTGAGTGTGGCGCTCAACTTCGTTCAGACCTATCGCTCCCATCGCGTCGCCGAGCGACTGCGCGACGCCGTGGCGCCGACGGCGACCGCCCTCCGCGATGGAACCTGGAGCGAGATTCGACGGCTCGAGCTGATCCCCGGTGACATCGTCCGACTCACGGCCGGGGATCGCGTTCCTGCCGACGCGCGCCTCCTCGAGGCGCGCGACCTGCACGTCCAGCAGGCCGCACTCACGGGCGAGTCGATGCCGGCCGAGAAAGACGCGGACGACATCGAGGTCGCGCCGCGTCAGCCGGCCGATGCACGCAACGTCGTCTTCCTCGGCACGTCGGTCGTGAGCGGTACGGCGACGGCGCTGGTCGTCGCGACGGGGCCGGCGACCGCGTTCGGCGACATTGCCGCGCGCCTCTCGATGCGTCCGCCCGAGACGGAGTTCGAGCGCGGCACCCGGCAGTTCGCGCTCCTGATCATGCGCACGGTGTTCTTCCTCGTTCTCTTCGTGCTGCTGGCCGGCGCGCTCCTGCATCACGCGTTTCTCGAGTCGCTGCTCTTCGCGGTGGCGCTCGCGGTGGGCCTGACGCCCGAGTTCCTGCCCATGATCAGCGCCGTCACGCTCTCTCGCGGGGCCGCGCACATGGCGCGCCAGAAGGTGATCGTCAAGTATCTCGAGGCGATCGAAAACTTCGGCAGCATGGACGTTCTCTGCAGCGACAAGACTGGCACGCTTACGAGCGGAGACATGAGGCTCGACCGACACCTTGACCCGTTCGGCCAGGTATCGGAGCGGCCGTTTACCCTCGCCTATGTCAACAGCTCCCACCAAACTGGCATCAAGAGTCCGCTGGACGAGGCGATCCTCAAGCGCGGCGGGCTCGCCATCAACGGATACCGAAAGATCGACGAGATCCCGTTCGACTTCGAGCGGCGACGGCTCTCGGTCGTCGTCGAGAATAGCGACGGGCGCCTGCTGATCACGAAGGGGGCTCCGGAGGGCGTCATCGCCTGCTGCACGGCCTACGAGGTCGACGATCGCCGGGCCGCGCTCGATGAGGCGATGCGGGCGCGCTGCGAAGCGACGTACCGGGAGTTGAGCGCTCAAGGATCTCGGGTGTTGGCCGTCGCCTACGCGGTGGCGCCGCTCCAGCCCGCCTATTCTGCCCGCGACGAGTGTGAGCTGGTGCTCGCCGGCTTCGTGACCTTCTTCGATCCGCCGATGGAAGGCATCGCCGAGACGCTCCGTGCGCTCCGCCGCGACGGCGTCGTGGTGAAGATCCTCACCGGTGACAACGAGCTTGTCGCCCAGCACGTCTGCGGTCAGGTCGGCCTCGACAGTGCCCGGATCGTCGGTGGCGACGAGATCGAGCGCATGACCGACAGCGCGCTTGCTGCGGTGGCTGAGCACGCGACCGTCTTTGCCCGCGTCTCACCCGCGCAGAAAAACCGGATCATCCTCGCGCTCAAGAGTCGCAATCACGTCGTCGGCTTCCTGGGCGACGGCATCAACGACGCGCCCTCGATCCACACGGCGGACGTCGGCGTGTCCGTCGCGACCGCCGTCGACGTCGCCAAGGACGCTGCCGACATTATCCTGCTTGAACGCGACCTGGACGTCCTCCACGCCGGAATTCTCGAGGGCCGGCGGGCCTTCGGCAACGTGATGAAGTACCTGCTGATGGGGACCAGCTCGAACTTCGGCAACATGTTCAGCATGGCGGGCGCGTTCCTCTTGCTGCCGTTCCTGCCGATGCTGCCGACCCAGATCCTGCTCAACAACTTCCTCTACGATCTCGCCCAGATCACGATTCCCACCGACAATGTCGACGACGCATTCATCCGGACCCCGCAGCGGTGGAACATCGGGATCATCCAGAGGTTCATGGTGGTGATCGGGCCCATCAGCTCGATCTACGACTTCCTCACGTTTGGGGTGCTGCTGTGGGTCTTCCGCGCCTCCGAGGCGCTGTTCCAGACGGGGTGGTTCGTCGAGTCGCTCGCGACCCAGACGCTCGTCCTCTTCGTCATCCGGACCGCCGGCAATCCCTTGCGCAGTCGGCCGAGCCTCCCGCTGGCGGTGACCACGGTGCTCGTGGTGCTGATCGGCGTGATCTTGCCCTTCACGCCGCTGGCCGCTACGCTGGGCTTCGTGCCCCTCCCGGGCGCGTACTTCGTGTTTCTCGGCGGAGTCACCATGACGTATCTCGTCCTCGTCGAGGTGGTCAAACGCCGACTGATGCGCACACTGCTCGGCATGGGCCGCGCACGTGTGGCGAAATCGGTCACACCAGCATCATAGGTCCCCTCATGCAGGAAGGTACGATCGTGGAGGGCATAAAATGGCCACGGACGCGGAGATTCAGAAGTTCGTACAGCGTCACCACGGCTTCATCCCGAAAATGGGGTGGATCGCTCATGTCAAGGAGGTTCACGGCATACCGACGCTGCGTGGGGCGAACCGGGCCCGTCGGGATCGTGACATCGAGCCGTGCCCGCCCGAAAAGCGTGAGGCGATCGGAGAGGCGCTTCGACATTTCGGCATGATGTGACGGCAGCCGGCGTCTCCGTCAAACGCCCGGTCCTTGCGCGCCTCCCAAGTAGTCGCGCGTGGCGCGCTCGAGTTCCTCGACGATCTCGCGGCGCTCAGCGAGGAGGCGCCTCGCTTCCTGAGCGCGCGTGAGGAGGAGCGCGCCGAACCTGAGCTGGTGGCGCAACCGCCCCGTGCCCACCAGATACCGGTACGCAATCAGACCCCCGAGCGGGAGTGAGAGGAAGAAGGCGAGGGCCCACCGGGGACCGGCCGCCCACCCGACGAGCGCCGTCTCGAGCGCCCAGAAGAGCGGGAATGCGACGACGCTCGCGAGGAGCCGGGTCGTCGCGTAGTCCGTCTGCCTGCGCGACATCCGCCCCGCGAGCCACCCGGGCAGGTAGTAGGGGAGGAAGTTCACGGCCGCGCCGTACGCAAAGAAGGGGAGGCCTACGATCGTCTGCCATGACCGTGCAACCCGCTGCCGCTCCGCCGTCCGCTCGAGGCGAGTCCGCACCGCCTCGTCACGGAGCCGGTAGGTGGCCAGTCCGGCGTGGTAACCGAGAATCCGTTGCCAGAGCCGCTCGATGCGCTCGGGGTCCTGTCTGCGGAAGTGCTCGACCGCGTCCGCGATCGCCCCGGAGAGCGGGAACGGGTCGATCTGCCGTCCCCAGAGCCCGCGCTCCTCCCACAGCTCACGCTCGAGCTCGCCGCGATAGAGCGCCTCCACGGCGCGCGCGAGCGCCGCCGTGTCGATGCGCTCGACGTGGACCACCTCGCGCTCCATCGCCGACTGGATCGCCGTCGTGAACGTATGCAGCGCCTTCGCCGGCTCCTCGCAGTAAACGGCGAGGGACGACGAGACGTCGACCGGCTCGCCGAAAGAGACGAGGACGCGACCGCGGAACCTCTTGCGAGCCTCGAAACTGAGCCCTACCGGCACGACGGTGAGGCGCCCCCGGGCGTGCGCCTCGTAGCCGAGCGCGATCCGCGCCGCGCCCGCCTTGATCCGTTGCAGGTGCGCCTCCGAGTGGGTGGCGCCTTCGGGGTAGATGGCGATGAGTCGCCCGCGGTCGAATGCCTCGTCGCACGCCGCGAACATCTCCATGGTGCGGTCCATCTTGTCCGGGTCGTCCGCCTTCCGGTAGACGGGAATCACGCCCAAGGCGACGAGGAACCGCGCGATGAGCGGATTGCGGAAGAGCGCGGCGGTGGCGAGGTAGTGCACCTTCCGAGGGAGGACCGCCCCCACGAGCAGCGAGTCGATCAGGTTGTTCGGATGGTTGATGCAGAGGAGCACCGGACCCAATCGCGGTACCCGCTCGGGGTGCCGGACCTCGACGCGCTCGAAGAAGAACCAGATCCAGAACCGCGCGATCACCCTGACGACGGCGTAGAAGGGATCCACTATTCGCTCGTCCTTCGACCCGGTGATAGGTCGCCGTCCCAAGCCGCTCAGGGGCGGCGGCGAATGTCCCTCGGCCGGTTCCTGGTCCAGGCGCTCCTTCCCGACGCGACGATGCCATCGCCACACGCCGACGACCAGCATCGCCGCAAGCGCCAGGAGGCCGGCGAGACCGAGCCAGCGCTCTGCCCGGTGCACATCGGCCATGATGGCTTTGATCTGATCCGTGAAGAAGTAAGCCAACCCGAACGCCAACGGGACGCCGAATACGGCAGCGCCCGCGTCCGCCACCACGAACTTCCAGAACGGGACGCGCGCACTGCCCGCGGTCAGAAACGCGGCGGCGCGGAGTCCCATGACGTGCCGCGCCGTGACGACGGTCTTCAGTGCATGCCGTCGATACGCTGCCTTCAGCCACTGCTCCCGCGTGGGCGACAGTACCAGCCGGACCAGGCGCCAGTTGAGGACCTGCCCACCCCAGTGCCGGCCGACCCCATAGAGCACCATATCGCCGGATAGCACCCCCAGCACGCAGACGGGCAGCGCAAGCCACCACCGGACGATACCCTCGTGGCTCAACACGGCGGTCGCGATGATCGGCATTTCCTCTGGGATTGGCACTCCCAGGCTCCCGAGCAGGAGCACGGCGAAAATGCCGAGGTACGTAAAGTTATCGACGAACTCTTGAAGTGCCTCCACGTTCGTCCTCAAGTCCAACGGGATACGAACCCGTGTTTCAGCCACGGCCTGTCTGGGTTTGGTCGCGCCTACCTTCTGCTGAGCACGACCCTCTTCGTCGTCTGGTTCGTCCTCTACGGCATGAGCCCGGACCTACGCCGCCAAATGCTCCGGAAGACGGAAGCGAAACGCGGGTTCATGCATGGCCTGGACCTCCCTCCCGAGGAAGCCGCTCCGCCTCGGCGATCAACTGGGTGAGCGCGGCCCGATCCACGACTTCCTTCTCGATCAACCGCTTCGCGAGCGCGTCGAGGATTGCGCGTTTGTTGCTCAGGGTCTCACGGACTCGACCGTGAGCGGTCTTCAGGAGCTGCTCGATCTCCGCGTCGCTCCGGGCGGTCTCCTCGCTGTACTCGCGCTGGGCCATCGACGGGACGTTCAGGAAGAGCGCCTGGCGGGGCGCCTCGAATGTCGCGAGCCCCAGCGCCTCGCTCATGCCGTAGCGGGCGACCATGTGACGCGCCATGTCGGTGGCCCGCTGGAGGTCATCCTGGGCCCCGGTCGAGATATCGCCGAAGACGAGCTCTTCCGCGACGCGACCGCTCAGCAACACGTCGAGCCGATCGAGGAGCTCGGTCCGGGTCATGAGGTACCGGTCCTCCGTCGGTTGCTGCTGGGTGTACCCGAGGGCCGCGACCCCACGCGGGATCACCGAGATCTTCGCGACCCGGTCCGCGTGTTCTCGGGACTCGGCGACCAGCGCGTGGCCCGCCTCGTGATAGGCGACGATCTCTTTCTCCTTCGGGTTGATCACGCGCGATTTGCGCTCGAGCCCACCGACCACTCGGTCGATTGCCTCGTCGAAGTCGGCCGCGTCCACCGCCTCTTTGCCCTGCCGAGCAGCGTGAAGCGCCGCCTCGTTGACGAGATTGGCGAGGTCGGCGCCGACGAAGCCAGGGGTCCGCGCCGCCACCTGGGAGAGATCGAGGCCGGGGGCCAGCTTGACGTCACGGACATGCACGCGAAGGATCTTCTCCCGCCCCCTCAGATCGGGACGGTCCAGCACGACCTGGCGATCGAAGCGCCCGGGCCTCAGCAACGCGGGGTCCAGGATTTCCGGCCGGTTCGTCGCTGCCAAGATGATCACGCCCTTCTAACCCCAAACGGGAAATAAATCAGGCCGCCAGGCGCTGAGCGATGGTCGCATAGAGTTCTTCCGTGGCGGGGTTGTGAGTGGGACGCAGCCGGTTCCGGCCGCCGATGCGGGTCAGGCGGCCGGCACGGGCGATGAGGAGGAAGCGGAGCGTGCGCATGCTGCGGAAGAGATGGGTGTAGGTCCGCTTGGGCGACCGTGTCTTGGGTTGGGCGAGGGTATCGAGCTGGAAGCTGCGAATGAGGTTATGCGCGAGCACGCTGAGCTGTTGCCAGGCACTATTGGCCGCGTAGTGCTTGGTCGGGACGACATCGAGGGCGAACTCCCCCTTCAGTTCGGCGATGGTTTTCTCCTGGGCGCCGTGGCCACAGATGAAGGCGTAGAGGGTGGGCAGGCTGAGATCGAGATTCGTCGCGACGGCGGAATACTCGTAGTGCCCGTCGTCGGGAGTGAACAGGTCGAGTTGGAAGTTCCGGGGGCTCTGATGTTGCACGTGCGTGCGGTAAATCATGACTCGCACCCGCAGGTTCCACTGCGGAATGTCGAGGTCGTGAAAGAAGCCCGTGACCTTCGGCGCCACCGGCAGCCACCGCTGCCGCGCGGGGGCCAGTTGCTTGAGCGGCAGCCAGCTCCAATAGCCCACCTTGATGGCGTACTGACACCCCGGGGCCTGAAGCAGCCGCAGCACGTCGCGCTGGAAGAAGGCGGCGTCCGTACGGACCTCCAGCGGCAGCCCGCGCCCGAAGCGCTGACGAAGGCCGTCGATAACCTCGCGCAGGAACGTCACCGCCTGGTTCGAGTCATGGACATTGCCCGGCCGGTTCTTGAGCCGCAGGATATGCCCGGTCTGTGCCAGGTGCGCCATCAGCGGGTAGTAGCTCAGGTCTTTGCGATGATGAGGATTGAACCCCCGGAAGGCCCAGGCCACCGTGGGGCCGGTGCGCACGACGGTGCCGTCGACATCAATGGTGAGCCGGGCCAGGTGCAACTGCACAATCGCGTCGGTCACCACGGCGTGGTTGAGCTGCACCAGCGGCCTCAGCGTCGTCTGCGTGAACTGGCGGAGCCAGTTCGCGACGGTGCGTGTGGTGGGAATGCGTGCTAGGCCGCAGAACCGCGCGACCAGCGGATCATGGGCGAGATAGCGGAGGTGCTCCAGCCGGCGGGCGCCGGCGTAGAACAGGGCAAGGACCAGCAGAGCCAGCCGCGCCCCACCGTAGTCGCCGCCGATCGAGGCGCAGGCGGTCCGCAGACGCGCGACCAGATCGATCTGGCCCAGATAGCGACGGAGCAGTTCCAGTCCACTGTACGACGTCAGTTCTTGCCGCACGAATTCAATCCGCAGATCACCCTTGACCACCCGCCGCAAGCCCGGTACGCTCAAGCGCATCAGAGGGGCCTCCTGTGTGTAGGGAGTGACGTTGGCGTGTTCTCCCTTTCAACCGCACAGAAGGCCCCTTTGTTTCACCTGGATTGTCCCTTCACTCAACATTTATTTTCCG
>WNFV01003325.1_pt1 | contig 20650 bp, 22 predicted proteins | sample 5400101 | NCBI WGS metagenome assembly WNFV01 (sample SAMN13153361, study PRJNA577476) | soil metagenome | isolation source: 115 cm soil or saprolite under grassland replicate 1 | place: USA:California | collected 2016-06-15 | reverse complement strand
CACTATCGGAACATTCTGGCTGGCGAGATCAAGAGGCTCCGCTCGGGAAGCGCCCCAGAGATGAGCCGGCCTCTGGTTGCCCACTGGGACCATCTTCGCCGAGAGATCTTTACCGCCGGCGCTCGAGATTCATGTCGATCCGCTTCAAGCGCTGGAGATCAGCGCCGAGCTTCGCTGCCTCGGTCTTCAACCGGGCGGCTTCGGCCTCGCGCGTCACGAGCTCGGCCTCGCGCGTCACGAGCTCGGCCTCGCGCGTCACGAGCTCGGCCTCGCGCGCCACCAGCTCGGCCTTACGCGCCACGAGCTCGGCCAAGGTGGCCTGCCACGCCCGAGCTTCCGATTCCCACTCGCCCTTGGGATATTCCGTGAGCAGCCGCCCGAATGCCAGCTGCGCCGCCCGGTAGTCGCGGAGCCCGCTGGCGGGATCCACGTACAGCCTCGCGAGACTATGGAGTGCCCTCGCATGCACGGCGTCTCGTGGGGCTTCAGCGACGATCCGCGCGTAGAGATCACGAGCCGCGCTCGGCTGCCCCTCGCGGACCAACTCGTCCGCCCGCCCCACCAACTGCGCGACCTCCGAGCGAGTCTCGCGCTTGTCGCGGAACCAGTCGACGGTGCCGCATCCCGTGCACAGGGCGCCCAGTGTCAGCGCAACGACGAGGCGCCTCATACGTCAGGCGCCGTCTTCGGAAGCCGGACCAGGAAGCACGTGCCCGTCCCTTCCTCGCTGTCGACACGGATCGAGCCGCCGTGGGCCTCGACCAGGCCCTTGACGATGGCCAGGCCGAGGCCGGAGCCCTTACGGCCCTGGTGCGCCTGCTGATAGGGCTCGAAGATGCGGGCGAGGTCCGCTGCCGGAATTCCCGGCCCGGTGTCCCGCACCGTCAGCTCGACATGCGTGGCCGCATCGGTGACCGCGACACGCACCGACCCGCCTTCCGGCGTGAACTTGATCGCATTGCCGACCAGGTTGAGAAGCAACTGTGTCACCGCCTCCTCATCGGCCGCGATCACGATACAGCCTTCCATCGACGTCTGCTCCAGGTGCAGACCCTGCTGCTCCGCCTGGGGACCGAGCACATCCAGCGCCCGGGCGATGACCTTGTCAAGCTCCATGAGCTGCCGCACGAGGGGAAACACGCCCGCCCGGAGCCGGTTGAGGTCCAAGATCCGAGTCACCAGTCTGAGCAGATGGTCGACGCTGTCGTCGATCGACTGGATCCAATGGCATTGCTTGGCATCGAGGCCATCCCGCGCCCGCAGCAGAACAAGCTGGGCCGAGGCGCGGATGGCTGTGAGCGGATTCCGGAGTTCATGCGAGATGTGGGAGAAGAACTGCTGCTTGAGCCCTTCGACTTCTCGTAATTCCAGAGCCATGCGATTGAACGACCGAGTCAAGTCCCCGATCTCGTCCCGCGTCTCGACCGGAAGCGGCTCCGTGAAGCTCCCGTCCGCCACCCGCCCGGTCGCCGAGGACAGCCGGCGAACGGATCGCGTCAAGCGGAAAGCGAGAAAACCTGTCGCGCCAACGGCGGCGAGAAGGCTGACGCTCAGGGTTACGAGAATCGTGGTCCACGTGCGGGACTCGAGCGCCCGGACCGCCGTCTGCGCCTGGGCGACCTCGGCCGAGGTCGCCTCGGTCAGCCGGGTCAAGGCCTGGTCCAACCGCTCGGCGGCCGATCGCGCCGGCCCTTCGGACAGACGCAGGGCCCGCGCCGCCTCACCCCGGCTCAGCAGCGCACGCTCCTTGTCGACCAGCTGCGCGTATGTCGTGAAGGCTGCGACGGCCTCACGGTAGCTGTTCTCTTCGGCCGGCGACCTGAGAAAGACTTCCAGCCGCTCGAGATCCGCTACCGCGCGAGCCACGCGCTCTTTCAAAAGCTGCCCGTACGCGCGGTCCCGGAGGACAAGATAGCGAGCTTCGATGCGGAGCAGCCGTGGGACGATCTCCTCGAGGGATACCTCGAGCTGCAGGGCCGGGAGAGACCGGTCCGTGATGTCGCGATGGGCGCGGACCAGATGGCCCACCGCGAGAAGGCTCCACCCAGCGACGCCGACCAGGGCCAGGATGACCAGGGTCGATGCGGCGAAAATCTTGGACGCCAGGCGCATGTCAGATCTTCTGCTCTGGAAAACTAGCGCGTCTCTTCCTCGAGAGGACGCGGAGCCTTGATCGTGCCGGTGGCCGGATGGGGATGCATGGCGTGGAGCCTGCACGACTTGGTTGAGCAGACGGACGACTGACAATCGATATGCCAGATGTTCGGGATGGTCCCGCACCCCGGCTTGGGAGGGTGGGTGTTTCCCTTCGTCCACCTGAGGTCCGAGTAAGCACGCTCGCCATGGCCATGACTTTTTCTGAGCAAATGGTGAGCCAGCCATAACTAGCCAGAAAATAACGCCATCGGTAATCGTCCGGCCTGCAGCATCTTTCGGAAACTGTCAGTCGCATGACAAGTTCCGGCGCATCGTGGTGCCTGCGAGGTCACATTGCGCAGGCCCCAATGGCGGGCGTAACATCTCCCTCTGTTGAGCCAGCTGACGGAGGAGCTAACCGGGGCGCACGACGCCGCGAGGAGCCTGTTGGAGAAATGGTCAACGGTACATTTTTGGGGGATCGAAACACATTGGCGCGAGCGAGATCGTCGATCCTGAGCCAAATGCGCGATCGCCCTCTCCATCGCCAAGCCGTCAAACTCATTATCCAAGTACGGGGCTACGCTTATTTCGTGATGCCGGCTGGAGCCGAGCGGCGCCGCCGGTCGCGAGCGGCCACACATAGCGATCCCACGTGAGACCGACCACTTCCATTTGGCCGGCGGCTCGCACGCCCAACCGTTCGGCGACGCGCCGCGAGCGGGCATTCTGCGGAAGAATGGCCGAGACCGCGTACGTCAGCCGCAGAACGTCGCGCGCGTAGTCGAGAACGCAACGCACCGCTTCTGTCGCGAAACCCTGGCCCCAGAAGGCGGGGTCGAGCGTGTAGCCGAGCTCACACTCGAATGTCAGGGCGACGCCAGCGGGCGCCTGTGCGCGCCCGAACCATCCTCTGCGGATTCCGTGCTCGGCTGCCGCGGATTCGACAGCGAGGTCGGTCAAGCCGCAGCGCCCGATCAGCGCTCCGTCTTCCTTGCGCAGGACCGCGAGGTGGCCGAGCGCGAGCTGCTCATAGCTCGCCAGAGTGGCCTGCAACCATGTGGCCGACTCTTCGAGCGAGCGCGGCCGGCCTGCGGGATAAAGATACTGCGCGACTTCGGGGAGTGCGTGGGTGCGAGTGAAGAACGGCAGATCGTCCGGCGCGATCCGCCGCAGCACGAGGCGAGCCGACTCCAGCCGGTCTGTGCCGTGCGCCAGGGTCATCTTGAAGCCGCCTTCATGTCGCTCGCATTGTAGCGCCCTTCGCGGAGTCGGCATCGGTAGCAGGCGATCGCTTGACACGAGCGATGCCAGTTGCTATATTCAACCCACAGGTTGAATATATGACTCCGGTCCTCGATATCACCTTCGCGGCGCTCTCAGACCCGACGCGACGAGAGATCGTCCAGCGGCTGGCAAAGGGCGCCGCGCGGGTGACCGACCTCGCCCAGCCCTTCGACATGTCGCTCAACGCCGTCTCGAAGCACGTGAAGGTGCTCGAGCGCGCCGGGCTGGTGCGGCGCACGCGGGCAGGCCGCGAGCACCATATCGCCCTCGATCCGGCGCCGATCCGGCGCATCGCGGGCTGGGCCTCCCGCTACGAGCGGTTCTGGAGCGACCGCCTCGACAAGCTCGACGCATTCCTCACAACGAACAGAAAGGAAGATTGACGATGGCCCCTCCCGGAACGAGCCCGACCCCGACTCTCCAGATCACGGTCCCCCGCCGGATCGAAGCCTCGCCGGAAGAGGTCTTCGACGCGTGGGCTGACCCCGACCTGTTCAGGCGCTGGTTCGAGCCGCACCGCGCCATTCTCCGCAGGGCCGCGGTCGACGAGCTCTGGTACTGGGAGGCGGACCATGCCGGCCGCCTGTGGGCGCACTACTGCCGCTACTTGCGCGTGGAGCGCCCGCGGCTGCTGGAGTTCGCCTGGATGTCGGAAGCGACGCGTGGGCTCGAGTCCCGGGTGACCCTCGAGATGACGCCGTCCCGCGACGCCACCGACCTGGTGTTGACGCACACCGGCCTCCCCGACGACGAGATGGGCCGCGGCCACGAGGAGGGCTGGAAGCACTTCACCGGGATCCTGGCCGAGAAGATCAAAGGGCTGAGGCGATGAGCCGGGACGACGGAAAGGAGAGAAGAGCGATGACAAAGCACATGACCGGGACACGTGAAGAGTGGCTGGCCGCGCGGCTCGAGCTGCTCGCGGCGGAGAAGGAGCTCACGCGGCGCAGCGACGAGCTGGCGCGGCGACGTCAGGAGCTGCCGTGGGTCCGGGTCGACAAGGAGTACCGATTCGAGACCGACGAGGGGAGCGCCTCGCTGGCAGACCTCTTCCGAGGGCGCTCGCAGCTCCTCGTCTACCACTTCATGTTCGGGCCCGACTACACGGCGGGCTGTCCGTCCTGCTCGGCGATCGCGGACGGCTTCAACGGGTTCGTCGTGCACCTGGCCAACCACGACGTCACGCTTTGTGCGGTGTCGCGGGCGCCGCTCGCGAAGCTGCAGGCGTACAAGCGGCGGATGGGGTGGACGTTTCCCTGGGCGTCCTCGCTCGGCAGCGACTTCAACTTCGACTTCAACGTCCAGTTCACCGAGGAGCAACAGCGCGAGGGAGGCATCGAATATAACTACCGGCGCGAGGCGGTGTCGCAGGTTCCGTTGCAGGGCGCGACCCTTGGTGTACGCGCGCTGGCCCGGGAAGCCGGCGGCGAGGGGCCCGTCGCCCAGATCGCGGCCATGACCGGAACCGACGTGGCCACGTACTCGCGCGAGAGGCCGGGCATGAGCGCGTTCGCGCTCGAGGACGGCGTCGTCTACCACACCTATTCCACCTATTCGCGCGGACTGGACGGCCTCTGGGGCATGTACCAGTGGCTCGACCGCGCCCCCAGGGGACGCAACGAGACGGGCGCCTGGTGGCGCCGCCACGACGAGTACAACAAGGGCTGAGCGAAGTCGTGGTTGTCGTGGCGCATGCGGGATTGAAGATCTCCGACGCATGGCTTCCGATCGAGCCTTCCAGCAAGCGTTTCTTGGCGTCTCTGCGCTGCTCTTCGCTGCCATCGAGATGCAGCTGCCGGCGCTGGCGCGCGCCGTTCCGATCGCGGTCGGTGTGGTCGTCCTGATCGCCGGCGCGCTCCAGTTCACCGCGTGGAAGGCGCGTCACCTTGCCTGTTGCCGGGAGGCACCCGGGCGCGGTCGCACGCTGCCAGCCGACGCCGGCACGGCTTGGCGACACGGCCTGCGCCTTGGACTCGACTGCAGCCACTGCTGTGCCGGTCTGATGGCGATCTTCCTGGTCATCGGAGTCATGAACCTTCGCGCGACGGCTGTCGTGGCGGCACTCATCACCGTCGAACGTCTCGCACCGGCCAGTGAGCGCGTCGCGCGAACCATCGGGGCCGTCGTCGGGACAGGTTTGTATCTGATCGCGCGAGCAGCCGGGCTCGGATGACGCATCCGCATCATGCCGCGTCGTGTACCTGAAGGTCGCCCACCGCGCATGCCTGTGACCTTACCGAGGCCCACCCGCGCCGGTCGAGCACCATCGGGAACGGACGGGGGTTGGTCGGGCCCCACCTCGACGGGCTGCTGTCGACTTCACGCTCACGTGCCGCGGCATCCTCCACGAGCGCACGAGACCTGTCGGCGCACCAGTCATCCGAGTGCATTCATGCCCTTCTCGAGCTTTTCCAACCAGTACGTCATGCCCATCTCGCCGTACATCGCCGTCGCGGTCGTCAGGTGCTCCTGGGCCTGACCGGGATTACCCGTCCGGCGGTAGAGCCTGCCGAGGCCGTGGTGGCAGTGCGCGATGAGCGGGCGCATCTCCAGCTTGGAGGCCAAGCTCATTGCGGCACCATAGTGCGCCGCGGCCGTCGTCACGTCGGGGCGGGCATGATGCGAGCCGATGTCGCCCAGGAGGCGGAGAGCCCACGCCTCAGTCCCGCGTTCACCGCGCCCGCGAGCGAGCATCACGGCGCGGTCGGCGCAGGCGCGGGCGTCCTCGACCTGATCCGCGAGGAGATACGCCTCGCCGAGCTGTACGACGCTGAGCGAGTGGTGATACCCAATCCCTGTGCGTTCAGAGTCGGCCACCGCCAGCTGCAGGCAGGAGACGCCCTCCTCGATGCGTCCCGACCACGCGTACACGTGCCCCAGAGCAGCCATGGCGACCGGAGTGTGACTCGTGATGTTCCACTCGCGGCACTGAGCGACCGCGCATTCGAGCAGGCGGGCGGCTTCGGTTAGTTCCCCCCTGACGCGCTTCAGATACGCGAGATCGAGACATCCAATGACGACGCTGAACGGATGATCGAGCGCTTCGGCGATCTGTATCGCCTCGTGTCCGTGAGCTTCTCCCTCGTCGAATGCGCCGCGTTCGGCCAGGGCGCGCACCAGGGTGGCACGAGACATGACCGCAGGAGACACCACGAGGCCGAACCGATCACGGGGCCGCTGGTCGTGTAGCGACTGCATCAGTTTGCGGCAGACACGTTCGGTCGCGCGATAGTCGCCTGAGAGGCAAGAGGCAGCGGCGAGGTAGTACTGAGCTGCGATGTGGAGCGCACCGTCGCCGAGACGTTCCGAGATGATCTCGACCCTTTGCGCCAACGTGCGCACCTCTGTGACGTGACCGCCCGTGTGCACGTGATGGCCGCTCATATAGGCCGACACCCATCCGAGTCGTCGCGGATCGTCGAGCGTTCTGGCCAGCCGTTCGGCCTCCCGGAGATACACCAACACCATCGCGAGCTCGCCCAGCGGGAAAAGCGACTGACGAAGGTCGAGACGAAGATCGATCGCGCTCTCGATGTTCCGGCGCGTATCGGGCAGTGGGTGCAAAGCCGTCAGTGCCTGCTCGAAGCAGCTCACCGCCTCCCGGTAGGCCGAATGGGCGAGAGCCTTGGCGCCGGCCTGCCGGAAGTACGTGACAGCCTTCTCCCACACCTCGCCCCGGAAAGCATGGTGAGCCAGGCGCTCGACCTGCTCGGCCAGCCGATCGGGGTAGAGAGTTTCGAGCGACTCCACGATCCGCGCATGGAGCGCGCGCCGACGGTCCTGGAGGACGCTCGCGTACGCGACCTCGTGGGTAAGGGCATGCTTGAACGTGTACTCGAGATCCGGGAAGACGCTCGTCTCGTACAGAAACTCGGCCGCCTGGAGCTGCGTGAGCCCGCGGCGAAGGCTTTCCTCAGGCACGTCGGCGATGGTCTGCAGGAGCGTAAACGGCACATCCTTCCCGATGACGGAGGCAGCCTGAAGCAGCCGCTTGTCCTCGGGTGGCAGCCGGTCGATACGCGCCGCAAGGATCGCCTGCGCCGTCGCCGGGATCGGCCACGCGTCCTGCTCTTTCGTCATCCGATAGGCCCCCCGATCCCCGACGAGCACCTCGGTCTCCACCAAGGTCTGCACGGTCTCCTCAAGGAAGAAAGGGTTGCCCTCGGTCCGCTCGATCAATACGCGCTTGAGAGTCTCGAGGCTCTCGTCCTGGCCGAGGAGAGCGGTGAGCAACTCTTCGGCGCTCGCAGGCGGGAACGGATCGATCCTGATCTGGGTGTAGTAGGTCTTGCTTCCCCAGGCGTGCTGGTACTCGGGACGGTAGCTGACGACGAGCAGGATGCGCACGGTCGGCAGGCTCTCGATCAGGCCCTCGAGCAACGCCTGGCTCTCGGAATCGATCCAGTGGAGATTCGCGAAGAGCAAGAGGAGCGGTTGGACCTGACTTTCCCGGAGGAGAAGCCGCTTGACTGCTTCCAGGATCCGCTGCCTGCGTTGCGGAGGGTCGAGGGCGCCCCACGCGGCATCGTCGACGGGGACATCCATCAGCGCCAGGAGCGGCGTCAAGAGTGGCTCCAGCGTTCGGTCCAACGTCAGGAGCTTGCCCGCCACTCGTTCGCGAATCTGCCGCTGGTCGTCGCGCTCGTGGATGCCTAGATATGCCTTCAGCATCTCGATGACGGGCAGATACGGCGTGGTCCTTCCGTAGGAGACCGAGCCGCCTTTGAGTACCAGCCAGCCGTGGGTGTGGCGCGACCGCGTGAACTCCCAGCTGAGGCGGGATTTGCCCACGCCGGCCTCGCCCACGATGGCGACGGCCTGCCCGTGTCCTGCACCGGTCTGCTCGAGCGATCGGCGGAGCACCTCGATCTCCGCGTCCCGGCCGACGAACCGCGTGAGCCCGCGCCGCGCGGCGGCCTGCAATCGCGTGCGGGCGGGACCGATGCCGGACAGCTCGTAGACCTCGACCGGCTCGCTGCGACCTTTCACCGGCACTGGACCAAGGGACTTCACAGCGACGAACCCTTCGACCAGGTGGAGCGTCGCCGGCGCGATCAGCACCGTGCCCGGGCGCGCGGCCTGTTCCATGCGCGCGGCGAGATGCGTCGTCTCACCGACCGCCGTGTAGTCCATGTGCAGGTCATTGCCGATCGCGCGGACCACGACTTCGCCGGAGTTGAGCCCGACACGGATCTGCACCGTCACGCCGTGCGCGCGCCGCGCCTCCTCGGCGTACCGATTGACCGATTCCTGCATCCGGAGCGCGGCATAGCAGGCGCGGACGGCGTGGTCTTCGTGCGCGATCGGCGCACCGAACAGCGCCATGATCCCGTCGCCCATCACCTGGTTCACCGTGCCCTCGAAGCGGTGCACGGCGTCCATCATGTGCGCGAGGACCGGGTCGAGGATCTTGCGCGCTTCCTCGGGATCCCGGTCGGCGAGCAGCTCCATCGAGCCCTTCAGGTCGGCGAACAGAACCGTCACGTGTTTGCGCTCGCCCTCCAGGGCAGCCCGGGACGTGAGGATCTTCTCGGCGAGGTGCCTGGGAGTGTAAGCCTCTGGCGAGGCGAAGCGAGGCCCGGCCGGGGTCGGCGTAGCTCCAAGGGATGCCCCGCAGCGGTTACAGAACTGGCTTCCAGCCGGATTACTGTGGCGGCACGACGGACAGGTGAGCTCGAGACCGGCACCACATGAGTTGCAGAAGAGAGCTCCGGGTGGGTTCTCTTGCTGGCACCGGGGGCACTGCATATCGGGCCTCCACTGAACGGGGCCGGGACTCGTATCCGTCGACATTTCTATTTCGAGTCCTTTGGCGTCGGCGCGGCAACGATCGGAGCCGATGTCCTGGGTCTGGCTGTGGCGAGCGACTCGTCCAGCATTTTCACGAGCGCATCGCGGTCATAGGTGTACTGCTGCCCCTCGTTGAGCTGCACGAGCACTTCGATGGCTTTGCGGAGGGTGATCTCGGCTTCGCGCTGGTTCGGGGTGATCATGTAGCGCCGCTTGGGAGTCGGCTCGGACAGGGCCTGCAGCACGACGGCCGCCACCTCGTCGGGTTCCTTGAACCACGAGCGATCGCCGTACCCCGTGGCGTCCGCCCGTTTGGCCGCCGACCTGCTGATCTCCGAATTGTAGTTCCCCGGCTCGACGACGCTCACCTGCACGCCGAGCGGCGCCATCTCGGCGGCCAGCACGTCGGCGAAGGCTTCGATGGCGTGCTTGCTCATGCTGTAGGCGCCGGAGTTGCGGCCGGCGAGAATTCCGGAAATGGATCCGATTGTGGTGATGCGCCCCTTCGAAGCCACGATGAGCGGACTGAACGCCCTGGTCACGCGATACGGGCCGTAGAGATTCACGTTCATCAAGAAATGGAAGTCTTCCTCCGTCGTCTCGGTCAGCGGGCCCCCGAGGCCAACCCCCGCGTTGTTCACGAGCGCGAAGAGGCCGCGTCCCGCTCGCGTCACCGTGTCGACGGCCGCGGCGATCTCGCCGGCGCTCGTCACGTCGAGCCGCAGCGAGCGGACGTTCGGGATGGCATCGAGATCCTTTAGGTCCTGTTCCTTGCGCGCGCCGGCGTAGACGAAATACCCCTCTTTCGCGAGCCGCTCGGTGATCTTGCGGCCGATTCCGGTGCTCGCGCCCGTGACCAGCACGGCCTTTTGAGCATTGGGCGCAGGAGCGGACGCGGTGTCCGCGGCGATGGCGGTATCGGCCGACGCGACGATCAGAAGGACGACAGCGAGAGCGTGCTTCATCGGGGGACCCCCCAGACCTCAGATGTTTTCCGTGGATCGGCCGGAGGCATGATCCCATGCCCGGGCCCCGTTGGATAGCCCGGCGGGCGCCTCGGGCGGGGAGGTGTCGCCTTTCTGCCGGTGTTGCCAAGGCGCCCGGCGGCCGGTGCCATCCAGTTGCTTCCGTTTGCCTCCGGCCCCGGATTCTGGCAGGATCGCGGCAAGTGGGGGGCACGCAGCGAGGGCGGCTCACGCCGGTGGTCCGCGGGAGGCGGCCATGGCCAAGGGCAGCATCATGCTCCAGATCGCGGTCGAGCAGACCTTCTCGGCGCCGGTGCACAACGTTCCGGAAGTCTGGACCGTCGTGTTCGCGGCCCTCGACGGCCAGCGCACCGTCGTGCGCGAGATCGCCAGCGAGAAGAGCAACGCGGTGATGGTGCTCGCAGCCCAGGACAACGTGATCGTCCCGGCGCTGGGCATCTCGCAGGACGTCGCCACCGACGTCTGGCTCGCTTTCAACGATTTCAGGCGACCGCCCTTGATCCTGCACGGCCCCTCGCACGTGCCCTCGCCGCCGGTCGACGGCGTGGCGCTCGCGCTGCTGCGCGTGCGCGACTTCGGCATGTCGGTGGATCAGCACGCCGTGATCTCGATGATCCGACGCGTCGGGTCGCACGTCTATCTCGACGAAACCATTTCCTGAAGGGAGCCGGCTGCATCGGGGAGGTAGTGATGGAGATCGCGATCTTCGGCGCGGGCGAGGTGATCATCCGCTTCATCGACCAGCACGGCGACACGTTGCTGCAGGAGCGGCTCGTCGTCTCCGGCCCGCCGGGAGTCCAGGCCCTGCGGTACGTGCCGCTGTCGATCGGCACGGCCCGTGGACCGGCCGAGCTCGCGCCGGTGTTCGCCTCGCTGGGCAATTCCAGGCAGCGCGTGACGTTCGACGGCGAAAGCCCCGCCCGCTTCGCGCGTCGCCGATGCAAGGCGATCGGCTGCAGCGCGAGCGTCGCGCGCGACGCGGAGCGCGGCAAGGCGCCCGCGGCGACCCCGGAGGGCGCCGGCGTCGCGACCGGCGTGGAGCCGGCGATGGCGGACGTGCTGCGGGCGGCGTCGCGCCGCGCCCGCCGCCGTCGCTGACCGGGAGGGCGGCGCCGGGTTCGCGGGGCCGGGCGATTCGGCTCAGACCCCTGTGGTCCGGTGATTGATGCCCCCTGCCTGCCAGCCCCCGAAGTGGTCACTCAGGGCTTGATCACGCCCTAGCCATTCGGCCGATTCCCTGGAGCATCCGCCCCCAGAATGCTGGACGCGGATGCCAAGGCGCACGAGCCCGTCAGAGCGTCGATGACCTGGCGCCCGGTCTCGTCAGCTCGCGTCGTAACCGGCAGGCTTCGCGAACCCGCCGATCTCCCGGCGAGCAGCGCTGCGAAGCGGATCGGCGTGTGGTCCTCGAGATACGGGCCGATCGCCTGGAGCCCGCCGGCAAACCCTCACGGGACCGACCGACCGGAAACGGGGTGGACGGCTGGCCCGCGACGGTGGAGGCGGCCGGGTATGACGAGCCCGTGGAGATACGGGACCGGGCGGCCATCGACCGTGAACGTGAGCGTCAGATCGCTGTCGTCTTCCGGCCACGCCCGCTCGACGTGAGGATACGCGAGCACGTTCATGGCCGGAGCCAGCAGCACGTCCCAGTCGCGGAAGAACGTTCGCCAGGCGGCGCGGTATCCCTCGCGGGGGCCAGTCCACAGGATGTAGTCGCCGGGCCGGGCGGTGAGCCGAGCAGATGACCCCGCGAGAAGTCATCGTCGCGCTTCTCGTACATGGCGATGCGCTTGCGCCGGGTCTCCTCATCGATGCGCGCGCTCGTCACGGCCGACAGGAGCGACCGGTAGAGCGTATGGTGCTCGCGGTGATCGCCCAGGCCGTCCGGCTGCGCTTGCTTGACGGTGCACCCAAGGCGGCCAAGCTGCGAGGCTAGGTCGTCGAGCGCCGCGGCAATCTGGCCGTCCACGCCGAGCCACGGGATCGGCGGGAGCACGGCCACGCGGAAGTCGGCGAGCCGCTCGCGGCGCGCCCGCGGTAGCTCCACGCGCCAGGCCACGTCCTCGCCCACGTCGGGCCCGGCCAGGATCGACAGCGCCAGGTCGAGGTCTTCCGCGCTCCGGGCGAGCGGCCCCTGCACGCCCATGACGACGGCCGCGTTGGGGAGCGGCGGCATCGGGAATTGCCCGCTCTTCGGCAGCAGCGTCTCGCTCGGCCGGTGACCATAGACCCCGCAAAACGCGGCCGGCACGCGGATCGACCCTCCGATGTCCGAGCCCACCTCGAGCGCGGTGCGTCCTGCTGCCAGCGCAGCCGCGCTCCCGCCACTGCTTCCGCCTGGCGAGCGGCCCGTCTCCCACGGATTGCTGGTGCGGCCATGGATCGGATTCGCGGATTGCCAGTCGGCGAGCGCGGGAGGAACATTCGTCTTGCCGAGCAGTACCGACCCGGCGGCGCGGAGGCGAGCGGTGGCGGGCGCATCGTGGGGCGAGACGTATCCTTTCCACTCCGGCACGCCGCACGTGGTCTCGAGCCCGGCGACGTTGAAGGACTCCTTGAGCGTGATCGGCCGCCCGAGGAGCTGGCTGCGTTCCCCGCGGGCGGCGGCCTCGTCGGCAGCCCGCGCCTGCTGGCGGGCGCGCTCAAGTCGCGCACCACGACGGCGTTGAGGCGCCCGTCGTGCCGCTCGATACGGCGGATGTAGAGGTCGGTCAGCTCGAGCGACGTCACCTGTCCGGCGCGAAGGGCAGCCAGAAGCTCGGTGGCGGTCGCAAACGGGTTGATGTCGGCCATGTCGGTGCCCCCTTTGTTGCCTGACGGTATCGTGCGTGTCAACCCGTGTCCGCACATCATGCGCTATGGCATACTCGCGAGCAAACCTCAGGCGGAAAAGGATTCACACGAGATGACGCGACGGGTGATCTTTCTTGACATCGACGGCGTGCTGGCCCCGATCCGCCGGTGGGATCGGTACGGGGACCTGGAACCTGCGTGCATTCAGGTGTTGAACGAGATCGTGGCGCGGTGCGGGGCCGACGTCGTCGTCTCGTCCACCTGGCGGTACGGCAAGACCGTCGCCGAGCTACAGGAGATCCTGGAAGCGGCGGGGTTCACCGGCCGCGTGCTGGACAAGACCCCGACCGGCGCGCCCGGCGCCGACCGGGGTCAGGAGATCGCGGCCTGGCTCGCCGAGCATGCCGTGGGCGGCTACGTGATCGTCGACGATCACGTCGGCATGGGCGAGCTGCGCACCCATCTCGTGCTGACGCATCCGGCCCATGGGCTGCAACCAGCAGACGCGCCGCGAGCCATCGCGACGCTCATGCGACCCACCCCTACCGCTTTCCGAAGCGAATGAGACCGTCGTCGCCGACGGAGCGTATCGCGCGCCCCTCGGCTTCGAGGAAGTGCAGGTGAGCGAGCGCCTCGCCGATGGCGAACGCGAGCTGGTGGGTGTCGAGCTCGCGACGGAAGAGCAGGGGGATGAGCTCGGCGACCGTGCGCGGCTCGGTGAGCCCGGCGGCGCACTCGGCCAGCCGCTCGTCGTGATGATCGGCGAGCGCGCGCAGGCGCGCGGGCAGCCCGCGGAAGGGCAGTCCGTGCGACGGGAGCACCAGCGTGTCGGGCGCGATCGGCTCGAAGCGGCGGAGCGAATGCAGATAGAGCCGAAGCGGATTGCCCCGCGGTTCCTCCGGCCACACACTGACGTTCGTGGTGATCTTCGGCAGGACCTGGTCACCGGAGATCAGGACGCGGGCCTCGGGACACCAGAAGCACGCATGCTCCGGCGAGTGGCCGGACACCGTGAAGACGCGCCACCGACGATCGCCGATGGCCATCGTGTCGCCCTCACGCACGCCGCGGAAGCGGGTCACCATGGACGGCACCAGACCCGGATAGTGATTGCCGCGCTTGCGCAGCGCCGCGAGCGCCTCGTCCTGGATGCCGTGCCGCCGCCAGTGCTCGTGGCGCCGCTCGACGTCGCCCGGCTCCCGCGAACGCCACGCGTGCTGCGCCGCGAAGTACTCACCAGGCGTGCACCAGAGCTCGGCGGGCCAGCGCTCGGTGAGCCACGCGGCATTGCCGATGTGGTCGGGATGGAAGTGGGTGAGGATCACGCGGGTGATGGGCCGGCCGCCCAGCGCCGTCGCGAAGATCCGTTCCCACAGCTCGCGGGTCGCGTCGAGCCCCACGCCCGTGTCGACGACGGTGACGCCGTCGCCGTCGTCGAGGATCCAGAGGTTGATGTGATCGAGCTGGAACGGCAGCGGCATGCGCAGCCACCGGATGCCGGTAGCCACCTCGATCACAACGCCGGGCGCGGGGGTGAGGGTCCACGGATGCTCGAGCGTCACGTCGTCCAGTGTACGATCGATTTGACCGGGCGAACATCCCTTGATACGGTGGGACTCCCGCCATGAACGGCATCGTCAGCTACGGCAGCTATATTCCGTACTTCAGGCTCGACCGGAAGGCCATCGGCGAAGCCCTCGGGGCTTCGGCCGGCAAGGGTACCCGCGCCGTCGCCTCGTATGACGAAGACACCACCTCCATGGGGGTGGAGGCCGCGCGGGCCGCGCTCCGGGGCGCCCCGCTGCTCGGTCCCTCGGCCATCTACTTCGCGACGGCCGATCCCGCGTATCTCGACAAGACCAATGCCACCGCGATCCACGCAGCGCTGGATCTCGACACCTCCGCGATGGCCTACGACATGCTCGGGTCCATCCGGTCGGGCGCGGGCGCGCTGCGCGCCGCGACCGACGCGAGCCGGCCGACCCTTGCGGTGCTCTCCGACATACGCACGGGGCTGCCCGGCGGCCCCGACGAGCGGGATGGCGGCGACGCGGCGGTGGCCTTCCTCATGGCCGGCGGCGACGCGGAGCATCCGGTGCTGGCCGAGCAGGTCGGCGCGGGGGCGGCGACGGCGGAATTCCTCGAGCGGTGGCGCGTGCCGGGCGACGCCGCCTCGCGGCAATGGGAGGAGCGCTTCGGGGAGCACGTCTACGTGCCCCTTGCGGAGTCAGCCATCGTGGAGGCGCTCAAGAGCGCTGGCATTACCGCGTCGGCCCTGGCGCACGTGATCGTGGCGGGCTCGCATGGCCGCGCCAACAAGCGCGCGGCGGCAGGCCTGGGCGCCAAGGCCGCCGCCTTCGCCGACGATCTCACGGGCACGGTGGGCAATGCGGGCGCCGCACATGCCGGGCTCCTCTTCGCGGATGCCCTCGACCGCGCGCAGGCCGATGATCTCATCGCGGTGGTGACGCTGGCCGACGGCTGCGACGTCACGCTCTGGCGCGCGACGGCGGCGCTGGCAGGCCGGCGTCAGCGGACGCCGGTAGCCAAGCAGGCCGCGGGCGGGGCGCGCGTGGCCTACGGCACCTTCCTCACCTGGCGCGGCTTCCTCAAGCGCGAGCCGCCGCGCCGGCCCGATCCGGTGTCGCCGGCGGCCCCGCCCGCGCGCCGCGCGGAAGCGTGGAAGTTCGCCTTCACGGGCAGCCGCTGCCAGGCCTGCGGAGCGCGGCATCTCCCGCCCGCGCGCGTCTGCCTCAAGTGCCACGCGGTGGACAAGATGGCGCCCGAGCCCATGGCAGACGTTCCCGCCAGCATCGCGACCTATACGGTGGACCGGCTGGCCTACTCGCTGTCGCCGCCCGTCGTGGTGGGCGTGCTCGACTTCGAGGGCGGGGGCCGCTTCCAGTGCGAGTTGACCGACGTGGATCCCGCGTCGGTGAAGATCGGCGACCGGGTAGAGATGACCTTTCGCCGCCTGATGACCGCCAACGGCGTGCACAACTATTTCTGGAAGGCCCGCCCCGAGCGGGGATAAGGAGACCACCATGGCCAGCAAGGGCATTCGGGACCGCGTGGCGATCGTCGGCATGGGCTGCACCCCGTTCGGCGAGCACTGGGACAAGAGCGTGAGCGACCTGCTGGTGGATTCGTCCCAGGCCGCGCTCAACTCCGCCGGTGTGCCCATCGACATGGTGGACGCCTTCTGGCTTGGCACGCTCTTCTCCGGCCAGAGCGGTCTCACGCTCTCCCGCCCGCTCAAGCTCAACTACAAGCCGGTGAGCCGGCTGGAGAATTACTGCGCCACGGGGTCGGAGGCCTTTCGCAATGCCTGCTACGCGGTCGCCTGCGGCGCCTACGACATGGCCATGGCCATCGGCGTGGAAAAGCTGAAGGACTCGGGCATCTCCGGGCTGCCCAGCATCGGCGCCCCCGAGGACGGCACCCGCGCCGGGCTGACCGCCCCCGCCACCTTCAGCCTGCTCGCACCGGCGTACTGCAAGAAGTTCGGCGTGGACGAGGCCGCGTTCAAGGAGGCGATGACCCGCATCGCCTGGAAGAACCACAAGAACGGCGCCCTGAATTCCCGCGCGCAGTTCCGCAAGGAAGTGGCCAAGGACGTGATCTCCTGCTCGCCCCAGGTGGCGGGCGCGCTCGGCATCTTCGACTGCTCGGGCGTGTCCGACGGCTCGGCGGCGGCGGTGATCGTGCGCGCCGAGGACGCCCACAAGTACACGGACAAGCCGCTCTTCGTGAAGGCGCTGTCCTTCATCGCGGGGCCCGCCACCGGGCCCATCGATCCGGACTACGACTACACCACCTTCCCCGAGGTGGTGGCCTCCGCCGCCGATGCCTACGCGCAGGCCGGGATCAAGGACCCGCGCGCCGAGCTGGCCATGGCCGAGGTGCACGATTGCTTCACGCCCACCGAGCTCGTGCTCATGGAAGATCTGAGCTTCGCCCAGCGCGGCACCGCGTGGAAGGAAGTGCTCAACGGGACCTTCGACCTCGAGGGCGAGCTGGCGGTGAATCCGGACGGCGGGCTCAAGTCCTTCGGCCACCCCATCGGCGCCTCCGGCCTGCGTATGCTATTCGAGGCCTGGCTCCAGCTCCGCGGCGAGGCGGGCAAGCGCCAGATCGCCAGCGTGGCGCGGGGCCGCAAGCTCGCGCTCACCCACAATCTCGGCGGCGCGCCGGGTGAGTGCGTGTCGTTCGTCGCGGTCGTCGGCTCCGAGAAGAGCTAAGCGCGGGACGGCGGGGAGGCGCCGTGCGCGACCTCACCCTCGGCCGCCTCCGCGTCTCCGCTGTCGTCGAGCGCGCGGGTCCTACCCGGCCTACGTGGCTCCTTCCCGACGCCGCGCCGGAGGCCCTCGAGCGGCACCGGGAGTGGCTCGCCCCGCACTTCCTCGATGACAACGGCCGCTTGCTCCAGAGCATTCACGCCTTCGTGCTCCGCGCTCCCGGAATGACCGCCCTGGTGGACACGTGCGTGGGGAACGACAAGGATCGCGGCGGGCGCGCTCCCTTCCACATGATGCGCACGAGCTTCCTGGACGATCTCCGCGGGGCCGGCGTCCCGCCCGAGTCCGTGGACCTCGTGATCTGCACGCACCTGCACGTGGACCACGTGGGCTGGAACACGCGGCTGGACAACGGCCGCTGGGTGCCGACCTTCCCGCGCGCGCGCCACCTCTTCGCGCGGACGGAGTGGGAGCACTGGTCCAGGGAGCGCGACGACGACGCCCGGCGGATCATGGCCGACAGCGTGAAACCGGTGCTGGACGCCGGCCTCGCCACCCTCGTGGAGATGGACCACCGCGTCTCCGACGAGCTGTGGCTCGAGCCCACGCCGGGCCACACGCCGGGACACGTGAGCGTGCGGCTGCGCTCGGGCGACGGTGAGGCGGTGATTACCGGCGACCTCATGCACCATCCGGTGCAGGTCGCCGAGCCGGGCTGGGGAGCCACTTCGATTCCGACGTGGAGCGGGCGCGGACGACCCGGCGCGCGTTCTGTGAGCGCTATGCGGACGGACCCGTCACCGTGCTCGGCACCCACTTCCACCACCCGACCGCCGGCCGCATCGTCCGTCATGGCGCGGCCTGGCGCTTCACCGTGAGCGGAGCAGCCTGAGTCAGAGCATGAAGCGAATATCCCAGCCGCTGGTCGGATAGGCGAAGAGGGCCTGCTTCAGCTCGTCCGCCGGGATACCCAGCCGAATGGCGAGCGAGAACACGTTGATCACTTCCTCCGCATGGGGTCCGAGGAGGTGCGCGCCGAGGATCCGGCCGGTGTCCTCCTCGATCAGCACCTTGAAGGCGGAGACCGCCTCTCCGACCCGCAGCGTGTTGAACCATCCCGAGGTGTCCTGCCAGGTTTTGCGAAACCGCCGGCCATCTGCCCGGGCGGCCTCCTCGGTGAGCCCGGCGGAGGCGATGGGCGGCAGAGTGAAGCAGGCGGACGCGATGCCGTCGTACTTGGGGGTGCGGCGGTTGCCCTCGAGGAGATTCGTGGCCAACACCTCCGCATCGTGGGTGGCCTTCGGCGTCAGCGGCGGCCCGCTCGCGGCGGCATCACCGCCCGCGTAGATGGCGGGATTCGACACGCTCTGGAGAAACTCGTTCACGATGACGCCACGCCTCTCACGCCGCACGCCGGCGGCGGCGAGGTCGAGATCGTCGATCTCCGGCACGCGACCCGCGCCGTGCACGGCCAGGTCCACCTCGAAGCGGCGCTCCTGCCCACCCTGCATGCCACGAACGACGAGCCGATCACCGGCCACGTCGACGCCGAGAACATCGACGCCCAGCTCGACTGTGATGCCGAGCTCCCGTGAGCGCTTCAGGAGGAGATCGACGAGGTCCGGGTCGAAGCCCCTGAGCGGCCGGGCGTCACGGTGAAGGATGGTGACGCGTGCGCCGGCCCGGGCGGCCACGTGAGCGAACTCGAAGGAGATGTACCCGCCTCCGACGAAGGCGAGACTCGGGGGTAACCGGTCGAGGTTCAGGAACTGCTCACTCGTCGTGAGCCGCTCGGCCCCGGGGAACTTCAGCGGGGCCGGCATGGCGCCGGCGGCGATGAGGACGCGGCGGCCCGTCAGCCGGTCGTCACCCACGGCCAGCGTGGCCGGTCCCAGGAATCGGGCCCGACCGTGGAACTGCTCGATTCCCATCTTCGCCCAGGTCTGCTCGGTGCGCGCGGGCGTCGGATCGACGAGGGCGCGTTTGAAGCGCATCAGTTCGGGCCAGTCGATGGTCAACGATCCCGCGGGCACCCCTTTGCCGGCCAGGTCGCGTGCGCCGTGGACGGCCTCCGCCGCGCTGACCAAAATCTTCTTCGGCACGCAGCCGCGGAGCGCGCACGTGCCCCCGAAGGGGCGCGAATCCACCACGGCGACCGTCCAGCCCGCCTCACGACACCGCGAGGCGACCCCGGAGGTGACACCTGTTCCAACCACCACGAGATCGTATTGTCGCTCCATGCCGCCTCCTTGACTCTCGGCGATCCTGGTCGCGCGTCCCGCCTTCACTCGGGGTCGAGGAAGCGGGCCCAGGTCATGGCGGTGATCGCCGGGTCGAAGCACTCCACTTCGGGCTCCTCGTTGTAGCGGTGGACGCTGGCGGGGACGAGCACCTCAAGTCCGCGCGCGGGCACATCGAGCCGCGACGAGCGGGCCTCGTGTACATTGATGTTCATGGCGCCGACGTTTATCCTCATTCCGCCACAGGGAAGGAGACTAACATGACCGCAAGAAAGGGCTTTGTCGTACCCGCGGGCGGCGGACAGCATCTCGACATGACGACCCCGGGTCGCTTCGCCGCCTTGAAGCTCCTCGGCCACGAGACTAATGAGAGCATCATGCTGTTCGAGGAAACCGTGCCCGTCGGCACCAAGAGCCTCTTCCATCTACACCGCGACAGCGACGAGGTCGCCTGGGTGCTCGCCGGCGAGATCACCTTTAAGATCGGCGACGAGGTTACCGTCGGCGGGCCCGGCACCTGCGCGTTCTTCCCGCGCAACGTCCCGCATGCCTGGAAGAGCACCGGCAGCGAAACCGGCCGTGTCGTATTTCTCTACACCCCGGCCGCCGCCGGCGGCTACGTCGAAGAGCTTTTGAAGCGCCCCGCCGGAATCAACGATGACGAACGCAACAAACTCCGCGAGCGCTACCGCTGGGAAGTCGTCGGCCCAAACCCGCTTTGAGGACGGCGTCAAGCTGGTCTCCTGCATGACGCTCTTCCGGCACGTGGCGAAAACGCTTTACGCTGCAGATCCCCAACCGCAGCTTGCTGCGATGGCCGACCACGCCGACACCATTCTGGCCGCCGCGGCCGGTCAGGGGGAACGGCCGCTGCACTTATACCGAGGAGCACTTGGGCGGGTCAGGCACATGAGCTCGTGCGGGCCGAAGGGGAAGTGAGCACGGTAGTCCGTTGTCTTTAGAAGAATGAAGCGTCTGCCTCATTGCGCCGGTGCCTCGGCGGGTGTGTCTTCTTGGCAACTCGTACAACTTCCTTCCAAGTCACCATCCCGGATCTTCAGGAGGCCGGAGGTTCTACCTCGTCTCGGCGTCAACGGAGTGACTCTTGATTCCACAACAGGGGAAGGAGCCCAATGAAGCGCTTGAAGACCACCCGACGGCAATTCATCAAGACCGC
>WNFV01004846.1_pt1 | contig 20658 bp, 16 predicted proteins | sample 5400101 | NCBI WGS metagenome assembly WNFV01 (sample SAMN13153361, study PRJNA577476) | soil metagenome | isolation source: 115 cm soil or saprolite under grassland replicate 1 | place: USA:California | collected 2016-06-15 | reverse complement strand
GCTAAATTCATGGCGCCGCTAACGCGGCAAGGGCCGAGCAAATAGGATTTCTCTGTGATCTCTGTGGCAAGTATCAGTCGTAGTATTCCAAACCCAAGTGCGTGATCAGCTCTTCGCCGCGCAGGTGACGCAGCGTGTTCTTCATCTTCATCAATTGAATGAACAGGTCATGTTCGGGGTAGAGCTTCGGCGCGCACATCGGGCTTTTGAAATAGAACGACAGCCACTCTTGAATCCCGCGCATCCCGGCTCGCTGCGCCAGGTCCATAAATAGCGCCAGATCCAAGACGATCGGCGCGGCGAGGATCGAATCGCGGCACAGGAAATTGATCTTGATCTGCATCGGGTAACCGAGCCAGCCGAAGATGTCGATGTTGTCCCAGCCCTCCTTGTTGTCGCCCCGCGGCGGGTAGTAATTGATCCTCACCAGGTGCGAGAAATCGCTGTAGAGGTCGGGGTAGACCTGCGGCTGGAGGATGTATTCGAGAACCGAGAGCTTCGACTCCTCTTTGGTCTTGAAAGATCCGGGGTCGTCGAGCACCTCGCCGTCACGGTTGCCCAGGATGTTGGTCGAATACCAGCCGTGCAGTCCCAGCAGCCTGGCTTTCAATCCCGGCGCCAGGATGGTCTTCATGAGTGTCTGCCCAGTCTTGAAGTCCTTGCCGCAGACCGGCAGGTTCTGTTTTTCGGCCAGCTCGATCATGGCCGGAACGTCTACGGTCAGGTTGGGCGCGCCGTTGGCGAAGCCGACTCCCGATTTGAGCGCGGCGTAGGCGTAGATCATCGAGGGCGCGATCGCCTTGTGGTTCTCGCGCATGGCCTTCTCGAAAGCGTCGAGGCTTTTGTGAACCGGATGCGGTTTGATGAACACCTCGGTCGAGGCGCACCAGACCATGACCATCCGCGAGAGCCGGTTCTTCTTCTTGAATTCGGCGATCTCGTCCATCAACTGCTCGGCCATGGCCATCTTCGTCTTGCCTTTTTTGACGTGGGTTCCGTTGAGGCGTTTGACGTACTGCTGATCGAAGACGGCGGTCATCGGCTTGATTTTCGAGAGTTGCGGTTTGAGCCGGACGAGCAGTTCTTTTTCGAGCACGCCCGCGCTCATCGCCGCCTCGTAACAGTTCTCTTCGAAAATGTCCCAGGCGCCGAAGACCAGGTCATCTAGATTCGCCAGGGGCACGAAGTCTTTAATCAGCGGGGATCGGCCCTCGGTGCGTTTGCCCAGACGGATGGTTCCCATCTGTGTCAGGCTGCCGATAGGGCTGGCCAGCCCGCGGCGGATCGCCTCGACGCCCGCGACGAACGTGGTCGTCACCGCCCCCATTCCGACGAGAAGAACGCCGAGCTTGCCTTTGGGATCGGCTATCGGCGCGCCTTTCTGCAACATGGTTCTTTCTCCTATGGGAAATCTTTTGAATAGGACTTATAGGACTTATAGGACCTCCCATCAGTCCTATAAGTCCTATAAGTCCTATAAGTCCTATAAGTCCAATTGATGACGCGGGAAGGGTAGCGGTAGAGAGGCGAAAATTCTTGCGCGATCTTGCTCAAAGTTGTTGCCGGATTGCTATGTGTCCCGTCGCTTGCAAACAAGGAGTGAACCGGTACAATAACCGTTCCGATTGAATCAGCGTTTTTATTTAATTCACCGGAAATCCAATACGAAGATTGTGGAAGGAGACCAGCGTAATGGCTATTTACGTAATTTGCGAACCCTGCATCGGCACGAAGGACTCGGCTTGTGTTGACGTCTGCCCCGTCGACTGCATTCACCCTCGTAAGGATGAGGCTGATTTCGAGGGCACAGAGCAGCTTTTTATACATCCAGACGAGTGCATTGACTGCGGCGCCTGCCAGCCAGCCTGTCCCGTCGAAGCGATCTATCGAGACGAAGACGTGCCCGAACAGTGGAAGGATTACATCCAGATCAACGCCGATCATTATCGCTGATAGCCTGTCAGCGACCCCGACGCGGGCCGGTTGCAGACGGCGACTTGCCAGCCTGATCTTGTTCCCTACCGGTTCGCGGTCGGCCTAAATCCTCAACTATACCCTTCTTCAGTTGTTCCAGATATCGGTCGCGATTCCGACTTTGAGCATCTGGCAGGCGCCGTTGATGACCGCGCGCATCGGGTCTTCGGCCACGCGAACGGTCAGCGAGGTGGCTTCCGCAAGGCGTTCGGACATGCCCTGTAATTGCGCGCCGCCCCCGGTAAGACAGAGGCCGGTTTCAATCACTTCACACGAGGTTTCCAAAGGAAGATTGCGGACGGCCTTTTGAACGGCATCGACTATTATTTCGAGGGGCTGCTCGACAGCCTCCACCACGTCATGGCTGCTGACGCAGATGCTCATCGCTTCGCCGGTGAGCAGGTCCGTCCCCTGGGTCAGGAACAATCTTTCACGCTCATAGTCGCCCGACGCGCCGACTATCCGCATGAGCCGCTCGGCTTCCTCAGAGAAGAGCAGCGCGCCGTAGCGGAAAGCGATCGTCTGCGAGACCGAGTGGCGGAGGTCGCTGCAGGCGGTCCGCACGGCGGAGGTCATGACGAGCGCGCCCGAACGGATGACGGCGATGTCGGTCACGCCGTCGCCAATGTCCACGACCATCTGGGCGTAAGGCGACGAAACGTCGAGATCCGCGCCAATCGCCGCCGCCATCGGTTCCGGAACCACCACGACAGCCGAGGCGCCCGCGCGCCGCGTCGCCTCGATGAGCGCCGCGCGTTCCTCTTCACAGGCGTCGGTGGGCGCGCAGGCCAGAGCGCGCGGCCTCAATATCCCGAGCCTTTGCGCGCGGCTCAGAAAGAATTTGAGGAGCGAGGACGCCGCTTCGACGTCGGCGACGACGCCGGCGTGCAGCGGCGAGACCGCGTAGGCGAATCGATCCAACTTCGAGAGCCTGGCGGCCCTGGCCCCCACGGCCTCGACGGCGCCAGTCCCGGGTTGAATTTTGATCAGAGTGGGCTCGTCGGCGATCAGGCCGTGGCCGCGCGCGTAAAGGCGCGTGTTTGCCGTGCCAAGATCAATCGCCAGGTCAGGCGCGAGGAGGTTTCGCCAGCCTGTCGCTAAACCTGTAGTTATGGAAGACAGCATTTATTGCAATCCTTCCTTCAATCGATCGTGAGCAGCGAGATTTCAGGGGGGACGCGAAACCGAACCGGGAGGATGCTCGTGCCTACGCCGGTAGTTACGAAAAGATGTTTGGAGCCTTCGACGATGTGACCCGCCGCGTAGCGCTCGCCGAAATCCGACGGGACGATCGGCCGTCCGATGATCGGCAATGCGACCTGGCCACCATGTGTGTGTCCTGCAATGGTCAGCGCAACTCTCGCGGGAATAGAGGGGAAAATATCGGGGTTATGTGTGAGCGCAATGATCGGGGCGTCGGCGCCAACTCTCGCCAGCGCCGAGGCTATGTCAGGTTTGCCTTCCAATTTATCACCTATTCCGACCACCCAGATCGCGGCGCCATCGCGTTCAATCATCGCAGCGGCATTTTCGAGCACCGTTATACCCGCGTTTTCGAGGGATTTCCTCACCCGCTGGGCATTATACCACCAATCATGATTTCCCAAAGTGGCGAAGACTCCGAAGCGTGCGCGCAGCCCCTTCAATGTCGAGGCAATGACTTCAGGCTCCATGAATTTCCCGCCCGGCACGCCCTGAATGACGAAATCTCCAGGCAGCAAAATCAGGTCGGGTCGCGCGGCGTTCGTCATCCCGACGACCCGTTGAATTTTGTCGAGCGTGATGAAAGGCGATCCGGCGTGCAAATCTGAGATGACGGCGACGCGCAGCCCCTTGAAGTTTGCGGGCCAGGACGGCAATGTAATCCGCGTCTCCCGAAGGACCAGCCGGGAAGGCTCGATCACGAACGCCCATAAGGCGAGAAAAGCCGGGAAACAGAGCAGCGCGAGCAAAATGATTTTGGCGCGCGAACGCCGTATCTTATTCCCGGGTTGTTTCGGCGCCGAAAGCGCATGCCCCAAGTTCAACGCAGCGAGTCTCCGAAGTTAATATGGAAGTGGAGATGCTTTGAGTCCTGATAGTCGCCGAGGTTGGTCAGGATGCGGGCGCCGCCGCGCTCAGCCACGACCTGCGCCGCAATCTTTTTGACGACGTCAAAAATCTCGATCAGCAATTGATCGTCGCCCGCTTCGAGCGCCAGCAGAGAAGTGATGTGACGTTTGGGGATGACGACGATATGCACGGGCCAGAACGGGCGCGTGTGATGGAAGGCGAGCACGTTGTCGGTCTCGATCACCTTGTTGATCGAAGCGCGCCCGCTGAGCGCCTCCTCGCAATAGAAATCATCCGGCATCAGTATCCGTAAAATCAACCACGAATCAGTACCGCTCGCGGTACTGATTCGTGGTTGATTTTCGTTGTTTCTACCGCGTCGCTCACTACCGAATGAACGACCTTAATTGAATTATTGAATCAAACCTGCCCGGCCTTCACGAGTTCGCGCCTCCGCGCCCGCGTCGCCAGATATTCCCTGGCCTCTTTGTAGAGCCGTTTGCGCTCCTGCGGTTTGAAGATCGCGCCTTTGACTATGCGGTAGATCGGCTTCGGGCGGAAGTAGTATTCGTCGTAGAACCGGTGCACCCAATCGAGCATCTCGGCGGCCGAGAGGTGCGGGAAGTTGGCCATCGGCAGTTGTTGCCCCAGCTCGTCGGACATTTCGTCTTTGAGGATCACGCCGTTGGCCTTGAACCAATCATACATTTCGGTGCCCGGGTAGGCGTGCGCGACCGAGACCTGGAGCGTTTCGGGGTCCATCTCCTTGGCGTATTCGATAGTCTCGCGGATAGTCTCATGCGTCTCGCCGGGCAGTCCGATGATGAAATCGGCATGGACCTTGATGCCGGCGCGCTTGCAGTCCTTGACGAATTGCAGCGAGCGTTTGGCCGAAATGCCCTTCTTGATGTTCTTCAGTATTTGTTCGTTCCCCGATTCGAAACCGACGATGAAGAGGCGGCAGCCGGCGTCGCGCATTGTCTTGATCGTCTCGTAATCGAGGTGGGCGCGTGAAGTGGAAGACCATTGGAATTTGAGCGGCTTGAACGCCTTGCTCATCTCGATCATCCGCTTCGGGTTGAAGGTGAATGTGTCGTCGTCGAAGAAGATCTCCTGCAAGCCTTCCGGCCTGAACGCGTCCAGCGCCCACTCGACTTCGTTTCGCACGTCTTCGACAGAACGCTGGCGCCAGCGGTGGTCGTCGAAAGTCTGCGGCCACAAGCAGAAGGTGCAGAGCGCCGGGCACCCGCGCGTCGAATAGAACGCGACGAACGGGTGGAGCAGGAACGGCACGTTGTAGCGCGTGATGTCCATGTCGCGTCTGTAAATCGGCGTCGCCCATGGGAATCTATCCAGATCCTGAACCAAAGGCTCCGGGACTGTCGAAACCATTTTCTCGTCGCGCAGGAAATGGACGCCGGGAATCTTGTCCAGCGGTTCGCCCGAAGCGAACCGCGTTACTGTGTGGTCAAATTCCTTGTGCGTGACGAAATCGATGGCGCCTGACGCCCGCAGCGCCTGTTCCGGGTGCGTGGTGACCGGCGGGCCGACGAACGCGATCTTCAGGTCGGGCCTGAGTTCCTTCATCCGCTCGGCGAGTCGCACGTCGTTTCTGAACCCGACGTGTGAAGTGAAGAGGACGACGAATTCATAATCTTTAGCGATCTGAGCGGTCTCTTCGGGGCTGATGTGATGCGGCGGCGCGTCGAGCAGTCGGGATTCGCCTCCGAGGTCGCGGATCATCGCCGCCGGGTAGGCGAGCCAGACGGGATACCAGTAACTTTCAATCTCCCGCGTCGCGGGCCATCTGGAACTTGCGCCGCCGTCAAATTTCTCGAACGACGGCGGATTGAGCAATAGCGTCTTCATCAAGGCGAATTCTCCTCCTATAAAAAAAATCCCTGGGAAGATCAGGAATGGGACTTATAGGACTTATAGGACATCCCATCAGTCCTATAAGTCCTATAAGTCCTACAAGTCCTATAAGTCCCATTCCTAATCCTCCAAGGGGCGATTTAGTAATGACGGCAAGATTATCAACACGCGGCGAGAATTAGCAAATCGGAGGCGCAAATTGAATTGGTTTCTGTATCTTGCTATTCTTTCGCCCTCGAAGCCCCAATCAGTTATGAGAATCCAAGCAGAGACCTGGAAACCGGGGTCGCAGCCGCCGCCGCGAAGTGTGGTCGAGGCGTTCGCCTATTGCGAACGCCTGGCCCGGACGCATTACGAGAATTTTCCCGTAGGCTCGCTGCTCATACCCGGAGACCGCCGCAGACACGTCTACAGCGTATACGCGTTCGCCCGAATCGCGGACGACTTCGCCGACGAAGGTTACGAAACTGGCGGATTGACTGAGGCGCGGCGATTGGCCGCGCTCGACGATTGGGAGCGAAAACTGGAAGACTGTTATCGGGGCCAGGCCGACCATCCGGTCTTCGTCGCGCTAGCAGAAACGGTCAGAGAATTGCGGCTGCCTATTCAACTGTTCCGCGACTTGCTTTCGGCCTTCAAGCAGGACGTGGTCAAACGGCGCTACGCCGATTTCGACGAGGTCCTCAATTATTGCGCGCGCTCGGCGAACCCGGTCGGCCGTTTGATCCTGCTTCTGTTCGGTTACCGCGAGGAGCGCCTGCACGGCCTTTCGGATTGCATTTGCACGGCGCTGCAGCTCGCCAATTTTTGGCAGGATGTGGAAGTCGACATACGGAAGGATCGAGTCTACTTGCCGCAAAATGAGATGGCCCGGTTCGGGGTCGGCGACGATGACTTGCGGGAGAAACGATTCAGCGAAGGTTACGCCGCGCTGCTCAAATTCCAGGTCGAACGAACGTGGGAGCTGTTCAATCGCGGAAAGCCGTTGCCGGGACTGGTCGGCGGGCGGCTGGCCTTCGAGTTGAGACTGACCTGGCTGGGCGGGATCCGCATTTTGGAACGCATCGAAGAGATGGGTTACGACACCTTGAACGCGCGGCCAAAGATCTCGACCGCCGACAAGATCGTCTTGCTGATAAAGGCGCTGAGAAGGTTGAGGATCGAGGATCGAGGATCGAGGATCGAAGATTGAAGGTCGCGTCATTATGCATAAGACGATCCTCGATCCTCGATCCTCGATCCTCGATCCTCGATCCTCGATCCTCTTCGTGGTTTGTACTAATAGGTGGTTTAGCATGAAGGCAATTCAGGCCAGAGAGATTCATTTCACACCTTGGCATCTGCGCGAGCGCACGCGGAACCTGCGCCGCGAATTGGCGAAGACCGTCCAGTCGAACTTCTTCTATTCGTTCCTTTTCCTGCCGAAGCCCAAGCGGGACGCGATAATTGACGTTTACGCCTTCTGCCGCGCGATTGACGACATTGTTGACGACATCGTGGAGAAATCGGGCGCCGGCGGCGCGCCCAACGCATATGCTGAGGCGCGGATTGAACTGAACAGATGGCGTGAAGAGCTTGATAACCTCTATGCGGGCAAACCGACCATGCCCATCGCGGTCAAGCTGCGGCGCGTCCTCGAACGTTTCCCGATGCCGAAAGAGTATTTCGAGGAGATGATCAACGGCTGCGAGATGGACCTGCTGCGCAACCGATATGAGACCTTCGACGAGCTTCATCAATACTGCTACCGCGTCGCCTCGATCACGGGGTTGATGTGCATAGAGATCTTCACTTATCGAAGCCTGAGCGCGAAGGATTACGCCGTCAACCTCGGCGTCGCCCTGCAACTGACTAACATCCTGCGCGATCTGAAAGAGGACGCCGCGCGCGGGCGCGTCTATCTGCCACAGGAGGACCTGCGGCTGTTCGGTTACTCGGAGGGCGACCTGGCGTGCGGGAAGATAAACGACAATTTCCGCGAAATGATGAAGTTCGAATGCGAGCGGGCGCGAGGCTATTATCGACTCGCCGCCGATCATCTGACCGAAGAAGACCGCCCGACCATGACCGCCGCCATAACGATGGGCAAAATCTATTACCGTTTGCTCGAACAGATAAAACACCTCGATTACGACGTCTTCAATAACCGGATCAGGTTACACAGGCCGGAGCGGTTCCTCATCGCGCTCAGCGAATGGGCGAAAGCGAGCGGGAGAGCGGGGGAGCGGGGGAGCGGGGGAGTGGGGGAAGGAGGAATGGGACAATGAGTTTTGATTCGCAACATCTCCCCCGCTCTCCCGCTCTCCCGCTCTCCCGCTCTCCCGCTCTCCCGCTCTTGATTCTGGGGGGCGGCTTCGCCGGCCTCGCCGCCGCTGTCGATCTGGCTGAGGCGGGAAGGCGGGTCCTGTTGCTTGAACGCCGTTCGTTTCTGGGCGGCCGGGCCTATTCGTTCACGGATAAGACCACCGGCGACACGATTGATAACGGACAGCATCTGATGATGGGCTGTTATCATCGGACGCTCCGGTTTCTTGAGAAGATCGGCTCGCTCGACAAACTCAAATTTCAGCCCGACCCGCAGGTGGACTTCCTTCATGAAAGAGCCGACGGCTCGGTAACCCGCGCGAGCTTCAAATGTCCTCCGCTGCCCGCGCCTCTGCACTTGCTCGGCGGATTGGCGAGACTGAAGACCATCGGCTGGGGAGACCGTTTGCGGGCATTGGGCGTGGGATTGGCAGTTCGGACGCTCAATGGCAATCAGGATAAGCTCGCGGAGATCACCGTTCGGGAATGGCTCGACAGTCTGGGCCAGTCCGAGCGCATTCAGCGCAGGTTCTGGGGGCCGATGGCGCTGGCGACTTTGAATGAGGCGCCTGAGGTCGCTTCCGCCGATATGTTCGCGCGAGTGATCGAACTCGGATTTATGCGGACGAAGCGCGATTCGGCTATGGTCGTTTCGCGTGTGGGGTTGAGCGATCTTTACACGCAACAGGCGCGGAGCTTTATTGAAGACCGAGGCGGCGAGGTTCGATTGAACGCCGACGTCGCCCGAATCGAGTTTGCCCGGATCGATTCTGCCAGCATCAATTCTGCCCGAATCGAATCTGGAGGCTACGCGGCGGCCGGCGTGACGCTGCGGAGCGGGGAGCGGATCGACGCCGGCGCCGTCATCAGCGCCGTTCCATATTTCGCGCTCAGGCGCATGCTGACGGATGAGTTCGCCTCCGCCCATTTTCCCTATCTCGACCACTTCAAGTCGGCTCCGATAGTTTCAATCAATCTCTGGTACGACGAGCCGTTCACAGACCTGGAATTCGCCGGCCTGCTCGATTCGCCCATCGAATGGGTTTTCAACAAGAACGCGATCAATCAAGGCGGCGGGCAAGGCGGCGGGCAGGGCGCCGAGCCTGAAAGAGCGGGCCGCCAACACCTGGCCCTGGTCATCAGCGGGGCGCACGAGGCCGCGACCAGGCCGAAGGAGGAATTGATCGCGCTGGCCGACGCCGAGATCAAGCGGTTCTTCCCGGCTGCCCGCGGTTTGCGCCCGTTCCACGCTTTCGTCGTCAGGGAATACGACGCCACGATCTCACACACGGTCGGAACCGCGAAGCTGCGCCCTTCGAGCCGAACTCGATTCGACAATTTCTTCCTCGCCGGCGATTGGACGGCCACCGGATTGCCAGCCACGATCGAGGGCGCCGTCCAGAGCGGGCAGGAATGCGCTCGAATGGTTTTGGAATGAAAATCAACCACGAATAAACGAAGAGCACAAAGGTTTTATGCCCTTTCTTCGCGCTCTTCGTTTATTCGTGGTTGATTTTCTGAAAATCGTTTTGGCAGAATGACAGTCTGATCGAAATAGAAGTTGACGCAGTTCTTGCGACGCCTTCGCACCTTTGACCTTTCGCCCCCTATGTGTTGTAAAGCCTTGGAGGTAGGCGCATATGCGTTTTCCATTGAATTTAGGCGTGCCAATAAGGCCCCCCGTGTTTATTGCGAATGGCGACTCTGAAGATGAGGCTGCCGATGATGGCAATCCGTTTACCACTCGCCGTTCATACTGGAAAGGCACTGTCTGGTTGTTGATCTCCCTGGCCGGGCAGACCGCCGCCAGTTTAATGTCGGAGGAGGTCGAATCCTTCTACAGCAAATACATCTTTTATTACACCACCCGCGGTCTTTCAGCGGTAAACAAATTCGTCCAGAACATATCCCTGGGCGAGATATTCTTCGCGCTCATGGTGATCTGGTTCAGCCTGTGGTCGTTGTGGTATCTGCGCAGGTCGTGGCGGCGTGAGACGCGGCTCTACAATGTCGTAAAGGTCTTCTTCCTTCAGATACTATGGGCGATGGGCATCCTGGTTCCGGTCTTTCTGGTGTTTTGGGGATTGAATTACCAGCGGATGCCGCTGGCGGAGACTCTGGGCTTCGACCGCGCACCGACGCGCGCCGGGGAACTTGAAACCATCGGGCTGCAGATCGTCTCCGGCGTCAATAGCAACTACGATCTGGCGCGAGGGTCTGCGGAACGTCCGGCGCCGCCGGCGCGCGACGCGATCTACAAAGTGGTCGAGCAGGCTTTTCAGAACGAAACGCTGCTAGGCGACGCCAGCCGCGGCACGTTCAGCGATCCGAAGCCGCTCGCCTTGTCGCGCCTGACCAGTTGGGCCGGCGTCAGCGGATTCTACATCCCCTTCACGGGCGAGGTGACTTTCAACCAAAACGTCCCCGCGTTCGATCTGCCATGGGTCATCGCGCACCACAAAGCTCACCAACGCGGATACGCCAGAGAGGACGAGGCGAATTTTATCGGCTACGTCGTCTGCGTAAATTCCACCGACCCTTACGTGCGTTATTCCGGCTATCTTTACGGCCTGAAAGTGCTGGAGGTGTTGTCGAAAGGGAATGTGGATCGCTACAACGACCTGCTTTCGCGCATCAATGATGGCCCGAGAGCCGACCTGCGAACTCGCTCGGAATTCTGGGAGGGGACGAAGAATCCGACGCTGAGCCTCTTGTCGCGCCGCACGTTCAGCGCCTACCTCAGAGTCAACCGCGTTCATGGCGGCGTCAAAAATTTCGACGAAGACGTGCCGCTGATCATCGGCTATTACTTGAAATACCCGCAACACCAACAGCCAGGCGCGGATCAGTCCCCGAGCGCCAGCGCCGATCAACCTGCCCCGCCCGCAACGGAGCGGTCGCCCGATACGTTTTGAATCTCCCTCCATGTCTCATATGCCATATTTCATATGCCATATGAAATATGGCATATGAAATATGGCATATGAAATATGGCATATGAAATATGGCATATGAAATATCTCTATGAGCACAGCGCAATCAGTCGTTAAATCGGATATACAATCACGCGTCGCCGACGCCGTTCATCGCGCCCAGGCGTACCTGTCGGCGCAACAGAACCTCGAAGGATACTGGTGGGCTGAGCTTGAGGCCAACGTTACGCTCACCGCCGAATACGTCATGCTCCACCGCATCCTGATCGCCGCCGATCCGCGCAATAAGTTCGGCGCCGGCAAGGATCGTGAGGAACAGATTAGGCAGATGGCCCGCTACATTCTGCGCGAACAGCGCCCGCACGGCGGCTGGGAGCTGTTTTACGGCGACGGCGGAGAGATCAGCACGACGATCGAAGCCTACTTCGCGTTGAAGCTCGCAGGCTATTCGCCGGACGAGGAGCAGATGATACTGGCGCGCGACTTCATCCTTGAGCGCGGCGGATTGACCAAGGCCCGCGTCTTCACGAAGCTGCACTTGGCGCTGTTCGGCGCCTACCCCTGGGAAGGCATACCGACGTTGCCGCCCTGGTTCATGTTCTTGCCGCGCTGGTTTCCGCTGAACATCTACACGATGGCGAGCTGGGCGCGATCCTCGACCGTGCCGCTGCTGGTCGTGATCGATAAAAAGCCCGTCTACGATCTTGGCGTTTACGCCGACGAACTCTTCGTCGAAGGCTCGCGCGACTCCCGCCGCGCCGGCCTGAAGAACAACGAAGGGACGACGATCGGCGCTTTCTTCCTCGCCGCCGACAGGATGCTCAAACGGTTCGATCGTATCGGCCTCGTCCCACTGCGCCGAAAGGGAATCGAGGCCGCCGAGCGCTGGGTGATCGAACGCCAGGACGCGCCGGGCGATTGGGCCGGCATCGTTCCCGCGATGCTCAACTCGATTCTGATGTTCCACGCGCTCGGCTATTCGGCGAAACACCCCTACGTCAAACGCGGCCTCGACGCGCTTGACCGCTTCTGCATCGAGGAGGGCGCAATCGCCGGCTCCGAACTGCCGCAATACTTGCGGTTGCAGCCGTGCATCTCGCCGACATGGGACACGGCGTTGGGATTGACCGCGCTGCTCGATTCGGGCATGTCGCCTGCCGCCGCGCGCGTCCGACGCGGCGGAGATTGGTTGTTAACGCAACAGATTTTTCGCTACGGCGATTGGGCCGTCTTCAACCGCAAAGGCAAACCCGCGGGTTGGGCCTTCGAGTTCTATAACGATTACTATCCTGACGTCGACGACACCGCGGCTGTGATTATGGCGCTGCTGGCGATGAAGCTCGACGATGACGATTACAAACTCGAAGCCTGTCGCGCCGCCACGGAATGGGTGATGACGATGCAATGCAAATCGGGCGGCTGGGCGGCGTTCGACGTGGACAACACCCAGGATTTGTGGAACCAAATGCCGTACGGCGACCTGAAAGCGATGATCGATCCGCCGACCGCCGATCTGACCGGACGCGTGTTGGAGATGCTGGGCCATTGGCGGAGACTCGGCGAGAAGCCTTACACCGACGAGCAGGTCAAACGCGCGATCGATTTCCTGTTGAGTTTGCAGGAGTCCGACGGCTCATGGTGGGGGCGGTGGGGAGTCAACTACATCTACGGCACTTATCTGGCGTTGGTCGGCCTGCGCTCGATTGCGCCGTTCGTCGAATTCGACATGGGATGCGATCAGGTCAAACAGGCCGCCGCGTGGCTGCGCAGCGTCCAGAACAGCGACGGCGGCTGGGGCGAGACCTGCTGGTCGTACAAGAAACCGGAAACGCGCGGCCGTGGGCCGAGCGCGCCGTCGCAAACCGCTTGGGCTTTGATCGGGTTGATGGCCGCAGGCGATTACGAATCTGACAACGTGAAGATGGGCTTTGAGTATCTGATCAACAGGCAGAACGCCGACGGCAGTTGGCCCGAACCCGAATTCACCGGCGCCGGTTTTCCCGGCCATTTTTATATCAACTACCATCAGTACCGAAATCAGTTTCCGCTGACTGCGCTGGGACGATATTTAGCGGAGATTTCGAAGCGGTGATAGGCAGTTCCTCGTTCACGGCCCACAGCTGTTTTAACATGAATGAATAGCCACAGAGATCACAGAGAACACAGAGAAGTAGTGAACCACCTCTGTGCTCTCTGTGCTCTCTGTGGCTAACAGTCTTCATACACCTGAAAACCGGCATAGGAAGTGAAAGCCGGACGTGAAATTGGCGGCTTGCGTCCGTCGCGGCGCGCAATTTAAGATACGCCCGCGCCGGAAATGGCCGCGGCGCTTTTCCAAGCACTCAAAAATATACCGAGACGTGGATTAGCGGCCTGAGTCTGTTGTTGTCAGATTCAGGCTTTTTTGCGTGAGTGAGCGGGATTAACCAATGCATACATCGAATCAGCTTTCTCATCCGGCGGACAACATATTTTCGACCGAGGCCCTGGGCGCGATTTACACGCCCGAAAAGACGACCTTTCGGGTGTGGGCGCCGACGGCGGGAAAGGTCACGCTGAAGCTCCACGACTCGCCTTCGGGCGGGCGGCCGCGACTGCTGAGTATGTCACGCCATAGGGACGGGACGTGGAGCACGATGCTGCTCGGAGATTGGCGCGGGGTCTATTACACCTACTGCGCCTCCGGGCGCGACCCCAGATTCGACCTCGCGCGCGAGCTAATCGACCCTTACGCGCGGGCGGTCACCGCCCACAACGGTCGCGCCATTGTCGTCCACGACGAGACGCCGGTCGCCGACCGCCCGACGTTTCCGATTTCGGAAGCGGTCATTTACGAAACGCACATCCGCGATTTCACGATCGATCCCGATTCTGGCATTCAACGTCGCGGCAAATACCTCGGGTTGACCGAGTCGAACACGCATCTGACCGGCCGCAGCGACGTCGCCACGGGGCTGGATCACCTGGTGGAGATGGGCGTTAACGTCGTCCAGTTGCAGCCCATCATCGAATTCGCCAACGACGAATCGAATGATCGATACGGATGGGGCTACGACGCCGTTCATCACCATTCGCCCGACGGCTGGTACGCCACCGAGCGCTACGACGCGCGCCGCGTTACCGAAGTGAAGCGGATGATCGATGCGCTGCACCGCCGGGGCATCCGCGTCACGCTCGACGTGGTCTTCAATCACACTTTCGAGGCGTTCACGAAACATCGCGTCTACAGCTTCGAGGGGCTGGTCCCAGGATATTACTATCGAATGAAACACGACGGCGGTTACTGGAACGGTTCGGGCACGGGCAACGAGTTCCGCACCGAAGCCCCGATGGCGCGACGCTACGTCATCGACTCGGTGAAATATTGGGTCAACGAGTACAAGGTCGACGGGTTCCGCTTCGACCTGCTCGGCCTGATCGATCTCGAAACCGTCAGAGAAGTCGTCCGCGAATTGCGGGCCATCGACCCGAACCTGCTGATCTACGGCGAACCCTGGGTGGGCGGCCCGACGCCGATTCAAATCAACGGCAAGGGGGCGCAGCGCGGCGGCGGGTGGGCGGTCTTCAACGACCAATTCCGAGACGCTCTGAAAGGCAACGTCTTCGACGCCCGCGCCACCGGCTTCATCCAATCCGGCTTCAGCGTGGATGAGGTCAAGAAGGGAATCCGCGGCGCGGTCGACGATTTCACCGACTCGCCGCTCGAAGCCGTCAACTACGTCGAGTGCCACGACAATCACACGCTGTGGGATCGTTTGCTGATCAGCACCGCCGAAAACGCCTCGGTCACCGCCGCCGACCGTCGCGCCATGGACAAGCTCGCGGCGGCGATCATCTTCACCTCGCAGGGCATCCCTTTCATCCAGTGCGGCCAGGAATTTCTGCGGACCAAAGGCGGCGACCACAACAGCTTCGACAAAACCGACGCGGTGAATATGATCCGCTGGCGCGAAAAGGCCGAACAACACGACGTGGTCGAATACTATCGCGGTCTGATCGAATTGCGGCGCGCCCACCCGCTCTTCCGCCTGGAGACTGCGGACGAAGCGCGGGGCGCGTTGAAGTTCCTCGACGATCAGCTCGGATTACCAGTCCCGCAGGGTTGCGTCGGATTCCTGATCGAAGACGGCGCCGGGCGCGATGAATGGTCGCGGGCGTTAGTCTTGCTCAATCCGCAGGCCAAAGCCGTGGAGTTTGCGATTCCCGAAGGCGGGTGGAGAATCTTCGGCGACGCCAGACACGCGGGCAATTCGGAGTTGCGACAGAGCGCGGCCAGGCTCGGCGCGGGGAGGGCGCTGGTAACGGCGCGCAGCGCGTTGATTTTGGGTGAACTGCGGAGGAAGACCGACGACAGTTTCGGCTATAATCAGGGTGATCCTCAATTCGAGGATGTGAAAACGTTATGAGCGTTTCTCTCTCAACAGACCTGACCAACCCTTCGGCGGTTCCGTACTTCCTCTGGGATGAGCCTTTGACTGTCGCGGAATTCCGGCGGCGTTTAACAACGTCGGCGCCAGCAGAACAAATACGGCTGCTGGCTAAGTTGCTGCGCGAAGCTCGCGACACCGATGTCTGGAAATTCACTTCGCCCGAAGAAGTTTGGCGAAAATGGCCCGATCTCTCCCGCCACCTTGGGCGGCGTCGTAAATTCTGGGAGTTTCTTTTGGATCGCTGGCAGAAAGAAGGCCTAATTGGCAAATAGCAAACTGACCGCCCTACAAAAAGATTTCCTGGGAGCCTTCTTCGGGCGTGAAGACCGGTTCTTTTTGACTGGAGGGGCTGCGCTCGCAGGCTTTCATCTTGGACATCGGGAGACTCACGATCTGGACCTTTTTACTCTGAGTGATGCGCTCGATGACGGGCTGGCCATGGTGACTGAGATTGCGCTGCAATGGGGAGCTTCACTTGAAACTATCCACACATCCCCTGATTTTCGCCGATTGCTTTTGCGCCGGGGATCCGAGGCTGTCGTGATTGACCTTGTGCGCGAACGTGTTCAGCAGATGGTTCCGGAGAAGCCCGTGATAAGCGGCATCCGCGTGGATCCGCCCGAAGAAATCTTGGCGAATAAGCTCTGCACATTGCTTGAACGGGCCGAAATTCCACCGGGCAATGTCTCAACTGAAGAATTGAGGCGATACCTCGCCGATTTGATCGCCCGGCTTGCTCATATTGCGTTTCCCGAATAGTAAGAAATAGCGGAGGACGAGATGGAAATAAGCGAACACAAGGTCGGCAAAATCACGGTCATCAAAATTCAAGGCCAGGCGGTCATTGACCAGCAGCCCGAGCGTCTGTCGCAACTCGCGCGCGAGCGGCTGCAGTCGGGCGACCGTCTGTTCGTGCTCAATCTGGCCGGTTGCTCACGGATGGACAGCACGGCGCTGGGCGAGTTGGTGAAATCGCAAAAAATGATCGCCGATTGCGAGGGTGTGATGAAGCTGGCCGAAGTCCCGCTGAATTTGCGCGGGCTTTTTATTGTCACCAACCTGACGCAGATATTGGAAATCTTCGACAAGGAGCAGCAGGCCATTAACAGTTTCGGCGCATGATTTTTCGGCGTCGCGAGCGGTAGCGAGCGTTACTTTTATTTAGAGAGCGCGCCCGCTACCGCTCGCGGTACTGATTCGGAGCCAATCGATGAAAAAACTTTCCATCATTATCGTCATCGTGTTCTGTTTGATCTTCGCCCCCGCGCGGTTCGCCGACGAGGGGATGTGGACCTTCGACAACCCGCCGCTCAAGCAGTGGAAAGAGAAGTACGGCTTCGAGCCTTCGCGCGAATGGCTCGATCACGCGCGGCTCTCCACCGTGCGTTTGAACGAGGACGCGGGCGGCGGGACAGGATCCTTCGTTTCGGCTGACGGCCTGGTCTTCACCAACCAGCACGTCGGCGCGGGGCAGGTAGCGAAACTCTCGACCGGCGGACGCGACCTCGTCAAAGAGGGTTTTTACGCCGCCACGCGCGAAGAGGAGTTGAAATGCCCCGACCTCGAAGTCAACGTGATGGTCTCTTACGAGGACGTGACGAGGCGCGTGCAGGGCGCGGTCAAACCTGAAGCCTCGGACAAAGAGGCCGCCGCGCAACGCAAGGCCGAGATGGCCGCGATTGAAAAAGAGGAATCGGCGAAGACAGGTTTGAAGTGCGAGGTCGTGACGCTCTATAACGGCGGCGAATACTGGCTCTACCGCTTCAAACGGTACGCCGACGTGCGGCTGGTCTTTTCGATCGAAGAGCAGATAGCCTATTTCGGCGGCGATTACGACAACTTCACCTTCCCGCGCCATGACCTGGACATCACTTTCTTCCGCGTATACGAAGACGGGCGGCCCGCGAAGATCGAGCATTATTTGAAGTGGGCCTCGAAAGAGGTCGGCGAAGGCGAGCTTGTGATCGTGCCCGGATTTCCAGGATCGACCGCGCGGCTGTTGACCGTGGCGCAACTGCGCTATCACCGTGACCTCGGGAATCCGCTGCAGATGCAGGTGTGGACTTCGCGCAGCGCCGCGTTGAAAGCCTACGCCAAACGCGGCGCCGAGCAACAAAGACAGGCCTCGCAGTCGATCCGCGGCCTGGAGAATTCGATCAAGCGCCTTGTCGGCCAACGGGCCGGGCTGGAAAATCCGCGCATCTTCAAAAAGAAGGAAGACGAAGAGGCCGCGCTGCGGCGTAGCCTGGCTTCGAAGCCCGAATGGCAGCGCGCTTACGGCGACGCCTGGACGCGGATCGAGAAGGCTTATGCCGCTCTGCCCGCGATGGCGAAGCGGATCTCCTTCTCGAATCTCACGGCTTCACGACTCGGCGGCGTAGCGTCATCATTCGTTCGCTACGCCGAAGAGATTCGCAAACCTAACGATCAACGCTACGAGGAGTTCCGCGACAACCGCATCGAGGCTTTGAAGCGCAACCTGCTCTCTCCCGCTCCGATCTACCCCGAGATGGATGAGGCGGTTCTGGCGTCGTGGCTCGAAGAGGGCCAAAAAACGCTCGGCGCCGACGACCCCTTCGTTCGCGCGGCCGTCGGCGGTTCGACCCCGTCCGAAGCGGCAAAGCGCGTGATCGGCGGATCGAAACTTCACGACGTCGCGTTTCGCAAGGCCTTGTTTGAAGGCGGCGCCGAAGCCATCGGCAAATCCGACGACCCGCTAGTCGTCCTCGCGCGCAAGGTCGAGCCGATAATCCGCGAGCTTCGCGCCTGGGAAGAAGAGAACATCAAGAACGTCGAGACCGGCGCGGGCGAGAAGATCGCCAACGCGCGTTTCGCGGTCTACGGCAAGACGGTCTATCCGGACGCCAACTTCAATTTGAGGATCGAATACGGAACGGTCGCCGGACTCAACTTCGTCTACTCGGCCGACACCATCGGCGGCAATTCGGGCAGTCCGGTCATCAATCGCAACGCCGAGATCGTCGGCATAAATTTCGACAGCAACATTCAGAAGCTGCCGAATCGCTATCTCTACATTGACGAGAACGAGGGCGCGCGGGCGGTCGGAGTGCATGGCGCGGCGGTCATCGAAGCGCTGCAGAAGCTTTACGGCGCGGGCAAGCTAGTCGCCGAGATCAAAGGCGGATGAGCCGGTCTGTCTCCAGCTTTCGCTACGCGGATATTTTATGGGTTCAGACTTCATGCCACAGTTGCAACACGAGCGCGACCATTTGCGGGCGCGGCTCTATTTCCAATCCAGAGAAAAATACTAATGGCGGAATCACCAATTACTCCACGTGAAAAGGACTTTGCTTCCTGGTATCAAGATGTCGTCTTGCTGGGGGATATGGCTGAGCCGGCTGAAATTGTTAAAGGATGCATGGTCATCAAGCCGAATGGCTATGCCGTCTGGGAACTTCTTCAACGCGAACTCGACAATCGCTTTAAAGCGACTGGCCATCAAAATATTTATCTCCCGCTTCTCATCCCGCAAAGCTTCATGAAAAAGGAGGCTGAACACGTCGAAGGTTTCTCCCCAGAATTGGCCGTAGTCACAATTGCTGGTGGTAAGGAGTTAGATGAACCCTATGTCATCCGCCCGACTTCAGAAACCATCGTTGGGCACTTCTTTTCGAAGTGGATTCAAAGTTATCGCGATTTGCCCATTCTGTTTAATCAATGGGCGAATGTGATGCGGTGGGAACTCCGCACGCGTTTGTTTCTTCGCACCACTGAATTCCTTTGGCAAGAAGGTCACACAGCGCATTCGACACATGAAGAAGCGATGGAAGAAGTAATCCGCATTCTCGATATTTATGCTGAAGTGGCGGAGGACGTTATGGCAATGCCCGTAATTAAAGGGGTAAAAACGCGCGCCGAAAAATTCGCAGGCGCGCTGAAGTCATATTCCATTGAAGCCATGATGCAAAACGGGCTTGCGCTCCAAGCCGGAACGAGCCATGACCTGGGCCAGAATTTCGGTAAAGCCTTCGACGTCAAGTTCCAGACCAAGGAGGGCAAGCTTGACTACGTTTGGCAAACCAGTTGGGGTGTCAGCACTCGCCTCATCGGCGGGTTAATCATGACGCATTCAGATGATAAGGGACTCGTGCTGCCGCCGAAACTTGCTCCACAAAAAGCTGTCATTGTACCTATCTTCCGCAAAGAAGAAGAGCGCGCGGAGGTATTGGAACATGCGTACAAACTCGCCGAAGGGCTTGGCGCCCATGTGGATGCGCGAGAGGGCCAGACCCCTGGGGCAAAGTTCTTCCACTGGGAGCGTCGTGGCGTGCCTGTTCTCTTCGAGCTTGGTCCGCGAGACGTTGCAAGTGGCAATATTGTCATGAAGCGTCGGGACGCAGAAACCAAGGAGACCATTTCACAAACCGAAGTCGTCACGAAGTTTGCAACTACGCTAGAGGTTATGCAAAAGGACCTCTACAGAAAAGCCAAGGAGCGACTTAAAGAGAACACGGTCTTAGCCGATTCCATTGAAGAGGTCGAAGCGATTCTCAAAGACGCCACGGCTGAAAAGGGCGGTGGAAAGTTCGTTATGGCGCATTTAAAAGACGACCCGCAGAACGACGCTCGCGTCAAGGAATTCAAGGCCAGTGTTCGCAACATCCCACTCAAGGATGAATACGATGGCTCCGGCGCCTGCATTCTGACGGGCGAAAGAGTTGGTCAGCGGGTCGTGATTGCGAAAGCTTATTGAATCCACATCGTTAGCGCCTGGCCGGCTGCGGCGCGGCGATTGCTTGATATCCTGCTCGACTGCTGGAGTCTAATTGTATAGAGTCGAGTTAGTAAACATCGTCTCAAAAACGACATCTTCCTCATGTTCATGTAGCCTATTGCCATTGACCGGCCCGTCTGACTGCTCCCCCTCCAACGGCAGGCCGAGGATTTCCCGGCTCAGACACTTGAAGTCATCTACGACCGGATAGTCGTAATTGCGCTCGACTACCGAGACTCCCCGCGCCGCGGCTTCGATGATTCTCACGCTGGGCCGAATGTGTGTTTGGAGCAACTCGTCGCCGAAGATCCGCTGTAGTTCGAGTTTGAAATCCCGGTCGAACCGCCGGTGTTTG
>WNFV01003323.1_pt1 | contig 20670 bp, 25 predicted proteins | sample 5400101 | NCBI WGS metagenome assembly WNFV01 (sample SAMN13153361, study PRJNA577476) | soil metagenome | isolation source: 115 cm soil or saprolite under grassland replicate 1 | place: USA:California | collected 2016-06-15 | reverse complement strand
CCTCGCTATTCGGCGGTCAGCCCCTGGCTCGGCTGGCCCCTGCCGATGCGGGCTTCGATCTGCCCCAGGATCAGCGGGCCGATCTCGGTGACGTCGCCAGCTCCCATGGTCAGCACCAGGTCACCCGGACGCACCAGGCAGGCCACCGCCTCCGGGACGGCCGTCCAGCGGGGCTCGGAGCGCACCAGGCCACCGGCCTGCAGCGCCGCCAGCGCCACGATCTGGCTCGTCACCCCAGGGATCCGGTCCTCCCGTCCCTGGTAGACCTCCATGATCACGACCAAGTCGGCATTCGCCAAGACCTTGCCGATCTCCCTGCCCAGCGCTCGGGTCCGGCTCGGCAGGTGTGGCTGGAATACCACCACGACGCGGCCCGAGGCACCCACGACCTGCCGCACCGTCTCCAGGTCCGCGGCGATCTCCGTGGGATGGTGCGCGTAGCTGTCCACCACCAGCACGCCGCCGGCCTGACCCTTACGGGTGAAACGTCGTTGGATGCCCTGGTAGGCGGCCAGCGCCGTGCCCATTTCCTGCGGCTCGATGCCCAGTGCCGTGCCGACCGCGAGCGCCCCCGTGGCGTTGTGCGCCATGTGCCGGCCAGGAACGTTCAGCGTGAAGGCGACCTCGCGGCCGCCGACCCGTATGCGCACGTCGCTTGCGAGACCGTGTGGCGCGGCCTTGACCAATTGCACGTCCGCGTCCGGCGCCTCTCCGTACCTCACGATCCGCAAGTCGGGGGCCGACCTGCGCAGCCGCATCACCAGTTCGCGCGCCCCGGCGTCGTCCGCTGAGGTGACAAGCGTTCCGCCGGGCTGGACGCCCTGCGCGAACGTCTCGTACGACTGGATGTGTTCTTCGAGGGAGGCGTAGTGGTCGTGGTGGTCCTCTTCGACGTTGAGCACAATCGCGACCTGGGGGTGCAGGTGGTGGTAGCTGCGGTCGGACTCGTCGGCCTCGGCGATGAAGAGGTCACCGCTGCCGTGACGGGCGTTGCTGCCGGGCTCGTCGAGCTCCGCGCCGACCGCGAACGACGGGTCCAGACCGAGGGTCTGGAGCGCGACCGCGAGCATGACGGTGGTGCTGCTCTTGCCATGGGTGCCCGCTACCGCGACCGAGCGGTAGCCGTCCATCAGCGCGGCCAGTGCCTCGGCGCGGTGGACCACGTGCAGGCCCTGCTCCCGGGCTGCCTTCAGCTCGATGTTGCTCGCGCGGATGGACTGGGAGATCACCACACAGCTCGCACCGCGCAGGTGGTCCGGATCGTGCCCGATGTACACATGGCAGCCGCTCTGCCGGAGGGCCGCCATGGTGCCCGTCTCCTTGACGTCGCTGCCGGCGACCCGCGCACCGCGGTGGGCAAGGATCTTTGCCAGCCCTGACATACCGATCCCGCCGATCCCGATGAAGTACGGGCGGCGCAAGTCAACCTTGGAGACGCTAGTCATAGAGTGACTCCCCAAGATCTGTGCTCGGCAAGTAGAGGACGCAAGGTCGTCCGAGGCCAAGGAACGATCCCATAAAGGCCAGCAAGCGTCAACACGGTCATTGAGCGTTCGTGTCGCTAACACAGCGGCCCACCCCAGGCCATTGCGAGCCATGATCCATGTGTGCAGCCGGCCAAATTACCTTCATCCACTACTGAACCCTGGGGTGCTGTCAGCGTCGGGTCACCGCGTGAGCCGACCGATCTGGTTGCAGAGGGGGCGGACACTTACACCAGATATGGTATCTTTCCACCATGGCGATGAATATCAAAGACCCCCAGACCGAGGCGCTGGCAGCCGAGGTTGCAGCACTGGCGAACGAGACCAAGACGCAGGCGGTGAGGACTGCCCTGCAAGAGCGCAAGCAGCGGCTGCAAGCTCGGCAGCGCGGGCGTCGTCGCGCGGAGCGCATCGACCGTTTTCTGCGGGACGAGGCGTGGCCGCAGATCCCCGACGCCGTCCTCGGCAGGCCGATCTCCAAGGCCGAGCGTGAGGCGATCCTCGGCTTGGGCCCGGAGGGCGTGTGATCGTCGACAGCTCGGCGGTCATCGCTGCTCGCGCGTTTCCTGCAAGAGGCCGAGATCGAGGTGGTGGAGTTCACGGCCGATCACTGGACGATCGCGGCTGACGCGTTCATGGTCTTCGGCAAGGGCCGGCACCGTGCGGGTCTGAACTTCGGCGACTGCGTGACCTACGCCGTCGCCAAGCTTGCGGGCGAGCCGCTGCTGTGCCTGGGCGATGGCTTTCCCGCCACGGATCTCGAACTTGCGGGCCTCGGTCCCTGAATTAGACCACGTGAAAGGGGACGGCTTCAGACAGGCGAGGTGGGTGACATGAAAGACGCCGAGCTCCTGCTGCTGGTCCTCATGGTGGCGGTGGGAGGACTGAGCATCCTGGCCGGAACGGTCGGGGTGCCCTACCCGATCCTGCTGGTGCTCGGCGGCCTGGTGCTCGGGTTCGTGCCCGGCATGCCGCCCGCGGAGCTGCCGCCAGACCTCGTCCTGGTGCTGTTCCTGCCCCCGTTGCTGTACCAGGCGGCGTTCTTCTCGTCACCGCGCGACCTGCGGGCCGATGCGCGTGTGATCACCCTGCTGGCGGTCGGGCTGGTGCTGGTGACCATGAGCGCCGTCGCAGTGGTGGCGCACATGCTGGTGCGCGGGCTGCCGTGGGCGGCGGCGTTCGCGCTGGGCGCGATCGTGTCGCCAACCGACCCGCTGGCCGCCACCGCCATCGCGCGCCGGCTCGGCGTGCCACGCCGTCTGGTCACGGTGCTGGAGGGCGAGAGCCTGGTCAACGACGCGGTCGCGCTGGTCGCCTACCGCCTGGCGCTGGCAGCGGTGGTCGCGGGCAGCTTCACGCTCTGGGATGCCGGCCTGCGGTTCGTGGCCGGCGGGATCGGTGGTGTGGCGATCGGGCTGGCGGTCGGGTGGCTGATCGCCGAGGCTCGCCGCCGGCTCGACGACCCGGTGGTCGAGATCGTCCTGTCGGTGGTGACCGGCTACGCCGCCTACCTGCCCGCCGAGCGGCTGGGCGCCTCGGGGGTCCTGGCCGCGGTGACCGCCGGCCTGTACGTGGGCTGGCAAGCTCCCAAGCTGGCGTCGGCGGCCACGCGGCTGCTGGGATTCGCGTTCTGGGAGGTCCTGGTCTACCTGCTCAACGCGGTCCTGTTCGTGCTGGTCGGCCTGCAGCTGCATCCGATCCTCAGCGGCGTGGGCGGTCACTCGGCCGCCGCCCTGTTCGGCCAGGCGGCGCTGGTCAGCGCGGCGGTGATCGGCGTGCGGATCCTCTGGGGGTTCACGGTCCCGTATCTGGTCAGGCTGATCGACCGGCGACCCTCGCAGGTCGCCAGGCGGGTCGGTCCCAGGGAGCGGCTGGTGGTCGGCTGGAGCGGGATGCGTGGCGCCGTCTCGCTCGCGGCCGCGCTGGCCCTGCCGCTGGTGACCGCGACCGGCCAGCCGTTCCCGGAGCGGAACCTGATCGTGCTCATGACCTTCGCGGTCATCTTCGCCACCCTGGTCCTCCAGGGGCTGACGCTGCCCTCGCTGATCCGCCGCCTCGGCGTCACCGCCGACGGCACCGAGGAGCAGGAGGAGACGCGGGGACGCATCGGCGCGACCGACGCGGCGCTGGCCCGGCTGGAGGAGCTGGCGGCCGAGGACTGGACCCGCGATGACACCGTCGAGCGGATGCGTGGCCTGTACCAGTTCCGCCGCCGGCGTCTGAAGGCACGAGCCGGCTTTGTCGAGGACGACGGCTACCAGGATCGCTCGCTGGCCTACCAGCGGCTGGTCCGCGAGCTGCTGGAGGCGCAGCGGCGAGCGATCGTCCGGCTCCGCAACCAGGGCGTGATCAGCAACGAGGTGATGCATCGCATCGAGCGCGATCTCGACCTGGAGGACTCCCGGCTGGAGATCTGAGCCGCGGCCCGTGGCGGTCCCAGGGTGACGAAGCGGCTATCGCCGCGCGACCTCGTAGAGGGACGGGTGCGCCCGGCCCGAGATTTCCGCGGTGGCCTCGCGAAAGGCCGGGTCGTCGATCGCGGCCTGGAACGCGGCCGCGCTCGGCCATGCGGCGATGTTGACGAAGCGGAACTCCGCGTCAGGAGCAAGGCTGCGGTGCAGCCTGGTGCCCAGGTAGCCGGGCTGGGCCCGCATGAGGCTCCGGGCCTGCTCCCACGAGGACATGAAGTCGTCCTCGTCGGGCGCCGGGACCTCGAACAGGTTGATCAGCACCACGGCCCCGGCCGGCTCCGACCCCGCCGGGCCCGACCCGGCCGGGTCCGGGCCCGCAGGCGCGTCGTCCTCGGCGACCACCTCGTACAGCGCCGGGTGCGAGACGTAGGGCATCCGCCGGCCCGGGAACCCGCGCGCGGCCACGGCCGCCTGGAAGTCGCGCGGGGACCGCCAACGCGCCACGTTGACGAACCGGAACTCGGGCTCCGGAGCCAGGCTGCGGTGCAGGGCCGTGTCCACGTAGCCCTCCCGTCCGGCGAGGAAGTCCCTCGCCCGCTCCCAGCGGGTCACGAACTCCCGGTCCCGGTCGGGCGGCACCTCGAACGGATTGATGAGCACCACCGGGTGGCTGTCAGCGCACATCGTCGTCTCCTCTGGAGCACCCGTGCTCAGGCGCTCGGACACCGACGGCGTCCAGCATAGCCACGTCGGCGATGTACGGCGCCGTCTGGGGTCACGCCCTCGATGCGGAAGCGGCGCTCGCCATCCGAGTGACACCATCAATATATCTTTGATGGTGTCAGCTCGCCGTCCCCTGGGTAGATCCGATGCCATGAGCGATGCGATCCGTCAAGCGCCCGACCGGCGCCACTACCGGGACGGCGTGCGGGCCGCCCTGCCGCTGGGTCTGGCCGACCTCGCCTTCGGGACCTGGTTCGGCGTCCTCGCCCACACCGCTGGCATCGGCAACGTCGCCGCGGTGGTCATGTCGGCCACCACGTTCGCCGGCTCTGCCCAGTTCGCGGCCGCCTCGGTGCTGGGAGCCGGCGGCTCGGTGGCCGCCGCGGTGGCCGCCGCGGTCATGCTGAACCTGCGCTACGGGCCGATCGGCCTGTCCGCGGCCCCCGCCCTGCCCCGCCCGCGCTGGCGCACCGCGCTCACCGCCCAGCTCGTCGTCGACGAGTCCTGGGCCATCGCGCAGCGGGAGCCCGGCCGCATCGACCACCACCTGCTGATCGGCGCCGGCCTCGCGCTGTACGCGTCGTGGGTGAGCGGCACGGCCATCGGCATGCTCGCCGGCGGCCTCATCGCCGACCCCGAGCGCCTCGGTCTCGACGCGGCCGCGCCGGCCCTGTTCCTGGCCCTGCTCGCGCCTCAGCTCGGCTCGCGGTCCCGCCTGCTGGCCGCGGCCGGCGGCGCCATCGTCGCGCTGGCCCTGCAGCCGGTGGCACCAGCGGGCGTACCGGTCATCGCCGCCAGCCTCGCCTGCCTGGTCGGCCTGGTCGGGCGGCGGCGGGGATGACCGCCGTGTGGGCGACCGTGATCCTGGTCGGCGTGGCGACCTTCGCCATCAAGGCGGCCGGTCCGCTGCTGCTGGGCGGCCGCGAGCTCCCTCCCCGGCTCCAGGGGATGCTCGACCACCTCCCGCCCGCCCTGCTGGCCGCGCTGATCGTCACCCAGGCGCTCGGCGACGAGGTCCGCCTCACCCTCGACCCGCGCCTGCTGGGGCTGGCGGCGGCCGCTGTCGCGCTGGCTGTCCGCGCCCCGGTCCTGCTGGTCCTCGTCGCCGCCACGGCCACCACCGCGCTCGCCCGCCTGCTCCTGTGAGGAGGCCGGCTCCAGCGCGGTGGCACGAGACGTCAGCGAGCCATCGTGCCCGGCGCGTTGACAGTGCCGGTCACCAGCGAACAAGATCGCGGACGGGCATGAACCCCGGCGGACCGGTCGTGCCGGGCACAGCCACCTGACGGCAACCAGGAAGGGGGGACCGTGCCAGGGATGCTGACGCTCGAGGACCTGCGAGCCGAGGTCGACGCCGGTCGCATCGACACCGTGCTGCTCGCCATCGCCGACATGCAGGGCCGCCTGCAGGGCAAGCGGCTCGCCGCCGGCCACTTCCTCGACGAGGTGCTGGAGCACAACGCCGAGGGATGCAACTACCTCTTGGCCGTCGACGTGGACATGAACACTGTCGGCGGCTACGCGATGAGCTCGTGGGAGCTGGGCTACGGCGACTTCGTCTTCCGTCCCGACGTGGCAACGCTCCGTCGCGTCCCCTGGCACGAGGGCACCGCTCTGGTCATGTGCGACCTCGAATGGGAGGACGGCACCCCCGTGGTCGCCTCGCCGCGGCAGATCCTGCGCCGCCAGGTGCGGGCGCTGGCCGAGCGCGGCTGGCAGGCGATGGTCGGGACGGAGCTCGAGTTCATGGTCTTCCGCGACAGCTACGAGGATGCCTGGCGCAAGGGCTACCGTGACCTCGCGCCGGCCAACGACTACAACGTGGACTACTCGCTGCTCGGTACCGCCCGGATCGAGCCGCTGCTGCGCGGCATCCGCAACGGCATGACCGGCGCGGGCCTGCGGGTCGAGTCGGCCAAGGGCGAGTGCAACTACGGCCAGCACGAGATCGCCTTCCGCTACGACGAGGCGCTCCGCACCTCTGACGGCCATGCCATCTACAAGAACGGCGCCAAGGAGATCGCCGCGCAGGCGGGCTGCAGCCTCACCTTCATGGCCAAGTACAACCAGCGCGAGGGCAACTCCTGCCACATCCACCTGAGCTTCCGCAACCTCGAGGGCGAGCCGCTCTGCTCGCGGGCCCCGGCCACGCACTGTCGGGCGTGGGGGAGCAGTTCCTCGCCGGTCAGCTCGCCTGCCTGCGCGAGCTGACTCTGTTCCTGGCGCCGAACGTCAACTCCTACAAGCGCTTCGCCGCCGGCAGCTTCGCCCCGACCGCGGCGCTGCACGCCGCGATCGCCCGGCTGGTGAAGAAGGTGCCAGAGGGGCCGTCGGCGGTGAAGGGCCTCTCGTTCGGGTCGCAACTGGACGGGATGGTCGTGTGCGATGAGCGGGGCCAGCCCCTGCGGCCGGCCATGATCTGGATGGACGGCGGGCGGAGGCGCAGGCGAGCGCCCTCGCCGGGCGGGTCTCGCGGGCGGGCTTCTACCGTCAGGTGGGAGCCAACCTGGACTCCTCGCACGCGGCGTTCAAGGCGATGTGGGTCAGGGACGAGGAGCCCGAGGTCTTCGCGGAGGCGGCGAACCTCATGCCGCCGGGATCGTACGTGCTCCGCGAGGCAGCCGGCGTCCTCGCCGTCGACTACTCGAATGCCTCCTCGCTCGCCCTCCTCGACCCGCGGACCCGGACGTGGTCCACGCCCGTCCTGGAAGCCGCCGGCATCGACCCGAAGATGCTCCCCGAGCTCGCTGCGGGCACGCAGCCGGTCGGCCGCGTCACGCGGGCGTTCGCCGAGATCACCGGCCTGGCGCCCGAGACGGTCGTGACCGTGGGGTGCGGGGACGAGATGGCGGCCACCCTCGGCGCCGGCGTCTTCGCCCCCGGGGAGGTGTGCGACGTGGTCGGCACCGCGGAGCCGGTGTGCGCCGCCTCCGCGGTGCCGCGCGAGGACCCCACGATGCTGTTCGAGTGCCACCCGCACGCCGATCCTGGCGTCTGGCTCCTCGAGAACCCCGGGTTCGTCTCGGGCGGGAACCTTCGCTGGTGGCGGGACCAGTTTCGCCACTCGAGCGGCACGCGGAGGCCCGCGGGGAGGGCGACGTCTACGACCTGATGATGAGCCCGGCGGCCGACGTGTCCCCTGGCGCGGAGGGGCTGGTGTACCTGCCGTGCATGCAGGGGGCCATGGCCCCCGAGTGGAACGGTGCCGCCCGAGCGGTCTTCTACGGGCTCACGCTCGCCCACACCAGGGCCCACATGACCCGGGCACTGCTCGAGGGAAGCGCCTACGCCCTCCGGGACATCCTCGAGGCCATGCGGAACGCCGGGCTGGAGGTCCGCCGGCTCACGATCGTGGGGGGTGGGGCGAAGGGGGCATTATGGCGGCAGATCAAGGCGGACGTGACCGGCCTCCCGGTCCGCGTCCCGACGAGCGTGGAGACGACGGCAACCGGGGCCGCGATCCTGGCGGCGGTGGGATCGGGCATGCACTCGAGCGTGGCGGAGGCCGTCGACGCGTTCGTCGCCTACCAGCCCGAGGAGCAGCTTCCCGATCCGGAGCGTCACGAGCGCTACGCCGACGCCTATCGCCGTACCGCGACGTGTACTTTGCGCTGAAGCCGGTGTTCGAGCTGGCCTGACTCCAGGAGGTCTGTTTGTCGACGCAGGCGCCCGAGTCGGCAGGTGAGGTGGGCACCGCCGGGACGCGGGCGCCCCCGGCTGTCCGCCTGGTGTCGCTCCGCAAGCGCTACGGCAAGGTCGACGCGGTCGACGGCGTCGACCTCACCGTGGCCGATGGGGAGTTCTTCACCCTGCTCGGTCCGTCCGGGTCGGGCAAGACCTCGCTGCTGCGGCTGATCGCGGGGTTCGAGCGGCCTGACGCCGGACGCGTCGAGCTGGGTGGCGAAGACGTGACCTTCCGCCCGCCGTACGCGCGCGACGTCAACACCGTGTTCCAGGACTACGCCCTGTTCCCGCATATGACGGTGGCCGACAACATCGAGTACGGGCTGCGCGTCAAGCGCGTGCCCAGGTCACAGCGGCGTGAGCGGGTCGGTGAGGCGCTCGCCACGGTGCGTCTCAGTGGCCACGGCCAGCGCAAGCCGGCGCAGCTCTCCGGCGGCCAACGGCAGCGGGTCGCCCTGGCCCGCGCAATCGTCAATCAGCCGGAGGTGCTGCTGCTCGACGAGCCGCTCGGCGCGCTCGACCTGAAACTTCGCCAGGAGATGCAGCTCGAGCTGAAACGTGTCCAGGAGCAGGTGGGCATCACCTTCCTCTACGTGACCCACGACCAGGAGGAGGCGCTGACCATTCGCCAGCAACGGCGCGCTCAACTGGGCCGCGGACAGGATCGGCCTGCCATCGCTCGGCATCGGCTACTCGAACTGGGCGATGTGGATCGTGTTCTGCTACATCTGGCTGCCGTTCATGATCATCCCGACCTACGCGGCGCTCGAGCGGATCCCCGACTCCTACGTGGAGGCGTCCGTTGACCTTGGCGCGCGCGGCTGGCTCACGACCAAGCGGGTGATCATGCCGCTCGCCCTGCCCGGCGTGATCGCCGGTTCCGTCTTCACCTTCTCGCTGACGCTCGGCGACTACGTGACGCCGATCCTGGTGGGCGGTGCCGGCTCCGACCTCATCGGCAACGTCGTCTACCAGAGCGTCGGCGTGGCCAACAACATCCCCTTCGCGGCCGCGTTCGCCACCGTCCCTGTGGTCATCATGGCCCTGTACCTGCTGCTGGCCCGCCGGCTCGGCGCGTTCGAGGCGCTGTGATGGAGCCGCGGGCGACGCGCATCGCGCTGAGGATCTGGGTCGCCCTGGTCCTCGCTTTTCTGTTCGTTCCGATCCTCATCATCCTGCTCTATGCGTTCAATCCGTCGAACATCCAGAGCTGGCCGATCCCAGGGTTGTCGCTCAAGTGGTTCTCGCTCACCTGGCGGAACCCCGAGGTGCGCAGCTCGCTGCTGCTCTCGGTCAAGGCTGGACTGGTCGCGACGGCCATTGCGATGCTGCTCGGCTCCGCCGCCGCGTTCGCCGTGCACCGCTTCCGCTTCTTCGGGCGCGAGGTCGTCTCGCTCCTGGTCGTGCTGCCGCTGGCGCTGCCGGGGATCATCACCGGCATGGCGCTCAACGCCTTCTTCGCCTTCAACGGCCTCAACCTGTCGCTGTGGACGATCGTGGTGGGCCACGCTACCTTCTGCATCGTGATCGTCTATAACAACGTGCTGGCGCGGCTACACCGCACCGCATCCTCACTCGTGGAGGCGTCCATGGACCTCGGCGCCCACGGCTGGCAGACCTTCAGGTACGTGACGCTTCCGGTCATCTCCACCGCGCTCGTGTCCGGCGCCCTGCTCGCCTTCGCGCTCTCCTTCGACGAGGTGATCGTGACCACCTTCACCGCCGGCGCCCAGAACACCCTTCCGCTGTGGATCTTCGGCGCCATGCGCCTCGGGCAGCAGCTTCCCGAGGTCAACGTGGTCGTGCTGATCGTGCTCGGCCTCACCGTCATCCCGGTCATCGTCGCCCAGCGCCTCACACGCGATCCGGGCCTCGTCCGCCGCGGTTGAACGAGGGCATCTCCTGACCAGCGTCATGGACAGCGATATCACGATCCGCGGGGTCCACCCCGACGAGTGGGACGCGTTCAGCCGGGTTGCTGAGCTGGTCTTCGGGGACTCCATGACCGATGAGCGGCGGGCCCGGGCCAAGGCCTCGTTCGAGTTCGACCGCGGGATGACCGCCGTCGACGACGGCGAGCTGGTCGCGACCGGCGGGGCGTACTCGCTCGAGCTCACCCTGCCCGGCCTGACGACCATCCCGGTCGGCGGCCTCACCTGGATCTCGGTGCTGCCCACCCACCGTCGCCGCGGCATCCTGCGCCGGATGGTCGAGCGCCACTTCGACGACGTGCTCCAGCGCGGCGAGCCCGCGTCGATCCTGATCGCCTCAGAGTCGAGCATCTACGGCCGTTTCGGCTACGGCCCGGCCACCCAGCTCGTGAACTACCAGATCGACCCGCACCATGCGGCCTTCGCCAGGGAGGTCGGTGGTCATGGCAGGGTGCGGGCCGTCGGTGGCGACGAGGCGCTCCAGCTCCTGCCCGCGGTCTTCGACCGGGTCCGGCGCGGGCAGCCCGGCGAGATCACCCGCGGCCAGGAGTGGTGGAGCACGGTGCTCGGCGACCCGGAGTGGAGCCGGCACGGTGGCACCGCCGCGGTGAACCTGGTCTACGAGCAGGCACCCGGCCAGGCGGAGGGCTATGCGCGCTACCGGCTGCGCTCCCGTTGGGAGGGGATGCTGGCGGCCAGCACCGTCATGGTCGAGGAGGTGATGGCGCTGACGCCACAGGCGCATGCCACGCTGTGGCGCTTCCTGCTGGACGTGGACCTGTCCGCGAACCTGGAGCTGTTCCACGGGCGTGTGGATGAGCCGCTGCGATGGCGTCTGGCCGCTACGGCGTGGCCGATCGGCTGGTGCTGGAGGTGACTGACGCGCCGCGGCCACACGGCGGCGGGCGTTTCGCGCTCGCGGGCGGCCCGGACGGCGCCGAGTGCGTCCCGACCTCTGACGAGCCGGATATCGTGCTCGGCGCCGCCGAGCTCGGCGCCGCCTACCTCGGAGGGGTGCGCTTCAGCGTGCTCGCCGGAGCCGCCCTGGTCACCGAGCTGAGCGCCGGGGCGGTGGCACGGGCCGACCGCATGTTCGCCGCTGAGCGAGCCCCCTTCTGCTCGCGCGACTTCTGAGCAGCCGCGCAGCCAGGACAGCTACGCTGGGATGCGTCGGCGGTGTCGAGAGCCAAAGGAGAACGCTCGATGCTCTACGGGGAAGAACACGTCCGTCGGTACCGCGAGACGAACGGCGAGGTCGGCTACCTCTGGATGGGCGTGAAGACGCTGATCCTGACGACGATCGGCCGCCGCAGCGGCGACCCGCGTCCCAAGCCGCTCATCCTCGGCCAGGATGGTGACGCCTACGTCGTCGTCGCCTCCAAGGGAGGCGCCCCGCACCATCCAGACTGGTACCTCAACCTCGTCGACCACCCTGAGGTCGAGGTGCAGGTGAAGGGAGACCGCTTCCGCGCCCACGCCCGCACCGCGGTCGCGGACGAGCGGGAGCGCCTGTGGAAGCTGATGACCGGAATCTGGCCAGCCTACGACGAGTACCAGGAGAAGACGGACCGCCAGATTCCGGTCGTGGTGCTCGAGCGCGCGTAGCGTCAGGTCGATCGCGGTTCGGCCCTGCCTCGGTCAGAGCTCCTCGGACGCCGCCACCTCGGCGGGGCTGGGGCTGATCGCCTTGCCGGTGTCACGGTCGAAGAAGCGGAAGCGGGCGGGGTTCACCGACAGGCGAGCCCGGCGGCCGGGCCTCGCGGCCGTGCGCGCGTCCACCGCGGCCGTGAACACGGAGGTCCCTTCGGCGGCGAGCAGCGGGATCGGCGTGCTCGCGGCCTCCTGGTCCTCCTGCACCCCCTCGACCTGCACGGGCGGGGCCTCCACCGTGAACAGAAGGTGCACCTCGGAGCCCAGGTCCTCGGTCACGTCGGCGGTCACCTCGATGGTGGGGCGCCGCTCGTCGTGCCACACCTCCGCGTCCTCGAAGTCCGACGGGCGGATCCCGAGAATGACCGAGCGGCCCCGGTACGGGCCCAGGTCGGCCTCGGACGGGACCGGCAGCCGGAAGCTCCCGAACTCGAGCTGGTCGCCGTTGACCCTCGCCTCGACCAGGTTCATCGACGGCGAGCCGATGAACCCGGCCACGAACAGGTTGGCGGGGTGGTGGAAGAGCATCTGCGGCGTGTCCACCTGCTGCAGCGCGCCGTCGCAGAGCACCGCCACCCGGTCGCCGAGGGTCATGGCCTCGACCTGGTCGTGGGTCACGTAGACGATCGTGGTCCCGAGCCGCTCGTGGAGCCGCGCCAGCTCGGCGCGCATCTGCACCCGCAGCTTGGCGTCCAGGTTGGAGAGCGGCTCGTCCATCAGGAACGCCTGCGGCTCGCGCACCATCGCGCGGCCGATCGCGACCCGCTGGCGCTGCCCGCCGGACAGGTCGGAGGGCTTGCGCGCGAGGTAGTCGAGCAGCGCGAGGATCTCGGCCGCCCCGGTCACGCGCTCCTTCACCTTGGCCTTGGGCGCGCGGCGCAGGCGCATCCCGAAGCCGATGTTCTGCTCGACGGTCATGTGCGGGTACAGGGCGTAGTTCTGGAACACCATGGCGATGTCGCGGTCCCTGGGCTTCTCGTCGGTGACGACCCGCTCGCCGATGGTGATCTCGCCCCCGGTGACATCCTCGAGGCCGGCGATCATGCGCAGGATCGTGGTCTTGCCGCAGCCGGACGGCCCGACCAGCACCATGAACTCGCCGTTCTGGATCTCCAGCGCGACGTCGCGCACCGCCTGAACCCCGCCCGGAAACTCCTTGCTCACGTGCTCAAGGACGATTCTGCCCACTTGGAACCTCCTTGAGTGGTCGCTCCTGGATGCCGGTGAGGCGCTCGTGGGTGAGGGACTCCCGCAGCCGCCGGGCCGCCTCGGGGGGCGCGCCGAGCCGGTCGAGGCCGAGCAGGGCGGCCCCGACCACCGGCGGCGTGGTCACCTGCCTGAGCCTGGCCGTCGGCGCGACCGCCGCGATCCCGGCGCTGATCCGCTCGAGGAAGGCGGGGTCGTCGCGGTGGAACAGCCCACCGCCGAGGACCACGTCCACGTCCCGGTCGGCCAGGCCGAGCCGGCGGATCGCCGCCCCCACCATCGTGACCACCTCGTCCGCCTGCCGCCCGATGATGGCCGCGGCGGCCTGGTCGCCGGCCTCGGCAGCCGCGAACACCAGCGGGGGCAGCTCCCGCACGCGGTCCTCGTCGACCCGCCCGAGGTAGATCGCCTCGACGACGGCCAGCGCCGTGGGCAGCCTGAAGTACTGGGGGACCAGGCGCTCAAGGGCCGAGCGCGGCCCGCGGCCGTCCTCGCTGCGCAGCGCGGCGCCGACGGCGGCCACGCCGATCAGCTGGCCGCCACCCCAGTCCCCCGACAGCGGGCCGAGGGCCGGGAAGCGCGCCTCGGCGCCGTCCGGGCCGACGCCGGCGCAGTTCATGCCCGCCCCGACCACGACGCCCACTCCCCACGTCCGCTCGGTCCCCGAGCGCAGCACGGCGAAGACGTCGTTGCGCAGGAGGTCGTCCCGCGCCCAGCCACGCCCGGCGATCGCGGGTGCAAGGATCGCGTCGTCGGCCGGCAGGTCCAGGCCGGCCAGGCACCAGACCCCGATCTGGGCGAGCGGCCGCTCCGCCGGGTCCAGGCCGCCGGCGTCACGGCAGGCCGCCGCGATCAGCGCCTCGAGCGCCTCCATCGCGCCCTGGACCCCGAGCGCCTGGTGTGAGGCGCCGGGGCCTCTGGCCGCCCCGAGCACCTCGCCGCCGCCGCCCACGAGGGCGATGTCGGTTTTGGAGTTGCCGCCGTCCACGGCGAGGATCGCGATGTCGGTCACCGTAGAATAAGGAAACCTTCCTAACCGACCCATGATTAGGAATAATAGCAGCCGCGATCCGAGCGACAAGGGGGTGCACGGCGCATGGGCCTGAAGATCGCGGTGGTCGGGGGTGGCAGCACCTACACCCCGGAGCTGGTGCATGGCTTCGCCGTCCGCGCGGCGCGGCTCCCCATGGACGCACTGGTCCTGCTCGACCCGGATCCCGAGCGCCTGCAGGTGGTCGGCGGTCTCGCCCGCCGCATGCTTCGGCGGGTCGGCTTCGGCGGGCGCCTGACCCTGACCGGGCGGCGGGAGGAGGCGCTGGACGGCGCCGACTTCGTGGTCGTGCAGCTCCGCGTCGGCGGCCAGGCCCAGCGGCTGGTCGACGAGACCCTGCCCCTGGAGTTCGGCTGCATCGGCCAGGAGACCACCGGGCCCGGCGGCTTCGCCAAGGCGCTGCGGACGGTGCCGGTCGTGCTCGAGCTGGCCGAGGAGACCGCGCGCCGAGCTGCTCCGGGCGCCTGGCTGGTGGACTTCACCAACCCGGTCGGGATCGTCACCCAGGCCCTGCTCGATGAGGGTCACCGCGCCGTGGGCCTGTGCAACGTGGCCATCGGCGTCCAGCGCCGGCTCGCCGCGCACTTCGGTGTCGAGCCGGACCGGGTGCGGCTGGAGCACGTCGGGCTGAACCATCTCTCGTGGGTGCGGGCGGTCCGGATCGACGGCGTCGACCGCCTGCCAGAGCTGCTGGAGCGCGACGGCGAGGCGGTCGCGGCCGATGTCGAGCTGCCGCTCGAGCTGGTCCGCCTGCTGGGCGCCATCCCTTCCTACTACCTGCACTACTACTACCTGACCGGCGAGGTGCTCGAGGAGCAGCGGCGCCGCCCCTCCCGAGCCGAGCAGGTCATGGCGATCGAGCGGGAGCTGCTGGACCTGTACCGCGACCCGGCGCTCGATACCAAGCCGGAGCTGCTGGAGCGGCGCGGCGGCGCCTTCTACAGCGAGGCCGCCGCCCAGCTGATCGCCTCGCTCCACGCCGGCAGCGGCGACGTGCAGGTCGTCGACGTCCGCAACGACGGGGCGCTCCCGGACCTCCCCGCCGACGCCGTCGTCGAGGTCCCGGCGCGCATCGACGCGGACGGCGCCCACCCGCTGCCCCTCGCCCCGCTCGCCTCCGAGCTGCTCGGCCTGGTCCAGCAGATGAAGGCGTACGAGCGCCTGACCGTCGCGGCCGCCCGCAGCGGCGACCGCGCCATCGCCATCGAGGCGCTGCTCGCCAATCCCCTGGTCAGGGAGTACCAGGTCGCCGTCCCGCTGCTGGATGCGCTGCTGCGGGGCAACCACGCCTACCTGCCCAGGTTCTTCCCCGGCTGATCGCCGCCGGACGCCTCCTGATCCCGGGGTTGACTTCCATGCCGCCGCGCCATAAATAATTGGGGAGGCAGGAAAGCTTCCTAACTATAGCGGGGAGGCGCCTTGGCAGAACTGCCGCTCACGGCGGGCACGCCGAGCCTGCTGCGCGCGATCAACGCCCGCACCATCCTCGAGCTGGTGCAGCACAGCGGCCCCATCTCGCGGGCCCAGGTGGCCCGCGACAGCGGCCTGTCCAAACCGACCGTCTCGCTCGGCCTGGCCGCGCTCCTGGAGGCCGGGCTGGTCCGCGAGGTGGGCCGCTCCAGCGGGGGCCGCGGCCCGACCGCGGTGCTCTACGAGCTGAACCCGGAAGCCGGCTGGGTGGCGGGCATCGACGTCGGCCGCTACTGGGTGCGCGCGGCCCTCGTCGACATCACCGGGAACATCGTGGCCCGCCGCGACGCGCGGGCCAGGGTCTCCAGCGCCCGCACCCTCATCGGCCAGATCGGCGCGCTCGCCCGCGACCTCGCCGGCGACGCCGGGATCCGCTGGGATCAGGTGAGCCACGTCACCGTCGGCAGCCCTGGCGTGTTCGAGCCGACGCGCGGTGCGGTCATCCTCGCCCCCAACCTGCCGGGCTGGGGTCGTCACGGCATGGTCGAGGCGCTTCGCGCCGAGCTCGGCAGCCGCATCGGGGTCGAGAACGACGTGAACCTGGCCGCGGTCGGCGAGCGCTGGAAAGGCCTCGGCCAGGGCGTGCGCAACTTCGGCTTCCTCTCCGTTGGAACCGGTGTCGGCGTGGGCCTGGTGCTCGGCGGCGAGCTGTACCGCGGCTCCAGCGGCGCGGCCGGTGAGGTCGGCTACCTGCCGATCGGCGTCGACCCCCACAACCGTCAGGTCCGCCGCCGCGGCGCGTTCGAGGAGGCCACCAGTGGCATGGGCGTGGTGCGCATCGCGCGGGAGGCCGGCATGAACGGCCCACTCACGCCAAAGAAGGTGTTCGCCCTTGCGCGGAGAGGCGACCCGCTGGCCCGGCGGGTGGTCGAGACCGAGGCGCAGCGCATCGCGCTCGGCCTCGCCGTGGTGATCGCGGTGGTCGACCTGGAGCTGGTCATCCTCGGCGGCGGCGTCGGCGGCAACGCCGACCTGCTGCTCGAGCCGGTCGAGCGGGAGCTGCGCGAGCTGTCGCCGCTGCGGCCGCGGCTCGCCGCCTCGGCACTCGGCGACGACGCCGTGCTGCAGGGCGCCGTGGCCACCGCGCTGGCCGCGGCCCAGGACCGGCTCTTCGACCCCGCGCGCATGCTCGACCGGAAAGAACTCGTGATCTGATGCTCTGAAAGGAGCCTCATATGAGACGACGGCTCATCGCCCTGACCGCACTGGCGCTGCTCGCCGCCGCCTGCACGGCGGGGGGTGGCTCCTCCGAGCCGGTGCAGACGCTCAGCTCCAACGCCAGCCACGCTCCGCTCACGCTCACCGTGTGGAGCAACTTCACCTCGCGCGAGCACAAGGTCACCACCGACGCGATGAATCTGGCCCACCAGAAGTACCCGTGGATGACGATCAAGCACGTCGGCGGCAAGGAAGACGCGCCGATCGAGCGGGCGATCAGCGGTGGGAACCCCCCGGACGTGGCGATCTCGTTCACGCCGGACAACGCCGCCAAGTACTGCCAGACGGGGGCGTGGCAAGACCTGAACCCGTACCTGCAGGCCGACAAGATCGACAAGAGCGCGGTCTGGCCGTCGGGCGTGTCCAGCTACACCTCCTTCGACAATAAGCAGTGCGCGCTGCCGATGCTGACCGACGCGCAAGGCCTGTACTACAACGTCGACCTGCTCAAGAAGCACGGCTTCAGCCAGCCGCCGAAGACGGTCAGCCAGCTCACCGACATGGCCAAGAAGCTGACCGAGTACAACTCGGACGGCAGCATCAAAGTGGCCGGGTTCGTCCCGCTGTTCGGGTTCTACCAAACCCAGCAAATGCCGAACATCCTCGCCCACGCGTTCGGGGCCAAGTGGTATGACGAGTCGCTCAAGCCCACCATCTCCTCCGACCCCAACTGGGCCAAGATGCTGCAGTGGCAGAAGTCGCTGGTCGACGCCATCGGCTACAGCAAGCTGCAGAAGTTCGCCGCGTCGCTGGGCGGCAGCGACTCGGAGTTCTCCGCGCAGAACGGCTTGGAGACCGGCAAGATCGCCATGATGGTCGACGGCGAGTGGCGGAACGCGTTCATCGCGGCTGACAAGTCCAAGGTCAACTACGCCACCGCGCCGTTCCCGGTCGACGACGCCCAGGCCGACCTGTACGGCACGCAGATGGTCGGCGGCACCATCGCCGGCATCCCCAAGGGCGTGAAGCATCCGGCCGAGTCCTGGCTGCTGCTCAAGTTCATGACCACCGACACCAACTACCTCACCACCATCGCGCACGGCCTCAAGAACGTGCCGAGCACGTTCGACTCGCTGAAGGACCCGGTGCTGCAGAACGACCCGCACTTCAAGACGTTCATGGACATCTTCCAGAACCCCAAGTCGAACTTTAAGCCAATCACCCCGATCGGGATCACCGACGTCAACCTGTTCCTCACCTTGGCCCAGAAGTGGCAGGCGGGCAAGGTGAGCGACCTGGCCGGCGGCCTCAAGGCGCTCGATAGCCAGATCAGCAAGCAGCAGACGCTCGGGTAGGGAGGAACGACATGGCCACCGTCGCGAAGCGGCCGGCGGCCGCTCCCGAACGGGCCGGTGCCGCTGAGCGCCGCCGCCGGCGGCGGCGCTCAGCCTGGCGCCGGCAGTGGGTCGCGCTGGCGTTCATGGCGCCGTGGATCATCGGGTTCAGCGCGTTCTACGTGTACCCGATGGCGTCGAGCCTGTACTTCTCGTTCACCAAGTACGACATCCTGAGCCAGCCGAGGTGGGTCGGCCTCAGCAACTACCGCTTCATGTTCACCAGCGACACGCTGTTCTGGGTGTCGCTGCGCAACACGCTCTGGATCATCGTGTTCCTGGTGCCGCTCCAGGTGATCTTCGCGATCGCGACCGCCACGGTGCTGACCAGGGTCAAGCGCGGGCTCACCCTCTACCGGACGATCTTCTTCCTGCCCTCGATGGTCCCGCTGGTGGCGGCGGCGCTGGGCTTCATCTACCTGCTCAACCCGGCCGGGCCGATCAACCGCATCCTGCACCTGCTGCACCTGCCGGAGCCGCTGTGGTTCGTGGACCCGCGCTACACCAAGCCGGGCCTGGCGCTGATCGGCCTGTGGGGTATCGGCCAGATGATGATCATCTTCCTCGCCGCGCTGCTCGACGTTCCAAGCCAGCTCTATGAGGCCGCCGAGATCGAGGGGGCGAACCCCTGGCAGCGGTTCCGCCACGTGACCCTGCCGATGATCTCCCCGGTGATCTTCTTCTCGGTGATCATCGGGATGATCCAGGGCTTCCAGTACTTCACCCAGGCCTATGTGATCTCCAGGGCGGGCGATCAGACCCATCCCGTCGGCTTCCCGCAGGACTCGCTGCTGTTCTACTCGAGCCACCTGTACCAGCAGGGCTTCGAGGGCTTCCACATGGGCTACGCCGCCGCGCTCTCCTGGGTGATGTTCATCGTGACCATGGCCTGCACCATCTTGCTCATCCGCAGCTCGCGCCGGTGGGTGCACTATCAGGGAGGGTTCCGGTGAGCGCCGTGACCACTCGCGGGACGGCCGCCACCTCGACCGCGGTGGCGCGCCGGCCGCTGCCGCCCGCGATCCGGCGGCGCCGCTTGCTGTTGGCGGTCGCCAACCACTCGGTGGCGATCGCGCTGTCGCTTGCGTTTCTGCTGCCGTTCCTGTTCATCGCGGCGACCGCGCTGATGACCAACCAGCAGATGCTCTCGCCCAACATCTGGCCGCACCCGTTCGTGTGGTCGAACTTCAAGACGGTATTCCATTCCTTCCCGTTCGTGCGCTACACCCTGAACACGGTCACCTATGCGGGGCTCGCCACCATCGGGGTGCTGCTCTCCTGCACGCCGGTGGCCTACGCCCTGTCGCGCCTGCGGTGGCGCGGGCGACAGGTCGCCTTCATGCTGGTGCTCTCGACCCTGATGCTGCCGCCGCAGGTCACGATCGTGCCGCTGTACGTGATCTTCGTGCGCCTGCACTGGGTCGGGTCGCTCAAGCCGCTGATCGTGCCGCTCTTCTTCGGCGATGCCTTCACGATCTTCCTGCTGCGCCAGTTCTTCATGACCATCCCGCAGGAGCTGTCCGACGCCGCCCGCGTCGACGGCGCGAGCGAGCTGCAGATCCTGACCAGGGTGATCGTGCCGCTCGCCAAGCCGGCGCTGGCCGCGGTGGCGCTGTTCCAGTTCCTCTACTCCTGGAACGACTTCTTCAACCCGCTGCTGTACGCCGGCAGCAACCCCGACTCGTGGACCCTCGCGGTGGCCCTGCAGCAGTTCACCGCGCTGTCACGAGGGGTGCTGTGGAACTTGCAGATGGCGGCGTCGCTGCTGTTCATGCTGCCGGTGATCATCATCTTCTTCTTCGCTCAGAAGGTGTTCGTCGAGGGGATCACGCTGACCGGGGTCAAGGGGTGACGGCACCCGCGCGCGCGAGCGCGAGGTGGCTTGACGACCCGCGGCGGCGGGGAGAGGCTCCAGGCAACCTCAGTCGCCAGTCACCGAGCGAAAGGGAGTCCGATGGCGGACAGCGTGTACCGATTCACCGAGGTCGTGGGGACCAGCACCGAGTCGTGGGAGAAGGCCGCCGCCCTGGCTGTCGAGACGGCCGCCAAGTCGCTCCGTGACCTGCGCGTCGCCGAGGTCGCCCAGCTCGACATGGTGATCGAGGACGGGCGGGTTGCCGCCTACCGGGCCAAGGTCAGCATCTCCTTCAAGCTCGAGTCGCACGACTGACGGCCTCGGCACGCCGCGGCGGGCAGGACCCCTGCCCTGCCCGCCGTGGAGACCGGTGGTAGCGTTGCCGTTGCTGTGGCATGCCCATCCGCCGACCAGGGTGCGACCCGGTCCTTCGCTGGAGGCCTCCCGATGAGCGCTGACAACCCACCCCTCCGGGACGACGACATCTCCACCTCGCGAGGCGGCTCCACCGGGCCGCGGAGCGACGCCGCCGACGCCGCCGACACCACCGGTGGTGACGCGGACGGCAGCGACGCGGACGGCACCGACCGCGAGGATGGCGTGGACGGCAGCGACGTCTCGGACAGCGGTTCCGGTGGCAGCGACGCCGATGG
>WNFV01003322.1_pt1 | contig 20674 bp, 18 predicted proteins | sample 5400101 | NCBI WGS metagenome assembly WNFV01 (sample SAMN13153361, study PRJNA577476) | soil metagenome | isolation source: 115 cm soil or saprolite under grassland replicate 1 | place: USA:California | collected 2016-06-15 | reverse complement strand
GAAGAAGTTTCCACGCAAATAAGCCAGACTTGGGGCCAAACAAAAGAGAAGGCGAACCGGGCGCTAGAACGTACCGAAGATTTCATGCGCGAAAATCCGGTGCCGACCATTCTCGGCGCACTCGGCCTCGGAATCGCCATTGGGCTGGCGATCCGCTACGCCGCTCCCAGCGAGCGCAAACGGGAAATCGAGTTGGAGTCGCCGTGGGGGAAAATCAACTGGAGCGTTCTTTCGCTGCCATTTCTCTGGCCCCTGTTCAAATCGGCCCGTGAAAAATCGGGCGATGTTATGCGAAACGGCGTTAAACAGTTGAAAAAAATGGACGTAGAACGGTACGCAAAGCCGATCCGCAAACGCTGGAAAGCGTGGACGCGCTAAGCGTCTCTCACTTCGTTGTAGCCACGGCCCTGTGGGCCGTCCCACAACCACTAGGAAATGGCCCGGCGTTCTGCAAACTTTGTCAAAACGGCCGCAACGCGGATCCATCAACTGCAAGAAAACTGTTGATTAGATCGGCGAGCGCACCTGGATACTGCGCGATGAACGCGTGGCCGCCGTGAGGAAACTGAGCAAGCCAGGCGCCAGGCATTGCGTTTGCCAGTTTCAGGGCATTTGAAGCAGGAATCATGATGTCCTCCATTCCGGTAGCAATCAGCACCGGCACACGTATGTCTCGCAGCCGGCTGGCGACGCCGTTTCGATGCCACGCGTCCATCGCCGCAGCCTGACGGTTCAGGAGCTCAGCCGATAATTGCGCGCGCGCCGCTGCCACCACATCGCCGAATTCGCGGTAGAAAGATTCGGCGACGTCGGTTGGAAAAAGCAGGAAAAACAAACGCCGCGCCTGCTCGTTAGGCGTGCCGGACGTGTCAACGAGTTCGGACCACACGTCAGATGAGGCGAGATCGGCTTCAACTCCTCCCGAGTCCGTCGACAACAGGACGAGCTTGTGAACGCGATCCGCGTAGTTCAGTGCGAGTGCTTGCGCGATGAATCCGCCCATTGACCAACCCAGCACATTCGCGCGCTCAATACCGAGAGTCTCGATTACATGTGCGGCATCAGCAGCCAGCTTGGCGATGTCGAATGGTTGTCCATCGTCTGTCGAGCCGCCGATGCCGCGGTTGTTCAGTAGGATGAGTTCGTTCGATGACGCGAGTCGATCGATGAAAGATGGATCCCAGTCTGCACTTGTCGCACCGAAGCCATTCAAGACCACAAGCGGCCTCCCCTTTCCGATTCGGCGATAAACAATTCGAGCGCCATCAAACGCGACTATCGACAATGATTCGGCTTCCACCGGTGACAAACTCAACGATTTCAAGCGTCGCGTCACGCCACGAAAAGTATCAATCGACAACCACCCGGGTTTGTGCGGCGCGCATGTTCAGACACCATGGACATCACAGTTGAATCCTTAACGTTGAGCGATGAACGTTCCCGTTCATGGGAAACGTAAAGGCAATTCAATTGTTCGCGTTCATTCCTCTGTTCGCGAGCGCTTTGGCTGGATGCGCCTCAAGCAACAAAGCGGGTGGGCCGGCTGGTATTGACCAAATGATTCCGGGGGCAACCAAATGGGGGCATTACAACGGCGAACCGGTGACGAAGTGGAATCCGGACGGACGCACGATGACGCTCTTAACTGAGTTGAGCTATACTGATCCGCACGGGGAAGTCTGGGTCGCGCCGGTCGGTTCGCTCGTCGATGGGGCATCCATTCCGCGGTATCTTTGGTCGGTCATGGGCGGGCCGTTTGAAGGCAGATATCGGAACGCTTCGGTGCTCCACGATGTCGCGTACGGCGAGCGCAAGCGGCCGTGGCAGGATTGCGACCGGATGTTTTATTACGCCATGCGTTGCAGCGGGGTTGGCGCGACCGAGGCCAAGACCATGTATTACGCTCTCTACAAATTCGGGCATCATTGGAAGTTTCCCATCAAACGCGCGAAACCGGTGAAATATGAAGGCGCGCTAGTGACGAGAGGCGAAGAAATCCCGCGCGCGATTCCAGTGAATCCAACGGAGATCAATCAGGCGCGGAATTGGATCAGTAACACCGATCCCAGTCTGGAGCAGATCGAGCAACGAGCGCAAACCGAAGCGTGGTAACGCCCGTGCGATCGTCCAATTTTTACTCGGCTCTCATATGTAGATCGTCATGAGTACCGATGCGAGGAAAAGCGGGAGAAGACAGAACAGCAGAAAACGATTCTGATTCCATCGCAAATTACGGCCACACGGCAAATTAAGTCCCATGTAACCGACGTCAATCACGACCAGTGCGACTCCGCTGCAGAATAGCGCGTCGGTTCGCGGCGGCGGGTCCATCATCACGATTGAGCTGAAAATCCACGGCAGCGCGAGAAACGCGGCAAGCAATGGAATGATCACGCACCAGTTCAACAACAGGTTGCGCAAATATGTGCCGACAATTGTCCAACTATCCGCCGAGAAAAACCCGAGCCGCGGGCTGAGATAATTGCTGTAGCTGCGCAGATTCTGAATCTCGAGCGGTTCCGGATTGGGTCTCGTGTGCTCGCTCTGATGCGCGAGTTGAGTGGTTACACTTGTTAGGCCCGCACGGTTAATCCAGGCGCTCAGCCAACTGCCGATGTATCCGCCGCCCGATACGGTGGAGAGATAGTGGAACTTGTCGAGCAAACCGCAGCGAGCGAGGCCCTGCAACACTCCCAGTCCAAATGTCGCACTGCGAATGCCGCCACCGGAAATGCAGAGCGCGGCACGCTTTTCGGACAGCTCGTGAACCGCCCCCCAGATTGCCTTTAAGCGGGTGATTGGTTCGGTCGAACTCGGATAATCAGACGGCAATTTTCCATGCAATACCGCAAACTCGGCCTCCAGCACTTCATGCAATGGAACAGAGGTATTGGCCGATGAAGCTTCCTTCGTCATGGCACGCAAACGCGGCGGTCTGCGCCCTAGCGTTTATCAAGCCTGTTGCAATGAGTCAAACGTTACTCAGCAAGCAATCCTCAGTGGAAATGCAGCCAATGCCGCTGGCTTTCATTCGTGGCGAAACGCGGTATATGTCTGTGCTCATCCTGCGCCCGTAGCTCAGCCGGATAGAGCAACGGATTTCTAATCCGTAGGTCGAAGGTTCGAGTCCTTCCGGGCGCGCTTTTCTGATTTAAGGATTTAGCGAATCAGTGACTTAGCGATTTGATCGCTGCTCGTCACTCGTTACCACGCCGTTGCTCAGTGAATGCGGGTCACTTGTCACTTATCACTTTTCTTTCGTGATCGAGCAGCCATTTCTTGCGCCATAAACCGCCGCCGTAGCCGCAGAGCGTGCCGTCGGCGCGAATGACGCGGTGGCATGGGATGATAATGCAAATCATGTTCGTGCCATTCGCGCGACCAACTGCGCGCCGCGCATTTTCGTCGCCCAGGCGCTTTGCCATCCACGAATAAGAACGCGTTTCGCCAACTGGAATCGACTGCAAGATTTTCCACGCGCGCAACTGAAAGGGGGATCCGACCGGAGCCAGCGGAATGTCAAACTCAAGCTTGTTGCCCGCGAAATAATCTTTCAGTTGGGAACGAACACTATCGAGATACCGATGTTTCCCGGGCACGACATTTGTTCGCAATCGTTTGCGCAAAATCGACAACTCGCGTTCTGTCGCACGCCGGTCGATGAATTCAAGCAAGCGCAAGCCTTGGTCGTCACCCACAGCGATCATTGGCCCGAGCGGCGAATCGATTCGCTCCGCAAACAGTGGGGCATGCGTCCTGGCATTTGTTGGCGATTCGCCAAAGATCTTCGTGAAGGCGTCGCGAAAACCGCTCTCAGATTCAAAGCCACTCCCGTTTCTCGCTTGATCCACGCGACCGCCTTGCCGCACCTGGCTCAAAGCAAGACCCATCCGGCGCGCGCGATGATACGCTTGGAATGTCATGCCATAATGACGCTTGAACTGTCGCCGCGCGGTTGAAGGATCGATCGAGAGCGCGACCAGTTCCTTGTCCGTCAGGCGTCCGCCCGGCGCGCGCTCAACTTCCGCGCGCAAGCGCTCGATCAGCTTCGGCGGACGCGCGTTTGGATCGAGTGGATGGCAGCGCAAGCAAGGACGATAACCACTTTCCAACGCGTCGCTTGATGTTGCAAAAAAATCGACGTTTCCGCGTGCCGGTTTTTTTGCGGAGCATGTGGGCCGGCAGAAAATTCCAGTCGTGCGCACGCCGATGTAAAAAATTCCTTCGAAGCTCGGATCGCGGTTCACCAGTGCGCGATACATCGTCTCGGTAGGCGGCAGAAGTTCGAGCGTTTTCATGGGGAAAAGCTAAGCGCTCAGAATCGTTGATGCATCGACGAAATTCGAGCAGCGAATTCAAAGTAGCGCGAGCGTCCTCGCCTGCCGCGGCGGGCCAGAGGCATGCCCTACTCTCAGAACTCGGAAGGTAAAGCAGCCGTGAGTAACGCTACGTGCATCCACAAACGCGGTGTCGGGATTTTGGAACAAATTTTCAATTACGACTTCCGGTTCGCTGCCATTCAAAACTTGCGCGTCGATGATGTTGTACTTTGAGTCGTAAGCGCGAAACGCGCGGCCATTGCGAAAGTCGGCGGGGTATTCGTTAGTCGCGCTGTAACGCTGGCACTCATTGGCGTGAACGAAGATCGGGCCTGTCTCAGAATACGGGTGACCAGACGGAATCGCGGCGTACGGAAATAGAATGACACGCTCGCCAGGTTGCGCCCACCGCAGGCAGTGCCGGCAGGGACTGCTTCCGGGCGAATCTACTGTGATGAGGGCGTGATCCGCTGAACTCGCGTTTACGACGCGCCGCGCTGCGTCTGCAATTTCGGTAGAAAGAGGAATGATGCGAAAGCTCGAGGTTTTCATGAGCGAGAACTAAATCCAACACCGCGAGTCGTGCATCGGCGAAATTCAGGCAAGGAATTCTGTAGCCGCTTCCCTGTGGGAAGCGTGGCGGCGCCCGCAGGGCGACGGCTACAATTACTGGGACAGAAACTCCACAACGGCGCGCGCTGCTCCCGCAACAATTGCAGCACGATCATCCGCCGAGGATGTCGAGCCCATCGAGTAAATAGCAACCAGAATCGGTGGATGTTCGAGTGGACGAATAATGGCAACATCGTTCGTCGCTCCATTTCCGCATCGCCCGGTTTTATCCCCGACGATCCATGTTTTTGGAACGCCGGCCCGAATCATCAGTGAGCCAGTCTCGTTTTGCCGCAACCAATCTTCGAGCTGACGCCGTGAAGATTCGGATAACACATTGCTCAGTGTTAACCGTTGCATATCTGCGCACATCGCCGCAGGGGTTGTGGTGTCGCGCTCATCGCCGGGAATGGCGCTATTCAATTCCGGTTCTTTCCGATCAAGTCTCGTCATCTCATCGCCAATGCTGCGCACGAAATTTGTCAGTCCAACCGGTCCGCCAATTGTATCCAGCAGAAGATTGCCGGCTGTGTTATCACTCTGTTCGATCGCCGCCGCGCACAAAGCGCCAAGCGTCATGCCGCCGTCCTTGAGATGGGCTTTTGTGACGGGCGCATATTCCAGGATGTCGTTTGCGTCATAACGTATGAATCGGTCCAATTGGTCCTGTTTTTCATCCACGCGTTTTAAGACCGCCGCAGCAGCGAGAAATTTAAACGTGCTGCACATCGGGAAACGTTCTTCCGATCGGTAATCGAGACGTTTGCCGCTGCCGGTGTCCAGCGTAGCCACACCGATTCGCGCGCCGGTACGCTCCTCGACAGATCGAATTCGATTCGCGAAATCGTTTGTCGATCCCAGCGTGCTCGCAGCCAGCAACAATAGCAAAGCTGCTACCATCGATGATACGCGGGATGGCCTTCTTTCACCGCAACGAAAACTCCGCGACACGTGGCGCAAACTTTTCCGCCGGCGCTCAGTATTCCTTCGATCGTCGCACGGTCATCAGTGATCTCAACAACCTTGGCAGAGAGAAACACCGAGTCGTTCGTCGGTGTCGGCCGCAGCAGTTTGATGGCGTATTCCGCAGTGACTGTGCAAGGCGGGCGATTTTCGCCTGCGCGTTTCATCAGATGATACGCTGCCGTCCAGTTGCAATGACAATCGAGTAGCGTGCCGATGATCCCGCCGTTCAAAACTCCCTCGAACGCTTCGTATTTTTCCTCCGGTTTCCACTCAGCGACGACCTCGCCGCCTGCTCGCGATTCATCGGAGTTCTTCAGGAAACTACGAATATGCAAGCCGTCGGGGTTTGCCGCGCCGCAACCGAAGCAAACATTTCGCGGCGCATATTTTTCCTGAAGCGATTGTTCTTCTTTCACTTTGTAGGGCGTTTCTGTGAAACGCCATCCGAATGTTGCCTCATGCAAAGGCGTCTGACACAGACGCCCTACAATTGCTTGATCTCACGCAGCGGGCGAGCCGGGATACGGACGCAGCTCTGGCCCGACGTACAGTGAACGCGGCCGAATGAGACGGTTATTATCGTGTTGTTCGACCACATGGGCGCACCAGCCTGCTACGCGCGACGCAGCGAAAAGAGGCGTATTCAACTCAGGAGGAAAGCCCAACAGCCAAAACACTGGCGCCGCGTAGAGATCCACATTGGCGCAAAGCTGTTTCTCCCGATCCATTACTTGTTCGAGCTTCTCGCAAATCGGCACCCAATTCTCTTTCCCCGTGCGTTTCCCAAGGTCGCGCGCGATCTCGCGCATCGCCGGCACGCGGGAATCGCCCTCTTTGTAAACCCGATGACCGAACCCCATGATCTTGTCTTTCGTTCCCAGCTTCTTCATTAACCATGCCTCGGCGCGATCCGGCGTCCCGATTTCCTCAAGCATCTTCATCGACTCCTCATTCGCGCCGCCATGCAGTGGACCTTTCAGAGTCGCAACTGCCGAGGTGACCGCTGCATAAATGCCCGCCAGCGTAGAGGCGGTCACGCGCGCGGCAAATGTAGACGCATTGAATTCGTGGTCGGCGTAGAGATTGAAAATTGTATCGAGCATCCGGGTCTGCCATTGCTCAGGAATTTTGCCGTTGAACTTGTAGAAGAAATTCGCTGCCTGCGTCAGCTCCGATTTTTCGGGAAACGGCTGTTCACCCTGCGAGATGCGCCAGCCGTCGGTGATCAACGTGGAAACGCGCGCGATCAGCCGAATTGATTTTCGAATGTTGGCGTCGTGCGAATTATCGCTCAGATCTTTATCGAAGGCACTCAACATCGAAACGCCAGTGCGCAGCATGTCCATAGGATGCGTGTCGCTCGGGAGAAGTCGCAGCATTTCCGTTACCGGCCCGGGCAACTGGCGTTCGCTGGCGACTTGTTGCGTGAATTCCTTCAGTTGCTTCGCGTTCGGCAACTCTCCATTGAGCAGCAGATAAGCGACCTCCTCGAAAGTGGCCTTCTCGGCCATCTGATGAATGTCGTAGCCCCGATACATCAACCCGGCAGCGGGATCGACCCAGCAGATCGCCGTTTCACCGGCGATTACCCCGGCCAGTCCCGGGCTGTATTGTGGTTTTGTTTCAGTACCCATGTTGTTCGCTGATTGTAACTACGATACGCGCGCCGACAAATCGTCAGTCGCTCAAGCCCACCCATTTCTCTGCAGTTGGATCGTAGTCGAGCAATTTGTAGAGCTCCTCGCGCGTTTGCATTTCATCGAGCCATTCCTTTTGGATTCCGCTTTCCTTGAGATCACGCAAAAACTTCTCGCTGGCTTTCATCGATACGCGGAATGCGCTCTGGGGGAAAATTACCATGCGATAGCCGAATCCGGCCAAATCCCTAAACGAAAGCAGCGGACTTTTCCCAAACTCCGTCATGTTTGCCAGCAGCGGCAGATCGATCTCACTGGCAAAATCGCGAAACTCTTCGGCGCTTTGTAGTGCTTCCGGAAAGATTGCGTCGGCGCCTGCTTCCATATACCGCTGCGCCCGATCAACTGTTCGATCAAAATCCTCGACTCCCCGCGCGTCCGTCCGCGCGATGATCATAAAATCGGGATCGCGTCGCGCAGCTACAGCGGCTTTGATTTTTCCCGTCATCTCCTCTACGTCGACCAGCGATTTTCCGGCCAAATGTCCGCAGCGCTTGGGAAATTCCTGGTCCTCAATATGACAACCAGCCAGACCCGCTGCTTCCAGCTCACGGACTGTGCGCGCGACATTTTCCGAACCTCCAAACCCAGTATCCGCGTCGACGATTGCCGGGATCTTCACCGCGCTCGCGATGTACCCCGCCAGTTGGGCCACTTCCGTTAGCGTCAGCAGGCCGATATCGGGAACGCCAGCTGTCGCATTCGCCATTCCAGCGCCGCTGACGTACACCGCGTCAAACCCAATGCGCTCCACCTGTCGCGCCATCGCCGCGTTTGCTACACCGGGGAGCATGATCGCGCTTTTCGCGATAAGCTCACGCAGTCTCTTGCTCTTACTCATGTTCGTGCTCTTCCTCCGTGAAATGATGAAGCCACTCACGGTCATTCCGAGCGAAGTCGAGGAATCCCGTGGCGAAACGTTTAGGGTAACTCCGCGGGATCTTTCGACTTCGCTCAGGATGACAATGCGGTTTGATCTTGGTCATTCCTCCTCATCATCAGTTGTCATTCGTGATTTCCAACGCCTGCATCAATCCATCGACGTTCTTCGCTTCATCCAGCTTCCAAACAAGCTCGATAATCTTTTTTGCCCGGCTCTTCCCAATGATGCGCTCGACGAGCCCAAGGAATTTTCCTTCGACGGCTGAATCTTTGAGCCGATTCTTCGCGTTGCCCAGCGGATAATCGACGCGCCGGGTCAATCGCCGGCCATCGGCAAGATCAACGTGCACAATGTTGCCGACCGCTTCTGGATACATCGCGCTCAATTCGGCGTTCCGTTCCACTTTCACATTCTCCAAAAACTTCCAAACCTCAGGATCCTTGAACCGCTCCGGCTCGAACTGGCGATCGGTGATTTCGCCGTCAATCAGCGCAATGGCGGTGATGTATGGCAAACTGTGGTCCGCCGTTTCGCGCGTCTTCGGTTTCCATTTCTCCGGTTCGCTCCCGATGATGTCCACTGAAGCATCGTGGCTTTCGATCACTACGCGTTTGATTTTCGAGACGTCGTTAATCTGACTCCGTAAAAAAAGCGCCGCTTCAATCGCGCTCTGGCTGTGATATTCCGCCGGCCAATATTTGATGCTCGTCTTCAAAATCATTGTGGGTGATCCGCGAAATTTCTCGCCCACATTGCCGAGCGACACGCCGAGTTGCTTCTCGAATCCCATTTCGCCTTCGAAAATCGGCGCGGGCCCGGTCATACCCTGGCGGGCAAGTAGCGCGGAGAAAATGCCGTGGCGCGCCGCGGTGGCAAACGCTACGCCTTTCCAATGCGAGAGTTCACCTGCGCGGGCCTGGCGCATGGCCGCGCCGGCCACGCCGGCAATATTCACCGCGTGCCGAGTGTTTGCCGGGTCAAGTTTCATCAACTTCGCGGACGCCAGCGCAGTCGAGAACGTCCCGTAAGTCACATGATCCCAGCCTCGCGCACGAATGCTCGCCGCGTCGCACAGGCGGCACTGCACTTCGTATGCGAGTGCGATGGCCGTAATCAATTCATGTCCACCGGCGTCCACGCTTTCCGCGACGGCCAGCGCGGCCGAAATGTTGTCGCTGGGATGCGCTGGCTCTTTCGACAGATACGTGTCGTTAAAATCGAAATAGCGAATGCCGCAGCCGTTGGCGAATGCCGCCCAGTCCGGCGGCGCCTTGTGATCGGTGCCAAAGATTGTGGATCCGTGTTTCGCCGAGAAATCTCCCGCTATTCTTCTCGCAATCACAAACGGTTCTTCCTTCCATGCGCCGAGCGCGCAGCCCAAAGAATCGATTACGCGCCGTTTCACTTCGTGCACGACTTCCTTCGAAAGATCCTCAAATCGCAGCGCGCACGCGTAATCAGCAAGTTGATGAGCAAGCGTTGTTTTCATTCAAAAATTGGGATTCCAATCTGCCGATGATTTACGCAGGAGCAAGAGATCGGGCCATTTGCGCCCACTCAACCTCCGGCAACGACAGACTGGACGCCGATCAACGCGGCGGGTTCGCCGGAGCCACAGCCTCGGCCATCGATTTCAGCATCCGGCCAAGATCGCTGTTGGTCGACAGGACCGCCGTCGTGTCCTTTTCAAACGCGGCGCGCATGACATCGAGGCTGCGCAAAAACGAATAGAGTTCCTGCTGGTCAGGCGCGCCAAAAGCTGCGGCGTAAATCCCCGCGGCTTCGGCGTCGGCTTTGCCTTCAATCTCAAGCGCATTCTTTGTGGCGGTGGAACTGATCGAGGCGACATCGCTTTCCTTTTGGCCGCTAATATTCGCCGCTTCGCCGCGGCCTTCGGAACGAAAACGCGCCGCGATTTGGTGCCGCTCGCTCGACATGCGTTCGATGATCTTCTCGGCCACCGCAGGATTGTATTTGCTGCGCTTGAAACGTTCATCCAGCAGTTCGATTCCAAAGTCGGCGATCTTTTGACGCGTGCGCTCGGTGATCTGTTTCTCAATTTCGCCACGCCCGTACTCAATATCGGGAATTGTGGTTGGCAGAACGGTCCCGGTCTTTTCCAACTCTTCGTCGCGCACCGGTTTTCGCCCCTTGGTTACGCGAATGATTTCGACCAGATCATGCGTGGCGACAGCGCTGCGCGTTTCGCTGCCGAGGATGTCGTCGAGACGCGAAAGAGCGCTCCGCTCGTCATTCAGCCGATTGTAATAAAGCGTCGGATCGCTGATTCGCCATCGGGCGAAACAATCGACGATAATGTACAGCTTGTCCTTGGTCGGACATTCGGTCGGCGGCCCGTCCCAGGCGAGAATGCGCTTGTCGAACCGTTGCACCTTATCGAGGACTGGCAGTTTAACCTTCAATCCAGGCGTGGTGATGCTACGAACGATTTTGCCGAACCGCGTGATGATCACGGTCTCATACTGGTGCACGACGAAGAGCAAAGTTCCCCATTTCAATGCGGTCAGAATGAAAACAATACCCAGGATCGACATGAAGGGGCTTTGCAAAAAACGGACCGCAGCAGACACGGCAGCGGGTCGCGGAGTCACATCGATCACATTCATGGCGAGCCCCTCGATTCGCCGGGCACCTGAAGCGGCAGCGTCTGGAGAATATTCTTCAGGCTGTCATCCACGATGATTTTCTTTTGCAAACTCGGCAGGATGGCTTGCATCGCCTCGAGATAAAGGCGTCGGCGCGTCACTTCCGGCGCTTTGCGATACTCAGCGAGCAACAACGAAAACTTTTGAGCTTGGCCTTTGGCTTCATTCACCCGTCGAAACGCGTAAGCTTCTGCCTGTTTCTCGCGCTCTTTTGCCTGGCCGCGCGCATTTGGAACAGCATCGTTATAGACGGCCCATGCCTGGTTGATCGCGGTCTGCTTTTCCTGTTGCGCCTGATTGACATCATTGAACGCCGCCTGCACAGCCGGCGGCGGACGAACGCTGGTGAGTTGAACCTGTTGAATCTGGATTCCCAAATCGTACTGGGAACTGAGATCGGCCAAACGTTTCAACGTTGAGGTCTCGATGTCGTGGCGTCCGATCGTCAGCACTTCATCCACCGTGCGGTCGCCGATAACTTCGCGCATGACGCTCTCCGAAAGGTCCCGCAACGTCTTTTCCGGCTCGCGCGCCCCGAACAAATACATTTTTGGATCGGTAATCCGATACTGTACCACCCAAGGCACGAGCGCGGTGTTCAGATCGCCCGTGATCATCGTCTCAGTTTCTTGTGGCTCGATGTCACCCTGATAAATATTCGTCGAGCCTGGCGTGGAAAACCCGAACTCGAGCTTTAGCAAACGTTGCGTAGGAACGACGTGAATTTCATCGACGTACGGAATCGCGTAGGTCAGACCCGGGTTCACGTTGTCGTGATACGCGCCGAACCGCGTCTTCACCCCAAGCGAGTTTGCCGGAATCGTGGTGAACCCGAACAGCAGCGTGAAGAGTGTGACTGCAATCCCGACGCAGGCGATCACACCCAGAAGCAGCCGCAAGGGTTTAATGGGAAGATGTTCGGCAACGTCCGGCCTTGGCATAAAGTGCTGTTATTGACTCAAAGCTCTCACGCAAGCGCAAGCTTTCATTCTGGGGAGCGCACGCGAGGCGCGTGCGGTCCCCAGACTTTCTTGACTCGCCGCCTGCGCACTCGAAAACTGAGGCATGAATATCAAAAACACGACCTTGTCAGCGATCATAGGTCTTGCGACGTTCACATCCATGGCGGCAACAGAATCTCAAACGCAGCCCGAAGTCGGCAAGCCCGCGCCGGATTTTAGTCTCACCACCGGAGACGGTTCGCGGGTAAGCTTGAAAGATTATCGCGGTAAATGGGTGGTTCTTTATTTCTATCCCAAAGATTTCACCAGCGGTTGCACGATGGAGGCGCGCAATTTCCAGCGAGACATCGCGAAATATGGTGATGCAGGCGCAGTCATTCTCGGAGTGAGTGTCGACACTGCGCAGTCTCACAAAGATTTTTGCGCGAAGGAAGGTCTCAATTTCAAATTGCTGGCTGATCCCGACGCGAAAGTTTCTACCGAGTACGGTTCAGTGATGGATTACAAGGGCCAGAAGCTCGCCGCGCGCAACACGTTCATCATTAATCCTGACGGGGAGGTCGTAAAGGTGTATACCAGCGTCAAACCCGCCGAGCATAGCGACCAAGTGTTAAAAGACTTGGCGGAGCTAAAGAAGAGCTAAACTAAACTGGAGATCACCAAATGGCAGCGCAGAGAAAATCCATCGATTGCAGGGATTACCCGAGCGAAAAGAATTGCTCGCTCAAAATTTCCGGCACAGAAGAAGAAGTCCTCGACGCGGCGGTGCAGCATGCCGCTTCCGTTCACGGGCACGAGAACACGCCGGAGTTGCGAGAGCAGATTAAGCAGATGCTCAAAGACGAGCGCGACTGAAAGAAGTCGCCGCAGATCGCGATCCGCTTTTTCGGATTCGAGCCCGTTGCGTCGCTGCTTCGACGTCGAGTTCTGCAAGTAGTTGGCGCGCGATGTCGGAAAGTTTGCCGGACCACGTAACACCCACAACCACAGGCGGGAAGTTCGATAACGGAAGTGCGCGCAGTTGCGGTGATGGCTTAAAGCCGGGCACCGCGACGGTCAAACCGATACCGTAACCGCTAGCGACGTACTGCTGAATTAATCGCTCGGATGTAACTTCGATCCCGCAAAACCATTCCACCCCGAGCCGCTCAAGGCCGCGCTGAAAGTACGCATGAACGGGATCGCTGCGTGAAAAGCACACCAGTGTTTCCTCGATTTTGTCCCGTTTCCACAACTCTTCAGCACGCGTCAGCTTGGATTTCTTGTGCACCAACAGAATCAACGGCAGTTCCAATAGCGGTCGCACCTGAATTCCGGCGCGCGATTTTTTGTCGAGTAGCATGATGGCGAGATCGACGTCGCGAGCCAAAAGCAATCGTTCGGCATCGGTGCGCGTCGCCTCGTGCAGATAAAGCCGAAAAGCCGGGAATTTTGCGCGAATGCGTTGCAAGATTTGCGGCAGATAATCGTGCAGCACGATCGCAGGAGCCGCGATTCGCAATTGCGGCGAACTGTTCTGGCGCAGCCTTTCGGCGACAATATCAATGTTGTCGAAGAACGGACGGATGAACTCGAAGAGCTCGGTACCGGTGGGCGAGAGCGCGAATGGACGCCGCTGAAAGAGCTTGGTGCCGAGTGATTCCTCCAGTTTGGCGATTTGCCCGCTGACGGCTGGTTGCTGAATGCCGTAGGGAATATTGCGCACCGCTGCCGCGATGCCGCCGTGTTTCGCGACGAAGTAGAATAACTCCAAATGATGAATGTTCATAAAACCCATCTCGTTTTGTCATTCTGAGCGAAGCGAAGAATCTCGGACCGATTTTGGACCGATGACGCAACCGAAATAAATCAGAGATGTTTCGCTTCACTCAACATGACAGCGCTTTCATGAGACGTGGTCTAATCGAAATCGTCGATGAAATCCCTCATTTTTATCAATTCACAGTCGCCGCGCGAAACAGCTATCTTCTGTTGCAAAGCCGGAGTATCCAGCCAAACCCCAACAACGAATGGAATTTGTAGTTCTTCTTCTAATCGGACTTCTCATCGCGATTTTCGTTTTGCCGGTTGTCGCGCTAGCGAAAGCAAGCCGCGCAAAACGCGGCGTTGCCGATCTCGCCAGGCGATTGTCGTCCCTCGAAAACGAATTACGCAACTTGCGGCCGCAAACGGTTTCGGCTGTGCAACCCGAGGCACCTGTGCTGGTGCCCGAGCCAAAAATGGAAGCCGTTCCACCGCCGGTCCCGGCGACGACACCTGCTCCGGTCGTATCCACGGCAACGCCAGAGCCGCCGCCAATCCCTCAAGAACTCCTCAAACCGAGCGCGCCGCAAATCACCAGACCATCCAAACCGCCGATCGATTGGGAGCAATTCATGGGCGCCAAATTGTTCGCGTGGATCGGCGGGCTCGCGCTTTTCCTCGGCATCGCATTTTTCGTGAAATACTCATTCGAGCACAATTTGATCCCGCCGGAGCTGCGGATTGCGATCGGGTTCGTTGTCGGCGCCGGTCTTGTTGTTGGCGGTTTGCTTCTCAAACGGAAAGAAAACGCTGTCACCGCGCAGACGCTCTGCGCGACCGGCATCCTGGTGCTATACGCGGTGACCTTTGCATGTCGAGCTTACTATCATTTCGCGTTCTTTGGTCTGATTCCAACATTTCTGTTAATGACGCTGATCACAGCAGTCGCGTTTCTGCTTTCCGTGCAGTTGAACGCTATCATCGTCGCGGTGCTCGGGATCGCGGGTGGATTTCTCACGCCGATTTTGCTCTCAACGAACCAGGACAATCCGCTTGGACTTTTCGGTTACATCGCGCTGCTCGATATCGGTCTGCTCGCGCTGGCGCAACGGCAACGTTGGAATGCGCTGCCGATCCTGGGCGCGATTGGAACGGCGCTGATGCAATTCGCCTGGGTCGGCGCGTTCTTTGTTCCTGAGAAATATTTCGGCGGCAACAAAGTTCTCATCTTCATGGCGGTGTTTGTTGGCTTTCAGGCGCTGTTCTTGGCCGCGGCCGCATGGGCAAGGCGCACCGAAAAAGCGAACAGCACACTTTTCGCGTGTACGATCGGTCTCGCCGCGGTCGCGATGTTCTCGGCGTTTTACCTGCTTGGTTTCCAGGCAGTCGCGCATCGGCCGGCGCTGTTGTTCACTTATTTGTTCGTCATCGATGTTGGCTTGCTGGCGCTAACGCTGATCGAAAGAAGGCTTGCGATTGTTCAGGTCTTGGCGGGACTCGCGGCATTCATTTTTCTCGGCGCATGGACGGGCAATTACCTGACGATCGGTCACATTTACACCGCGCTGGGATTCTATTTCGTCTTCGCGCTGTTTCATGCAGCAACGCCGATCGCGTTGCAACGCTTGCACAAGATCGAGGTTCCGCGGTGGACTCACATCTTTCCTGCGCTCGCCCTTCTGCTTGTGCTGATACCGATATTCCGACTCACGGAGCTTTCACTGCTGGTCTGGCCGTTCGTGTTAATCATCGACGTTCTCGCAATCGGTCTGGCGATAGCGACTGCGACTCTGCTGCCCGTCATTGCCGTGCTCCTGCTCACACTCGTCGCCGTCGGCGCGTGGCTGCTGCGAATTCCGGCTGAGCTCACTGGGTTGCCGATGGCGCTGCTCATACTCGCCTGCTTCGCGATCTTCTTTTTCATTGCCGTAAGTTGGGCGTGCCGGCGTTTGATTATGCCCGGAGCACGCGCGCCAAACCTGTTCGGCAACATCACCGACCCGGCGAATCTCTCGGTCCAACTTCCCGCGCTGTCCGCAACGTTGCCGTTTTTGCTACTCATCATGGTGGCGCTGCAGTTACCGCTGGCAAATCCGTCGCCTGTATTTGGTTTGGGATTGTTGCTGGTGATTTTGCTTCTCGGCATGAGCGAAATCTTTTCGCTCGATCTGCTCCCGGCAGTCGCACTCGTCTCGGTGCTCGGTCTGGCGCACGCGTGGCATTTCGAACATTTCGATCCGACCCGCGCAACGCTGCCGCTGATTTGGTATCTCGGGTTTTATGCCTTGTTCACGATCTTTCCGTTCGTTTTCCATCAACGGTTTGCCGGAAAGACGGTCCCGTGGGCGACAGCAGCGCTTGCTGGTCCATTGCACTTTTATCTTATCTACCAACTCGTTCGCACTGCGTACCCCAGCGGAGTTCCCGGTCTGGTGCCGGCGGCATTTGCGCTGCCAGCGTTACTTGGATTGTTCGTGCTGCTAAAACGCACACCGCTCACCAGCCCGGCACGCAACGCGCAACTGGCGCTCTTCGGAGGCGCGGCGCTTTTTTTCATCACACTGATTTTCCCGATCCAATTCGATCGACAATGGATCACCGTGGGTTGGGCGCTGGAAGGTGCAGCGCTGTGCTGGCTCTTTCATCGGGTGCCGCATCCCGGGCTGCGTTTGGCCGGTATTGGTTTGCTCGTCGTAGTATTCGTTCGCCTGGCGCTCAATCCAGCCGTGCTCAGTTATCATCCGCGCGCCGGGTTCCCGATTTTCAATTGGTACCTTTACACATACGGGATCGCGACGGCTTGCCTGTTCGCCGCCGCGCGATTGCTCGCGGCGCCGCGCAATCGTGTGCTCGGGCACAATGTGCGTCCGTTACTTTACACGCTGGGCACCGTGCTCGCCTTCTTCACCGTAAACATTGAAATCGCCGATTACTTCAGCACACCCGGCGTCGCTGCGTTGACATTTCAGTTCTCAGGGAATTTCGCGCGCGACATGAGCTACAGCATCGCATGGGCGTTGTTCGCTCTTCTGCTGCTCATTATCGGAATCCGAAAACGAATCGCGGCGACGCGTTACGCCGGCCTGGCGATGCTTGGCATCACAGTCGTGAAACTTTTCTTTCACGATCTTTCGCAGCTTGATCAACTCTATCGCATCGGCGCGTTCATCGCCGTCGCGGTAATCGCAATTCTCGCGTCGTTTCTCTATCAGCGGTTTCTCGCCGCAGGCACGAAAACCAATGAAACGAATACCGCAGCCTCACCCGCTCCATAACTTCTGCGTCATTGTCGCATTGACGATCCTCATCGCCGCGCAGGCGTGTCTGGCATTCGATCCTAACGAATGGCGTAACACGCAGGCGCTCGAGGTTCCAGCCAAGGGACTCGTGCGCGTGAACGTTCCGGCGGCAACGTTGGACGCAGCGCAGCCCGGGCTTGAAGACCTGCGCATCGTCGATTCTACAGGGAACCAGGTCCCTTATCTCATCGAGCGATTGCTGCCGGACCCCGAATCAACGATACCGCCAACGGAATTTCGCAGCACGATCGAGAACGGCGCGACACATCTCAACCTTAAAACAGGAACAAGCGCACCAATCATTGGTGTGAGTCTCGAAACTCCAGCGACGCACTTCATGAAAGCTGTGGACGTCGAAGGATCCAATGATGGGAGGACTTGGACCAAACTCGCCGGCGGGGATTCGTTGTTTCAGTTGCCGAACGGCGCGACGAAACTGCGCGTGTCGTTCCCTGAAGGTGTGTGGCAATTCTTGCGCATCACCATTGACGAGCTGGGGTCGCCGCCGATGCCTTTCACCGCGGCGCACCTGCGCAAGGCGCGCACAACCGCGCCTGCGGAAGCGGTGGCGGTCACAATCAAATCGCGCGACGAAAATCCCGGCACAACGAGAGTCGCTCTCGATCTTGGCGCAGCGAATCTGACTTTGGGATCTATGCGGATCGAGAGTAACGAACCGGTATTCACGCGCGCTGTTACCCTCGCCGTACCCGAGGTAGGCGAGGACGGCATTCGCGAACGCAACATCGCTGAGGCTGTCATTTATCGCGTGAATGTGAACGGCAAAAACGAAGCGCACCTGGAGATTCCGCTCGAATCCCAAATTTACACGCGAGAGTTGTTGGTGCTGATTCGAAATGAAGATAGCCCACCACTTTCGATTGATACCGTGCGCGCCGACAGACGGCTCGTGCGCCTGACCTTTTTCGCAAACCAACCCGGCCAGTATTCACTTCTCAGCGGCAACATCCAATGCGCTGCGCCGCGCTACGATCTTTCGGCACTGAGCGGGAAGCTCAGGAATGCAGCCGCAACGGACGTTGTTCCCTCAGCAATTAGTCCCAATCCAAATTACAGACCGCCCGAAGCACTCGCTGCGCTTACGTTGACCGGAGCACAAATCGACGTCGCGAATTGGAAATTCCGCAAACTTCTACCGCTCACGCAAAACGGCGTGCAACAAGTCGAGCTGGATCTCGAATTGCTGGCTCGTTCGCAACCCGACCAACGCGACATCCGCATCGTCCGCAGCGAGTATCAGCTGCCGTTCCTTTTTGAACGCACGTCGTTGTCGCGTCCAATCAGTTTAAATGCGGCAGCGGCGAATGATCCGAAGAAGCCTGCCCTTTCGCGTTGGTCGCTAAAACTCCCGCAGCCCGGCGTGCCGATCACACGGTTGGTCTGCATATCGTCCTCGCCGCTTTTCCATCGGCAAATGCGATTGTGGGAAGAAGTCACTGACGAGCGCGGCGACAAATTTGCATCTGAACTCGGTCGCGCCACGTGGGACCAAACGCCAAACTCTCCAAAACGCGATCTGGTTATCGAGCTCAACGCGCGTCCGCAAAGCGATAGGTTGTTTCTCGAAACAGATAACGGCGACAACCCCGCAATCGAGCTGCGCGACTTTCGCGGTTACTACCCGGTAACGCGTGTCGCATTCAAAGCGACGCCGGATCCCGCACAGCCGGTCTGGCTGTATTACGGCGATCTCGATGCAACCGCCCCGCGTTACGATCTCACTCTCGTTGCCGGCGAACTTCTGAAGGCTGAACGCAGCACCGTAACCGCGGGTCCGGAAGAAAACCTTTCACCGCAACCTTCGTTTGTTGGCCAAACACTAACCGGATCGACTCGCTACATTTTTTGGGGCGCGCTGGCCTTGGTTGTGATAGTGCTGCTCGCGATTATGTCGCGCTTCCTGCCCAAATCCCAGCAACAATGATCGGTGTCACTGTTGTCTTTGGCCCACGAAACACGCGAAAAGACGCGAAAAACTTTCAGTCGAAGATCGACGGAATACCTTTTCATCACCTTCTTAGTCGACTTCCTTTCGTGTACTTCGTGTTTTTCGTGGGCTAAAAGAATGTGAGGCCAAGAATTGTTCCGACGGTTTGGAAGTTGCTCTTACTTGGCCTGGCATATTTTGCTGTCATGTTCTTCGGACGTTTGCCGGACCATTTGATTCTTTTTCCGACAAGGGCATCGATCGATGCCGGTGGCGCCGTTCGGAAAAAGGTTCCATTTGAAAACGGCGAACTAGAAATCTGGACGGCGCAATCGAGACGCGCAAAGCAACAGGGCCGCGCGGATTTTTTCATTTTGCGCTTTTACGGCAACGCGGATCGCGCGGATCGCTGGCCTGCCATCGAAGCCGAGATGTGGAAAGATCGCGCGGTGGAAATCTGGGGAATGAATTATCCCGGATTTGGCGGCAGCACGGGACCGGCGCGATTAGGACGCATCGGCCCAGCCGCGGTTGCGGCATTCGACGCATTAAGACATGAAGCGGCCGATGCGCCAATCGTCGCATACGGAGCGAGTATCGGTGCAACAGGTGCGCTTCACGTCGCAGCACAACGTCCGATCGCCGGATTGATTTTGCATAATCCTGTGCCGCTGCGCGAAATCATCCTGCGTCAGTTTGGCTGGTGGAATCTGTGGTTGCTCGCCGGGCCTGTCGCGTTGCAGATCCCGCGGGACCTCGACAGCATCGGCAACGCAAGAGCGACTCGCGCGCCTGCAATTTTTTTGCTAGCGGAAAGAGATGAGATCGTGGCGCCCCGTTTTCATCAGTTGGTGGTTCAGGCATACGCCGGAGAAAAACGCATCATCGAATTGCACGGCGCCCATCACAACGATCCTGTCGAAGAGACTACGCTGGCGGATTTGAATGATGCGCTCGGTTGGGTGTTAACGAAGGCGAGTTCTCCGCGAGCGCCGTAGCGGCGTATCACCGTAGCTATTTACACCTCGATTTCAGGTGGGCTCCCCTTAAGCTGAGCACGCCATGCAGAACGCTCAAAACCTGATGAGCAGTTTCGAGTTCATCGCCGCGCTCATGTCCATCATCATCGGCCTGGGCGTGACCAATCTGCTCGCGGGCGCCGGCCGTGCGTTTTATCGCCGCAAAGAAAACCCACTCGATGAAGTCCACATCGTCCTCACCATCGCGACGCTCCTGCTGCTGGTTTTGCAATGGTGGGTGACGTTTAAATGGAACACCGAGGTCACCTGGAGCTTTGACAGGTTTTTGGTGCTGATCGTTTGGACCATCACGCTTTACATGCTCACTGTTTTCCTGTACCCGCCCGACCTATCCGAAGCGGAAGAACACCAGCGCCGCTTCCAACGAAATCGTGTAGGCTACTATTCCGCGTTTATTGCGATGTGCGTGCTCGATATCGCGCAAACCGCAATCCACGGTGACCTGCTTCATCCAATTTGGTACGTGCCGTTTGTCGGTCACTACGCCGTCCTCGCAGTCATCGGTCTCCTAGCGCATCGACGGGGCTACGATCGTTTCT